>Ga0315287_10005192_pt1 | contig 12806 bp, 11 predicted proteins | sample YL17G11_0_MG_FD_205037 | JGI IMG/M metagenome (GOLD analysis project Ga0315287, IMG submission 205037) | Sediment microbial communities from Yellowstone Lake, YNP, Wyoming, USA - YL17G11_0 | ecosystem: Environmental > Aquatic > Freshwater > Lake > Sediment | place: USA: Wyoming | collected...
AGTACCAATGGTTATCTGCACACAGTAGTTCGCCAAGACAGCGATGTCGGGGACAATCTTCTGCCACTTGTGAATAGAGTGACGGCTCTGCTCAAGCGCTGGATACAGGGAACTCATCAGGGTGCGGTTCATCCATCCCACCTCGAATACTATTTGGACGAATTCACCTTTCGATTTAACCGAAGGACATCACGGTCCCGCGGGAAACTTTTTTACCGTCTGGTCCAACAGGCCGTAGCTATAAGGCCTGTCACAGGCCGGGAAATCCGTGGAGGCCGGGCCCATTTGACCAACCCCAACATATTGGGGATACGGGAGTCAAGTGCATAGCCCCATAAAAGAAATCACCGTTCTGGATTCCCTGAAGTGCTGGGGCCTCTCTCAAGATTTCTACCGTATTCCATCCCATGTGAGGGACCTTGTATTCGGGATCCGGTTTGAACCTGACGACTTTCCCCTTGATCACATCGAGACCCCGATGGGTTCCGAACTCCTCGCCTTCTGAGAAGAGAATCTGTAGGCCAAGACAGATGCCTAGGTAGGGTTTCCCTTTTTCAATACCCCGGAGCACAGGCTCGATCAGGCCGTATCTCTGAAGGTTCTCCATGCAATCCTTAAACGCACCCACTCCTGGAAGCACCACGGCCGAGGCCTTAGCGATTTCTTGCTTGTTTCGGGTCACGTTGGCCTCCACACCCACTTTCTCAAAAGCCTTCTGGACGTTGCGAAGGTTGCCCATGCCGTAGTCAATGATCACAATGTTTGGTTTCATGATATGGCCTTTAGAGGGTTCAGGGATTCAAAGGTTTTAAGCATTTTCTCCAAACACAGCTTTTCACTCGAACCCTAGACCCCTTGACCCCTTCTATCTTACAGCCTTCCTTTCGTCGATGGGACTCCTGATGTCCTTGCGTCTATGCAAAGCGCTTCTCTCAGCGCCCGTCCGAATCCTTTAAAAATCGCCTCCACGATGTGGTGGCTGTTCTTCCCGTAGAGAAGATTGATGTGAAGGGTTATTCCACTATGGTTGGAAAGGGCCTTGAAGAATTCTTCCACCAGTTCGAGATCAAATGGACCGATCCTCACCCTCCTCCACTTCACCTGAAAGACGAGACAGGGCCTCTTGGAGAGATCCAAGGTAACCGAAACCAAGGTCTCATCCATGGGGAGCATGGCCGTCCCGTATCGCCTGATGCCTTTGGCCTCTCCTAAAGCTTTTCGGATTCCATCTCCCAGGCAGATGCCAACATCCTCCACGGTGTGATGGGCGTCTATCCCGATGTCTCCTTTGGCTCTGAGAGAAAGATCCATCCCGCTGTGATAGACCAGCAGACTGAGCATGTGATCGAAGAAAGGGATCCCGGACGCTACCGAATGTTTTCCCGATCCATCCAGGTCAATTCGCAAAGCGATCTCTGTCTCCTTCGTCTTCCGTTTCACCTCTGCCTTTCGATGTTTTCTCATCTCTCTTTCACCCTCTCATGAACCGCTCGGTAATGGCCTTCGAGTCCCTCCCAATCCGTCATCTGTTTCACATCCTCATCAAACTGGCCGAGGGCTCGTCTCGTAAATCCAATGATATTGGTCCTCTTCAGAAAATCCTCCACCCCCAGAGGCGACGAGAAACGAGCTGTCCCAGCGGTAGGAAGAATGTGATTGGTCCCTGCCAAGTAATCTCCGATCGCTTCCGGCGTATAAGGTCCGAGAAACACCGCACCTGCGTGTTTCACCTTCTTGATGACCGATGAAGGGGCCGATACACTCAGTTCCAGGTGCTCTGGTGCAATCCGGTTCGCCACGTCGATGGCCTGATCCAAACCTTTAACAATCAGAATCGCGCCTCTCTTGTCAAGGCTGATCTGAGCGATCCTCTTTCTCCTCAGGGCGGAAAGCTGCCTTGTCACTTCTTGTTTGACCCGATGCGCAAATGGCTCGGACATCGTAATCAAAACCGGGAGTGCCATTTCATCGTGTTCCGCTTGAGAGATGAGATCCGCGGCCACAAAGGAGGGAGGTGTTTTCGCGTCAGAGATGATCACGATCTCGCTCGGCCCGGCCACCATATCAATATCGACTGTTCCGAAGACGATCCGCTTGGCACAGGCGACGTAACGATTCCCGGGGCCGACGATCTTATCCACCTTGGGGATCGACCCTGTGCCATAAGCCAGGGCTCCAATCGCCTGAACCCCTCCGATTCTGAAGACGCGATCGACCCCGACCAGATCAGCGGCAACAAGAACGGCAGGGCTGATCCCTCTCTTCTGGGGAGGGGTGACCATGAAGATTTCCTGAACCTCGGCCACCTTCGCTGGGATCACCGCCATCAGGACCGTGGAGGGGTAGGAAGCCTTCCCTCCAGGAACATAGATGCCCACCCGTTCGAGAGGGCTGATCCTCTGTTCGAGACGAATCCCTTTCTCACAACGTTGCTTGACGGTTGCGGAGGGAATCACGCTCTTTCCTACCCGTTCGTGAAACCTTCGAATCCGATGGGCTGCCTTTTTCAACGTGGCCAGGAATTTTGGCGGGATGTTCTTGTAGGCCTCTCTGATCTCTTCCCTCTTGACTTCAAGGTCACTGGGGGAAAGAGAGATTCTGTCGTAGAGGCGTGTGTAATGGAGAAGGGCTTCATCTCCTCTCTCTTTCACGTCGTTCAGAATGGACCGAACCTTCCGCTCGGCGCGGGAGTCCTCGAAGAGGGCTCTCTTTTCCAACTCGGAGAGATAGGTCTCACATTCCTTTTCTGCTAACCTAAAGACCCTCACGACTCCTCCTGCTCGCCATGGGTCTCAATCCGCTTTCACCCTCTTGATATTGGCTCCGAGGTTGGTCAGTTTCTTGTCCAGGCCCTCGTACCCTCGGTCGAGATGGTAGACCCTTGAAACCTCGGTCACACCTTCCGCAGCCAGCCCGGCAAGGATGAGGGAGGCGCTGGCCCTCAAGTCCGTCGCCATCACTGGAGCGCCATGCAGGTGCTCCACGCCTCGAATGATCGCCGAATTCCCTTCGATCCGAATCTCAGCACCCATTCTCTGAAGTTCGCTGACGTGAATGAACCGATTCTCAAAGATCGTTTCAGAGATGACACTTAATCCCCTTGCCAAGGTCATCATCACCATGAACTGAGCTTGCATGTCCGTTGGAAATCCGGGATAGGGGGTCGTCTTAACGTCCACGCTTCGAATGCGTTTACTCCCCACGGCCCTGATGCCATCGCCTTCCGCTTCGATTTCCATTCCCGACTCAACCAGTTTGCTGATAACGGCCTCCAGGTGGCTAAGCGGACAGTTCCGAATTTTGATGCTTCCTCGTGTCAACCCCGCTGCCGCCATGAGTGTCCCTGCCTCAATCCGGTCTGGGATAATTTCGTGATCCGTTGCCTGGAGAGACTCCACTCCTTCGATTTGGATCACCTTTGTCCCCATCCCGATAATTCTGGCTCCCATCTTATTGAGGACATAAGCCAATTCCACCACCTCTGGCTCCATGGCCGCATTTTGCAGAACCGTCTTGCCTTTGGCCAGTGTGGCTGCCATCATGAGATTTTCTGTTCCCCCCACGGTGGGCGTGTCGAAGGAGATGGTCGCTCCCTTGAGTCGGTCCGCTTTGGCTTCAATGTAGCCGTGTCGAAGCTCGATCTTTGCTCCCAACATTTCCAGACCCTTCAGGTGAAGATTGACTGGCCGCGCACCGATGGCACACCCTCCTGGGAGGGAGACCGTGGCCTTTCCCAAGCGAGCCACGAGAGGCCCCAGGACGAGGACCGACGCCCTCATCGTTTTGACGAGATCATAGGGGGCTTCATGGCCCGACGCTTCCGTCGCGTCAATGCGATAGGCTTTGCCCTCTTCCCCAACTTTGACTCCAAATTTTTGGAGAACCCTCACGATCGTATCCACATCTCTCAGATGGGGAACATTGGTCAAGAGGTTAACGCCTTCGGTAAGAAGGCTCGCTGCAAAGATGGGAAGGGCAGCGTTCTTTGAACCACCCACCTCCACCTCACCGATTAACCTCTCTCCGCCTTTTACAACGATCTTATCCATCCACTACCCCTTTTTGGAAAGTGAAGCTCCCCGCCCCTGACTGCGGCAGGTAGGCACAGGGCGGGGCATCCAGCTGACTTGCCCGTGGAATGTAGAGAGGAGAAGGTGGTCATACTGAATTTTCCATCTGCCACCTGCTACCCTCCAGTTTTCTGGACTCTGATGACCCTCTCGATTCCGGATAGATCTCGGACAAGCTCTGGGGCTCGGAAACATCCGCTCTCTTCTAACATGGCCGAGATCTTCGGTCCCTGTCCCTGGCCTATCTCTACAAGGAACCAACCACCTTCTCTGAGATACGAAGGGACCTGGCGGCTCATCTGACGATAGAAGTCCAAGCCGTCCTCTCCCCCATCCAGGGCAAGTCTGGGTTCATGGTCTTTGACCTCTCTCGCCAGTCCCTCGATGTCTGACCGACGAACGTAGGGCGGGTTCGAGAGAATCAGGTCAAACACCCCGTCCCTGAGAGGACGGAATGGATCAAGGAGATCTCCCCGTACGAAACGGATTCGTTGACCCACCCTTGCTTCCCGGGCATTTTCCTTCGCTAAAAGCAACGCCTCCTGTGAAATGTCTGTGGCCACGATAAAGATCTCCCTGACTTCCCTGGTCAAGGCAATGACGATCGCACCGCTCCCTGTTCCGATGTCAAGGACCCTTGGCATCCTGCCGGAAGTAATCGTAAGAATTGAAAGGGCCTGTTCAACGAGAACCTCTGTTTCTGGCCTCGGGATGAGCACGCGAGGGTCCACTTGGAGATCAACGGACCAGAACTCCTGATGGCCCAAGAGATACTGGAGGGGTTCACCCGCCATCCTTCTTCCGAGGAGCTCGTCCAACGCTTCCTTCTCTTCTGCCCGTATCTCGCGGCGGAGGTTTGCATAAAGCTTTTCTCGACTGAACCCAAGGCACTGAGTGAGTAGAAGTTCGGCATTGAGCCGTGGGTTTTCAATCCGGTGTTCTTTCAAGCGATCGGCCGACCAGTTGAGAACCTCGAACAACGTCATGGGTTAACCCAACGTGCCAAATGACAAAATCCAATTTAAAAACCGCCATTCGAAGCCTTGGAGAGCGGTTTGCCCTGTTCCGGCCGCGTTGGTCAATCCTATTTTGCCTAAACAGTTACGAATTGTGAGATTTGTCATTTCCTTCCTCCCCCTTAAAGGCTTCGGCTTGATAGTGCGCGGTGAGGGCCTGGATGAACTCATCCAGTTCGCCCTCCAGAACGTTGGGTAGTCGATAAACCGTGAGCCCAATCCGGTGATCGGTCATCCTCCCCTGGGGGAAGTTATACGTTCGAATCCGTTCGCTCCGTTCTCCTGTTCCGACCTGAGTTCTCCTCTTCTCGGAAATCTCCATCTGCTTTTCTTCTTTCGCCTTGTCCAACAATCTCGCTCGGAGGATTTTCAGAGCCTTCGCCTTGTTTTTGTGCTGCGATTTCTCGTCTTGACAGCTCACCACCATTCCCGTCGGAATGTGGGTGACACGGACCGCAGAATCTGTCGTGTTGACACTCTGTCCGCCTGGGCCGGAAGACCGGAAGATATCGATCCTCAGATCGTTCGGATCGATCTGAATATCTACCTCCTCTGCCTCGGGAAGAATCGCCACGGTCACCGTCGAGGTATGGATTCGTCCCTGAGATTCTGTGACCGGGACTCTTTGGACTCGGTGGACACCGCTTTCATACTTCAGTTGGCTGTAAACTCTTTTCCCCTCTATGAGGGCAATGATTTCTTTCAACCCTCCGACGCCGGTGTAGTTTCGACTCAGAACCTCGATTCGCCATTGCCGCTTCTCAGCGAACTTCGAATACATCCGAAAGAGATCCGAAGCAAAGAGCCCTGCTTCATCTCCTCCTGTCCCTGCCCGGATTTCGAGTAGGATATTCTTCTCGTCATTGGGATCCTTGGGGAGAAGAATCGTGCGCAAGTCCTCTTCCACCTTCTGTCTCGCCTCGGACAGACGGGTCATCTCCTCCTTGGCCAACCGCTTCATCTCCTCATCCTGCTCGGGACTGAGGAGCTCCCGGCTTCCTTCGATCTCTGCATCCAGCTTCTTGAGCCGCCGATAGAGCTCCACGACCTTACTCAACTCCGAATACTCCTTGGCGAGCTTGTGCAACTCATCCTGGTTTGAGATCACCTCGGGCTGTCCAAGGAGATGGGTGAGAGATTCGTATCGGCGCTCGACTGCGTTCAGCTTTGCAAACATCGTTCTTTCCTTGATGGTTTCTATGTCTTGCCCTCCAGTTCCAAAACCTCCTGGAGAGCCCGAATCGCCACTTCGAGTTGGTCCTCTGAAGGCTCTCTGGAGGTCAATCGCTGCAACCAAAGTCCAGGGAGGATGAAAAAACGCATCCCGGGGTGCTCTCGCCTTCGATCTGCGAAACGGATGAATTCATAGGAAATCCCCGCGATCAGGGGGATGAAGACCACCCGAGAGGCTACCTTATATCCAAAAGGAAGGTGATGCGGGATCAGGGCAAAGATGAGAATGCTGACGACCATGACGATGAGCAGGAAACTCGTTCCGCATCGAGGGTGGAGATGGCTATAGGACTTGACCCGATCCACTCTCAAGGCCTCGCCTGCCTCAAAGGCGAAGATCGATTTGTGCTCTGCCCCATGATATTGGAAAACCCGCCGGATTTCCCTGGAGAGAGAGATGAGCCAGAGGTAGGCCAGAAAGATCATCAGGCGCAGGATGCCATCGACCACGTTGAAAAAAAATCCGCTCTCAGAGACGAGAGGGATCACCCCTCGCAACCATTTCGTCAGGTAGAGGGGGACCAGGAAGAACAGACCGATACCAAAAGAGAGAGCAATGACGAGGGTGAGGCTGAGGGTCCATGGACCCGCTTCTTCTTCCCCCTCAGAGAGGGCTTGATTGGCGGAATAGTTAAGGGCCTGAATCCCAAGAACGAGCGCAGAGAGGAGCGTCATGACACCTCTGACAAGAGGCAACTTCGACAAGCGATGCTTCTCCGAAAAGAGGTCGAGTCTTTTCCGTTTCACCACAATCTCACCGCTGGGTTTTCGGACGGCAATGGCCATCGACTTGGATGCTCTCATCATCACGCCTTCGATGACCGCCTGCCCTCCTACGCGAAGGGCACCCTGACCGCAGTGAGAAGTCCCCTGATCGGGATCCTTGCTCCCTAGAAACATTTGCATCCTCCGAAGGAACTAATGAATACCAAAGCTCGAAAGTAGGTTGGTGATGGGGGTAGAGGAAGACTGTCCACCGGCAGCCACCGGGCAGAGGGGTGAACAGATGAACAGGCCAGAGTTATTCCTTCTTGTTTGCCATTTCGCCATATTTCTTCTTGAACCGCTCGATCCTTCCCGCCGTATCTAAGAATTTCTGCTTGCCCGTAAAGAAGGGGTGACAGTTGGAGCAGATTTCCACACGGAACTCCTTCTGGGTACTCTTCGTCTCAAAGATTGCACCACACGCGCACTTGATCACTGTGTCGAACACTTTGGGATGAACATCCTTTTTCATCTTACAAAACCTCCACCCTCTATTTTACCGATTTCTCATGATTTTTCAACTTTTTCGCCTTCGCTACTGATTCATGGAATCGAGAAAATCGCGATTACTCTTGGTGGCATGCATCTTCTCGAGGAGAAACTCTACGCTTTCCACCGTATTCATGGGTTGAAGGACCTTTCTCAGAAGCCAGATTCGATTCAGGTCATTGGGATCGAGAAGGAGTTCTTCCTTGCGCGTTCCAGACCGCTGAATGTCGATCGAGGGGAAGACCCTCCGGTCAACGAGGCGTCGATCGAGATGGATCTCCATGTTGCCTGTCCCTTTGAACTCCTCGAAAATCACTTCATCCATTCGACTGCCCGTGTCGATGAGTGCCGTGGCAATGATGGTGAGGCTTCCGCCTTCCTCGATGTTTCGTGCGGCACCGAAGAACCGTTTGGGGCGTTGCAGCGCATTGGCGTCAATGCCGCCTGAGAGGACTTTGCCGCTAGGTGGAACGACCGTGTTATACGCCCGGGCCAACCGGGTGATGCTGTCGAGGAGGATGACCACGTCCCTCTGGTGCTCCACCAGGCGTTTCGCCTTCTCAATCACCATCTCTGCTACCTGGACGTGTCTGGAAGCGGGTTCATCAAACGTGGAGCTGATCACTTCTCCTTTGACTGAACGTTCCATGTCCGTCACTTCTTCGGGTCGCTCGTCGATGAGCAGAACGATTAGCGTAATCTCTTTGTGATTGGTCGTAATGCTGTGGGCAATGCTCTGCAGGAGCATGGTCTTGCCGGTCCTTGGGGAGGCCACAATGAGTCCGCGCTGTCCTTTGCCGACCGGGGTGAGAAGATCCATGACTCGGGAAGAGTAATTCTGGGTATCCCCGTCCACCTCCAGATGAACCTTTTCTTGGGGATAGAGAGGGGTCAGGTTGTCGAAGAGGATCTTGTCCCGGGCTCCCTCGGGGTCCTCGTAGTTGACGACCTCCACCTTGAGCATCGCAAAGTAACGCTCGGTGTCCTTCGGGGGCCGGATCTGGCCGGAGACCGTGTCTCCCGTCCGCAGGTTGAACCGACGGATCTGGGAAGGAGAGATATAGATATCATCCGGACCAGGAAGGTAATTGTAATCGGGAGACCTTAGAAACCCGAACCCGTCTGGGAGAATCTCCAAGACCCCTTCCCCAAAGATCAACCCGTTCTTCTCTGTTTGGGCCTGAAGAATGGCAAAAATTAACTCCTGCTTGCGCATACTGCTGGCCCCTTCGACATTGAGATCCTTCGCGACCCGATACAGCTCATTGATCTTCGTCTTTTTCAAATCTTTGATGTTCATAACCGCTTTCCCTTTCCTCCTCACACATGGAATATTTCGCCTTGGAACAGGCGGATGGTCATAACGCCTTGTGACCCTTCGGTTGAAGGGCACCCTTCTTCAACTCTTGAAAAATGTCCCTCGCCTGTTGGCGGGTTTCCTCAAGGGATCCCTCATTTCGAATCACATAATCTGCCACCTTGGTCTTTTCTTCAAGAGACATCTGCGACGAGAGGATCGCCTGGGCCTGCTCCTCGCTCAGTTGATTTCGTCTTCTCAGTCTTTCGATCTGCTGGGTCTCGGTGGAGAAAACCACGATGACTTTGTCCACCTCTCGATGATTGCCCGTTTCAATAAGCAAGGGAGCATCGATCACCACAATGGCCCGAAGATCTTTCTGTCGAATGCCTTCCAAACGGCAGCCGATTTCTTCCTTGATCCTCGGATGAAGAATCTGATTCAAAAGGTTCCTCTGACGAGGATTCGAGAAAATGAGGGATGCGAGCTTCTTTCGGTGAATGGACCCATCGCGATCAAGAATCTCGTTCCCAAAAACCCGGACCAACTCTTGCCAGGCCGGTGTTTGCGGTTGAACCAGCTCCTTGGCAATCTCGTCTGCGTCGATGAGGGTGGCACCTTCCTCTCTCAGGACCTCTGAAACGGTTGTCTTTCCGCTTGCAACCCCTCCTGTTAATCCGATGACCAGCATTCCTCTAACCCACATCCCAACGATTTCCGTTAAGGGAAAATGATTAAGAATCCGACCCACCCGCGTACTGACAGGCAGACGAAAGGTGAGACTGCTGCCCTCGCCGAAAGTTAATCGCAGGCAGGTATCTCATGTTTCGAATTTAAAGCCTTCTGCTGAGACTCTTGCATGAAGGGGTTAATGGGTCCCTTGAAGTGATGGAATCCGAAAGAGATCAGATATCGAGGTTCTTGACGAAGAGGGCGTTGTCTTCAATGAACTGCCGTCTCTGTTCGACCTCATCGCCCATCAGGATACTGAAGATTTCATCGGCTTCGATGACGTCCTCAATCTTCACCTGGAGAAGTGTCCGCGTTTCTGGATTCATGGTGGTTTGCCAGAGCTGTTCAGGGTTCATCTCTCCCAACCCTTTATAGCGCTGGACCCCGAGTCCCTCCTTACCCATCTGGTTCAACGACTGAAGCAACCCTTCCTCGTTTTCAATGGTCAGCTCCTTGTCCTTTTCCTTCAAAACATAGGGGGGAGGAGCCATCTCATGAATGTCTTGATAGAGTTGATAGAGCTGGCGGAACTCCACGGAAGACACGAAATCCCACCGGAGCTTCAGGCGAGGATGCCTTCCTCCGTTCTCTTTCTGAATCTCGAACCCGCAAAGGTTGTGCTCCTCATCCCAAACGATCTCCAGGACGTCAAATCCCCCCTTCTCGAGTCGTTTCTTGAGGTCGGCAATCTTTTCCTTCTCCGCGAAGGCCGACTTGTTCCGAACACCATCCTCCAGGAGGAGGGTAAGCAGGGATCGGGGATATCCTCGATGCTGAATTCGTTGAAGAAGATCATGGTAGAGGAAGATCTTCTCGAGAAGGAGGCTCAGTTTCCGATCCGTTAACTTTCTACCGGTCCGCTGAACCACCACTTCACTCTTGGCAATGGCCCGGTTCACCAGGTGTTGATTGAGCTCATGCTCGTTCTTGATGTAGGATTCGTTCTTTCCTTCATTCACTTTAAACAAGGGAGGTTGGGCAATGAAGAGGTGTCCCCTTTCAATGATCTCGGGCATTTGGCGGTAGAAAAACGTGAGGAGCAGCGTGCGAATGTGGGAACCGTCCACGTCGGCGTCGCTCATAATAATAATCCGATGGTAGCGAAGACGACCCACGTCGAAATCCTCTTTCCCAATTCCGGCCCCCAACGCGGAGATGAGGATCCTAATCTCCTCGTTTGCCAGCATTTTATCAAACCGGGCCTTCTCCACGTTAAGGATCTTTCCCTTAATGGGAAGGATGGCTTGCGTCGAACGATCTCTCCCCTGCTTCGCCGAGCCTCCTGCCGAATCTCCCTCCACAATAAAAACCTCGCTCCGTGCGGGATCTGTTTCTTGGCAGTCGGCCAGCTTTCCTGGAAGAATATTCACATCGAGAGCACCCTTTTTCCGACTCAACTCCCGTGCTTTTCGCGCGGACTCCCTCGCCCTGGCCGCATCAATCACCTTCGAGATGACCTTCTTTGCCACCGTTGGATTTTCTTCAAAGTAGCTCCCCAGTTTTTCATTTACCAGGGCTTCCACCAGTCCCTTCACTTCGCTGTTGCCCAGTTTTGTTTTTGTCTGCCCTTCAAACTGGGGCTCATGAATTTTGACGCTGATCACCCCGGCGAGACCTTCTCGGACGTCCTCTCCCGTGAGGTTTTCCTGGTCGGCTTTCAGAAGATTGGCCCCAGACGCATATTGATTGATCGTCCGGGTGAGGGCCGTCTTAAATCCCACGAGGTGCGTTCCCCCTTCCACGGTGTTGATGTTATTGGCGAAGGAGAAAAGGTTCTCACTATATCCATCGTTATATTGAAAAGCGATCTCCACCTGCAGCCCATTCTTTTCTCCCTCGATATAGATGGGTTTGGAATGAAGGCAGTTTTTGTTCTTATTCAAATATTCAATGAAGGAGCTGATGCCTCCCTTGTAAAGGAAGTCATGTCGCTTTTCTGACCGTTCATCTTCGATGGTAATGGAGAGGCCTTTGTTCAGGAAAGCCAGTTCCCTCAGTCGTTGAGAGAGTAAGTCGAAACTGAAATTCAGGGTCTCGAAGATCTCTGAGTCAGGTTTGAAACGAGCCTGTGTTCCCGTGTGTTTCGTCTTGCCGATGATCTGAAGTTTTGTCTTCGGTTCCCCCCGCTCGTAGATCTGCTGGTACACTTTTCCGTCCCGGCGGATTTCCAACTCGATGAATTCTGAAAGGGCATTGACGACCGAAAGACCCACCCCGTGAAGACCCCCCGAAATCTTGTACGTCCGATTGTCAAATTTTCCCCCCGCGTGCAGCATGGTCATGACGACCTCAACGGCCGGCCGATTCTCTTTTTCATGTCGGTCCACCGGGATTCCACGACCGTCATCACGAACGGTGACACTATTGTCCATATGGATGATGACGTCGATCTTGCGACAGAAGCCTCCAAGGGCTTCGTCAATGCTATTGTCGACCAGCTCATGGACGAGGTGATGTAATCCTTCGCTTCCCGTATTCCCGATATACATGGCTGGCCGTTTTCGGACAGCGGACAATCCTTCAAGGACCGTTATCTGTTCCGCAGTATAAGGGTCGGTATTATCTATCTCTTCTCGTGAGGAGTCTTCTTGATCCGAATTTTTTGCCATTTAAATCCTCATGGGCATAACGATGCATATTTGATCCGGGGGGTCCGCCGGAGGCATCGGTCGCATCATTCCTGGACTTCCCTCGTCCTTGATCTCGATGAGGACCTCTTCTGAATCGATGATGTTCAGAGCCTCCATGAGATACCTCGAATTAAATCCAACCTCCAAGGAAGGACCTTCGTAGGCCACTTCCATTTCTTCTCTGGCGTCTCCAAAATCCTGGTTATAGGAACTGAACTCAATTCCATTATTTTTGATCGAGAACTTTACTCCCTCCACCCGCTCGCTAGCCATGGTTGACACTCTTCTTAGACAACGGTAAAAATTATTTTTATTCAGGGTGAGTTTTTTATCATTCTGTTGGGGAATCACTTGTTGATATTCTGGAAAATCTCCATCGATCAGACGGACGATCATTAACGATTTTTCAATCTTCATGAAGCCATGGGTTGTATCGAAGTATATTTTTACCGTCCCTGTCCCCTCCTTGTCAGCCATGACCTTTTTCATCTCCAAGACGCCCTTCTTGGGAATGATAATCCCTTTTTCGATCCCCCGAACCTTCTGACCTTCTCGATCGATCAGGGAGAGCCGA
>Ga0315287_10005193_pt1 | contig 12806 bp, 10 predicted proteins | sample YL17G11_0_MG_FD_205037 | JGI IMG/M metagenome (GOLD analysis project Ga0315287, IMG submission 205037) | Sediment microbial communities from Yellowstone Lake, YNP, Wyoming, USA - YL17G11_0 | ecosystem: Environmental > Aquatic > Freshwater > Lake > Sediment | place: USA: Wyoming | collected...
GTCTTTGAGACCATAGCCGAAGACCTGGCACAGGTCGAACAGAAAATGCGCCAGTCTATGGTGACCCCAAACCAGGCCCTCTCCGACGTACTGGCCTGCCTGTTGAGCAGCGGGGGCAAACGCCTTCGTCCAGCCCTGGCCTTGCTGGCGTCTCGCCTGGGCCAGGCAGAGACCGGCAAAGCGCTCTCACTGGCGGGGGCAGTGGAGTTATTGCACACCGCCACGCTGGTACACGATGACCTGATCGACAATTCGCTGCTGCGCCGGGGGCGGGTCACGCTCAACGCGCAGTGGAGCAGCGGAGCCACGGTGCTGGCCGGCGATTTGATCTTTGCCCAGTCGGCCTCTATGGCGGCAGAAACCCAAAACGTCCGGGTGATCGCCATCTTCGCCCAGACCCTGGTCACCATCTGTCAGGGTGAGCTGAGCCAGTTGTTCAGCGTTCCCTGGCGACAGCAGACCAAAGAGGATTATTACCGGCGGATCTATGCCAAGACGGCCTCGCTGTTCGCGGCAGCCACCGAGATGGGCGGCATTTTGGCCGGTCTGCCGGAAATCCAGTTACAGGCCCTGCGCGAATATGGCCGTACCCTGGGCATGGCCTTTCAGATCATCGACGATGTGCTCGATTTCGTTGGTGACGAGGGGACGATAGGCAAACCGGTCGGCGGCGACCTGCGTCAGGGCATTGTCACGCTGCCAACGCTGATCTACCTCCGCCAGACTCCCCAGGATGAGGGGGTGGTCGATGTGCTGGACCGTCGGGGCAGCCAGGACGGGGCCGTCACCGGGCTGGTGGCGCGCATCGTGGAGTCCGGCGCTATCCAGGCAAGCTATGCTGAAGCGGAGGAGTTCGTCCGCCAGGGCAAGGACGCACTCTTGAGCCTGCCCGGTCACCCCGCGCGCGCGGCCATGCTCGAACTGGCCGATTATGTCACCGTACGCCGGACCTGATCTCGCGCAAAGATGCCAAGAGCGCAAGAATTTTGATTCAGGATGGAAGCAGTTTAGGTTTATAGCCTTTCTTGGTAAGCTTTGCGCCTTCGCGAGAGAACAATTGTTTGAACTATCCATCATCATCGTGAGTTGGAACGTCCGTGATCTCCTGCGGACGTGCCTGCGGTCAATTTATGCCACCTGGTCGGGCGACCCTTCGGCCCTGGAACTCCTGGTGGTGGATAGCGCCTCGTCCGATGGGAGCGCGGACATGGTCCGTACGGAGTTTCCCCAGGTCACCTTGATTGAGAACCAACAGAATGTGGGATTTACGGTCGGCAACAACCAGGCCATCGCCCGCGCGCAGGGCCGGCACGTGCTCCTGCTCAATCCCGACACCGAGATCCTGCCCGGCGCACTGCCGGCGATGATCGCCTATCTGGATGCCCATCCGGAGATCGGCGTCATCGGCCCCAAATTGCTCAATCCCGACCGCACGGTTCAATCCTCACGGCGGCGGTTTCCCACCCTGAGTACGGCCTTTCTGGAAAGCACCGTACTGCAGCAATGGTGGCCCAACAACGACACCCTGCGCCGTTATTACATCCTCGACCGGAGCGACGATGAGACGCTGGATGTGGACTGGGTCGTGGGGGCATGCCTGATGGTTCGCCGGGAGGCTATTGCCTGGGTGGGCGGTCTGGACGAAGGTTTCTTTATGTACTCCGAGGAGATGGACTGGTGCTACCGGCTCAAGCAGGCCGGCTGGCTCGTGGTCTACCTGCCCGCCGCCCAAGTCATCCATTACGGGGGACAGAGCAGCCGGCAGGTGGTCGCCGACCAGCACATCTACTTCCAGCGGAGCAAGATCCGCTTCTTCAAGAAGCATCGGGGCGTGTGGGTCGCCGCCCTGTTGCGGAGCTGCCTCCTGTTGAATTACGCCTACCAGCTTGTGGCCGAATCACTGAAATGGGTGGTGGGACACAAGCGACCTCTCCGCGCCGGGCGCATCCGTGCCTACAGCCAGGTGCTGAAGTCGGGGCTGTAGCGATGCATTTCCGTTAGTTATCTGCGACTACGAGGACAAATACCGTGTTGACCGAACGAGAAGCCCAAGGTTACTACGAGGCCAACGATGCCTCGCACAGTTTCGAGCATGTGCTGCGGGTGCTGGCGCTCGCGGAGCGCATCGCCCAGGCCGAAGGGGCCGACGTTGACGTCGTGCGGACGGCGGCGCTCCTGCACGATATTGGGCGTGGGGAAGAAGCCCGTACCGGCGTCTGCCATGCCGAGGCCGGGGCGCGCCAGGCCCGCGACATCTTGAAAGATGGTCCCGCCGACTTTGTCGAGGCTGTTGCGGAAGCCATCGCCTGCCATCGCTTCCGCCGACCGGACCGCCGCCCACAAACCCCGGAAGCCCGGGTCCTCTACGATGCGGACAAGCTCGATGCCATCGGCGCTATCGGGGTAGCCAGAGCCTATGCCGTCGCCGGACGACGCGGCCAGCGGCTCTACAGCCCCCTGCACTCCGCTGACACAGACGACCTGAGCCAGGCGGTTGTCGGCGAATCCGAAGCCCACACCCCCGTCCAGGAATACCTCTTCAAGCTGCGGCATCTCAAAGACCGCTTGTTCACCGAGACCGGCCGCGCCCTGGCTGCCGACCGCCACGCTTTCATGGTCGCCTTCTTCGACCGCCTGGAGGCCGAGGTACGCGGGGAGCAATGAGTTGGAGGTCGACCGCTGATATTGAGACATCTCTGAACCGGTCCGAAGGTGGACAGCTACCGACGCGAAGACACCAGGTCATTTTGTGACCTGGTGTCTTCGCGCTAAACAGGTGTGCTCAACCCCGCTGCTTACTGGGGTCGTTCCAGTTAGGCGGGGATTGGTTCCCCCAGGGCTGGAGTTGGCCGCCTGGAGGACTCTGCCAGTAGGGCGGGTTCCCACCATACGGTAGATTGTAGTACGGATTGCCAAAAGGCTGGCTGCCATTGGGTAGATTGCCGTAAGGCTGGTTGCCATAAGGCTGGTTGCCGTAGGGCTGGTTGCCATTGGGTAGATTGCCGTAAGGCTGGTTGCCGTTGGGTAGATTGCCATAAGGCTGGTTGCCGTAAGGCTGATTGGGTCCTGGCATCCCCCAGCCGTAGTTCCAGTTGAAATCATAGGGATAGCCCCAGGGATTGGGCTGAGTGCCCCAGCCGTACTGGTTGCCATATGGATTGCCCCCATACGGAGAGGGTCCCTGATAAGGATAGCCCCAGCCATACCCCGGCGCATTCCAGTAGTTGGGGTCCGAGCCATACGGGTAACCCCAGCCATACCCATACTGGTTGTTGGGAGTGCCCCAATAGGGGTATAGCCACCAGTAAGGTCCGGGGACCTGCGCTCCCGGTGTCCCAGGTGCTCCGTAGAAGGGCTTGGCCTGGTTGGGCAGGGACTTGCTCTGCGCGTCAGGAGTAGGAATGGGTAGCGCGGGCGGGGTCTTCTGGGGAATCGGTGTTTGGGCCTGCGCGCCTGCCACCACGAGTATTGAAGTTAACAACAGCACGACGATTAACAAACCGAACGCTCGCAATCTCATCTGTCTCATTTCGAGACCTCCTTGTTTGCCTTGCCTGGTGTCACTCTGGGCACGGGAGAAGAGTGACTGGGGAGGGGGTCGTCTATTCCTCTTCAGGTAGCTTCAAGTCTGCTCCCAGGATCACCCGAATATCGACCCCGCTTTGCAGATTTGGGCTATGACGGATCTCGTCCGACGGGACGTTGAGCGCCGCCGTCAACTGGCCCAGAGTATAAATCTTCCCTGTGTAGTCGATGATGATCGTTTTTGGATAGTCCGTCCGATCGGCCTGGCTGGTCTCCGCGAGCTGGTATCCCTGTTTCTTAAGGTAAGCAATGGTCTGTTCCGCCAGATCCATGTTCTGAGTGCCGTTCATGACGCTGATCTTCGCCCCATCCTGAGCCAACTGGTTCACTTCCTGGACCTGCACCGTCACTTTCACCGGAACCATGGCTACCGAGGAGGTAAATATGCTGTCGATCATCGGCCGTATCTTCTCCCGGACAGGCAACAACACATCCGCACCCGTCGGCGTGACGTGCCGCAGCGTCATGCTCTCGTCGACGAAGGATGACTTAACCTTGTCCCGGCCGACTTTCGAAGCGGCCTGGGCCAGGGTCAAAATATCGCTGGGCTGCAGGTCGGTTTCGATCGTATCAGCCAGAATGACCATCAGCTCCGGCAGCTTGGGCAGCAAATTGAGCTGCAGCGCCTTATCTCTGATAGCCAGCAACACTTGTTGTTGGCGCTTGGCCCGCTCGAAGTCGCTCGCGCCGTGCCGCGTGCGGGCAAATTTCAGAGCCAGCTTCCCGTCCATGTGTTGGCGACCGGCTGGGATGTAGAGCGGGTCATAGCCATAGGCTTCATCTGGATAGGTATCGTCGATGATGTCTTTTTCCACGTCGATGTCGAGGCCTCCGATGGTATCGACCAGTTTTTCGAAGCCGCCAAAATCGACACGCACGTAGTAGTTGACCGGCACGCCCAGGTTGTATTCGACTGTCTTCTTGGCCAAGGCTGGGCCGCCGCCGGGGTATTGCTTCGATTCGCCGAGGAAATTGGCCATGTTGACGCGGTTTTCCTCGAAGCCCGGGATCGAGACCCACAGATCGCGCGGTATCGACAACATGCCGGCCGTCTCGGAATTGGGGTCGATCGTGCCCAGGATCATCGTATCGGTGCGCCAGGGACCCGTTTCGCCAGGACGTCTGTCGATGCCCAGCATCAGCACGTTAACCCGCTCCTTCTTCTCCCAGTCAACCGTCTCTTCCCTGACGATCACCGGCACGGGCTTCTGTTGCCCGGGAACAGGCAGGTAAAGGACGGGGATGGTCGGAAGCCGGGTGTGGGCCGACAGCTCCTTCACCGTCAGATAGAACATATAGGCAGCGTAGAATCCGCCAGCCACAAATAGGCCGAAACAGATGCTCAGGATAAACTGAACCCCCAAAGGCAAACCACGTCTGCCGCTGTGGGCACGGCTCATATCGTTTCCACCTCCCAACTCCGAAGCCCGGTCAGTGCCGCCAGATCTCGAAGCCATATATCAAATTATAGCACAGGAACGGCCGCGTACCAAAAAAAAGGGGCAACTACCAGACGGTTACAATGGGGAGCGCTTCACGACAGGCTGGCGCAGACGGCGAGGGGACTGCCCATCCTAGGACCAGGCCATGGTGGCCAGGACAGGCAGGTGATCGGACCCCGCGTCCGCGCCGACCTTCGCTTCCACCGTCTGCAGCGGAGCGGAATGCCAGATGTAGTCGATGCGCACCAGCGGGATCAGCGGAAGCAGTCCCCATCGCAGCGGAAAAGTGTTACCAGGGCCTTGTCCGGCTTCGCGATACGCATCAGTCAGGCCAGCTTTGACCAACACGGAGTAGTGAGGGTTGTGCTCGGTCATATTGAAGTCCCCGAGGAGTACAGTGGGCTTGCCATCTGAAGCCAGCTCGGAGAGACGCTGAAACTGGGCCTCGGTCTGCGCAGTCCAGTGTATCCCGTCGGGGTGAATGCGCGGCGGCTGCGGGTGGACCACTATGACTCGCAGGGCCTGGTCGTTCACGTCCAACTCGGCCAGCAGATCGGGACGTCCCGGGTCCAGATCAAGCTCTTCCGAATGGGTAATCGGATACCGGCTCAGCAGGCCCTTTCCCGGAATGCCATCCTTGATGAAGATTTGATACGGATAAGTCTGGGCCAGCAACTCCGCAAGGCCGTCTGCCTGCTTTCGGGTCACTTCTTGCAGGCCGACGATATCTGCGCCTGACTCCTTCAAGACGCGAGCCAAGTCGGCCGGCTGCGCCGCACCGTCGCCGACGTTGAAAGTCATGATGGAGAATCGGTCCATGTTAGCCGCGCTGGTCTCCAAAGAGGTCTGGCTTTTTCCAATTCCCTCGGGAAGTTGCCCAATGGCCAGCCAGTGCTCTGTGGCGCCACCGGATGGAAGGTATCCCGCTGCCGCCTGAGCGAGTGGCTTCCATTCTGACAGGCACAGCACCATCATGGTCACAACAGCTAGCAGCCCAATCTGAAAGAGGCGGCTAGCCAAGAGACTGAGGTCAAAGTGCAGCAAATGCAGACGGCCTCCCATAAGGTCTTGGTTTTCACCTGCTATTATACGCCGGCGTCCTTCTTGACGCCAACCGGCCGTCGCGCCTGGCCCTCTTGACGGGTTTCGCCAACGACAGGTTCCCGGAGCAGGTTCCTACGTGGCCTGATAGACGACCTTACCTCCCACCAGGGTCATGGACACCGGCAACTGCGCCAGCCGCTTGAGTGGCGCAGTGTAGGGGTCTTCCGCCCAGACCACCAGATCGGCCAGCTTGCCCACCTCGATGGAGCCCTTGCTGGCCTCCTCGTGGGCGGCGTATGCCGAGCCCATGGTGTGGGCCCGCAGCGCCTCCTGGATGGTCAGACACTGGTCCGGCTCATGAACCTTATTGGAAAGAGTCAGGCGACTCACGGCGCCGGCCAGCGTCATGGCTGGGGTATACCACGGTGTGGTCGGCGCATCGGAACCGAGCGCCAGGTGTACACCGCCATCCAGCCACTCGCGAGTGACGATAGCGCGGCGCGTCCGCTCGGGCCCGAATACACCGGCCCAATAATCGGCACCGATCCGTAGGAACTGCGGCTGAGCGCTGGCCACGACACCCAGGTCCTTCATCCGCTTCGTCGCCTCGGGTGTCGTCAGGATGCAGTGCTCGATGCGATGACGTGGGTCAGAGCGTGGGTTGGCGTTCATGGCCTCCTCGTAGGCATCCAGCGTGAGGTCCACCGCCGCATCGCCGATGCAGTGGACGCAAATTTGCAGGCCGGTTTCGTGCAGGGCGCGGACAGTGGCCTTGAAACTGGACGGGTCCCAGGTGGGCAGATCCCAACGCACGCCATTGTGCGGCTGGTGACAGTAGGCCATCAGCGCCTGCCCGTCGAGCAGGAACTTGAACCCGGCGAATCGCATGTAAGGGTCTGAATAGCGCTCCAGTTGCTTGAGCGCACGTTCCAGGTCGGCCGGCCACTCCAAAGTGTAGTAGACAACCCCACGCAGTGACATGAGGCCCTTCTGGCCCGCCTCCAGGTAGGTACGGACAGTATCCACTCCGCGCACGTTGTTGTCCTGGAAACTGGTCACCCCGCAGGCCGCGAAGAGAGGCTGGGTGGAAGCGATATTGTCCGTCACCATCTCAGGCGTGGGTTGGGGAATGACCCTGCGCAGGAGGTCCATCGCCCGGTGGTTGTAGAAGACACCAGTAGGCTCGCCCTTCTTGTCCCGCTCGATCAAGCCACCCGACGGATCGGGAGTATCGCGCGTGATACCTGCCATCTGGAGGGCCAGGCTGTTGGCCGTCCCGTAGTGCCCCCCCTGCTGCATGATCCAGACGGGGCATTGTGACGAGCCCGGGTCCAGATCATATCGATTGGGCAGGGTCTTGTCGGCCATGCCCAGGTAGTAGCCCTGGATCCATTGCCCGGCAGGCGTCTTGGCCACAACCTCAGCCAGCTTGCGGGCCAGATCCTGCTTGGTTTGCACCTCCGGGGACAGGAACGGGACGTAGTAGCCTCGGAGGAAACCCATGATCTGGAAATGATTGTGGGCGTCGATCATGCCGGGAGTGACGGTCTTACCACGCAGATCGATGACCCGCGTGGCAGGTCCGGCCAGCGCAGCTACCTCGACATCCGTGCCTACAGCCTGGATGAGGCCGTCTTTGACCGCCACCGCCTGAGCGATGGAGTCGGCGGCGTTCACCGTGATGACTTTGCCCTGGCGCAGAATCAGATCGGGCGACTCGGCAGCCAGGGGAGCTGCCGAAACACACTGGGTGGTAGGCAGCCACCGGTCCGCACTCGTGATCCACCAGGCAGCAGCAGCCGCCTGAGCGATCAGGAATTGGCGACGGGTCAGACTAAACGACGTGTTCTCGCGATCCATAGTGCACCTCCTTCGGCGCGTATCGTGGCCAATCGAGTCAAAACAGGACTGCAAACGGAGGATGGGTGAGGTGAAAGCTCATATCATCATTATACCATAAGACAGGACCATGTTGCGAAAACGAGGCTCAAGAATTGGCGACCCGCCCTCGGTGACGACGCTCACAATCCAGGACGGGAGAGCAGCCAAGCGTTACGAACCCCGCCTGGGCAGATCGTCAGGTGATACTTGCATCAGGTGCAAGTCGGTGTATAATCAGAGTAAGCGCTTGGCAGTTCACCTCTGTTTGACCAGGTAACCGGATGCGAACCAGAGCCAGCAGGCTACGCGGGCAGTAATCGCAACCACCGACTTGCAGAAAGACGTGGGCGCGACACGGATGGTGATGGCAGTTACTGAACGAGGCGGGCGCACTCGCCCTCTATTCGGGATGGCAAGGACCCATGAATGAAATGGAAGGCGAGGGCACCTTCTACCGTAATCTGTGTGATGATCTGGAGTGGCGGTTAGCCCGCCTGCAAGGACAGCATGACCATGCGCAGGAGGACGTCCGGCGGAGTCGCACGAGCACCCGCTTGCTCCGTGAGATCCACAAAATAGCGGGTTTAGATGCTCCATTGGCGCAAATCAGCCAGCAGTTTCTCCACATCGTGCTCGTCGCCCTGAGTGCCAACTGGGCAGCTATCCTGAAGTACTCACCGGACACGAACCGCTTCGTGCCCGAATGCGACCTGGGGTTCCCTTCGCAAGCCTTTTGATATCTGGGAACTGTGCCAGACTGTCCTTTCCGTGATGACCGGCGCGTAACCCCAGGCCATTTGTGTCAGGTTCAACTTGGTGCATAATTTGAGCATACTTTAGGTCATTGCACGAGCAGCAAGCGAAAGGCAAAGGGATGGACACCTTAAAGCGTATCCTCGTCGTCGATGACGAAGAAGGGTTACTCGATGTGCTGGGCCACAGCCTGGGAAAGCTGGACAAGAAGTATCAGATCGTGACCGCCCGGAATGGTCAAGAAGCATTGACTATGGCCAGGGAGACCCAGTTCGATCTGATCATCACTGACCTCCGCATGCCAGGAATGGGCGGCGTGGAACTGACGGAGGCAATCCGCGACCTGAGTCCACGGACGCAGGTGATCTGGCTCACGGCCTACGACAACCGCTCTGCTCGGGACGAAGCCAGACGGTTGGCAATCTATCGTTTCTTGACCAAACCTGTGAATCTCGCCGAGATCGGGCACCTGGCGGAGGGAGCGCTGGCTACCGGCCCCTCGCAGGAAGGCCAGGGCCGTCATCCCCCCAAGCGCCCAGAGGGTCTTCTGCAAGAGCGCTTGAGGCAATTGCAGAAAGACGCTGAGGCCGATTGCGTGCTGGCAGTCACCACCACCGGGCAATTGATCGACATGACCGGCGCCCCTGCGGACCTGGATGTTACCACTCTGGCGGTGTTGATGGCCAGCAGTTTCCTCACCGACTGCGAGATCGTCCGCTTGTTGGGACCGGAAAGCACGCTCAAGGTTAGCTCTCGCGAGAGCGACAAGCACAGCGTCTATGCCTATCAAGTCGGGCCTGACTCCCTGCTGGTCATCGTGTTCAGCTCCAAGACCAGGCAGGGCGTCGTTTCGCTTTACGCCCGGCGGGCGGTGAAGGAAGTGAAGGACATCCTGTCGGACCTGGCGGAAACCGGTCACCTGCAGTCCGTCATGGATGCTTCGTTTGCATCATCCTGGTCGAGCGATCCGGAAAGCCCGCCCTCCGCGTCCCCTGCAGATGACCCGCCCGCGGCGGCGGAGTCCGGGACTTCAGCCACAGAGAACCCACCCGACTGATTGATATTTCCCTTTTTCTTGAAGAGAAATGAAATGCGGTCCTTCAGTGATTCTACGCCTCAGGGGTATAGACTCCACGTCCCATCCGGCAGGAGGGCAATGTCTCCTATATCTCTATTCCTGATGACCTGGCCTCCCGTGCAGAGCAGGACCGCAGCGTTGCGCCCCCACTCGATCTCTTTGGGAATGCCGATAGAGCGCGGAAACTGGCCCTCGTTCATACACCAGGCATTGCCGAAACCCCTGATGACCGGGGGATCGAGCCTGTCGGCGCCCGGGCAGAGTGGAGTCTCCTCTGTCCAGGTGTCGGCAAACGAGCGATACGCGAAGTCCAGGCTGCGCAGGACGGTGATGAGCCGGTTGCCCGACCGCCACATCATCTGGCCGCCGATGAACGCCTGAAAGGCCACGAATTCATCAGGCTTCGGAGAGTAAGGCCCCAGCCAGGCCCGGTGCTTCCACCACGCATCATGCACGGGCGAGGGAGCCAGTCCGGCGGTGGCCTGCACTAGCCTGGACGTTGAGGTGACCATCCATCCTTCCCACACCGTGGCGGCCGGCCCGGTTCCCGCCGCAACGTCTTCGCGCCTCAAGGCCCAGACCCACAGTCCATTCTGGTCGTAGGCGGCGTCGGACGCGGTTTGCTGTCCGGCGGAATGCACGTTGAAGACGGGGATAGGTTGCAGAGGCACGATCTCGAAGTATGCCGAGTGAGGTTTCCGCTCCGGCATGGCGGGGGCCCAGCCCCACCGCCGGGTAACCTCCTCCCCGCCGGCAAGCCACTGCCCGGTGCGCCGGTCGACCCGGACCTGCGCGCCCACGTCGCGAGGTCGCACGGGGCAGTTGTCCCACCGTTCCTGGATGCGGACCGTGATGGTCCCGTCATCTTCCGTGGGCGCTGAGGGCGGAATGACCCGCTCTTCGTAGGTCCCGTTGCAGAGGATGCTGCCCTGGTCGTCCTTCCAGCTCAAGCTCATGACGGCCTGGAGGAAGTAATCGCCGGTCAAAAGGCCGGTTCCGTTGTCTGGAGATGTAGAGCTTGATGTAGGTGATGCGGTGGGCACGTTGGCTTGCAGCGATGGTGTGGACCGGCTCTCTGCCAGAGCGCCAACGGGGACGACGGCGGCCGACCTTATGGCGTCCGATGCCGGGGCCGGATCCGGCCCCGGCTCGTTCTCGCCGGCCAGCGCCCACGCACAAAACAGAAGCGTCGCACAGCACGCAATCACGATGATGGACAACGGTCGGGCGCCCGTGATAGGGGCGGCTTTTCTATCAGGCATGTGTTGCGGTCTCCTCTTCGGGGATATAATTCTATTTCGTGGTGCGATGGTTACCATTATATCACCTTGACTTCTGGGTGGACAATTCAGGCCAAATGCGTACAATAGGGAGCGTGGGGATCTCGTCCCAGGGAGCCGATCAGTCTATCGTCGAATGTCGCACCGCGCGGCTTGGCACAATACCTGCTGGGGATCGCCTTCATGTCCTTACAGGACCTCACGAGGAGAAACCCTGATGGCTCAAGGATTAGCGCTGTTTGCCGTGGCTATCGTGCTCTACGCCGCGCTGGCGGCCTGGCTGGGCCGTTGGTCGGTCACCATGCCGATGGTCTTCGTGGCCATCGGTTTCCTGCTCGGGCCGGGCGGCACGGGCCTCCTGCAGCTCTCACCAGGAGCCGAGCCGGTGAAAACTCTCACCGAGGCCACGCTGGCCTTGCTGCTCTTCGCCGACGCTTCGACCCTTGACCTGAAGCAGGTTCGCGATGATGCGCAGTTGCCGCTGCGGCTCCTGACGATCGGCATGTTGCTCACCATGGCCCTCGGCGCGGTCTTCGCCCTGGGCCTGCTGCCTGCGGAGGGCCTGGCCTTCGCCGCCCTGCTGGGGGCCATCCTTGCCCCGACTGACGCGGCGCTCGGCCTGCCTATCTTCACCAACCCGCAGGTGCCGGTGCGCATCCGGCGCGTGCTCAACGTGGAGAGCGGGCTGAACGACGGCATAGCTACCCCTTTCGTCACGCTCTTCGTCGCCTTCGCCGTGGCGACCGACGCGAGTTCTCACCAGGCCTGGCTGTCCACCGCGCTGTTGGAAATCGCGCTGGGTCTGTTGGTAGGAATCGTGGCCGGCGTGGTAGGCGGGTGGCTGCTTCTGTTGGCGGTCCGCTCCCGGTGGACTTCGGGGACATCGGAGCAGATCGCTATTTTGGGCCTGGCGCTGTTCGCCTATGCTGGCTCGTTGGCGATTGGCGGCAATGGCTTCATCGCCGCTTTCGTCGCCGGCATTGTTTTTGGCGCTGTCACCCGGAGCCGACTCGCTGAGCCGATCGAGTTTACCGAAACCTTCAGCACCTTCCTGTCGCTGCTGGTTTGGGGGATCTTCGGGGCCATCCTGGTCGCCGCTGCGTTCCGTTTCACCACCGACTGGCGCCCGATCGCTTACGCCGTCCTCAGCCTGACGGTGGTGCGGATGGTGCCGGTGGCTATTGCCCTGCGGGGCACTCGCCTGCGCAGGGACACGATCGCACTGATGGGCTGGTTCGGCCCGCGAGGCCTCGCCTCGGTGGTTTTCACCCTGCTGGCCCTCGAGAGGTTTCAGGAAGCGGGCCGGCCAATTGACGCGCTGGTTGCAACGGCGACCTGGACTATCCTGCTGAGTGTCCTGGCCCACGGCCTGTCGGCGAAGCCGCTGGCGGCCTGGTATGCGCACCGGCTCAAGGCGGCCAGCAAAGCAAATGTCGAGCTGGTCGAGATGCCCGAGCTTCGCCCGCGGCGCAGCGTGCTGGGAGGCCGGCAAAAGACTTAGATAGTAACCAGTTGAGAAGTCAGGCTTGACGAGTTTAGAAAAGGAGGACATAGACCATGAACATCCTGAGGAAAGTTCTCGCCGTCATCGTCATGATCATCTGCGTCATCTTCTTCGTGGTCGGCGTGGGAGGCGTGTTCGGCGCCTGGTGGGCCCATGGGGAGGGCAACCAGCTCGTCACTGATCTGTCCGGGCTGACCATAAGAACGGCACAGCGCGCCCAGGAAACCACCGTCAAGATC
>Ga0315287_10005194_pt1 | contig 12805 bp, 6 predicted proteins | sample YL17G11_0_MG_FD_205037 | JGI IMG/M metagenome (GOLD analysis project Ga0315287, IMG submission 205037) | Sediment microbial communities from Yellowstone Lake, YNP, Wyoming, USA - YL17G11_0 | ecosystem: Environmental > Aquatic > Freshwater > Lake > Sediment | place: USA: Wyoming | collected...
ATCGATTATCGCCGCTTCGTAAAGCTCCTTGGGTAGGCTGTCGAAGAACCCCTTGAGAAGGAATATGGCATAGCCGCTCGCCATGCCCGGCAGTATCAGCGCCCAATACGTATTGAGCAGGTGGAACTGCTTTAGCAGGAGGAAATTCGGGATCATGGCGACTTCAGCCGGGAAGGCCATCGTGGCCAGCAGAAAGAGCAGAACGTTGTAGGCGTAGGGCAGGTTGTAGCGCGAGAGGGCGTAAGCGCACAGCGGGTTCACGATCAGATGGACCAGGATGACCGCCATTACGAAAATGAACGTGTTGAGCACGGCCCGCCCATGCAGCAGCATGAAGTCGATCACGACGGCGTAGTTTCGCGTGGCAAACTCCCAGCGCAGACCACGGGCGTTCGCCGAGCAGTAAGCCCAGTCGGCCATGTATACAGGCGGGACGGCCTGATCGAATGATTGGTAATGGGTTCCGAACGCCGAGTTCATGGCCGATACAGAGGCGTGACTCCGCCGCAGGTGTTCCCGATACAAGTTCTCGGTGTTTACCGCCCTGATGTCCTCCAACGGGCAGGCCCTGGCGATGAAATCCATCCAATCGACCAGCGCCGCTCCACCTTTGCGCAGCGCGGCGGGCAGAGGGATTGCGGAGAAATCCGAGTAGTGTGTCTCGCCGCGAGCATTGAGATCGGCGATGACGCCCTTGTAACGACCGGACAGGTACGCCCTGTATGCTGTGACCGCCGCCGGGCTGATCGCCATGTATCTGAACGGAAGCTGCGTGCGCACGAATGCTTCCCAGTCGGCGCGCCGGCCGGGCTGGGTGGGGGCCGTCTGGACCAGGCGCACCTCATTGTAGCTCTTGTAGTTGGTCCGCCAAGCGGCATTGAGGTTATTTATTGACTCCCCATAGGGGCCGTTTTGGAGAAACGTGCGGAAAGCCGAATCGATCAGGATGGGCCGCACGAAGTTATCCGGCAGACTCTTCTTGAAAGACAGCCATTCCTGCATCTTCGGCGAGTTATCGGGTTCCCATTCGCGCATCTTGAACCGCTCAAAGGGTGGGTTGACAATCCTGAATAATTCGTTTTCCTCCACATAGAGCCGATTGAGCTTGGTGATGTCGCCATCGAAGCGTTTCCGACAGTGCTGCTGATAGGCCATTCTGAGCTTGCTGGGGGCGCTGCCATAGCCCTCGAACCCGATCTGTTTATAGCTGATCGGCAGGCCCCTCACGAAGTCCTGCCAGTCCTTGACCATCCTCGTGGCCGGCTGCGTGATTGGGGCTTTGGGCGGCGTGACTTTGTCTATCTTACTGAAATCCGTGCCATAGCTCTGGTTGATGAGATCGAGGTCCCCTGCGTAGCGGTCTTCGGCATACTTGGGGAAGATCGCGGCGTTATCGTAGAGATATGCAGGCACGACTTTGAAGCCGTTCACATCCGCGCCGCTGGTGATCGACGTACCGAGCATCAGCACGAACGGATATACCATCGTTACCGCCCCAACCGTGAGCACGAAATACAGCGCCGCGATTACGAGCCGCATCTTTGGAGTTCTTCTGCCTACTTTAGATATGATCGCCATAGTTGATTATCCGCCACCGGCGGAGAACTTGAGATCCTTGAGAATTCTGAGCTGATACATCGTGAATCCGATGAGCAGGCTGCCCATGATCCACGCCTCGGACGTCGCGAACCCGAATTTGAGATACATGAACGCGTTATACCAGACATCCAGGCCGATCACGTGGGTGGCATAGTTAGGACCGCCGCCCGTCATCACGAAGATGTTCTCCATAGCCTTGAACGCCCCGATGAACGCGCCCACGAGGTTGATTATGATGAGGGGTTTGAGCATGGGCAGTATTATGTGCCGGACTTTGCCCCATATTCCCGCTCCGTCGAGATCGGCGGCCTCATACATCTCTTCCGGAATGCTCTTGAGCGCCGCAAGGTAGATTATGCTGCCCGGCCCCGCGCCCGCCCAGATGACGGGGATGATCACACAAAGCATCGCCAGTCGCGAATCGGTGAGCCAGGCCTGGGTCGGGATGTGGAGCCACGCGATGAGTGCGTTGAACAACCCCTGGGGGCTCGGGTCGTAGAACCACTTCCAGAGGAACATGATGACCAGGCCGCTCGTGATGGCCGGCAGATAGAAAAGCGTGCGGAAGAGCATCTTGCCTCTGGGGACTTCCGCGAGCATCAGCGCGAGTATGATCGGCACGAAGAACCCGATCGACAGCGACAGCCCGACGTAAAGGAAGCTGTTGAAAAGCGCTTTCCAGAATACATCCTGGCTCATGACCTGAATAAAGTTGTCGAAGCCGACGAAGCGAGTTCCACCGAGTATTCTGTAGTCCTGAAACGCCATTACCATGCCGCGAAGCAGCGGGTAGTAGGCCCAAACGAGGACCGACAGCACCGCCGGGACCATGAAGACCCACGCGGTGAAATGAACCCTGAACGTGTGCCTTCCGGCGGGAGCGGATATGGCCGATGTGTCCGCGTGGGACCGGGCCACACTCCTGACCTGCCTCGATACCACGAATGCGATAAGGGCAAGCATGCCAAGGACGAAAACCCAGGCGATGCCTCGCTTTTTGCGCATCTCGTCCGGTGGGATGGTCCCCAGCAGCTTGGTGTTTATCCTGTTGGCGCAGGCGTTGAGCAGGGCCTGGGCATCGGCATTGGGGTTCTGGTAAATGGCCTGCATCGGCGCGTCCATCTCGGTATAGACCCGTTCCAGGTTCGGGCCGTTGGGCTCGGGGCGACCATACTTGAACGCATCCTTGCTGGCTTCCAGCCAGACCTTGGGGACCTCCGGAATATACTCCCGATAGCCATACTTCTCCAGCTTCTCGGGGCTGACGTATTTCCACAGGCCATTCTCGATATAGCTGCGCGTGCGTATTTCGTCCGCTTTCGGGCCGCATATAAACTTGATGTATTCCCACGCGGCTTTTCGCACCTCGGGATCGGTTATCTGCGTGCTCATTCCCCACATGCCGGCGTTGATCTCGCTTGCCTTGATGCCGGTCGGGCCGGCGGGGAGCGGCGCGATTCCAAGCACGGCGGGGTTCAGGTCGGAGCTGGTGGTCACGGCATCGGTGGTGTCCTGGAACCACATCGCGAGTTTGCCCTGGCGGGTCATTTCGGATATGGAGCCGCCGAGGTAGTTCGCCACGCCGCGGTGGGTCTTGCCGTCTCTGGTCCACGGTCCACTTGTCATCTTCGCGAAGAAACGAAGCGCGATGGCGCCTTCAGGGGTATTGAACACGACTTTGTAATGGCCGTTCTTGTCTTTTTGGACCACCTCACCGCCTGCCTGCCAGATGAAGTTGGTCAGGTAATAGCCGCCTTCATTGGTCGGGAACAGGAACCCATACTGCCCGTTCTCGGGCACGGTGAGTTTCTTCGCATATTCGTAGAACTCGTCCCAATTCCTCGGAGGTCGGTTTGGGTCCAGGCCGGCCTCGCGGAACATGTCCTTGCGGTACATCAGGGCCATGGCGGTCTGGAACCAGGGGATGCAATACACGTGGCCGTTGACCGTGATAACGTCGCGGACCTTCGGGTTGACTTTGGCCAGCACCCGGGGGTCCTGTTTGATGAACTCATCGAGCGGCGCCAGGAAGTTCTGCCCTATGTAGGTGTGGAGCTTTCGGAAATTGACGTAAAACACATCCGGGGCGGTCCCACCGGCCATGGCGAGCAGGAAACTGGACTCCCACGCAGGCCCTTGTATGGTAAGTCCCGATGAGCTGACGATCTCGATTTCCGGGTGTTCTCTTTGGAATTCCTCGAATACCGCGCGTGAAGCGCGTCCCCAGGCGGTCATGTCGTCCTTGCGGGGGATGCCCCACGTGCCGCCCCACAGCCTTAGAGTCACGCGGTGTTGGGGGGTTGCGGCGAATGCTGACTGTGGCGCCGCCGGTTGGAGGAGAAGCGCTATGGCCGCGAGCAACGCGGCCGGAAGTATTCTGGAGACTAAGTTTGTTGCTTCGGCTGCATGCAACCGAAGCATCCCGAATCTGTACAAGTGTGAAGTTCCATCTGCGTGATACGTTAAGTATAGAGCAAGGCGGAACTTCGCGTCAATCGCGGCAGAGTGCGTTGGGTCTGATAAGTGCTAAGGAGAAGCGCGGAGTATGAACTTGGCGACAATGTCATCCACACTCCAGTACCTACGTTCGGGAAGGTTTTCTATCGCATCAAGAATAGCATCGGGGGCATCGTTCTCTTCGGCGCAGTAGAGGAGTTCGGTGCGCGAGCAGGGGAAGATGATGTCATCGAGATAAGCCCCCAACATCATCGGCGTTCTGAAGTTTACTACAGTGGCCATCAGGGCACCTCCAAAAGTGCGAGTGGTTCGAAGCCGACGCGCATTACTGCTTACATACCCAACACTTTGCATTACGCTAACACGACCAGGCATCGGTAAGGCATATTCTTGCAGAGCTTGAGAGTCGTGCGGCGTACCGTCGAGCGCCGGCCTGCAACCCAGCCGGCCCGCTCGTGTCTTCCTTGACTTCCCACCCGAGGAAGCCACGTGTACCACGCTATACTCTAGTATGCGCCAATAGCGTGGAAAGTCAATATCGCAATTGGTGTTATTTTAATTATGGCCGAAATGCCGGGTCGGCAATAGTCTGCTTTTCGGGACAAACTTCATGTGGCGAGAGGTGTTGCGCAATCAGAAACGACGAGACAATGAGACACGTGTAGGCTAGGAACGCTATCTCAGTCACGGGGTCGCCCGCGATGTACGGAATTACCACGTCCAACGTCAGCGGCCCGATTAGGGTGCCGGCGAAAAAGAAGTCGTAGTCCCCGCACAAGAGTCCCAAACCAAATCCACCTATCAGGACCACGGCAACCAGCCATGCCGCGCCAACCAGGCCGGCCCTGTAGCCCCCGCGTCCAAGGTAGTAGCCCAGGAAGCCCAGCCCGAGGGCCGCCAGGACGACGCACCCGGCCTCCTCCGCGACAATCACTCCACTGTGCCATCGAGACATGAATGGCTGCAGTCCCTCGTTGTAGGGGGATTTCATGGTGGGTGAGTGGGTCGAAATTGGGTAGAAACGCATGGCGTCATTGTTCAGAAAGCGGCTCAACGGTTCGCGAGCGGCTGTCAGTGTCCCCAGAAGAACGACCCCAGCTATGGCCCATACGATAACTGCTCGGCCGGCGTTGGTTTTGTTCCCGGCACACACGCTGAATGCCCGTGAAAGAGCGAATGGTATACAGACAATTGTGGCAATCTTGCAGATGGATGCAAGACCCCAAACCGCGAGATCCATTGTGCTCAGAGTTGAGGGACCGACGTTTAGCGCCTGATGGGACCAGATTACCACAGTCCCAAGCAGAGAGACTATCAGTGCAATTCGCCAGCCTTTGTCCATTTCAGGTTTCCTCCAGTGTGAAGTAACTAACTGATCTATATACGACGCAATCGGCCGCTGTGTTCCTATTTCTTGAGCAGTCGCATGCTGTTTGCTATGACCAGCAAGGCGCTGCCCTCGTGCCCCAACACGCCCGTCGCAAGCGTTACCTTGCCGAGAAGGGCGCCCGAGACCAGCAGCACAACAACGGCCACACCAAATAGGACGTTCTGAACGATCACTCGTTTCGCCCGGCGGCCGAGGGAAATGGCATACGGAAGCATCACGATATCGTCCGCCATCAGGGCAACGTCGGCGGCCTCTATCGCCGTGTGACTGCCGGCCCCACCCATAGCGATCCCAATATCGGCGGCGGCGAGCGCGGGGGCGTCGTTGATGCCGTCTCCCACCATCGCCACCACGTGCCTGCCCGAAGTCAGGTCGCGGATCCTGGCAAGTTTGTCCTCGGGCAGCAGTTCCGAGTGATGTTCGTCAATCCCCAGGTAATCCGCGACCATCCGGCCCGAAATGCCGGTGTCACCCGTAAGCATGACCGTGCGTTTCACGCCCGCTGCCCTGAGGGCGAAGATGGCGTCCTTGCTGCCTGCCTTGAGGGCATCGCTGGCGGCGATGACGCCCCACAGGCCATCCTCGCCCGCCAGATAGATCACAGTCTTGCCCTGCGAGAGAAGGTTTTCGATGTCTTCCATATTCGGAATCGCATGGCCGAGTTCCTGCATCAACCTCGCGCTACCGATGTAAAATGCGTGGCTGTCCACAACGGCGCGCGCGCCCCTGCCGGGAAGCGCCTCGAAGAACGTAAGCGGGGGCTCGCTGACGTTCATCTCCCGCGCGCGCTCCACGATGGCATCGGCCAGTGGATGCTCCGACCTGCTTTCCACCGCCCATGCGACCGCGAGGACTTCCTCGGCTGTGCGCCCGTTCAACGGCACTATGTCGGTGATTGATGGCTTGCCCACTGTCAGCGTGCCGGTCTTGTCGAACGCGACTATCGAAACCTCTCCCAGCCGTTCGAGATGCGCTCCGCCCTTGATAAGCACTCCCGATTTGGCTGCGTTCGCGATTGCGGCGACGATGGCGACCGGCGTGGATATCACGAGCGCGCACGGGCACGAAACCACAAGCAGCGTGAGAGCGCGGGTGAGCCAGGCCTGATAAGGAGCGCCGGTAATCAGAGGCCCGACAATCGCCACCATCACGGCCAGCCCGATGACGATGGGAGTGTAGTAGCGCCCGAAAGTCTCCGTGAAGCGTTGGGAAGGCGCGCGCTGGGCGTGGGCTTCCTCAACCAGATGGATGATCCTTGAGAGGGTATTATCGTCAAATGTGGTCGTGGCGCGGACCTCCAAGGCGCCCCGGCCATTGATCGTGCCGGCGTAGACGGAATCGCCTGTGGATTTGCTCCTGGGCAGAGGCTCGCCGGTAATCATGGCCTCACTTACCGCCGACAGCCCGAGGGTGACAGTGCCGTCCACCGGAATCTTGTCTCCAGGCCGGATGAGGACTGTGTCGCCGATCTCGACCTCATCGACTCGGCACTCAAGTAGGGAACCGTCACGCCTGATGGTCGCGCACGCCGGAAAAGCCTTGATAAGCGACCTCAGGGAGCGCCGAGCCTTGTCCACCGTGCTGGCTTCCAGGGCCGAGCCGAGGGAGAACAAGAACATGACCGCCGCCGCTTCCGAATAGTCGCCGAGCCAGACCGCGCCGATGGCCGCGGCGCTCATCAGGAAGTTGGTGTCCAGCGAGAGCGCCCTCAGGCTCAGAAACCCCGATCTGGCCGCGAACACTCCACCCGTCACCGCAGCCGCTACATACAGCCATTGGGCGATGGCGGGCACGCCCATCACATATTGCACAGCCAAGCCAAAGCCAAGCAGAATGCCGGAAACGGCTGTGAGGGTGGTTCGGGCGCTTCTGATTCGCCGCGTCTTTTCGGGCACGGGCCCCGCAGGGCCCGCTTCCTGGACTTCGTAACCAAATTCCCTTACGCGCCGCTTGATGGGGTCGACGGTGATCCCAGGTTCGTATTCCACGACTAGGATGGATGTAGCGTAACTCAACGAGGCCCAGACCACGCCATCCAGCCTTCGCACGCCTTTTTCGAGTTTCGCGGCACAGTCGGGGCAGTCGAGCCCGGCGAGCTGGATGAGATCGTGTTTGTATAGCTGTTCGAGGGTGACCCCGGCCAGCCTCGCGCGCTCCTGAATCTCATCGAAGGTAACCAGATCCTTGTCATAGGTTACCTTGAGCGCGCGGCGGCCTGCGTCAAGCTCGACAATCCGCATCCCATCGAGCTCAGCGAGCATCTGCCTCAAGCGTTCGATGCACTGCTCGCAGTCCTCGAAGTAATTCGGCCATATCACCGGTATGTCGAGAGTCTGCGTCTCCACGAATAGACTGCCTCTTGTTGCTTCGGCTGCATGCAACCGAAGCATCCCGAATCCTTACCGCGAAATCGCGAAGGAACGAAACAACGAAAGAATGAGCGAACTGCTGCGGGAACTCTTGACGGTACTACTGCGACAGGCAAGCTCTCATAGCCGTTCCCGCAGCATAGTCAAACTCTTAGCGGAGACCCCGTATATGTCATTCCGAACGTCGCATATCATGTCATTCCGAACGAATGTGAGGAATCTGCTTTTTCCCTTCCCTTCTCGCGCTTTCCCCCTTTTCGCGTTTTCGCGATTAGAGTGCTGAGCTACACGTCCACAACTATGGCGTCGATGTCGGAGTCGGGAATCTCCCGCCCGGATGCCGCCAGCGATTTCAAATGCGAAGTGACTGAGTTCGCGGCGAACTGGAGCGCCTGTTCCCTGGTGTGCGCTTCGGCGCGCACATCGGGAATAGATGGCACCTTCACCGACACCCAGCCTGCATTATCGGTTGTGACTTCCACTTTGTAGCGACGAATCATACATTTCCACCTGTTATGAGTGTTCCCTTGGAGTACAATAAACAATCACAAGCTCTGCGTTCATTCTACCGCGGAAGCCTTGACTCTGTAAACTAAGCTGACACGCGACAGCGAAGCTGGTAAAATAACCCTTGATGAAACACACTGACGAACTGGTCCGCCTCGATCGAAAGGCCATCGAAGAACATACAGTCGACTACTACAGGACCGCTGGCGGCACTCGCCCGGACCTGCGGGTGGTCGAACTCGACGGCCGCCGGATCGTGGTCAAGGATTTCAGCAGAAGCGATTTTCTGTTCAGGCTGATCGTCGGTCCCATTTTGATTCGCAGGGAATTCGGCGCGCTGCGCAATCTCATGGGCGTTCACGGCATCCCGCGGCTTGTCGGCAAACTGGACCGCTATGCGCTGGCCATCGAACATGTTCACGGGACCAGTCTGGAGCACATCAAACCCGGCACTTTGACCAATGAGTTTTATGCGAAGCTCCGGGACACCGTGGACGCCATGCACTCGCGCGGCGTTGCTCATTGCGACCTCCGCAGCCGTGGTAACGTAATGGTCGGCGCCGATGGCAGCCCCTACGTTGTCGACTTCGCCGGGTGTGTTTTCCGGGGCAGGGGAATCAACCCGTTCTTCAGGTGGCTTTTCAACCAATTCGTGCCCGCGGACAAAAACGCCGTTCTGCGCATCAAGCAGAGGCTGTCCCCCGAGCTGCTGACCGATGAAGACAAGGCAAAGCTCGCGATCCCACTTCCGTTCGAGACCCCCGCCAGGAAATTCGGCGAAACCGTACGCAATCTGACCCGCAAGTTCCTGACGAAACGCAAGTAATTATCGCCGTGTTCCCACCAGTTGGCGTTAACACAACACGTACAAACAAAAAACCCCGCATCCACTCAAGGATGATAGGGGTTTGCTTGTAATCCTATATCTTCCTGGCCCAACACTACCGATGGGTATCCGGCCACTACGGTTGCTCTACGCAAAGTCGGGCCAGGAAGTCTGTCTGTCTTCTTTGTAGGGGGCTGCACCCTTTTCGGATACAGCCCCTTTGCTCCAGTTAAGTCCTACCGATAACCCGTGGATCAGGTTACTGACCGACTATGGCACAGCGCTTATGGCCTGTGCCTGAACGCTCTTGTCAGCATTCATGACACCCGTGACCACCGCTGTCTTGGTTGTATCGAAGCCATCAGGCAGCGTAGCACTGCCGATGTTGACTGTAACATTAGATGTATAGCCATCGCTTATCTCGAATGACGTTGCACCTATGCTCATGACCTTGCCCCAGACCTTGACTAATCGTCCCACGAGCTTGTCGTCAGTCAGAGCAGCCTTGTTGTTCACGCCAACCGGCTTGGCAGCCGACTTGAACGTGGCAGAGATCGTGTGCCCGGCGGTAATGCCGGCAAACGTGTAGCTGCCGGCGGCAACCGCTCCAGGGTCGCTCACGCCATCAACCAGGACGTCGTCTATTACATAGCCGTCGTCAGGCGTGATGGTGAAGGTCTTGTCTGTGCCATAGTCCACAATCACGTCGCCAGTCGGGTCGATGGATCCATTGGCTCCGGCGGAAGCGGTGATCGTGAAGGTGATTATCTTGAAGGTGGCGCTTATCGTGTGATCAGCAGTCACATTGTTGAATGTGTAGCTGCCGGCTGCTATTGCGCCGGGGTTGCTCACGCCATCGACCAGAACATCGTCTATGGCATAGCCCACGCCAGGTGTGATTGTGAACGTCATGTTTGCGCCTTCGGTTACAATCACGTTGCCCGGCGGGTTGCCTGTCGGGGTCATAGCCCCATTTGCTCCCACAGTTGTGGTAATCACATGAGTAACGATACCGAACTTCGTCTTAAGGTCGGTTTCCAGTGCCTGGCGATCAGCATCACTCATCGCAGTCTTATAGACGAACACGTCGCCTATATTGCCGTTGAAGGTCCTATCGGTGTCAGTGTTGGCGCGCCCTATGTTGATGTACCTCTTGGTGCTCTCATTACCCTGCTGGTTCGGAACGAACGCCATGAAGGTGTTGCCATATCCGTTCATGGTGGTCGTGGGGACGTCCATAATCAGGGCGCCGTTGGCATACACCTTATAATCACCAGCCGGCTGAACCACAAGAGCCAATATCGTTTTCTGACGATCAGGGATGGCAGTGGAGGCGCCGGACCAAACCCTGTTGTTTATGTTTGTGGCGTTGCGCAACACATACACCAGACCAGTGTTATCGTGCATACCCAAAACCAGGTTCTGGCGGAAGATATTCACCAGGGATCCATAAGTGGTGCTGCCGTCGCGGATCGGCCTTGCGACCGCAACGATAGTAGCGCCGTTGCATGGAATGATCTTGGTCGGGTCTGACACCGGGTATGTGTTTACGATCGGCCCCATTACGAGGAAGCCGTCCATGTTACTGACGATGTTCTGGTTCTGCTCCCACTTGATATTATCAACATACTCAACGGTGGGAGACAACATCACTGTAAACGGCCCCAGCGGCCATGGAACCGGAGCTGGTTGTTGGACCGTGGGTAAGTAATTAGCCCAACTGCCTGTAGCCGCGCCGTTTGTAGATGGGAACGTATCGGTAACAGTAGAGAAAAGCAGATCAGTAGCCGAAGGGATACTTCTGGTATTGGAAAGCAGCGTGAAGTCGATGCCTGTCGCGCCACTGGGCCCCAACACAACTATCTTGTCTGGTGAATTCCACTTGCCGGCAACATTGCCGGCCGACACGTATACGGTTCCTTGCGGAACACCGGACTGAGTGTATGTGCCGTCGGGATTAGTTGTAGTTGTTATGACCGGAGCCACCGATGCGCTCGGGGTACCCGAGAAGTAAACTGAGGCGCCGCCGATTACAACTCCGTCCTTATCTCTGACCGTACCGGATATGCTGGCCGTAGGCAGCACCACGGTCGACACCGAGATCGCATGGTCGGCAGTCACGTTGGTGAATGTCCAGCTTGTCTGAGGCCCCTTGGACACGCTGTCAACCACTACGTCCGACACGGCATAGCCCAAAGTAGAGCCGATGGTGAATGTCTTGCTATCACCCGGCAATACAGCTACTGCGCCGGACGGAGAGATGGTACCACCAGTCGCCGCGCTGGCGGTAATAGTGTACACAGAGGCATCCGGCGGAGGCTGGGCAGCCAAACTGGTTACATCCGATGCCGACAAAATGCAGTCATATACCTGCAAAGACGCCATGTAGCCCTTCCACGGATACATGGAACCGGAGCCGTCGGCATTGGTGTAAGCGCGAGCGAGGTACACAGGCTCATTCGGCCAAAGGTCCAGCACCCGAGCAGTAACCGTGGTGCTCACGGCGCCATCGACGTAAACGACTTCAGTCGAACCGTCGTAGGTAACTGCGATATGGTGCCACACGGCAGGGGCCGGAACAGCGCCAAAGCCGTTGTCGGCGCCAAAGTGCGCGATGGCGCCGTTGTTGTAAAAGCGCATCTCAGAGGACCTGAAGTTCGTGCCTCTCTGCGCCCACGACAGGTAGGTGCGGTTGACATCAGTATTGGTTGTGGCGCAGTAGAGCCAGGATGAAACCGACCAGTCGCTGACGCCGGTGATTCCGGCCGGAGCGGTCTGGCTGAACTTTAGGCAACTGCTGCCATTGTAGTACACAGCCTTCTTAGTCCCGAGCAAAGTCAAGGTCGGAAGACCCGGAAGAACGGTGTCCGGGCCAAATGACCCGCCGAGGGTACCATTGTTGGCCCACGTGCTGACCGGGCCGACACTCAGACTGGAAACGTTGACGTCAACCAGCAAGGCGTTAACCAGCGCAAAATCGACAGTCACATCTATCGGGTTCCCGTACCCATCGTACGTCCAGACGCCTGTCTGCGGAGGCCCGGCCAACGGCAACTTGCGAGCCGTCACCGTATACGAGTCCGGCAGGACCTCTTTATCGTAGTCGCCGGCGGGACCGGTGGTGGTGCTCGATGAAATAAGCGTTGTCTCTGACTTGAAAGTAACCGTGGCGCCCTCGATGCCGAGGGTGGTGACCGAATCGGTAACTGTGCCGGTGATGTGGACAGTTGCAGCCTTGGTCATCGTCACATCGGGAATCGCCGGGTTTGCGCCGGTGATTGTGAAGGACTGAGCCCCGTCGGACGTGTAAAGATCCTTCGTGGCATCCGCAGTCCAGGGCATGCCAAGCGGAACTGGCACGGGGCATACGACGGAATAGACTCCGCTGCCGTTGGTGGTCGTGTTCACCAGGGGCAAGCCAGTGCTGCCCTTGATGGCGACGCTCGCGCCAGGAATACCAAGACTAGTACCGGAATCCTTGATTGTGCCAGTGAAGGTCGGTGTGATGTAGTCAACAGCGGAGCTGAACTGACAGTTGTCGAAGTACCCACCCGTATCGGTCGATGATAGAGTGCTTCCATCCCAGGCACGCAAGAGAAACGGCATGTAGTTCAGCTGATCGACGGTGGTGCCCGGGTAGATCCAATCGAAGTCGAA
>Ga0315287_10005195_pt1 | contig 12803 bp, 14 predicted proteins | sample YL17G11_0_MG_FD_205037 | JGI IMG/M metagenome (GOLD analysis project Ga0315287, IMG submission 205037) | Sediment microbial communities from Yellowstone Lake, YNP, Wyoming, USA - YL17G11_0 | ecosystem: Environmental > Aquatic > Freshwater > Lake > Sediment | place: USA: Wyoming | collected...
ACGAAGGTGAAGTCGTGGCCGCGGAGGGTGATGGCGAGCGACCGCACCCCGCCCTCGGCGTGGGGTTCACGGCTGAAGTAGTGTTCGTTCGGCACGATCCGAGTCCTCGGAACGACTGTGATAGCCGCGCGGTTTGCTATGGTATCCAAGAGGGCTATGCGTCACCTCGGAACCGCGCTGAGTCTTGCTCTGCTCTTCGTCGCCGCACCGGCGTTCGCCAACACCGATGCGACTGTCTCAATCGGTATCTTCTCCGGCCGACGCATTTCCGCCTGTAGTGTATCCGGCCAAGACACGCTGAAACTCGTAGGGGCGGATAGCTGTCCGACCCTCTCTCCTAGTGTGACCTTACGCCTTGCGGCAGATGGATCTGCTGTCGTGATACAGGACGTAGGGGCGGACAGCTGTCCGCCCCTACCGGGGGTCACGATCACCTCCACTGCGCCCCTCCGGGTGACTCCGGAGGGAGGCAAAACGCGGACCTACCGCGGCTCCCTGATCGTCACCGCGAAGGACGGCCGCCTCACTCTCGTCAACGCCCTCCCGCTGGAGGACTACCTCCGCGGTGTCGTCCCCGCCGAGGTCCCGTCGGGCTTCGCGCCGGAGGCGCTGAGAGCGCAGGCGATTGCCGCTCGCACCTATGCCCTCGCCTCCCTCGGCAAGCACCAGGCGGCCGGCTATGACCTCTGCGATGCCACGCACTGCCAGGCCTATCTCGGCGTGGGCGAAGAGGACTCGCGCGTGGACGCGGCGATTCGTGACACGGCTGGGCTGATCGTGACCTACGGAGGCAAGCCGATCAGCGCGGTCTACCACGACACCTGCGGCGGCTGCACCGCCGGGAACGAGGAAGTCTGGCCCGGCGGCACCCCCCTGCCCTACCTGCGGCCGGTCCCCGATACCTGCGGCGTGCCGGCCCTGTGCGCGGCCTCGCCGCGGGCGCGGTGGACGCGCCGGATCCCGCAGGACCAGCTCGTTTCCGCCCTCGCTTCCGTGGGCGTCACCGCTCCGTTGAAGCTTATCTCCCCCGAGGGCTGCGAGGACGGGACGCGGCCTGATCGCTACCGCATCACCGGCGAGCGCGGAGAGTGGGTCGTGCCCGCCTCGGCGATGCGCGTGCTCCTCAACCAGGGCCTCGGCCCCGACACCCTTCCCAGCGCGGACTTCATCGCGCTGCTCGACGGCGACTCGGTCGCCATCACAGGTTGGGGCAGCGGCCATGGCGTGGGGCTATGTCAGTGGGGCGCGAACGCGCTCGCCAAGTCAGGCAAGACCGCGGCCGAGATCCTGGCGCATTACTACACCGGCGCGAGCGTGATCCAGAGATAACGCCTGGGGCACGACGGACCGTGCCCCAGGACCGTGGTTACTGGCAATACCGCGAGAAGTAGTCACACCCCTGCACGGGCCGCTGGTACTGCGGCTGCGGGTACTGATACGCGTACTGCTGCGGATAGACGTAGTACTGCTGAGCTTGCTGGCGCGAGGCGTTCCGGTCCTGCTGCCAGGTGTAGACGGCGCCGAGGCCGAACAGCACCCCGGCGGCGTTGTTGTCCCGGGAGAAAGAGTAGGCCGACGCTCCGCCCAGGAGCCAGGTCGTGAGTTTGCTCGCGGAGGCGGGCGTGGCCGAAGCGACCAGTGCCAGCCCGAGGACGGCCAGCATTACGTACAGGCCGAGATGTCCATGGATTTTCATCTGCATACCCCCTATCTCCATCTATAGACCTCCTACCGCGCGCGCGGGCCTGGCAAACCGCCGGCGTTGTCCCGCGCGTCACCAACAGGCCACCGGAATCCACCGTATCCCCACGTAGGCATAGGCGTAGCACGTGGACGGCTCCCAGTAGAGGTCGTGGTAGCTCGCGGTGTTGTAGAGCAGCGGGAACACCGCGACCACGACCGGCTCCTCCGTCACCGGAGGATGGGCGACGGCGCCACAGTTGGGAAGTGGAGTTTCGACGGCGAAGTCGCTGGCGGCGTACTCCGCCAACGTACCGTGAAAGAGCACCACGCTCGCCGCGGCCGGCGCGGTCGCGGCGAGAAGGACCAACAGCAGGGCGATTAGCAAACCGCCCAGGATCGAGCCCCGCCGGTAACTGCTCATCTCAGTGCACCTCTACGCGCGCCCGTTACCGCGCGCCCGCAGACTGCGAGCCTAGAGACATGGTCGCGCCGACGCGCAGGGATTAGGGTGCAACCAGCGCGCCTGTGTCACACTGCCCCCACAGCGCCCTAGCTTGACTTTTGTTGCAAGCCCGGCGTACAATCGCGCCCGGTAGCACGCACTGTCGCGGCCCCACTCAGTAGTCTCGCGACCAGGAAAGACGGAGGATTTGGCGTGGCGATCAGCACCGCAGACTTCAAGACCGGACTGACCATCGAGTACGAGGGAGAGATCTTCCAGATCGTCGAGTTCCAGCACGTAAAACCTGGCAAGGGCGGCGCGTTCGTGCGCTCCCGGCTCAGGAATCTGCGCACGGGAGCGACCATTGACAAGACCTTCCGCGCCGGGGAGAAGATGGAGCAGGCCCAGATCACCCGCCGGGCGATGCAGTTTCTGTTTCGCGCGGACGACGAATACACGTTCATGGACACCGAGACGTTCGATCAGGTCTCGTTGAGCAGCGACGTCGTGGGCGAGGCGGTGAAGTTCCTCAAACCCGACACCGAGGTCCTGATCCAGATGTTCAACGAGACGGAGATCCTGGGCGTGGAGCTCCCCCACACCATGGAGTTCGTGATCGCGCAGACCGACCCGGGACTGCGCGGGGATACCGCCACCGGCGGCAGCAAGCCGGCGACGTTGGAGACCGGCGCGGTGGTGAACGTCCCCCTGTTCGTGGACGAAGGTGATAGAATCCGTGTTGACACCCGCTCCGGGAAGTACTTGGAGCGGGCCACCTAGCTCTCGCCGAGGATGGATCGCGTGGACTTGACCAAGATCGAGGAACTGATCGCGCTGATGCGCCAGTCGGGCGTGACCCAGCTCTCGCTGGAGTTGCCGGACTACAAGGTCAGCATCACGCGTGGACCTGAGCCGCTGGCCGCACCGGCCGCCGGTGACCCACCGGCCGGGTCCGCGTGGCCGCCAGCCGACCCGCCAGTCCGCGCGGGTGGACCGGCCGAGGGCCTGGCCGCGATGGCCTTGACGGTGATCGCGCCCGTGGTCGGCGTCTTCCGTAATGGAGGGAGCGCGCCGGGGCGGCAGGTGATCGCGGGGGGAGGCCGGGTGAAGCGGGGGCAGCTCCTCGCCACCATCGAGGCAATGAAGGTCCCCAATGAGGTGAGAAGCCCCGTGGACGGAGTGGTCACGTCGGTGGCCGTGGAGGACGGGGCGGCGGTGGAGTACGGGCAGACGCTGTTTGTGATCCTGCCCGAGGAGGGTGGGGAGACAGATGAGAGCGAGAGTGCGCTCGGGATTGGGTAGTCGCCAGGCCGGATTCCTGGTGCTGATCGAGCTGCTGATCGTCGTCTTGATCATCGCCGCGCTGGCCGCGTTCTACCTGACGAGCAACAGCAGCCTGGTCGGCGGCAGGGGTGGCGGCGGCAAGCAGGGCGGCGCTACCACCATGCCTGGCAAGGCCCGGGAGCAGGCGGAGAGCGCGGTGTGCCGGAATAACCTGCAGCAGGTGCGGGCCGCGGTCGCCACGCAACTCGCCACTGCGGGGTCGAATCCTCCCGACCTGGAGAGCCTGCAGGTCGGCGTGCCTCTCACCTGTCCCGTGGGTGGAGAGCCGTACGCGTACGACGCGAGCACCGGCCAGGTGCAGTGCACCCATCCCGGCCATGAATCGTATTGAGACGCGCCCACAGCCGGCATGTGACGTGATATCTTCGGGCGGAGGCCTGTGTGTTTAGGAAGATTCTGATCGCGAACCGTGGAGAGATCGCCGTCCGCGTCATCCGGGCGTGCCGAGAATTGCATATCCCCACCGTCGCGGTCTATTCGCAGGCCGACAAGAACTCGCTCCACACGCGACTCGCCGACGAGGCGGTGTGCATCGGCCCGCCGCCGAATCGTGACAGCTACCTCAATATCCCGAACATCATGCAGGCCGCGCTGAACACCGGCGCCGACGCGGTCCACCCCGGCTATGGCAATCTCTCCGAGGTGGCCGCCTTCGCCGAGAACTGCGAGATCTGCAAGATCAAGTTCATCGGCCCCAACGCTGAGACCATCCGCAAGATGCAGGACAAGGCCGGGGCGCGCAAGCTGATGCGGGAGGCGGGCGTGCCGGTCATTCCCGGGAGCGACGAGACCGTCCAGGGCGAGCAGGAGGCGACGAAGATCGCCGCCAAGCTCGGCTATCCGGTGCTGATCAAGGCGGCGATGGGGGGCGGGGGCCGGGGCATTCGCGTCGCGCACGACGAGGAGGACTTGCTCCGTAACCTGCCGCTCGCCCAGTCCGAGGCCCAGGCCGCCTTCGGCTCGGGGGGAGTGTACCTGGAGAAGTACTTGGAGGAGCCGCGCCACGTGGAGATCCAGGTGCTGGCCGACGCGCACGGCAATATCGTCCACCTGGGCGAGCGGGAGTGCTCGATTCAGACCAACAAGCACCAGAAGCTGCTCGAAGAATCGCCCTGCACGGCCCTCGGACGACGGCTGCGCCACAACATGAGCGAGGCCGCGGTGCGGGCGGCGAAGAGCATCGGCTACGTCAACGCCGGCACGGTCGAGTTCATGCTGGACAACCACGGCCGGTTCTACTTCCTCGAGATGAACACGCGCATTCAGGTGGAGCATCCCGTCACGGAGATGGTCACCGGGATTGACCTGGTCAAGGAGCAGATCCGCATCGCCTACGGCCACAAGTTGGGCCGAGAGGAGCGCGACATCGAGTGCCGCGGGCACGCCATCGAGTGCCGCATCACCGCGGAGGACTACGCCAACAAGTTCCTCGCCTCCAGCGGCACGGTGCACGCGCTACACCTCCCCGGCGGGCCGGGCGTGCGGGTGGACACGCACCTCTACCCCGGGTATACCGTGCCCCCGTACTACGACGCGCTGCTCGCCAAGCTGATTGTCTGGGCGCCGACGCGGGCGGAGGCGATTGCGCGCGCCGCACGCGCCCTGTCCGAGTTCGAGGTGGACGGTCTCAAGACCACCCTCCCGCTGCACCAGGAGATTCTCGCGAATGCCTATTTCCGCCGCGGCGAGATCGCCACGAACTTCCTCCGCCGGCGCCTGGGCCTGGGTTGAGGGGGCGCGTGGTGGGGAGACGCCGGGCCAGCCGGGAAGTCGCGCTGCGCGCGCTCTATCAGATTGACGTCGGCAAGATGGCCCCAGAGGAGGCGCTCGACTCCTCCGCCGCGGAGAGCCACTACCGGGAGGAGACGTTGCGGTTCGCGCGGGAACTGGTGCTGGGCTGCGTGCAGCATCGGGGGCCGATAGACGAGACTATCGAGCGCCACGCCCGCGGCTGGACGCTGAGCCGGATGGCCCACATAGACCGCAACGTGCTGCGCCTCGCGGTCTTCGAGATCCTCTACCGCCCCGACGTGCCGCACAGCGTGGCCGTGGACGAAGCGGTGGAGCTGGCGAAGAAGTACAGCACGGCCGAGTCCGGCCGCTTCGTGAACGGCGTGCTCGGCAGCCTGGTGAGGACCGTGGAGGGAGAGCAGACGGAGGCGACCGAGCCATGAGCCGCGACCGCGCCTTCGTCTTCACCGTGCGCCAACTGACGCAATACCTCCGCACCCTCCTTTCGCAGGATCGGACGCTGCAGGACGTGTCGGTGCGAGGCGAACTGAGCGACTGCGTCCGGCACAACTCCGGTCACGTGTATTTCACGCTGAAGGACGATGCCAGTCAGTTGCGGTGCGTGATGTTCCGCGACGACGCGCAACGCCTCACGTTCGTTCCCGCCAACGGCCTGGGGGTCGTCGCGCGGGGGACGATCACGGTCTATGAAGCGCGCGGGCAGTACCAACTCGTGGTGCGGGAGATGCAGCAGGCCGGGGTGGGCGACCTCTACCTGCGCTTCGAGCGGCTGAAGGCGAAGCTGGAGGCGGAGGGACTCTTCGCGGAGGAACGGAAGCGGCCGCTGCCGGCCTTCCCGCAGCGGATCGCAGTGCTGACCTCAATGAGCGGGGCCGCGGTGCACGACATTCTTACCACGCTGCGGGCGCGCTGGCCCGCGGCGGACGTGGTGCTGATCCTGACGCCGGTGAGCGGCGCGGCCGCCGCGCCGGGGATCGTGCAGTCGCTGCAGAACCTCCACCGCGTCCCGGACCTGGACGTGGCGATTCTGGCCCGCGGCGGGGGTTCGATGGAGGAGCTATCCGGGTTCAACGCGGAGGAGGTGGCGCGCGCCATCGTCGCCGCGCCGGTCCCGGTGGTAACGGGGATCGGGCACGAGACCGATTTCACCATCGCCGATTTCGTCGCCGACCGCCGCGCCCCCACCCCCACCGCCGCCGCGGCCGCGGTCACGCCCGACCGGCGGGAGCTGCTGGTACGGGTGCAGGCCTTCCGCCGCGTCGCCGCGCAGCGGCTGGAGCGGCGCGTCAGCGCCTACCGGCGCGAGCTGTCCCTGATCCGCGCACGGCCCTTCTTCCGCCAGCCGCATCTGCTGCTGGCAGAACGGCGACTGCGCCTCGATGACGCGCGGGAAGAACTGCGGGACCGGGTCATGGGTCTAATCAGAGACAGCCGCGCGCGGCTCGACCGGGCGACCGACAAGCTGACCACGCTCAGTCCGGCCGGCGTGCTGGCCAGGGGATACGCGATCATGCGGCTGCCCGATGGCACGGTGGTGCGCGCGACGCGACAGTTGCAGGTTGGGGCGGAGGCGGAGGTGCTGTTGCACGAGGGATCGGCGGGGGTGCAGGTGACCTGCCTGCGTTCACTTGCGGAGGAAGATGATGCGAACACGACGGATTAGCGCAGTCCTCATCCTGTTGGCGTTCTCGGCGACGGCCGTCCTGGCGAAAGCCAAGCCGGCCGCCGGCCCGCCCGCGGGCGAGGCGGAATATCGCGCCGGCTGGCTGGCTCTGATCGCGCCCTCGCTCAATCCGAAGACGGCCGGCTCTCTCGACGCCAAGGAGAAGGCGCGCAGCACCGCCATCTCCCGTTTCACCGCGGCCGTCGCGGCCAACCCCAAGAACCCGACCTATCAGGCCTCCCTGTGCTACGCGTGCCTCGGCGCCGGCAAGTACCAGACCGCGAAGACCGCGATTGACCTGGCGATTGACGTGGAGCGCAAGGACCCGCTGCTGTATCTGCTGCGCGGCCAAGCCGAGGCCACGCTGGCGCAGATGGACCCGGCGGCCGCGGGGAAGAGCATCGGCCCGGCCATCGCCGCCTTCGACCGCGCGGCCCAGATGGACCCGAGGAACGCGCTGCCGCTGCTCCAGGCCGCCAGCGTCGCTTATGACGTGGACCGGCTGGACCTGGCCGCGCCGCGCCTGCAGCAGGCCCTGGCGCGCCCGGAGTGCCGCCTCTACCGCCTGCCGGTCCCGACCGACCTGCAGCCCGAGAAGGGTCCGTCGCTCCAGGTCTGGGAACAGATCCAGCTCGGTTATTGGGTGGATCTGCTGGCGCGCGGCCAGAACGTGACGAACAGCCTCCTCCGCCTCGGCGGGCAGGAGGAGAAGCTGGGCCGACTGGACAACGCCCAGGCCTACTACCAACAGGCCTACGAGGTGGGGCGCAAGGTCGGGCGGATCGAACCCAACCTGTTCATCAGCGTGGGCACGGCGATAGACATCCTGGATCGCGTCTACACCGCGTTCGTCCGCGCCGCCACCGCGAAGAACGACCCTCAGGCGGCGGAGAAGTGGCAGGGCGAGCTGGGCGTGCTCCAGATCGGGCGCGGCGAGTTGGAGGGCGTCGTGCCGCAGTACTTCGCCGCGCTCAGGACCAACCCGCCGGCCTCTGTTGACGAGATGCTGCGCCGCGAGGCGGAGCAGGTCGGGCGGGTATTTCGCGGCATTGGCCTGGGCGCCTCCGCTCCCGAGCAGAATCCGGCCGCGCCGCCATCGCCGAAGTGACGAAACAGCGACCGCGAGAAAAAGGCGAATCTGGTATCATGTCGCGTCGGCAGCAGAGGTAGGGGCGAGTCGCTGACTCGCCCCAGGGCGACCCGCCGGGTCGCCCCTACGGCTGTGCCGACCGGACAGAGACAGGACCCGATCAGCGCATATGAAGAAACAACCACCCACCGACACCCCGGATAGCGCGCCCGCCGGCCGCACGTTCGAGAGCGCGTTGGCGCGACTCGAGGAGATCATCGCGCGCCTGGAGAGCTCGGAGGTCCCGCTCGACGAAGCCATCGCCTTGGTGCAGGAGGGGGACGAATTGTCGCGCTACTGCGAGCGACAACTGCGCGAGGCGGAGGGGAAGATCATGCAGTTGGTGGAACGGCTGGGCGGAGTGGAACTCGCGCCGGTCGAACTCGCCGACGACGAGGACGACGAATAGGAAGGCCGACGCGCCGCATGGGACTGCTGGACACCATCAACCAACCCTCGGACGTGCGGTCTCTCACCAAGCCGCAACTGAGCCAGCTCGCCGAGGAGATTCGCGAATGCATGATCGCCACGGTGGCGCGCACCGGCGGGCACCTCGCCGCCAGCCTGGGCGCGGTGGAACTCGCGGTGGCGATCCACCACGTCTTCGCCAGCCCCACGGACAAGATCATCTGGGACGTGGGGCACCAGGCCTACGCCCACAAGCTGCTCACCGGCCGGCGCGACAGGTTCGACACCCTGCGCCAGGCGGGCGGCATTTCCGGCTTTCCGCGGCGCGCCGAGAGCGAGCACGACGCCTTCGACACCGGCCACGGCAGCACCGCCATCGCCGCCGGTCTGGGGATGGCGAAGGCCCGGGATATGGCGAAGGCCGACTACTCCGTGGTGGCGGTGGTGGGCGACGGGGCGATGTCCGGGGGCATGTCCTTCGAGGCCCTCAATTACGCGGGCCACCTCAAGACGCCCCTGATCGTCATCCTCAACGACAACGAGATGTCCATCTCCCGCAACGTGGGCGCGCTCGCCGGTTATCTCGCCACCTTGCGGCTCGATTCCCATTACCAGAAGGTCAAGTCCGACCTCGAGTCCATCGCCTCCCGGCTGCCGCTCGGGGCCAGCTTCCTCGATGCGATGGAGCGCGTGAAGCACGGCGTGAAGCACCTCATCCTGCCGGGAATGCTGTTCGAGGAGCTTGGCTTCACCTACCTGGGACCGATTGACGGACACGATCTCCCCGCGCTCACCGATACGCTGGAACAGGCGCGCAGCCTCAAGGAACCGGCGCTGATCCACGCCATCACTCAGAAGGGCCGCGGCTACGTCCCCGCGGAAAACGACGCCGCGAAGTGGCACCGCACCGCCGCTTTCGACGTTGAGACCGGCGAGCCGCTCAGCCGCGCCAATGGTACGACCTACACCACTGTGTTCGGCGAAACCATGGTCCGCCTGGCCGAGGAGGACGACCGGGTAGTGGCGATCACCGCGGCCATGAAAGAGGGTACCGGGTTGAAGGACTTCGCAGAACACTTTCCCGGCCGGTTTTTCGACGTCGGTATGGCCGAGCAGACGGCGGTGACCTTTGCGGCCGGCCTGGCCACCCAGGGTTTTCGGCCTGTGGTGGCCGTTTACTCCACGTTCCTCCAGCGCAGCTACGATCAGATCCTCCACGACGTCGCCCTCCCCCATCTGCCGGTGATCCTGGCCCTGGACCGGGCCGGGCTGGTGGGCGGGGATGGTCCGACGCATCACGGCGCCTTCGATCTCAGCTATCTGCGCCACGTCCCCGGTCTCACTGTGATGGCCCCCAAGGACCTGACCGAGCTGGCCGCGACGCTGCGCACCGCGCTGGAATTGGACGGTCCGTCGGCGATCCGCTATCCACGGGGGGCGGGGAGCAACCCGCCGCAGGGCCGTGTGGAGGCTCTGCCGGTCGGCAAGGCCGAGGTGCTGCGGGAAGGACACGGCCTCGCGATCTTCGCCATCGGCGCGATGGTCGCGCCGGCGCTGGAGGCGGCGGAGTTGCTGAATGATCAAGGGATCAGCCCCTGGGTGATCAATGCCCGCTTCGTCAAACCTCTGGACGCCGATCTGTTGGGTGAGATGGCCGGCGCGTGCGACCACCTCGTGACCGTCGAGGAGAACAGCGCCGCGGGCGGCTTCGGCAGCGCGGTGATGGAGTTGCTCGCCTCGCGCGGCCTACCCACGCCGGTGCTCGCGCTGGGCCTGCCGGACGAGTTCGTCGAGCACGGGAGCGCGGAGTACCTGCACCACCTGGTTGGCCTCGATCCGGAGGGGATCGCGCGACGCGTGGCGGAATACATTGCCTCGGGAGTTAGGTCTCTTGCCTCGGAGGCGCGGTAGTTGCCTCCTCTGGTTCGCGGCGGCGCTGACGCTCCTGGCCCCGATTGGCCGCGCGGCTCCGGCCGAGAAACCCCCGACGCTCATGTTCACCGGCGATATCCTGCTCGCGGGCAAGGTGGGCCAGGAGATCGCGGCGCGCGGGCCGGCGACGGTGTTCGCGAAGGTGGCCTCCCTGCTGCACGGGGCCGATCTGGCCGTGGGGAACCTGGAGTGCTCGCTCTCCACCCGCGGCGAGGCGATGAAGGACAAGACCTTCACCTTCCGTGGGCAGCCCGAGGCGGCCGCGGCTCTGCGCACGGCCGGTTTCGACGTCGTCACCCTCGCCAACAACCATTCCTGCGACTACGGGCCGGAGGCCTTGGTGGACACGCTCGCGGCCTGTCGCGCCTGCGCGGTGAGGCCGGTCGGCGCGGGTGCGACCGCGAACGAGGCGCGGCGCCCCGCGGTGGTGCGGTGCGGAAAGCCGCCGATCACGATTGCCATCCTCGCTTTCTCGAACATGCTCCCCAAGGAGTTCTACGCGGGGATAGATAGAGTCGGCACGAATCCGGCCAGTGTCGAGGCGGTGACGCGCGACGTCGCCGCGGCGCGGGCGGAGGCCGAGGTGGTGGTGGTGCTGTTCCACTGGGGCACGGAACGGTCGGACACCCCCTCCAGAAACCAACGACGGCTCGCCTACGCCGCGGCCGACGCGGGGGCCGACCTGGTGGTGGGACACCACCCGCACGTGCTGCAGGGGCTCGAAGTGCGCGGCGACTGCGTCATCGCCTACAGCCTGGGCAACTTCCTCTTCCCCAGCCGGAGCATCAGCACCCGACAGACCATGATCCTGTCCTACACGCCCGAGGGACGCGGCAAGGCGAAGGTGCAGGTGATCCCGTGCGTGATCGAGGGCTTCAGGCCGCGCCCCGCGACGGCGAAGGAGCGCGGGCCGATGCTGACGCGAGTGCGCGAGCTTTGTGCGGCACTTGGAACCGCGCTCTCGCCCGACGGTACACTTGCCCTGGCTTCTGCGCTCTGATTCGCCTCCTCGCCGTTCGCGCGAATTGACAACCCCCCACCGCCCGCCTAGAATACCCTCGTGCCTCGTTGCCCTCGCTGCGATCAACAGAATGACGAAGGAAGCCGGTTCTGCCGCCACTGCGGCGCCGCGATGGAGGCGGCGGCCGTGGCGGAAGCGGACGACGACACCCTCATCATCCGCTTGCTGGACGAGCGGCCGGAGGAGGCCCTCGACCGGCGCGCGCGGCTGTGGCTGCTCGACCCGGCCGGCGAGCACGTCGCTCACGTCACGGAACTGTCCGAGTCGCTGACCATCGTCGGCCGCCAGCCGGACTGCGTGATCTGTCTCCCGAGCAGCACCGTCTCCCGGCGGCACGCCCAGGTCCGGCGCGAGGGCGGGCAGTACTACTTGCAGGACCTCAACAGCACCAACGGCACCCTGTTGAACCGCGAACCGGTGATCGGGGAGGAATTGCTGCACGACCGGGACGAGATCGGGGTGGGCATCTATCGGTTGATTTTCAGGTACTCCTAGGGGATAGGGATTAGGGTCTAGGGGTTAGGGGCCTGTCCCCCTAGACCCTAGACCCGAACCCCTAATCCCTACGCCGCGCAGGCGGTATTGCGCTCATGATAGGTTCATTGGCCGCGTTCATCGTCGCCTTCTTCCTCGGCTCTGTCCTGTCCCGAGTGTTTCGCCGCAGCCTCTTCTGGCTGATCTCGCGGGAACGCAAGGCCGGGAAGGAGAAGATTCACCGGCTCTTCCCCAAGCCGCGCCGGCCGCTCGGGGGCGGGCTGGCGATCTTGCTCGCCGCCTCCCTGGGCGCGGCGCTGTCCTACGCCGCCTCCCCCAGCCCGATCCTCCCCTGGACGCTCGGTCTCGCCTGGGCCTTCGCGCTGATCGGGTTGACGGACGACCTGCGCAAGACCCGCGGTCGCGGCATGAGGGAGAAGCCGAAACTGCTGCTCCAGGTCCTCGCGGCCGTGCTCTACGGCTTCCTGCTCTGGAAGTACGCTCATCTACACACCGTGTTCATGCCGTTCGGCGAGCCGCTCGACCTGGGGGCGGGGTATATCGCGTTCGCGGCGCTGGTCATCATCGCCACCACCAACGCGGTGAACCTGGCCGACGGGATAGACGGCCTGGCCGGGGGCGCGGCGGTGACTTCGCTGCTCGGCTTCGCCGCCGTCGGCGCCATCTACCCAGAGCACGCGGCCGGGAACATCGTCTGGCCCTTCATGGGGGCGGTCCTCGGGTTTCTCACGCTCAACTTGCCGCCGGGCAAGATTCTGATGGGCGATTCCGGCGCGCTGGGGCTGGGCGCGGTGTTGGCCAGCCTGGCCCTGTTCACGCGCACGGAGTTGTGGCTGCTCCTGCTCGCGGCGCCGTTCGTGGTGGACGCGGCGTCGGTGGTGGTGCAGATGACCACCGTCCGCGGCCTCTGGAAGCTCGTCAAGCCGTTGCGCCA
>Ga0315287_10005196_pt1 | contig 12803 bp, 9 predicted proteins | sample YL17G11_0_MG_FD_205037 | JGI IMG/M metagenome (GOLD analysis project Ga0315287, IMG submission 205037) | Sediment microbial communities from Yellowstone Lake, YNP, Wyoming, USA - YL17G11_0 | ecosystem: Environmental > Aquatic > Freshwater > Lake > Sediment | place: USA: Wyoming | collected...
AAAGCTCGATGCGGTGGTGGTCTCCACTCCCAGTTCCAGCCATTATAAAATTGTGTGCGAGGCGCTCTCCGCGGGTCTGGATGTCCTGTGCGAAAAACCGCTGGCATTGACGGTCAGGGAATGCGAGGACCTGGTCCGGCGCTCGGAGACCGGCAAAAGGGTCCTGAAGGTCGGGCATATCATGCTCTACAACCCGGCCCTGCAAAAGCTGAAGAATTATTTCGACAAGGGAGAGTTCGGCAAGGTCTATTACATCATGAGCGTGCGCACCAACCTGGGACCGGTGCGGCCGGATGTGGATGTCATATACGACCTGGCCACCCACGACATCTCCATGTGCAACTACTTGCTCGGAAAAGAACCGGTGGCGGCTTCCGGAGCTAATGCCTCCTATTTGGGCAACTTTAACGCGGACGTCTCTTTCATCAACCTGCGCTATCCGGGAAATGTGCACGCGTCCTTCCATGTCAGCTGGCTCACGCCCCCCAAGCGGCGAGAGGTCATGATCGTGGGCGAGCGCCAGGTCATCACCTGGGACGACCTCAACCCCAATGAGCCGGTCCGGGTCTATTCCATCGGCAAGTTTGAGGAACCTTACTACTACAGTTTCGGAGAATTCCAGAGGATGTCGCGCGATAGCGAGATCACCCTGCCGGTGGTCGGCTCGGAAGAGCCGTTAATCGTGCAGAACCGGCACTTCCTGGAGTGCGTGAGAACCCGTCAGACTCCCCTGGCCAACGCCCGGTTCGCGACCACCGTGATCCGGGCCGTGGAGCTTATCCAGGCCAACATCCGGAAAAAATGAGCGCGCCATCCAAATCTGAAATGCCGGAAGCCAAAATCGAGTTTGTGGACCCGCTCATTGATCCCGGTTATGAACGATTGATCGAGCGGCTGCCGACAACCCTTTTCCTTTCCCGGCAGTGGCTTGCCGTTCTCAGGAACACTTATCAATTCAAGCCCGAAGCGGTCGTGGTCTACGAGTCCGGCGCGCCCGCGGCCTGCATTCCATTCGTGCGCGTCTCCGACCCGGGCGGCAAGCGGGTCTGCGCGCTCTCATTCTCCGACTATTGCGACCCGGCTTTTTCGGATGCCTCGCAAACTGCGGCTGTTTTCAAGGCGCTCCGGGACCTGGACCCGGAGTCAGCCGTGAACCTCAGGCTCTTAAACTCGCCCGACCCCCCGAAAAATCTCGGGTTTAAAAAACTGAAAAGCGCGCGCTGGCACGGGCTGGAACTCGGTCCGGGACTGGACCGGTTGAAATCCCGGCTTAACCCGACTTTCCGGCGCGCGGTGCAGAAGGCGCGAAAAGCTGGCTTGAAAGTCAGGAAACTTTCGCATCAGGAACTGCGGATTTTTTTCGAGTTCCATCTGCGCGTGCGAAAAAACCGCTACCGGCTCCTGGCCCAGCCCTTTTCATTTTTCGAAAACATCTGGGATAGCTTCATGGCCCCGGGCGCGGGGTTTTTCCTGGGCGCGTTCCTCGACGGGAACCTGATCGCAGCGCACTGCTACATAGCCTGGAAGAAGACCCTGGTCTTCAAGTTCGGCGCCTCAGATTATCTTTTCCAGAATTTGCGCGCCAACAACCTCCTGCACTGGAACGCCGTGGAACTGGCGTTGGACTCCGGCTTTTCCGACCTGGACCTGGGCCTTTCCGGCGACGACCAGCCCGGGCTGATCACCTACAAGAGGCATCTGGGCGCGGTTGAAAAAGAAATCCGGTTTTTCAACTTCACGCCCAAAGGTTTCGAAGTTGCTCCGGGCTGGAAAGAGGGCCTGAAAAAAATCACCGAGACCGCCACCGCGCCGGATGCCCCGGACCTGGTTACGGAGGAAACCGGAAATATCTTTTACCGGTTTTTCGCGTAAGATGAACAAAAATTTATGGCAGAGATGGTCGCAGTCAAAAGCCATGGATTATTGCGCCGAGCAGTGGCTTTTGAGCAAATGGGAAACCATTGAGGGAGTGGTCTGGCCCCGGGAAAAAATCAGACTGATGATCGATGACATCAAGAATAAACTCGAGTTGAAACCCGGTCATTCCCTGCTGGATGTCGGCTGCGGAGGCGGCTGGATCGCGCAAGAACTGGGGAAACATTGCAAAATGGTCTTTGCCATGGACTTCGCGCCGGCCATGCTCAAGGCCGCGGCCCAGGCCCGGTTTGACCTGCAACTGATTTTGGGCGACGCTTCGGCCCTGCCCGTCGGGGAGGCTGAAATGGACCGGGTGCTCGTTTATTTCATGCTTATGAATTATCCGGAGCGCGAAAAAATTGTGGTTGTGTTAAAAGAATGTCTGCGGGTCCTGAAGCCGGGCGGGGTTTGTCTGGCCGGCCAGTTCCCGCTGAAAAGCCGGAGCGCGCTTTACGACCGGGCGAAAAAGCGCTACCAACAGTGGTGCCAAAGCCGTTTCAAACTGGGCAACGACCTACGCGGACAAGAGCCTCCGCCCCAGGTATTGTTTAATGATGATTTTGGGGAATACCTGAGCGGCGCAGTCGGAGTCCGGGTGAAGACCGAGCAGTCATTCAATCATTTCTGGCGCGAGGGAGAGCCTGCGCAGTGTTCATGGCGAGTGGACTATTTGTTGAGGAAGGCCGAAGAATGAACCCGGCCAGAATTTTAATCGGCACCGCGGCCTGGAACGAGGGCGAGAAAATCGAGCGCCAGACCGAACGCATCCTCGCCTTCATCAAGAACCGGCCCGCAGAGGACAAATCTCAATATATTTATTTGTTGATCGATGACGGATCCAGCGACGGCGCCCCTCAAAAGCTGGCGCGTTTGGGCGGCGTAACCGTGATCAGGCACGAGCGGAACCTGGGCGCGGGCGTTTCCGTGCGCGAGATTTACCGGTACGCGCAGGCCCAGAAATGCGAGGTCGCGGTGACCATCGCGGGCAACGGCAAGGACGATCCCGAGGAAATCCCCAAATTGACCGGACCGGTCCTGGAGCAAGGGTTCGATTTTGTCCAAGGCTCACGCTACCTGGCGCCGGAAACTTTCGGGAGCATGCCCGCATACCGGTTTTTCGCGACCAAGTATTTGCACCCCCTGCTCTTCTCGTTTTTTTCAGGGATGCGCCTGAGCGACACCACCAACGGGTTCCGCGCCGTAAGGGTTTCGGTCCTGGATGACAAACGGATAAACCTGGACCAGGCCTGGCTCGACCGCTACGAACTGGAGCCTTATATTTTTTTCAAGGCCGTCAAGCTCGGACTGCGCGTATGCGAGGTCCCGGTGCGCAAGGTTTATCCCGCGCCGGCGAGCGGCTATACTAAGATGGTGCCGGTCAAGGACTGGTGGAGCATACTGAGGCCGTTGTTTTTGCTTGGCCTGGGGATCAGGAAATGAAGAAGGGAATAAAATTCGCGGACCCGGCCGGGGATTATATCGAGCTCAAGGATGAGATCGATGCCGCGTTGCTCGAAGGCCTTGAGGCCGGTGATTATATCCGGGGCAAGCCGGTGGAAAAATTTGAGGCTGCCTTTGCCGCTTATCTTGGAGCGCGTCATGCCGTGGGGGTCGCCTCGGGCACGGACGCCCTGGCCCTTTCCTTGCGCGCGCTCGGGATCGGACCCGGACACGAGGTCATCACTAGCCCCAACAGTTTCATCGCCACTGCCTTTGCCATTGCTCTTGCCGGAGCCAAGCCGGTCTTTGTGGACGCGCGCGAAGACACCCTGAACATGGATGCCGGGCGGCTCGGACCAGCGCTCTCAAAAAAAACCCGGGCCATCATCCCCGTGCACCTTTTCGGCCAGCCCGCGGACATGGACAAGATATTGGCCTTTGCCAAAAAGCATGGACTGGCCGTGGTTGAAGACGCCTGCCAGGCGCACGGGGCTTCTTTCAAGAACAAGAAAGCCGGGACCTTGGGCGACCTTTCCGCTTTCAGTTTCTATCCCACAAAAAATTTAAGCGCGGCCGGAGACGCGGGAGCGGTGGTCACCAACAACGCGGCCCTGGCCCGGAAAGTCCGAGCGCTCGGAGGCTACGGTTCGCTGAAGAAAAATATCCACGCCGCCCTGGGCGCCAACAGCCGGCTGGACACGGTCCAGGCCAGGATACTCGCAATCAAGCTCAAGCGCCTGGACGCCTGGAACAAGAAGCGGCAGAAAATCGCCGGGATCTACGACCGCATTCTTTCGGAGCGCAAAAAAATTCGTTTGACTAAAATCGCCCCGGGCCGCGACTCGGTTTATCATCTTTATGTGGTCCGGGTCAGGGACCGCGACCGGGTCATGAAAATTCTGGAAAAGTCCGGGATCCCCTCCATGGTCCACTACCCAACGCCCATCCACCTCCAACCCGCTTTCAAATACCTGGGATATAAAGCGGGAGATTTTCCGGTCGCGGAACAATCCGCTCAGACCATGATCTCTCTCCCCATGCACCCGCGCCTCGAGACCGGGCAGGCGGAATTCATTGCCAGGCAAGTCCTGGCCGCGGTCGGTGAAAGATAGCTTTATGTTGAGCCAATGAAAAGGAGAATGCCGTGAAAAAAATGAAACGGAGCGAGGTCAACCGCCTGATCAAAGGCGCGGAAAAATTCGTCAAGGCGCGGGGATTCCTTTTGCCGCCTTTTGCATATTGGACGCCCGGCGACTGGAAGAAAAAGGGGCGCGAGGTTGACGAGATCCGCAAGAACATGCTCGGCTGGGACTTGTCGGATTTCGGGAGCGGCGAATTCTCAAAAATGGGGCTGATCCTTTTCACCATCCGCAACGGGAACCTCAAGGACAAAAAAGACAGCCGCAACTATGCGGAAAAAATCATCATCGTAAATGAATGCCAGGCCGCGCCCTGGCATTTCCACTGGCATAAGACCGAGGACATCATCAACCGTGGAGGCGGCGTTTTGGTCCTGCAACTGGCATGGTCGACCGGGGATGGGAAGGCTTTGGATAAAAACCGGCAGGTGGTCGTGTCCACCGACGGCGTCAAGCGCAAAGTGGCTCCGCTGGGAAAGGTTGAACTCGCGCCCGGCGAAAGCATCACGCTCCCCCACCACCTCTATCACACTTTTTACGGAAAGCGCGGAAAAGGCCGCATCCTGATCGGAGAGGTTTCCAATGTGAACGACGACACGGTTGACAACTGTTTCCTCAATCCCGCGGTCCGCTTCATGGAGCTTGTGGAAGACGAGCCGGCCTATCGACTGCTGAGCAACGAATACCCCAAGCCGTTTGGGGTCAGACCTTAAATATTAAGTTTAGGCATTGATTTCTTTCAGCCACGGGTTATCAGGTCTGCGCTCAATCCTGGATTCCCGGTCAAAGGAGGCTGTCGAAAAAGTCCGCCAACCTCTCTCCCACAGCGGGGAGATGATTCAAAGGAATATTTACCCAGCTATTTAAAAAATAATCCGCACGGTTACAACCGCGTTTTTCAGCGGGACCGCGACCGAGTTTTTGGAAACGGTCAATTTTTCGATGTCTCTTTCCCGGGCGTCGCAGAGACAAGCGGAGACCGCTTTTGCGCGCCCGGACTTGAGCACAACCTTCTTCAGGCCAGGGTCAAAACTTTGCAGCCGCACGATCACGCCCTCGCCCAGCCAGGCGGGCTTGACCGCGACAACCTTCACATCCTCCGCGTCGGTCTTGACCAGCGTCTCAGTGTGCGGCGCGGTCCCCGCGGGAGCGATCGCATCATCCGCGAGCAGATGAAGTTTATTGGCCAACCAGTTCCCTTCCAGCGTGGCGCAGACCGCATAGGTGAATTCATGCTCGTCCGGGTCCGGCGCGTATGACGGGTTGGCGAGCACCGGTAAAAATCCGAAAGCCCGCTCCTTGGGGGCGTTCCTGAGCGCGATCCACTCAAGGCCTCCGTGGCTGCTGGCCGAGACCGATGCCGGGCCGCCCATGAAAGCAGCCAGTCCCTGGAACGGCTCGCGGCTGTCCGTGAGATGAGCGAAAGTTTTGGCGCCCCAGAAAGTCGGCGTGAAAATTTTTTGCAAGGGCCTTTGCGCCACTCCTGCGGGGACATCCATGGTTATTCCGAGCGGCTGAAGCCGGGTTGAAAAATGGATTGTGACTGTGCGGCGCTTCCCGGCCGAGCCTTTCAATTTCATTTTTACCAAGGGCGACTTGGCGCTGAAAAACATCTCACGGAGCATGGCCCTGCCCTCCAACTCGCTCTCCAAAGAAACCGCCAGAAGCCCTTCCTTTTCCTCAACCTTCAGCCGCGCACGGTCCCCGCTCGCGCGGCAAAGGGCACGGAAGCGGCCGCCCAAAAACTCATAGCCCATCTGCCAGGTGCCGCCGCTGTCATAATACAATACCAGGTCGTTGCCCGGGCCCTGCAGCAATTCCGCGGCCGTGCGCTTGTCAACCCAGCTGGTCATGCACCCGCCGGAATTTTCATCGAGCGTGATTTTATATAAATCCGTTTCCACGACCAGTTTTGCGCCCTGCTTTTCCCACCTGGGCGGATAGCCGGCCGGTTCGCACGAGCTTGATTTTCCGGAAGAGCATTTTGCGATGATTTTGTCGGCAAGCCGGCGCGACTCGATCAACCACGGCTTCTGCTCCTTTTTCCAGACCCGGTCCGGAGAAGTGCCGGTGATGAAATCATGGTGGTTGGCCATCGCCAGCTTGTACCAGAGCGCCTGGAATTCTTTGACCAGTCCCGGCTCGAACCCGGCCCCGCCTTTTTCCACGCATAGCGATTTTTCCGCGTTTACCAGGTCACGGGACAGCTTGTTCAGGATCTGTTTCATCTCTGGCTTTGTCGCGTAAAATCCGGTCCAATAAGGGTTCGGGTCCAGTTGCAATTTGGGCAGGTTGTCGCGATAGCAGGAGACCAGGTCGAGGAAATCGTCCAGACCGGCATTGACCGCCCACAGGCCGGTGCTCGGAAAAACATTCCGGTTGTAGGAGTCGAGCAGCGCGAGCAGGTCCGTAATGGGGTCGTTGAAATCGAACCCGATCGGACAAAACAGATACGGGGTCCGGGCCAGTGGCGAAAGCTGCCGCGCGAACCGGGCGATCCTCTTGGCAACATGTTTTTCAGAGCGCGAGGGAATCCCCAGGTAAAGACCCATCCACTTCACCGGGCCTTTCAAATCCAGGACATCTCCCTGACCGTAGGTGAACGGGTTCCAGTGGCAGAGCAGCTCGGAGCCGTCCGGACCCTGCCAAAAAAACTCAGAGGTCTTCAACTCGTTCTGGAGCAGTTCGGCGCTGGACCCGGGCCGGGGATAATCTTTCTTGCGCCGGAAATCCCCGCCCGGAAAATAGCAGCCGTCAATGCGCGAGAACGCGGCCATCTCGAACCCGAGCGCGTTCAATATTGTCGGCAAAGTGGGCGCGTGTCCGAAGTCGTCGGGAAGATACGCGAGCCGAGGCTCCTGGGGCATGCCGCTTTCCCTGAGCCAGAACTGGCCCACCAGGTAGTCGCGGATGATGGACTCCAGGTCGGGCACAATCGTGTCAGGCGTGGTGACCCCGCTGCCGGTGAACCGGAGACGGCCCTCATTGACCAGCTTGCGGATGGAGTCGCGCTGATCCGGGTTCCGGTCCCAGAACATTTTGAGGAAAAAAATGCACTCAACCGAGTAGACGCGTCGATGGTCTTTTTCCAGTTCTTTGATGGCCTTTTTAAAAGTCTTGGAGGTGCGGAGCCGGTAATATTCTTCCGAGCTCAAAATCCAGTCCGGGTCAACATGGCTGGATTCGGCGAACACCATCACCTGCTGAGCGTCATCAGGGATGCCCAATTTTTTACGCAAGCCGACTTCGCTTATGTGCGAGCGACCTTGGTCTCGATTCAGTATTTTTTGATTATTGTTCATCGCGTTCAGGCATTATATCATTATTCTTGTATTTTGGTTTGACAACCGCTTGGCTACCTTGCTATCCTTGCTCGGGGATTTCTATAAAAATCAAATTTAATAAGGAGATAAAAAATGCCAAAATCCTATGACTTTGCGGGCCTGGACGCGACTGCCCAGGCGGAGCTGGTGAGGAAGAAAAAAGTCAAGCCCATCGAGCTGGTGGAATTCGCCATCGCCAGGATCGAGCGGCTCAACCCCAAAATAAACGCCGTGATCACAAAGATGTTCGAAGAGGCGCGCGCGAACGCCCGGCGCAAAATACCGGACGGCCCGTTCAAAGGCGTGCCGTTCCTGCTCAAGGACCTCATAGCCGAATACAAGGGCGCCAGGTTTGCGGAGGGCACCGCCTTTTCCGAGGAATACGTCTCGCCGCAAGATACCGAACTGGTTGCCCGGTACAAACGCGCGGGACTGATCGTGCTCGGCAAGACCAACGCCCCTGAACTCGGTATCCTGGCCACAACCGAGCCGCGCCGCTTCGGCGCCTCCCATAACCCCTGGGACCTGGACCGCACCACCGGCGGTTCCAGCGGAGGCTCGGCCGCCGCGGTCGCCAGCCGCATGGTGCCCATGGCGCACGGCAATGACGGCGGCGGTTCCATCCGCATCCCGGCTTCCTGCTGCGGCATCTTCGGGCTGAAGCCCACGCGCGGACGGATCACGCTCGCGCCTTATTACGGCGATTTCATGAACGGCCTGGTCTGCGAGCACGGTCTGACCATTTCCGTGCGCGACAGCGCCGCGCTCCTTGACGCGACTTCCGGCCCGGGAATCGGCGACCCCTATTTTGCCCCGCCTCCCAAGCGACCGTTTCTCCTAGAGGTCGGCGCCAAGACCGGAAAACTGCGCATCGGCCTTGTGCTCGATGCCCCGACCGGCGCCGCGGTTCACCCGGACTGTGTGAAGGCGGCTGAGGAAACCGCCAAACTGTGCAAGTCCCTGGGCCACCGGATCGAACAAGTCAAGCTTCAGGTTGACGGCCAGGCCGCGACCGGCGCGTTCCTGACCGTGTGGGCCGCATCGTTCGCCTGGGAGGTTGAGATGATGACGCGCAAATACGGGAGGCAGCCCACGCCCGACCAGTTCGAGCCGCTGACCTGGGCGATCCGCGAGTTGGGCCTGAAGAGCAGCGCGGTGGATTACATCCTGGCCGTGCAGTCCCTGCAGAAACTCACCCGCGAGGTCACGGCCCAGGTTGAAAAATTCGACGTGGTGCTCACGCCCACCCTGGCCGAGCCGCCGGTCAAGCTGGGGACCTTTGACGCGCCCAAGGAAAACCCGCTCCTGGGATTTTTGCGCACCGCCTCGTTCGCGCCCTTCACGCCCTTCTGCAACATCACGGGCCAGCCCGCGATGTCCGTGCCGCTCTACTGGACCAGGGAGGGCCTCCCGATCGGCAGCCATTTCATCGCCAGATACGGGGACGAGGCAACCCTGTTCCGGCTGGCGGCTCAACTGGAAAAAGCCAGGCCATGGGCGGACCGGATTCCTCCGATAATTGAGTGATGTCCCTGAGGCGGGTTTGATATAATTGCAATATATATTACAAATAAGGAGAGGTTTATGAAAATTCCCGGGTTTGCGGTTTTATGGTCCGCGGTTATTCTGATGGGGCCCGCGCTCGCCTTTTCCGCTCCTCCGCCGGGAGCGCCCACGGAAAAGGACCCCGCGGCTTACAAGGGTTTGTCCGCCCAGGACATAGAGCGGATGAAAAAGGGCGAGATCGTGATCGTCAAGGACCTGGGTTTTGGTGAGGACACGAGCAAGGGCATGATCCAGGCCGCGCTCATCCTGAACGCGCCCATTGACAAGATTTTCGCGCTCCAGACCCAGGACTGGCGCCAGACCGAGTACGTGCCTTATCTCAACGAGATGTTCGTGGTCCAGAAATTCCCGGACGGCAACCTTGACGAGGAGCACATCAAGATTTTGTTCGTGAACATCAATATCCGCGTGCGCTGGTATCATCACCCGGAAAATTTTTCCTTCAACTGGAACCTGGACCCCGCTTTCAAAAACGACCTCAAAAGGCTGGACGGGTTCTGGAAATTTTATTACATTGACGACAACCACACGCTCGCCAGGTACGGAACGGTCACCGAATTCGGGTTCGGCATCCCGACCTGGGCGCAGGATTTCCTCACCCGGAGAGACCTGCCCGAAGCGCTCCACAACAACAAGCTCTGGTACGAGTCAAACGGCAGCTGGCGCAAGCCCGGATACAAGCCCGCGCCGGCCAGGAAATAAAAATGAGGAGGCGTCCGGACGATGAAATATTTTAAATCATTTTTGCTTGCGCTTTTATTGCTTCCCGCACTGGCAATTGCGCCCATGTCACTGAAAGCCGCGCCGGCAATCTTACAGGGCGGGGACATGCGGCTGGAGGTCTCAGGCGAGCCCTTTTCCATTCGCGTGCTCGATACACAGGGCAAGGCTCTGCTTGAAAGTGAAGGCCCGGTCAGCTTCACCGAGGTCACGGGCCAAAAAATTTCCAGGTTTGTGCTCTGGTGGAACTGGACCAGGGGCCATGAAAAACCCTGGACCAAAATTGGCAAGGTGGTCGCGATCCGGCCGGGCAAAGACAATCTAGAAGTCGACCTCGGGAGCGATGCCAACGGGCCCGCTCTCATCCGCCTGAAAGCCCGGTTCATCAACCCGGTCACGCTCCGGGTCGAGACCGAGATTCTCGGGCAGCCCGATGTCAACCGTTTAAGGTTCAGCTTCAAGCGCGACAAGTCCGACCGCTTTTACGGCATGGGCGAGCGCTTCAATTCCGTGGAGCAGAGCGGGAACGCGGTCCGGGTCTGGGCCGAGGAAGGCGGTCTCGGGTTGTTCACTCTCTCCAAATACATGCCCTGGTTCAAATACAACCTTTTCCCGAAAGGCCCGGACATGACTTACTACCCGATGCCCTGGTTCATCAACCCGGCGCGCGGGTTCGGGTTCCTGCTTGACGACAACCATTTCAGCCTGTTCGACTTCGGCAAGGCTGACAAAAAACTGCTGACCATTGAAAACTGGAACAACCGCTTTGACTTCCTGGTCTTCTCCGGGAAAAAGCCGCTGGACATCATCGAGGCTCAGACCGCGATCACGGGACGGATCACGCCTCCCCAGCCCTGGGTGTTCGCGCCCATGAACGCCGCGGTTGAGGGCGAGAAGCGCGTTTACGAGGTTGCCAAACTTCTGCGCGCCGAAAAGATACCGACCAGCGCGATCTGGTCCGAGGATTGGTGGTGGCGCACGGAATGGGAGGTGAACCGCGAGCGCTACCCGCATTATGAAAAGATGATCGCGGACCTGCACGCGGACGGGTTCCGCCACCTCGGTTATTACCAGCCCTACATCAGCACCAAGACCGAGGATTTCAAGGAAGGCGACCAGAAAGGATATTTCACCAAGAACCGGCAAGGCAAGACCTACGCGTTCAACATGGGCAATGGAATAAAGGCGCAGCTCGATGTGACCAACCCTGCCGCAATCGACTGGTGGAAGAACAGCTTTTTCAAGATGAGCGAGAATTTCGGCGTGGACGGCTGGATGCACGACTTCGGCGAGCACACTCCTCCGGACTCAATCTCGTTTGACGGCCGCACCGGCTGGGACCTGCACAATGACTATTCCCTGCTCTGGGCGAAAGCGGGCCGCGAGTTCTGGGACCAGGCAAGGCCGGACGGAAATTACATGTTCTACATCCGGGGCGGTTACACCGGCTCTCAGAAATACGCGTCCGTGATGTGGACCGGGGACCAGAACAGCAACTTCGAAAAGCTGGACGGCCTGCCTTCGAACCTGCCGGGCATAATGTCCGTGGGCATGTCCGGACACCCGATCGTCACCACCGACATAGCGGGATACAACTGCTTCGTCTCCAAGAACACCGACCGCGAGCTGTTCATGCGCTGGACCGAGCTGGGCGCGCTGCTCCCGGTCATGAGACTGCACCGCGGCAACGACGAGATCTGCAACCACTGGTCGTTCGACCAGGACAAAGAAACCCTGGAACATTACAAAACATACGCAACCCTCCACACCGCGCTGTTCCCCTACATCTACACCCTGGTTTTTGAGGCCGCGGAAAAAGGCTGGCCCGTGGCGCGCCATCTCATGCTCCAATACCCGGACGACCCCGAGACCTGGCTCCTGGACTATCAGTTCCTGCTCGGGGACCGGGTCCTGGTCGCGCCTGTGCTTCAGCGCGACGCGCGCGAATGGGAAGTCTATTTCCCTGAGGGCGAGTGGGCGCACTGGTGGACCGGAAAAATATACAAAGGACCGGGCCGAGCCAAAGTGCCGGCGAATCTGGGCGAGGTCCCGATGTTTGTTCGGATTGGGAAAATATTGCCGGTGTTTGACTCGCAGATCGACACCCTGGTCAAGATCGACAAGCCGGGACTGAAGGGATGGGATGAAGCGAACTCGTCAATCAGAATAATCTTTTACGGGATTGGGATTGATGACTATACATTGTGGGACGGCACGCATATCAGTTGCGCCAGGCCGAGCGCGTCCGCGACCGGCTCTTGCAAGGTTGACTCAGCGCCGGTGAAGCGGAAATATTCGTTTAAATTTTATTGATTGATATAGCACAGATAGCTCGGCTATCTGTGCGGCGGAGCCGTGGGGTTTTAGGCGTCATGGGCGGATGAAACACCCGGTATCCCGTAAAAGGGATACTCATATAGCATAGCAATATGGGGCGCTGCAGTATGGGTTCCTTGATGCTAATTTGCTTATTCCGGGCTAAAATTGCCATGGTTGAAAAAACGATTGATCACCGGGCAATGTTTTCACTTTGTAACCTTCAACTGCAAAGGCCGAAGGAATTTGCTGTTAACACCATACGCCCGAAATATAGTGATCTCGGTGCTTTCTAAATTGTCTGCAAAACACCAGGTCCGGGTGTGCGGCTTTGTGATCATGTCCAACCATGTCCATGCCATAATCGGACTCAATGATGATA
>Ga0315287_10005197_pt1 | contig 12802 bp, 9 predicted proteins | sample YL17G11_0_MG_FD_205037 | JGI IMG/M metagenome (GOLD analysis project Ga0315287, IMG submission 205037) | Sediment microbial communities from Yellowstone Lake, YNP, Wyoming, USA - YL17G11_0 | ecosystem: Environmental > Aquatic > Freshwater > Lake > Sediment | place: USA: Wyoming | collected...
GAACTTCACGATCAGCGCGATGTTCACGTGCACCGTGCCTTCGAGCTTCGGCAGCCCGCGGATGTCGCGTGCCGCCATCTCGAAGTAGGTGTCCTTCTCGAAGCCCTTCGCAGCGATCACGTCCCACAGGTGGTTGATCACATCCTCACCCTGCGTCGTCACCTTCATCTTCACCACCGGGTTGTAGAGCAGGTAGCGACGGTCCTCGGCGTTCGCCGAGCGCATGTAGTCGGCGGCGCGCAGCGCCACCAGCTTCATCGCGACGAGACGCGCATAGGCGTCGGTGAAGAGCGCCTTCGCGTGCGGGAAGTCCGTCACGTGCATGCCGTAGAGCTTGCGATGGGCGGCGTGATGGATCGCTTCGTAGAGCGCGTGGGTGCAGATGCCGATCGAGGCCCACCCGAGGTTGAACTTGCCGATGTTCACGGTATTGAGCGCTGCATTCCAGGCTTCGTCGCCGCGCGAGAGGAGGTCCTCTTCGCGTACCGGGTAGTCGCGGAGTTCGTACTCCGACACGAAGTTCTGGCTGTGCACGACGTTCTGCACGCAGCGGTAGTTCGCGTGTTGCGACTCGGCGGCAAAGAAGCAGTACTCGCCGGTGCCTGCGATCTTGCCGAAGGTCGAGACCAGTGCCGCGCGGTTCCCGTTGCCGATGTAGTATTTACGCCCGTTGGCAACGAAGCCGCCGCCCGGCGCTGCATCGAGCGCCATCTCCGTCGAGTAGAGATCCGCGCCGTGCGCCTTCTCCGACAGGCCGAACGCGAAGATCGCGCCCTCTTCCAGCAGGCGAGCGGTCTTGCGTTTCAGCGCCTCGTTGTCGCTCATCCAGATCGGCCCGAGACCGAGTACGGACACCTGCCAGGTGTACCAGTACTGCAAACCGTAGAAGCCGAGGATCTCGGCGAACTCGCAGATCCTCCAGGTGTCCCAGCGCGCATCGGCGGCGCCGTAGCCCGACGGTGTACACAGTGTCGCGAAGATCCGCTCGGCGCGAACGAAGTCGAGGAACTCGCCGTACCAGACCGCAGCGTGGTCGTCCTCCTTCAGCTTCCGCTTCCCGCGACGCTCGAAGAACGAAATGGTCTTCAGCATCACTTCGCGCGAGCGCTCGTCGGAGTAGTGGCGGTCGTGTTTGTTCGGATCGAGGAGGATCATGCGGCGGCTCCGTTCGGTTCGGGACGAATCGCCATCATAGACCTTCGGATGCCCGAGGCTGGTCCCGCCGCGCCGTCTTTGCGACTCTTGCGCTGATGGGGCGTACGGTCGCCAGCGGGCGGCTCGAGGGGGGGGTGTGGCCGAGTCGTCGACTGCTGGCGAGAGGGTACCGCGCGAGGAGCCCGCGACGTCGCGCGTCGGACCGCAGGCTGCGGTGCCAGCGCGGGCACTCGACTGGCTGTTGAGTTTGCCCTTCTTGTTCGCGTTCGGCGCGATCCTCGTTCTCTTCGATCCGCTGCAGCGACTGGCGCGGCTCTTCGGCCCGCGGCCCCACGAGATCGTCGTCGGCTGGCTCCATGTCTCGCTCGTCGCGGCCTGTCATCTCTGCGGCACGCGACTCGAAGTCGAGCGCGCGCCGGGCGTCCGCCCGAACACGCCCTACCTGCTGATCGCCAACCATCAGAGCATGTTCGACATCCCGATCGTCGGCGCGTTGCTCTTCACGAACTACCCGAAGTACGTGTCGAAGCGTGAACTCTCGCACTGGATCCCCAGCATTTCCTACAACCTGCGGCGCGGCGGCAACGCGCTGATCGATCGAGCCGATCGCGCGCAGGCGGTCGAAGCGATCCGCGAACTCGGCGAACGCGCGCAGAGCCGCGGGGTGTCGGTCGTGATCTATCCGGAGGGCACGCGCTCGCGTTCCGGCGAGCTGAAGCCGTTCAAACCCGCGGGTGTGCTCACGCTGATGCAGGCCGCGCCGGCGCTCGAGGTCTTACCGGTCACGATCGACGGGTCGTGGCGGCTTCTCTGTCACAATCTGCTGCCGGTTCCCTTCGGCACGCGCATCCGGGTGCGGTTCGCCGACCCGATCCCGCGCAGCGCGGAGATCGATCCCGCACGCATTCTCGATCGCGCCCACGAAGAGATCGAGGAAACCCTGCTGCGTTGGCGCAAGCGCTGAGCCGATCACGGCGGGACCTTGGCCCCGGCCGCGCTGCCTTTACGATGCGCGCGTCTGACACCCGGAGATGGCAGCGGGGCGTTGGGCGGCGGCGTCCAGCAGCGCGCGCAACTCGTCGTGCAGCCCCGCCGTGATGGCGTGCGGATCCGGGATCTGCTCGTGGCAGGCGAGCAGCGCGCAGTACATGCGGTCGCAGTAGCTCCACACGGTCATGTTGAGCCCGATCCCCTCCGAGAGCGGGCCCATCGAGTAGAGCTCGACGAGTCGCGCGCCACTCCAGTAGAGCGGTGCGCGCGGCCCGGGCACATTCGAGACGACCAGATTCGACGGCGAGGGGTAGAGGTCCGCGAGCCGAAAGTAGGAATGGAAGCGCCTCACCATCGTGTAGGGAATCGACGGCAGATACTCCATCCAGTCGCCTGCCGTGCGCCGGCCGATGATCTCGAGTTCGTGCTTGGCCTCGAGGGTGACCTCGCGCGTGGCGAGCAATCGCTCGACCGGGTCGGCGAGATCGACGCGGAGCATCGTCTGGAAGTACGCGACGCGATTGCCGTACAGGCGTGGCGCGTCCCCGGCCTCGTCGGCACCGACCGGGATGCTCGCGATCAGTGGCCGGAGCGGCGGTGCGCCGCGCGCCATGAGCCAGCGCCGCAGTGAGCCGCCGCAGAGCGCAAGGATTACGTCGTTCAGCGTCACGCCAAACGCCTCCTTCACGCGCTTGCAGTCGTCGAGCGAGAGAGACGTCGTCGCGAACGTGCGGCGCGCGCGCAGCGCCTTGTTGAACGGAGTGTCGGGCGTGTCGTAGGCGAGCGGCGCCGCGATCTTCGCGGCGCGCCGCGCCGCGACGAGGCGGCGCAGCCCTCGTGCGGTGGTCGCGAGCACCGCGGGGAGGCGCGCGAGCAGCCGAAACCAGTCGATCAGCGCGTCGCGGATCAGCTGCCAGCCGGGCGGGATGCGCTCGGGTTGCCAAGGCCGCTCCGGGGGCGGCGGGTGTGCGGCAGCGCTGCGGACCGCCGTGTGGTCGATCAGCGCCGCGGCGGCGACGCCGTCCGCGACCGCGTGGTGCACCTTCAGTACGGCGGCTTGCCGCCCTCCCTCGAGCCCCTCGACCACCCACAGCTCCCAGAGCGGGTGCGCGCGATCCAGCGCGTGGCTCGCAATCTCGGCGATCATCTCGTCGAGTTCGCACGAGCCGCCCGGCGGTGGAACGCCGGCCCGCCGCACGTGGAAGTCGAGATCGAAGTCGGGATCCTCGATCCACACCGGATGGTGCAATCCGAACGGCACCCGGACGAGGCGCCGGCGCAGCGGAGGCATCAGGTGCAAATGTCGTTCGACACCCGCCTTGATCTCCGCGTAGCTCGGCAGCGGGCTGGGAGGCTCGTAGATCGCGACCTTGAGCGTGTGCTGATGCGTCGTCGGAGTCTCGCGGTAGAGGAAGAAGGCGTCCTGTCCCGAGAGCCGCTGCATCACGCCTCCGACGGGCAGAGGGCCCGCGTCGCGACTTCGCGGGCCCAGCGGTAGTCCGCCTTGCCAGCCGGCGAGCGGACCATCTCGTCGACGCACACGAGCGCACGGGGGACTTTGTAGGACGCCAGTCGCGCGCGACAGTGCCGCTGCACCTCCTCCACTTCGAGCGCAACCGTTGCGCGCGGCTGAACGACCGCGACCACGCGCTCGCCCCAGCGCGGATCGGGCACGCCCACCACGACGGCGTCGAGTACGCCGGGGTGCGCCTTCAGCGCCGCCTCGACCTCTTCGGGGTAGATCTTCTCCCCTCCGCTGTTGATGCTGAGCGAGCCGCGGCCGAGCAACTGGATCGTGCCGTCGGCCTCGACGGTGGCGACGTCGCCGGGCAGCGCCCAGCGCTCACCGCGCACTTCGATAAAGGTGGCGGCTGATTTCGCCGCGTCCTTGTAGTAGCCGAGCGGGACGTGGCCGCGGCGCGCCAGGTGGCCGGATTGGCCAGAGCCCGGCACGACGGGCCGAAACGCGTCGTCGAGGACGGCCGTCTCGTCATTGACGCTGAAGTGTTTCGATTGGGCGGCAGCCATGCGGCCGAGCTGCCCCGTTTCGGAAGCGCCGAGTCCGTCGATCACCAGCTTGCCGGGCAGCAGCGCGGCGATGCGCTCCTTGATGCTCGGCGAGAACAGCGCACCGCCCGAAGCGATTGCGATCAGCGACGACACGTCGCTGCGCTCGCGGCGCGCTGCGAATGCGTCCATCAGTGGTAGCGCCATCGCGTCGCCTACGATCACGAGCAGATTGACCTTCTCGCGTTCGATCAGGTCCCAGATCAAGTCGGGCTCGAAGGCGCCGCCCGGCGTCAGCACGAGCTTGCCGCCGGCGAAGAGCTCGTGGAAGGCCAGCCACTGGGCGGCGGCGTGCATGAAGGGCGCTGCGGGCAACGCGACGATCGACGGCTCGAGAACGTGGCCAGGCAGCTCTTCGGGCGCGTGGATCACGCGGCCCATCTGGACGGGGTCCCCGCCGCCCATCGCCGCGAAGAAAATGTCCTCGTGACGCCACACGACGCCCTTCGGCAGTCCCGTCGTGCCGCCGGTGTAGACGATGTAGAGGTCGTCGCTGCTGCGCGGACCGAACTCGCGCTTCGGGGACGCGGCGGCCAGCGCGGCCTCGTAGTCGCATCCGCCATCCAGCCCAGTTGCCGCGCCGCTGCCGTCCTCGACGACCGCGAAGTGATGCAGCCGCGGGAGATCGCGCGCAGCCGCTGCGGCGCTCGCCGCGAAGCGGCGGTGCAGCACCAGCGCGGCGAGGTCGGCGTCGTCGAAGAGATGACGCAGCTCGGCCGCGACGTAGCGGTAGTTCACGTTGATCGGAACCGCGCGCATCTTGTAGGCCGCGAGCATGCCCTCGAGGTACTCGGTGCCGTTGCCGAGCATCAGCCCGACGTGGTCGCCCGCGCCGACACCGTGGGCGGCGAGGTGATGGGCGAGCCGGTTGGCGCGCTCGTCGAGCTGCGCGTAGCTGAGACGCCGCTCGGCCGCTGCGATCGCCTCGCGCTCGGGGATGACGTCGACGACGCTCTCGAAGAGATCGGCGAGGTTGTAGGTCATGCGCCGCCCGCCGCTCCGATCGCGCCTCGCTGCTCGGCGATCGCGCGGAGTTCCTCGACCGCGGTGGCGAAGCCGTCGGCGAGGTCCCACACGTCGGGCACCGTGTCGCCGGCGGCGAGCACGCCGAAGTCGAGCCGGTCCATGTTCGAGAGCACCGTGATGTTGACGCCCACACCGTCGCCCGCAGGCCCCATCGGGTAGGTGGCGAGCACCTTGGCTCCAGCGAAGTAGAGCGGGAAGGGCGCGCCCCGCATGTTCGACACGACGCAGTTCCACGGCATCGGCACGTGATTGGCGAGCTCGAGCCCGACGAAGAGCCGCGCCCCCATCGTGACGAGCGGACCGGGCGCCCAGTCGAGCCAACCGAGCAGCAGCTCTGGATCCGAGGCTTCGAACGAACGTTTCGCCGCTTCGGTCTCTTGTTGCACCGCGCGCACGATCGCCGCGGGATCGTCGAGGTGGGTTGGGAGCCGTACGCTCATCAGCGACACCTTGTTCGAGAAGTGCCGCAGCTCCTGGTCGGACTTCAAGGACACCGGAACCGCGCAAACCAGCGGTTGCTCGGGGAGCGCGTCGCGCGCCTCGAGGTAACGGCGCAACGTGAGTGCGCAGGCGGCGAGCACGGCGTCGTTGACGGTGACTCCGAATGCGCTCTTGACGATCTTGATGTCGTCGAGTGGTGCGCTGCCGAACGCGACCCGGCGGCGCGTTCCGGCCGGCCCGCTCCACGGCGTGCGCGGCGCATCCGGCAACAGCGACGCCACGTTGCCCGCGCGCACGCTGTCGAAGAGTCCCGCCGCAGTCGACTGGGCCAGCCGCGCGAGTTCGCGCGGGTCGCGCGAATTGGCGAGCAAACCTCGCAGCAACGCCCAGCCCGAAGGCAGTGGTGCGGGCCGGAAGCGTGGCGGCTTCGGGCTCTCGGCGTCCGGCGTGAAGTCGAGCAGGTTCGCCATCTGGCTGGCGCCCGAGGCGCCGTCGATCATGCAGTGGTGCATCTTCGTCACGACGGCGCAGCGACCGTCCGCGAGCCCCTCGACGAGCCACATCTCCCAGAGCGGTTTGCTGCGATCGAGTTGCTGCCCGGCGACCTCCTCGACCACCAGCGCCAGCTCGCGCGGCGTTCCGGGTCGTCGCGCGACGACCCGGTGCACGTGGTTCTCCACGCGGAAGTCGGGATCGTCGGCCAACACCGGAGTGCCGAGACTGAGCGGAACCTCGAGCAATCGCTGGCGGAAGGGCGGCATCTGATGGATGCGCTTTTTCACGTGGCGGATCAGGTGGGCGCGATCGAAGCGACCGCCTGGAACCGTCGATGGATCCAGGATCAGCGTGCCCAGCGAATGCATCAGCATCGACGGCATCTCGGCGTGAACGAAGACGGCGTCCTCTCCGGATAGACGCCGCGGCGGATTCGGACCGGCTGCATGCGAGCGGGGGGGCATGTCGTTCTCCCTAGACCGACACGGCTTCGCCGGCATCCGCTGCGGCCGACTGCGAAGCGTCGGCCAGGCAGGGCGCCGCGAGGAAGCGCGCTCGCTTTGCACGCCCTGCTGCGCGCGGAGCCGACGCCTCGAGCGTGTACAGCACCGCCGAAGCCATCGCGGTCTCAAAGCACAGGTGATGGCGCCCGTTCATGAAATGCCCCGAGCACGCGACTTTCACATGGTGAGCGCGCGGAAGCAATGCGGCGACCGCGGCAGCGTGCGGCGCCGGGATCAGCGCATCGAGCTCGCCCCACACGAATGCGCTGGGAACCGCGAGCTGCTCGAGACGCGTCCATGTGCCGTCCGGCCCGAAGGCCGGGTCGAGCGCCATCTCGCGCGCCGCGGATACGAAGTGCGCGCGCGTGGCCGGACACGAGAGGTAGTACGCGACGCGGACGCTCGCGCGTGCCAGCCAGTCCTGCTCGAACGCGGGGCGGCGCTCGAGCGAAGTCGAAATGCGCTGGAGCAGCGGCCAGAACCACTCGAGCGGAATGCGCTCGGCCGCCTTCGGGCTGATCCACCGTGCGAGCGAGAGCATCCACGTCCTGCTGCGCCACGGCAGGAAGGGTGCCACCAGCACGACGCCACGAAACGCCGCAGGCTCGCAGAGCGCCGCTTCGAGTGCGACGCGTCCCCCCATCGACATGCCCAGCACGACCGGAGGCGTCGCGAAGCTGCGCGCGAGCTCGATCACCGGCTCCGCCATGCGCGCGGGCGTGAGCGGAGCGTCGGGGCCCGGCGTGCGGCCGAAGCCAGGGAGATCCACTGCGACCGTGTGTACGTCGCGCCCGGCGAGCAGGCGCGCGACGCCCCCGAAAGCGGTCGATTCGAGCGCGAGCGGGTGCAGCATGATCACCGGCCGCCCCTTGCCCCACTGCTGGGCGAAGAGCGTCACGGCTTCGCCTCGACGCAGACGTCTCGCACGAACACGGCGATGCGCTCCGGCCACGCGCGGATCTCGTCGAGCGTTGTGGCGACGTGGAGCTCGGCGCGCGGCAGCAGCTCCGCGAGCCGTGTCGCCGTCGAAACGGGGTGCACGGGATCGCCGCGCCACGCGAGGATCAGCGCTGGAACGCGCAGTTCGCGCAACGCGGCGCGATCGGGCAGATCGGAATCGGCGGCGCCGCGCATCGCGGTCACCACCGCACGGGCGTCGGCGCGTGCGAGGTGCAGGGCGACGCCGCTCTGCAACGCGGCGACCGGGCTCGTGGAACCGGGCCGGGGCAGCGCCGCGAGCAGGCGGAACGGCACAAGGCCGACCCAGTCCACCAGCATCGAGCCGAAGCGGTAGAAGCGCGATTGGCGCGGTCGCGTCTCCCACGCCGTCGGCGGCGCCACGAGCACGAGGCCGATGACGCGATCGGGCGCCAACACGGCTGCGTGCAACGACGTCGCGCAGCCCATCGAGACGCCACCGAGCAGCACGCGCGCGGCCCCCAGCGCGTCGGCGAGCCCGAGCATGTCGCGGGCCAGCGCGGGCCAGCGCAAGTGCGCGGGATCGAGGTCGAGGTCGGAAGCGCCGTGCGATCGTGCGTCGTAGCGGACGACCCGCGCGTGTGCGGAGACCGGCGACCAATCGAAGATCGGGACCGAGTCTTCTTGTGCGACGCTGCCGAGCAGGCCGTGGCCCCAGAGGAAGAGGGGGCCGGTCGCCGGCTTGGACCCGGTGTCGGGCGCACGCATCGCCAACTCGATGTCGCGCACCTTGACGCGGACCGGGCGCTCGCTCATCGCGTGCCTCCTCGTGACGCCAATGACGCTAGCCCAGCGCGCCCGTCTCTCGCCGTTTGCGATTCGATCCGCGTCGTATCTCGGCCGCTTCGCGCGCGTCACGGCGAGAAATCTTTGCCACCGGAACTTCTTGCCGCGCGAATTGCCTGCATCCGATCTATGTTGCGCCGGGTGTTCGAAGCCTTCTCGGCCGACGTGGGGCGGGATCCCGGTCTGCGGCGGCGAGGAATGGGGGGTGTGACATGGGGTGCGACATGAGTTCGAGTTCTTCGCATTCGCCGCGCTGGACCGTTTCGAGCGCGGTGCTCGCCGGGTTGCTGTTCGCGGCGCCGTCGTCCGCGACGGCCGCAAGCGCCGAGGTCGAGCGTCAGCTCCTCGAGACGCAGACCCGCATGCAGCAACTCGACGACAAGATCCAGGCCGCCAGCGATCAGCTCGATGCGGCCAATCAGCGCGTCGAGGAGCAGTCGCAGTTGATCGAGCGAGCAGGGATCACCGAAACGCGCGGTGCAAGCAGCGGTCTTCCGGGCTTCCTCGGCCAGATCAAGATCGGCGGTTCGCTGAACGCCACCTACTTCTGGAACATCAACCACCCCGGCTCCGCCCGGAACGATGGCCTCGACGGGACCAACAGCGGCATCAACGAAGCGTTCTACCCGCTCACCCCGGATCACAACAGCTTCGCGTTCTCGACGGCGTGGTTCGACGTCGAACGCGAGATCGACGAAGAGAATCGCGCCGGCTTCCGCCTCAATACCGCGTACGGCCTGACGGGTGAACTGCTCGGCGGCATCGGCAACCGCGACATCCGAGACAATTCCGGTTTCTACATCATGGAAGGCTACGTACAGTACCTGGCGCCGATCGGTGACGGTCTGACGCTGAAGGCGGGCAAGTTCGGCACGACGATCGGCAAGGAAATGGCCGACTCCATCTACAACTTCAACATCACCCACGGCAGTGTCTACAACCTGCTCGAGCCGCTGAACCACATCGGCGTGATTGCGTCGTACGAGTTCGGCGACAGCGGATTCGATTCGTCGTTCGGCGTCGCGAACGGCTACCTGGAGGACGACCCGGACCAGAACAACGCGAAGTCGATCCTCGGGCACGTCGGGTGGGCGAACGACACGATGTCGTTCGCCGTGAACGGCATCTGGGGCAGCGAGCAGTTGGGCACGAGCGAGAACGCGAGCGGCGTCGTGAACGGCGTGATCACGCTCGACCCGAACGAGCGCTGGTCGTTCTGGATCAACGGTGACTACGCGTGGATCGACGCGAGTGGCAATCCCTACGGCTGGGGCGTCGCCGCGGCCGGCCGCTTTGCGGTCACGGACCGCACGGGAGTCGCGCTGCGCGCCGAGTACGTCGCCGACAACGACAACTTCTTCGGCTTCGGCGGCTTCGACGACTTCGGGAACTTCATCAACCCCGATGGGTCGCTCGCGTTCGCGACCGACATCAAGGTCTGGGGCGTCACCGCGACCGTCGATCATCTGCTGACCGACAACCTGATGATTCGTGGCGAAGTTCGCTGGGACAACATCGACAAGCAGGGCAACAATCAGGAGTTCTTCAAGGGCTCGAGCGACTACAGCTCCAACCAGGTCGTGCTCGGGGCGGAAGTCATCTACAACTTCAACGCGTTCGGATCCGACGACTAGGACGCGTCGCGAGCGGGAACGTCAGTCGTCCGGGTGGAGCAGGCGCGCGGCGTCCGGCTGCCAGCTGACCCACAGCGCGGCGCCGGGAACGACGCCCGGCGCCTGACGCGATGCCTCGAGATAGTCGACCAGTTCGCCACCCGCTGCGTCGCGCAGCGCGCAGCGCCGCATCGCTCCCTGGAACACCATGTCGGTGCAGGTGACGGGTAGCCCGAGCAGTTCCGGCGGCGGCTCGCTCGCGGCGAGTTCGAGGCGCTCGGGTCGGATCATCAGCAGCGCGGACGCGCCCGCGGCGAATGGGCGGCCCTGGGTGGACACTTCCCCGCGGCGCCCGCCCGGCAGGCACAGCGTCGCGCGCCCGTTCGTCGTCGTCTCGACCGTCACCGGGATCAGGTTGGCGCTGCCGATGAAGCGCGCGACGAACGCCGACGCCGGCGCTTCGTAGATGTCTTCGGGCGTGCCGACCTGCTCGAGCCGTCCCTTGCGCATCACCGCGATGCGATCGGACATCGTCAGCGCCTCTTCCTGGTCGTGTGTGACGAACACGAAGGTGATGCCGACGTCGCGCTGGATGCGCTTCAGCTCGAGCTGCATCTGGCGGCGCAGTTCGAGATCGAGCGCGGAGAGCGGCTCGTCGAGCAGCAGCGCGCTCGGATCGTTGACGAGCGCGCGTGCCAGCGCGACGCGTTGGCGCTGACCGCCCGAGAGCTGGCTCGGCTTGCGCTGCGCAAAGTCGCCGAGCCGCACGATGTCCAGCATCTCGCGCACGCGCCGCTCGATTTCGGCGGCCTTCCAGGAGCGGATGCGCGGCCCGAACGCGACGTTGTCGAAGACCGATAGATGCGGGAACAGCGCGTAGTTCTGGAACACGGTGTTGACGGCGCGCCGATAGGGCGGCACCCCGGCGACGTCCACGCCGTCGAGCCGCAGCACGCCGCTCGTCGTGTCCTCGAAACCGGCGATCATCCGCAGCAGCGTCGTCTTGCCGCAGCCCGACGGGCCGAGCATCGAGAAGAACTCGCCGCGTCGGATCTCGAAGCTGACGTCGCTCACGGCGACGAAGTCTCCGAAGCGCCGGCCGACCCGTTCGAGCGAGATGACGGAAGTCGCTTCTTGCTCCGCTCCGGACGCATGACTCAAGCCGAATCCCCCTCACCGCCGGACGCCGGCGGCGCCTCGGGGTCGAAGCTCTTGTCGCGACTGGCGTAGACCCAACGCGACGTCTTCGCGAGCTCCTCGGCGATTGCGGCCAGCTTCTCGTCGAACCAGTGCGGGTGTGCGGCGATCGTGTTGGCGATCCCGCTGTTCAGGTAGGCATCGGTCGCCAGCGACGCGCCGTAGTGACGCCGGTAGACGTCGTAGCGGAACAGCGGCCGCAGCCGCTTCAGATCGTGCGCACCGGTCGGGAGTGGCAGCAGCGACACGTCATTCTTCCCGCGCGCGCGGCGCTCTTCGAGCCGGCCGAGCACCACGTCGAGGCTGCTGACCAGATGCTTGGGTTCGCAGAAGACCGCGAAGTCGTCGTAAAGGAGCTGGATCACCGCCCGGGCCTCGTCGATCGGAAGTCGCGCCTCTCGCTCGCGACCGACGCGACGCAGCAGCAGCATGAACGGAACCGGCCGGTCGCCGGCCTTGGCGATCAGCTCCGGATCGCGAAAGTCCGGCTGCCGGTAGGGGAAGTGTTTCGGATCGATCACGTCGAAGCCACCCCGTCCGTAGAACAGGATGCGCTGGAGCGAGAGCTTGTCGTCGGGGCTGAAGAACTCGACCTCGGCGGCGAGATCGACGCGCATCCCGTAGTAGCGGCCCGGCGCGTTCGGGTCCGGCAGCGTGATCGCGCCGCGCTGATGCAGCGTGTGGAGGTAGCTCACCGCGAGGTCGAGCGGCGCGATCCGCAGCCAATAGGTGAGGACGGTGCCGCGCGCCTCCGGCAGCATGAAGATGTGCGACAGATAGACCAGGCACAGATCCGGGCTGTAGGCTGGATTCACCAGTACGCGGCCGTCGCGCACGCCGCGAATCGCGCCGGTTGCCCGGTCGCGCGCGACGAGCAGGAAGTACCGCGCGTAGGTTCCGGAGGGCAGCGGGACGGCCGCGTCCTCGAGCAGCATCTTCCGGATCACCGGCTCGGCTTCCATCTCGCCAGCCGCACCGAAGGCGCCCCACAGGATCTCGAACGCTCGCTTGAAGTCCGGATGGTCGGGGTGCTCGATCGCCTCGACCTCGTATCTTCGGGTCTCGCGTTCGATCATCTCGACTACGTCCTGCGCGTAGAGATCCTTCAAGCAGAGGCGGACGTGGGTACCAAAGGGCATGGAGTCCTCCCCTCCGAGCGCAGAACCCGAAGGCGGCAAGGATCGGAACGATCGGAGAAATGACGGATCAAAATCACGCGGTCTGGGTTGCGGAGAGCGAAGCACCGCGGCCCACCAACAGTTTAGCGGCGCCGCGTTCGGCGGACATCGCCATCATCGGCGGTGGCTTCACCGGTGTCTCGACCGCATGGCACTTGCGCCAGCGCCACCCGGACCTGGGGATCGTGTTGCTGGAATCCCGCGAACTGGGGCACGGCGCGAGCGGGCGCAACGGCGGACAGGTGTTGCACTGGGTGAACGGCGTCACGCCGGAATCGCCCGCCGCGCTGCGCCGCATCCACAGCGTGACGCAGATCGGCATCGATCTCGCCGAGCAGCTCGCCGATCGCTACGCGCCGCCGGGAACGTTCCG
>Ga0315287_10005198_pt1 | contig 12802 bp, 6 predicted proteins | sample YL17G11_0_MG_FD_205037 | JGI IMG/M metagenome (GOLD analysis project Ga0315287, IMG submission 205037) | Sediment microbial communities from Yellowstone Lake, YNP, Wyoming, USA - YL17G11_0 | ecosystem: Environmental > Aquatic > Freshwater > Lake > Sediment | place: USA: Wyoming | collected...
GACGCAATCAAGATACTCGCCAAGGGAGACGGCAAAGCCGCCAACACCTGGTGCCGGGCCACGATCTGGGATCCGCGACTTCAAGCTATCGGGATCCGACAGAAATTACAGCGGGCAGACTTCCGCAACCACTACCGTGACGGCATTCGCCTGGCCGATGATCCGACAGTGGTGGTGTGGGAACTGTCCAACGAGCAGTGGTGGTTGACGGCGATGCTGCGCGGGCAGTGGCAGGATCTCCCCGACTTCTTCCAGCAGGAGCTGCTTGCCCAGTGGAATGGCTTTCTTGTCAAGAAGTACGGCACCGACGAGAAGCTCACTGCCGCGTGGCTTGCGCTTCTGCCCGGCGAGTCGCTGAAGAGCAAGACCGTGCAGCTTGCGCCCATGCAGACCGCGCCCAGCATCGTCGCGCCCAACGACGCGAACCCTGCGGTCAAGGCATTGCTGTCAAGCTCGGCCAAGGGCAAACTCACCCGCGACCAATGCGCGCGTCAGCGTGGTGCCGATATACTTGAGTTCCTCGTTGGGCTACAGGTGCGCCACAAACAGGCCGAATACGCCGCGCTGAAGAAGTACGGCAAGAGCTGCAAACTCTCCGCCATCATCTTTGACACGGGTGAGGGCTTCAGCACTCAGTCGCTCTTCCTGCACCAGAACGCAGATGCTGCTTCGGTGTGCACCTACATGACCGGCATCCACAACGACGCCACGCACGAAACATTCCCCTGGCAATCGGGGCTGACCGAACCGCCGAAGTTGTGCTGGAATGTGCCGTGGGTCGAAACGCAGCGCGTCCCGAACAAACCGTTCTTCGTGTATGAAACGGGCTACGAGAATCCCGGCAAGTACCGCACCGAGTATCCGTACCGACTCGCGTCGCTGGCATCGATTCAGGATTTTGACATCGTTACCTGGCATACGCAGAACGGCCTGAACGGCAACGGCGATACAGTCTCCTTTGACAACGCGAAACCGCTGGAGTACGACGCCTCATGGAACAAAAACCCTCAGGGCCTGCACTTCTACAACGACGAGGTGATGAACTCGGCCATGCAGGCGGCAGGGGAAATCTTCAAGAACTGCCTGGTGGCGCCGGCGCCCGATCCGACCACGTACGTCTTCGGCAAGAAGACGCTCTACGATCCGGCTGCCATGGACTGGGGTGTTGCGTATGGTAAGTACGGCCCCACCATCCTGCCAACCACATACCGACACGGCACCCGGATGATCTGCGACACCTCGCGCTGGGAAGACAGTGTGTCGGGACCCGTTCTCACCCGAGGCCAATACGAGCCTAATCCGTTTCGGCCCAACGACCAGATCACCTACAACTGGCGCAAGGGCTACCTGATGTTCGATGCACCGGGCACCGCAACTTTCACCGGATTCTTCGCAACGTACGGCGGGCCGGTGGTGTTCAAGAACGGGGTCAAACTCTCCAACGTCAAGGTCATCAATCCCCCCGGCATCGCCTATCCGGTTGGCGACAACGAGCTGTACGTGTCGTTCTCGCTCACAGCGCGCGACGGACTGCCACTTGACAAAACAAAGAACGCCATCATCTCGCTGGTCAGCACGAGTTTCAACAAAGACTTCAAGCTCGACGAGAGCAAGATTGTCAACGAGTACGTGTGGCAGGGCAACCCCGGCGCAACGGTGAGTGTGGGAACCGGCCCGCAGCAGATCGTGCGTGCAGGCGCCACCATTACCGCACCGGCTCTTACCGGCATGAAGTACGTGATGCGCGACTGGTTCATGAAGCCGATTGGGCAGGGCGCCATTGCCAAAGGGGAGATCAGGATTCCGGCGGACAAACCCGTGTATATGGTGGAACTCTCACGGTAGTTCGACGGACTCTTCAATGCGCGGGGTGGCCGACTGCACCCCGCGCGCCCATGCCGGAGACGTCGACAGGTCCGATCGACGAATTCCCTCGCACAGGCGGTTTTTGGGCGAAGCGGCGCGACTCAGACGATCCTCGCGTCTATGCCGGCGCATCGGGAAGGGGCTCTCTACCCCCTGAGCAGCCGTGCAACTTCCGACGGATCGCCCGGCGCGCCGATAGAAGACGAGCCGCTGATGGTGCACACACCTGCGATGCCGCCCTTGCGGTCGGCGGACACCGGGATATCCCCAACAAAAATGTGCGCCGCAAGATACGCCAGCCGCGAAAAGCCCCAATCGACGCTTGAAATGGGCAGCAGCGAGGTCGGTGCGATATTGTCAAAAGAGACAATCGAGACGTGCCGCGGAATGTCGATGCCCACCGACCACAGCCATGCGTATTGGTTCCAGGCCATCCAGTCGTTCAGCGCCACCAGCGCCGTTACGGCGTGTTCGGCAAGAAGAGCCGTCATCGAGGGCGCGCGTTGGATCAGAAGATCGCGTATGCCGCGGATCTGGACCAGCGAATGATCGGCATCCAGCGGCATGTTGTCTGACCGGGCGATGCGCTGGACCACGTTTTCGGAGCTCCGGTCCAAGGAGGCCGACCAGAACTTCTCGGCAGGTTGTGCAACGACCACCTCCATGGGCGGATCGAACGTTGCGGCGCAGCGTTCGATGAGCTCGGTGCGGCGTTGACACCAATCGGCAATCTCCGCACCGTGCACACCAACCCGTCGATGCCCGCGGTACGACAGCTCACCGAGCGCGAGCCGGACTGCCGCAAAGTCATCCAGGTGCATCCTGAAGAACTGGCGACCCAGACCCAGCGCCGGACGCGTGAGGAGAGTAGCGCCTTCATTGGTGCTGTCGAAATAGATAACCGGCATGCTGCGGCGCGACAGGTCTTTCATCAACCGTGCGATATCGGGGAAGAAATCCGCGTGAGTACGCCGCACGAGCGTGCCGCGATACCGATCTCCAAGCTCGCGCGCCTTGTCTGAAATCGCCCGGGACCCGGTGGGGACCGCAGCCATGCCGGCCAGATCACTGCTGAGCAGGCACGGCACCACCTCCAAGCCGCGATCTGCGCATTCGCGCACGAAGGGCTCAAGAAATCGATTGCTGAATTCGTCGGCGAGTGATGCACCCCATGCAGTTGTCTTTTCGACTACGGCAATGATGGCCGGACGATCTTGACCCAACCTGGGGCGCGAGGACTGAGCAGCGGGTCTGGGGCCCACGAACCAACGTTTGCAGCGCCGATGGGCCAGATTCTCCGATGCCAGGCGCGCGAATGCGCGAGTCACCGTGAGGTAGGATACATCCTCCGACGCGACGAAGTACCCGGCTTTGAGAAATGGCTGCCCCGACCTGTAGGCGCCGTTGAGAATGCGATCGCGGAGCGTGGCGTGCAACCGATCGACAGGGCCGTCGGAGCTGATCGCAGGTGTCGACCCGTCAACGCGCGCAACCGCCAGCCGTCGACCACCCAGGCTCACCACCAGGCCTTTGCCGACAAGAATCTGCATTGCCTTCCACAGCGTCGGGTACGAAACCCCGAATTCCTCGGCCATGTCCACGATGCGCGGCAACACGAACTTCGGATCGCTCGCGATCCGATCCGCCAACTTGGCTGCGATAGTTTCGAAGATGCGTTCTCTCATTTTGAAATGTGTCCGTTGAAACCGGTGGATCCCCTCGTGGCAGGGCGCAGCCCTGTTGTGTGGAGCGTTCTCTCTGCCGCTGTGCCGCTCCTACGGAACTACGGAGGAGGTTTTCGTCGGGGATCTGCGGCTTCTACAGAGGTGCCGCGCCCGCCTACGGTGCTCAATCCCAAGCCCCGATAGGGGCGGCACCGCAGCGGCGCCTCGACCTCCGAGGCCCGGAAGTGGGAATACGCCACATTGCATAATTTAATACATTTTATCCAAACAGTCAATTCTTCTGAGTCCGAGCCGGCGACACTCCGGTAGATTCGTGATGAAGATTCTTGACTGACCGCAGAACTCCTTGTCCTACGATCTGCCGGTCTCAGAGCACGGGCGCGCACTGCCGGTCAAAGCCCTCCCCCGGTTAGATTGGCCTCAGAGGCCGATCTCCCGGTAGGCGCGCCTTTTTTTCTTCCCTTCCCGCCGGTGTCTGGCTTCCACGAGTCGACCTCCAACTGGCCTCCGTGGTTTCGGGGTGAGAAGCGGCCCGGCGGTGCTTCGGCAACAGTGGTAGGCCCAGCGGGTCTGCATTTCCCGCAACTGTCGGAGGGCAGCCAATAGTCTGTCGCTACCAACAACTTCGCACTGCTCCGTGATTGCAGACGACTCGGGCAAGGAGGGGGGGGGGGGGGATCTCACCAGCGGATGTGCCACGCATATATTTTTCGGGGGAGGTGAAGAAATACTTGATATTGTTCCTGGGAGGCAACCGTGCGAGCGAAAGTTCTGGGAAGATACATTGTCATGGACCCCGGAATCTGCCATGGGAAGCCGGTGTTTCGCGGCACTAGAATTCTGGTAGCAGACATACTTGCGCAAGTCGGCGAGGGCATGGACTGGGATGCAATTGTAGAGGAATGGCGAGGGGCTCTCACCAAAGAGGGGATCGCTGAAGCGGTTTGCCTCGTGGTCGGTTGAGTAGAGCCCGACCATTCTTCACAACGCCAGCCGCCCCCCCCCCCACCGATCCCCGATCGACGCATGTGCACGGCCCCGCGATAGTGCCGTCTTGATTTGCGCGAATCGGTATGTCGCCAATGAGAATGTGCGCTGCAAGGCAGGCAAGCCGGTCGAACCCGAAATCGATGCTTGATATCGGGTACTCCGACGACTCCAGAATGTTGCCGAAGAAGACGAGCGACAAAGCCGCAGTGTCCGATCCAATGGCTCTCCAGCGCAATCTTCGGGGCAGCATTGCGCTCCTTTGCCACTTCTCCATGGCAATCGGGCAAACTCATCCCCGACGCACAGTGGAAGGTGTGCGTCAGGCGGTGATGTTCAGGGGTGCCGGCGCCCTCACCGCTCCAAGTCGACGAGAAACACCGGTTGGTCCGCCTTGATCGTCACAACACCGTCTGACCTGACCGTGCCCTTGCCGATGATTGAGTCGGTTTCGCGGGTCACATCAAGCTTCAGCCGAGCGCCGTACCGATAGACGGTCGGCATCATGTCGTCGCCACCGTCAAACATCTTCATGTAGCTTCCTGCATAGTCCATGCCGCTGGGATCGTACACCGTCCGCCGACCAAAGATGAACGTGGTGGGCTTGGGTGCCGGTTTCAGCAGATCGCCGGTGAACATCTTCCCTGCTGCGTACATCGATGACAACTGCACTTCCCATGGTCTTGAACGCCGCAGCAACCCGTCGTATATGCGCGATAAGGAGCCCGGCAAGGAATTCGTTGACATCCTCCCCGCGGTGCCGGTTGAAGTCATCGCGACCGTAGGTAGTCTTCGTGGTGTTGAATAGCGCATAGGCCTTGGGATTGGCGTCGTTGAGCTTGGCCGGACTGTCGGCACTGCGCAGGGGCGCCGGGAGGATGGTGCCTTTCGCAAGACTCTCGCCGGGAAGAAGCCCCAGCCATCGGGAGACAAGCCCATCCTGCGTACCACACTTCTTCTTGAGGTAGGCGTGCCAGAGCGTCATGAGTTCACCCTTGAAGAACTCCGGAAGCCGCAACCACTACCTGGATGCGAACCCCGATCGGCCCTTCCGTAAAATGGCCTCGAAGCAATGCCCCCGCCGGATGAGCGGCGCAGTTCCGGCGGTTTATGGCTAAATGGCATTAAGGTTCACGCGGTGGCCTGACATGGTGGCCAGGAGAGGTCCTGCTGCTTTCAACGAGAACGATTGGCGCGCTGACGGATCTCCGGATGTCACCGGTGAGATAGGTGATCATCTGAAAGTCGACATACCGTATCTCCTGGGAACTGATTGACGCGAGAAGGGCGAGGGCAAGCAACGTGGTTCTCATAGAGGTTCTCCGTTTGGGTTGAATCGTCTACTCCGCAACAATGAACCTGTTCGCACACGCCACCCCATCAATTGCCATGCGCAGTACGTAAACGCCAGGAGTCGCGCGGCCGCCGGAGCCAGTCGCCCGGTTCCACGCAAGAAGATGATTGCCGGCTCCGAGTTCGCCCTGAAACAACATCGGAGAATCGACCGTCGGGGAGAAAGTCGGGGACCTGCGGATCGCCGTAGAACCATTCGGGCTCGCAATACCATCGTTTGACAGGCGTGGCGCCAACAGCAACATCAATCGCGTTGCTGCGGTTCCAGACCATACAATCGGGTGCCGCCTTCCTCATCTTTCAGAAATGAGGAGAGACGACTTCGGTCAACGATGAGCAGATCGTTGTTGCCACGGCTGAAGTCGAAACCGAAGTCGGGCTTGAACCTCCCGGCTTTGATTGACAGCCAGGGACGGATTCGCACATTGACAAATGCATTTTGGACCGGGCGTTTCTCCATCAGGTCGAAGCTGATTTCGGCGGAAACAACCGGGCGTTTGTCGCCACGCGCACCGGTTTGAGCCGAGAACCCGAGTTCGGCGCGATGGATAATGCGCGGTGCACGAGAATCCCCATGCAGGCGCTCTTCTGGTCGATCCGGTAGTAGGCGCGTTCCTCCAACCCCTGAAGGGTCCACATGCTCGACCAAACCTTCTTGATCGCGCTCTCGATCGACTGGGCCGAATCGTCGAGTATGCCGGTGTGCGATTCGTAGAGTCCGGCGCCGTTGAGGCCCAGCAGATCCTCTGCGTTGGTCGATGAGCGAAAACGGATATGGGTGTAGGCGGATGGAGCCTTCACCTTGTCGACAACCGATTGGAGGACCGCACGATCGATCGGCGCCCGCTCGATGTTGGGGCCGGTCCCGACATGAGCTGGGCTCGATGGGCGGTGAATTCCGACAAGTGGATCATGGTCAGTCTTCGTTGTGAAGCGCGACCACGGTTCGAGAAACGTTCGTCCGCCTCCTGCGTCGGCCCGCGCGCATCATGCGATCATGCAGGCGACGTGCACGGATCACGAACGCCTCCAGGCACGCCTCGACCAGTTGGGGGAATGGACTTCCATCGGTCTCAAGGGCAAGGAAGGGCAGGTCCCCCACCCCGACAAACGGCTTGAGCGCGCGAGCAGAACCCGGCATGCGAGCTTTGCCCGTCACACTCATCTCCCGTTTGAGAATGGCCTCGGCAACCCGCGAGGGCATGCACCCGAAGGGGCCCAGCGAGATGACGCCGCAGGATTCGGCAAGAATCTCGCGCATAGCAAGCCCAATGGTGAGAATGCACTCACCGCGAAAGTTCTCGTTCATCAGGTGCTTGACACCGCTGATTGTTCGCGCAACGTCGTTCATCTCGAAATCGTAGAGCCCCGATTGTGCGCAGATTGACTTGATGCGCCACTCCCAGAACTCCTGCGCGCTGGCTGTCACCTTCATCTTCACCTGTTCGCCAATGGTGAACTGCCGCTCTCCCAGGCCCGAGTGGATCACGTAGTTGCCGTAGCAGAGGAACTCGCTCACCGGAGCCACTCGCACACGGAATCCCTGGTCTTCGAGGTAGTCAACAAGGTTCTTGCGCGCAAACTCTTCGCGACGCACGAAGATCTCTCCGACAAGCGATATCGTCGGCACATCGTGGGGGCTTCGTCGGAGGGGGATGCGAGACAGCCGATGCACCACGTTGGAAAGTACGGTGGTGAAACGCACCGAGAGCCTGCCCTCGAAGAAGGCCATGATCTCACGCCACCCAGCCTCGAGATCGAGCACCGCCTGGTCGGGATCGACGGCCGTGGCCCTGAGCGTGCTGCGGATATCCCCGAACACGTCAGACGCGACGATGGACTGCCATCCGCGCAGAAGCAGCATGCTGCCCAGACCCGCATAGCCATTCTCGTCGGAGAGTGTGAGCACGGCGACATTGCGCATTTTGTGGTTGTGCACCAACTGCTCCAGCGCACGGGAGTACTGTCCCAACCTGCACGGACCTCCACCGGTGGGCAGAAACAGCAGCGACACCTTGTCGGGATCGGTCTTCCTCTCCAGGTACTGCAGGAACGATCCGGTTGTCAGAATGTACGGAACGCACTCCTTGCCCGAGGTATTCTTGCGACCGATGAGCAGCGTGTCCTTGTCGGGGACTGGGAGTGCCACAGCATTGATGCCCGAGCCCCGCAGAACCGCAGCCATGGCCTGCGTCGCGTACTTGCCCATTGACGGAAGCAGGAATTCGACCTTGGAATCGGTGAGGTAGCGACCCTTGCCGTCGGAGGAGATAACCTGTGGCACATCGCCGAAGAGTACGCGCGCCGGCTTGTACGTGAGGTCAACGGACACTGGTAGTCCAGCCACCGACCGACGATACGCCTTGATCACATCAACCGCCGCCTCAATGCGCGTGTCAATGCCGGCGTCAGCGGTGTGCTGATCCAGCTCCAGGGTCAATGATGGCTTGATGCCCATGAGATTGCGGAAGAAGCCCAGCAGGAAGGAGTCGGGCCCGCACGAGAAGTTGGTGATATACACGCCGAAGAGGTTCGCGCGCTGCTTGACGAACTGAGCCCCCTTCATGATCTTCTGTCCCGCGGCCCAGAACATCTTCTTGTCAACGGCAAGAGCATCGAAGGGCAGCATGTCATGCGGAATCACCATGTAGCCGCGCGAGGCGATCTTGTGCGGAATCCCCATATTGGCCTCGGAGGCGAATGCGCTGTAGGGGCGACCGAAGAGGACGACGCCGAAGGTGTCGGGGGACGCGTCAAGACGAGCCAGCGCCTCGGTTCCAAGCCGCCGCAACTCCTTCTCAAACCAACGCTGCTCCCGTGCGGCAGCGTCGAATGCGCCAGTGGCCCGTTTCTCTGTGATGCCCATGCCGCGCGCCATGGCAACCATGTCGCGACTGCCGCGGGCGTAGCTGCCCTGCATCTTCAGCACGGGCGACAGAACCACGGTGGGCGACGACTCGATTTCTTCCCGAAACGTTGAGCGCAGGAAGTACGGCTCGCCCTGCACGAAAATGCACATGCGACTATACGTGGGCACATTGGCCACCGGCACCTGCATCACGTGCGGGACGAAGATGTAGTCGAGCTTCTTCTTGAGCAGATTGGCAAACGACCCATGCGCGAGTTCCGCGGGCAGGCAGTACGGGGCGTCAGTGCGACGCATGCCCTCGGCGTCAATCTCGTCGGAGAGCACAACCCGCATGCCCAGCTCAGTGAAGAACGTCGCGTACAGCGGGAAGAGCGTCTGCGTGAGGAAGGTGCGGGGAATACCCACGGTTGTGCGCTGGTCCCCGGAACTGCCCACCGAAGAGCCGCTCGGTCTCCTCGCGGCGGTCCGGTCGTGCCTGCGACCCGACGCTGCATCGGCGCAGTACTTGTCGAAGAGCAACCGCTGCCGCACTGCCACCAGGTCCAACGCCTCCACGTCGACCTCGGAGGACTTGCCGGAAGAATAGTACCGACTGCACGCTCCGCCAAACGGCAGCAGCTTCTCCCCCACCCGAATGCGGGAAATTTCGCACTTGCGGTCGCACTTCTCCCGGCCCCCTGCGCACACGAAGGAGCTGGCGCGCACAGCGGTCCGGCCGGCCAGCTCCGTCAGATCGAACATCGAGGTGACGGCAAGTCCGCTCTGGATTCTCTTGTCAAGCTCCAGTGCCACGCCAAACGCGCCCATAAGGCCGGGCTCGGGAGGTACGATGATGGGTGACTGCATGAGCGCTGCCATGGCAACAGGCACGGCCTTGTTGTAGCAGACGCCACCCTGCATGAAGACCTTCTTGCCCACAGGACGCGAGCCCTTGACGCGGTTGAGGTAGTTCTGGCAGATGGAGTAGACCAGACCGGCAAGGATGTCGTCGCAACCGATTCCCTCCTGCGCTGCACGCTTGACGTCGCTGGAGATGAATGCTGCGCACTGGTCGGTGAAATTGGGGGGGGCGTTTCCCCGCAACGCAAGCTCGCCGATCTCCTCGGTAACAACATTGAGCGACTCACGCGCAGCCTCTTCCAGAAACGATCCGGTACCCGCGCTGCACGCCTCGTTCATGGCGTAGTCGGATGCCACGCCACCGGTCAGGTAGGTGTACTTGGCATCCTGGCCACCGATCTCGAACACCGTGTCCACGGTTGGGTCAAAGTGCGCGGCAGCGGTTGCGTGGGCGATGATCTCGTTGATGACATTATCAGACTGGGCGTGGAGTGCGGCGATGTGACGGCCGGAACCGGTCACTGCCAGTCCCGCGATGGTCACTGACGTGCCGGTGAGCTGCCGGGCGATCTCTGCGTAGCAAGCGCGGGAGGCCGCCACGGGATCCCCGTTTGTCCGCAGATACACCGACGCCACAAGTGCGCGGTCGGTGCGGCGTACCAACGCAGCCTTGGTGGTGGTCGATCCCACGTCCAAGCCGAGGATGCACTCGTCTCCGTCATGGGCGCTACCACGGATGCAGCTTCGGAACTCCACCAGCCCGAGCGCCGACCCGAGTGCGGGATGCGTGCCGAAGGAGTGCGGGCGGTCGTCAATGACGTCCTCGATCGCACTCGGAAGGTCGCGACACGGATGCGTGGCAGCCCACAGCGCTGCACCGTATGCCTCGAATGCAGCAGCCTGGGCTGGCGCCACCAGCCCCGGAAAACGCCGGCGCAGAAACTCCACCAGCGCGTGATTCTGCGAGCCGCCACCGATCACCGCCACCTTGTCGGACGGGAGGTCGTTGATGAGTTCCGCGATCTTCCCGGCCATCATACTGCACAGACCGGAGACGATGGCCGCCTTTGACTCGCCTTTGTTAAGCGCGTGGGTGCAGTCGCTCTTGCAGAAGACACTGCATCGTCCGGCAATGCGGTGAGGCGCGGCGCCTTGACCGATCTGCACAGCCTCTTCGAGAGAGAGCCCCATGCGCCGCACTTGCTGCAAAAAGAACTCGCCGGTGCCCGATGCGCATTTGTTGCCCGAATGCACAGAGACGATCTCGCCCGTGCGTCCCACGCTGTACACGATTTGCGTCTCGCCACCCAGGCTGACGACGAGATCGGGCTGACTCCCGGCATACTCCTCGGCAAGCGCAGCCTCTACTGCCTCGGGTTCGGGAATGGACGTGAGCTTGACAGAGTGTCGAAAGTGCCGTCCGGTCACGGCAATGCGCTCGTAGTCGAGCACATCGAGGCCGCCAAGAAAGTCCAGTAACGCCTGCGACGGGTTGCCTTCGTGCGCAATGCGCCACACGCGCTCGACAGCGCGAACCTGCGGATCCACGGTCAGGCCGACTGCCTGCAGCGTAGTGGCGCCAAAACAGATGCCAAGGGTCTTCATGCGGTAGCTCCAGGACGCAGCGGGTCAGAGCCCCGCAAAGCGCCATACTTTTCGTAGGGACGGGTGCAGGACAGCCTCACCGTCCGATGTATTTTGCAGAAGAGCAAAATACCCCCTTCCAGACCCCACAATCAACCGGGGTCCCATCCTCACCAACCATAGCGAGATCTGCCATGTACAAAGCAAATGATGCCAAGTCACTTGAGCGATACTCCTCGGCCGTCACACTGTCGGACATGGAGCTGTTCATCTTTCCCGAGATCCTCTTCTCTGCCGTGCTGGCCAACATCATGTCACCCAACCTTTGGAAGTGGCGCGATGACACGTGGTTCGGAAAAATGGAAAAGCAGAACCCCTATCGCCGCATGCTGCGTCTCAAGCAGTACATCATGGATCACTTCGCCTTCAATCTTGACCTCGACACCTGGGGACTGACAACGAAGGACACTGAGCTTGCGCGGTTCTCCCCGTTCATCGATACGTCAGTCCTGGCGCAAAGCAACGCACTCTTCGGCTACGAGGGCGACAAGTACTACTTCGACATCGACATCCGCAAACACTTCGGACTCGACAAGTACGTATCCGATGTCATCCCGTACTGGAAGACAGAGACGGTGGAGGCCATGGAGGCGTTCCGGTACAAGGACGGATATCCCTCGGGCGCAGGCGAATGCGTGTCGCTCTCGACGCTGTACGCCAGTGCGCTGTTCGTAGTGGCGGGCGTGCCGCTAGACAAGATCTACATGATGGCAACCCCCCTGCATTCCCAGAACTTCGTGGATCTGTCCGATGGCGTCATCACCAACAATCGGCGTATCGTCACCAGGAACATGTGGTTCAATGGCAGTGAGATCACGGCCAAAGCGCAACGAGCCCTGCGCAACGAGCGCGTCACCATTGTTGCCAACAATACGGGATGGATCCACACGGTGTATGGCGAAGCGTCTATGTCGCGACCGGCCTACGAGGCATTTGCCGGAAAACTCACCGAATTCCTCAGCACCGACATCGACTTCCCGGTGCTGGCCAGTTTCCTGCGCGACCGCTCGCGCCTGCAGAAGTGCTTCCAGTTCTCGCACAGTTGTTGCGGCAAGCCGCGCTACATCGAGGCGGAGAAGGTGTTCGGCTACGAGCACAACAGCAGGTCGCGCGCAAGCGACGAATCGCGTGCCACGCTCATGCACGAGATTGACGAAGACGAGTTCTACCCCGAGCCGCTTCCCAGCCGCATTCTGCTTGACGAGCTTGAAGAGTTCTTCAAGGGACGAGCGCTCTCCATCGACTGCGAGTGCAACGTGGACCAACTGAAGCAGCGTCTCCACCACACCTGCTTCAGCGTTGAGGAGGTGGTTGCCGACCTGCTGAAGTTCTGCCGGACCACGCCACGACTCCCCGATCCGGCAACCAAGACGTGGGTTGAGCCCAAGCCGGTGGAGATCGATCCATCCTGGTCGCGGGAGAAAATCATCGACTACGTGGAGTCGATCCGCACCACCAACGAGGCAGCGGACCTGGCGTTCATGGCCTTTCGCGATATGCGCCGCGCGCCGTGGAAGCCGTTTCTCAAGGCAGCGCTGCAGCGCTGCCCGGTGTCCAT
>Ga0315287_10005199_pt1 | contig 12800 bp, 13 predicted proteins | sample YL17G11_0_MG_FD_205037 | JGI IMG/M metagenome (GOLD analysis project Ga0315287, IMG submission 205037) | Sediment microbial communities from Yellowstone Lake, YNP, Wyoming, USA - YL17G11_0 | ecosystem: Environmental > Aquatic > Freshwater > Lake > Sediment | place: USA: Wyoming | collected...
CTTCCTGCGCTACGAACCGGGCGCCGGCACGGCAATGACCTCCCAGGGGGCGCATCGCAAGCACTCGCGGGGCTCGGGGCTTCCGCAGGCGTCCCTCCAGTCGCTGGCCCCGAGCGCTCGACAGCCATCCACATCCGGAGGGTCGTCCCCGCGATAGCGCTTGGTGGTCGCCCTCGCCGTCCGCGGGATGCCGTCGGCGCATCTGAGTTCGCACGCGCAGGCCCATGTGTCCACCGGCGGCGGCGTCGAGTAAGGCTGGAAGGTCTTGGCCGAATGAGGCACGTAGGAGACGCCGCCCGTCGAGCAGGCTGTCGCGAGCCCCATGGCGCCCAGGACCACACTCCATCTCGTCATGTGCCGCCCTTCCGCCGGATCCGCGCCGCTCGGCGCACTTGTACAGTACAACGATACCGGGCGTCGCGCTTTCCGATGAGCCAGCCGGGAGAGTGGCCTGGCGGAACAGGGGGTCGCCGCTGTTGACAGGAGCGGCGCGCCACGGGCAGAGAACTCCAGATGTTCGAAGAGGTCATCAAGAACGTGACGGGGAAGCGTGCTTCACGGCGCGTTTCCTGGCTGATCGGGTCGACGGTCGCGCAGGCGCTCCTCACGACCGCGATCCTCTTCCTCTACCGTGCGCGGGACGTGAAGGTGCAGGAAGACCCTGTCGTCCAGGTGAAGTTCATGAAGGGAGCGGCGGCGCCAGTTTCGCGACTCTCGGCGCCGCCCCCGGCAATCCAGAAGAAGCCTGCGAAGGAACGGGCCCGGGAGCCTGCCCTGCCCATCCCCCCGATGATCCAGCCCAAGGAGGTCGCCGCCGAGATCGAGCACGATCTTTCCGAGCCAGAAGACATCGAGACCGGGGAAGCGGACGAGGGCATCGTGGGCGGCGCGGTGGGTGGGGAGGCGGGTGGCGCCAGCCGGGCCGTGGCCCAACCTCCGCCGACCCTCGAGTTCAACGAAAGCTCCATGAAGCGCCCCGTCTTCGTCTCCGGCCCGGATCTGGCCTACACGCGCAGGGCCCTGGACCGTGCGGTCGAGGGGCTCATGATCGTGAAGTGCGTCGTCACCGTGGAGGGGATCGTCCGGGACTGCCACGTGATGACCGGCCTGCCGTACATGGACGACGCCGTCGTGGCCGCGCTCGAGCACAGGCGCTATCAGCCCGCCACGCTGGGCGGCAAGCCCGTCGAGGTGAATTACGTCTTCCGGATCAACCTGAAGCTACCGCGTTAGCGCCGGCCTCTGGCTACCGGATCACCCCACCCCATGGAAGCGCGCCTACGGGGATGTCCAGCAGCTTGCGAGAAGCCGCGACGTCGATCGCCGACACCGAGCCGGAGCGACCGTTGGCGACGTACAGCTTTCGCCCGTCTGGCGTGATGGCCATGTTCCACGGGCGTTTCCCGACCGGGATCAGGGCCACGGGCTTGCGGGTGGCCGCGTCGATGACGTCGCGCGGCGGGAGGCATTGAGGCGCGCAGCGCGCCCGCTAGAAGCCGTTAATATTTCCTCGTGGACCCGCAAACGTCCTTTCCCCTCGGCCAGCGGGCGATCCTGAACTGGACGCAGGGCTGGCCGACGCACCTCGTGGTCGGTCTCGGCCTCGTCGCGACCGCCGCGGTGGGGGCGGCCGACTACGGCGTCGCGCGTCTGCTCGGGTACGACTTCGTCGCCACGGGTTTCTACCTGGTGCCCATCGGCTTCGTCGCCTTCGTCGGAGGCACGCGCAGCGGGATGGTGATCGCGCTGGCTGCGGCGTTGACGGAGACCATCGCGACGTACGCGGCGCTGGTCGACGTGACGAACATCTGGGCCGTCCCCATCAGCATCGTCCTGGAACTCGTCGTCTTCGTCGCCGCTGCCTACTCACAGGGCGCGATCCGCCGATTCGTGGAGCGGGAGCGGCACCTCTCGCGACAGGATGCCGTCTCCGGCTTGGTGAACTCTCTCGGCTTTCGCGAGGCCGCTGGGTGGGAAGTCGCCCGGGCGCGCCGCTTTCCCCAGGTGGTGTCGCTGATCTATCTCGACGTCGACGACTTCAAGGCGGTCAACGACGGGCAGGGACACGCACGGGGGGACGAGGTCCTGTGGATCGTCGGCCGGGCCATGAAGGAGTCCCTGCGCGAGAGCGACGTGGTCGCGCGCTTGGGCGGCGACGAGTTTGCCGCGCTGATGCCCGGCACCGACGAGGAGGGCTGCCGGGCTGCCACGGCCCGCGTCCATGTCGCCATCACGAGAGACCTCGCGAAGGCCGGCTTCGCCGTGACGGTGAGCCTGGGCGCCGCGACCTTCCCTTCGGCTCCCGAGACCGTGGACGAGTTGATCGGGGCCGGGGACGAGGCGATGTACACGGTGAAGCGCGGGTCGAAGAACGGCGTCCACCACTTCGTGGCGACGAGCCCCCGCCTGCCGCCTCCCGATCCGACCCGCGAGCGGCGCATCGTGTCGCCAGGGTGACGTGGTCGACCTGCCGGATCGCGCAGGAGGTCTGCACCGCGTCGGCGTCGTCGATCTTGACGGGCTGCATGGAGCGCGATCTCGCCAGGTACCCTCACCACCGTCGCGCGACATGTCACACCGACGAGACAGGTGCACGTCATCCAGCCCGAATGGGTCACTTCTCCGCGATCGTAACGGCCTCGAACGTTCCGATACGTCACACCTACATCCGACCTGTGACGAACGACGACCCGAGGATTCCGGTCCGTCGCAGGGCGGCATAGGATCGCCAGGGGTTTCGATGGCTTCCCGCCGGAGCATCCCAGTTCACGCGCTCCGATCGTCGTGGCCCGCCCTTTGCTAATGAGAACGGGCGCGGACCCACAAGGAAGGGGCACACCAAATGGACAAGATTCTTCGTATCGATATGGGCGCCAAGGGTGGCCCCAAGGCCTCGCTGGAGCTGATCGGGAAGTACGCCGGCCTGGGCGGCCGCGGCCTCACCTCCGTCATGGTGGCGGACGAGGTCGAGCCGACCTGCCATCCTCTCGGCGCCTCCAACAAGCTGGTCTTCGCTCCGGGGCTCCTTTCCGGCACGCCGGCCACGACCAGCAGTCGCTTGTCGGTCGGCTGCAAGAGCCCTCTCACCGGCGGGATCAAGGAGTCCAACTCCGGCGGGCAGGGCGCCGCCGTCATGGCCAAGCTCGGCTACGCTGCCATGATCCTGGAGGGCAGGCCGGCCGGCAATGACCTCTGGAAGATCATCCTCGGCAAGGACGGCGTCTCCTTCGAGACCTGCAACGAGCTGCGGATGCTCGGCAATTACGACTCGGTGGCCAAGCTCATCGCCCGCCACGGCGAGAAGTGCGCCTTCCTGACCATCGGGCCTGCTGGCGAAATGAAGCTCGGCGCCGCCACCATCGCCGTCACCGACCGCGAGCTGCGCCCGACGCGCCACTGCGGCCGCGGCGGCGTGGGCGCCGTCATGGGCTCGAAGAACGTGAAGGCCATCGTCCTTCAGGAGGAGGGAACCTCCTACGCCAAGCCCAAGGATCCGGACAAGTTCAAGGAGGCCGCCAAGGCGTTCGCCGAGGGGCTGAAGCGGCACCCCGTCTCGGGCCAGGGCCTGCCGTCCTTCGGCACCAACGTGCTCACCAACGTCCTCAACGAGGCTGGCGCCTACCCGACCCGCAACTTCAGCACGGGCCAGTTCGAGGGCGCCTCCAAGATCAGCGGCGAGACGCTGGCGGCGCTGGAGACCTCGCGCGGCGGCGAAGCCACCCACGGCTGCCAGCGCGGCTGCGTCATCCAGTGCTCGGGCATCTTCAACACCAAGGAAGGGGACTTCCTGACCAAGCAGCCGGAGTACGAGACGGTCTGGTCTCACGGCGGCCACTGCGGCATCGACGACCTCGACGTCATCGCCCAGCTCGACCGGCTCGACGACGACATCGGCCTCGACACCATCGAGGTGGGCGTCGCGGTGGGCGTGGCGATGGAGGGCGGCCTCCTGCCCTTCGGCGACGGGGCTGGCGCCATCCGCCTGGTCAAGGAGGTTGGCCAGGGAACCCCGATGGGCCGCATCATCGGCTCGGGCGCCGGGATCACCGGCAAGGCTTTTGGCGTCGAGCGCGTCCCGGTGGTCAAGAACCAGGCCCTGCCGGCCTACGACCCCCGCGGCGTGCAGGGAATCGGCGTGACCTACGCCACGACGCCCATGGGCGCCGACCACACCGCCGGGTATGCCATCGCCACGAACATCCTGAAGGTGGGCGGCTACGTCGATCCGCTCAGCACCGACGGCCAGGTCGAACTCTCGCGCAACCTTCAGATCGCCACCGCGGCCATCGACTCGACCGGCATGTGCCTCTTCATCGCCTTCCCCGTCCTCGACCAGCCGGAGACCTTCCAGGGCCTGCTGGACCTCCTCAACTCCTTCTACGGGCTGTCGCTCACCGGCGACGACGTGACGGCGCTCGGCAAGAAGGTGCTGTCGGCGGAGCGCGACTTCAATCGCCGGGCCGGCTTCACCGCGCAGGACGACCGGCTGCCCGAGTTCTTCATGAAGGAGATGCTGCCGCCGCACCAGATCACGTTCAACGTGAAGGACGCGGAGCTGGACAAGCTGTTCAACTGGTAGCCAACGCGGGGTACGCCGGGGGGCGGCCGGAAGTCCGGTCGCCCCTCTCGTCTCTCCGGACGGCCTGCCTGGCGAGGTCCCATGCAGTTGACGGTAAAGCTCTTCGCGACCTTCCGCGAGGGCCGCTTCGAGGTGACCCAGCTGGACCGACCGGAGGGGTCCACGCTTGGCGATCTCCTGGACTCGCTCGCCATCCCGCGCGATGAGCTGGGCATCTTGCTGGTGAGGGGACGCCATGCCGACCTGGGCAACCGGCCCGGGGAGGGCGACACGGTCTCCATTTTCCCCAAGGTCGGGGGCGGATAGCACGTGGGCCTGACCGTCATCTCCGAGCCAGCGAGCCCCGCCTTCCGGCCCCACCCCTCGAAGCTCTTCGTCGAGGTCACATCGCGCTGCAACATGAGTTGCGCCATGTGCCCGAAGCAGGCGCCGGGCGGGCGCGACCACGACGGCGACATGGACGAATCCGTCTTCACCCGGCTGGCGCCGGCCTTCCCGGGCGTCGATACCCTGGTGCTGAACGGCATCGGCGAGTCGCTTCTGCATCCGGGCCTGGAGCACTTCGTCGAGCTGGCACGCCGGGACATGCCGGCCGAGGGCTGGATAGGGTTCCAGACCAACGGCCAGCTGGTCACGCCGGCGAGGGCCCGCTCGCTCGTGCGGGCCGGGGTGGACCGGGTCTGCGTCTCGGCCGATGCGGTCGAGCCCGGCGAGTTCAACCGGCTGCGGGCGGGTGGCCAGCAGGACAAGGTCGAGGCGGCGTTGCGCGACCTGCACGCCGCCTCCGGAAGCGAGGGGCGGCGCGTGGCCCTGGGCATCGAGTTCGTCGCCATGCGGGGAAACGTGGGCCAGCTGCCCGATCTGGTGCGCTGGGCGTCTCGCCACCATGTCGAGTTCATCATCGTGACGCACATGCTTCCCTACTCGAAGGCGATGGCCTCGGCCGCCGCCTTCGAGACCTCGACGGACGCGGCGCGGGAGCTCTTCCTCGGCTGGCGGGCGCGCGCCTCCGCCGAGGGCGTGGACATGGCGCGCTACCCGGACGTCTTCCTGCGCTTCCACCACAGCCCTGACGACAAGCAGGTGGTCCAGTGGGTGACCCGCATGGTCGACGACGCCTGGTCGCGCGGCATCACCCTGCACCTGGGCCGGCTCCTCGGCAGCGACCCGGACCTCCTTCCGAGGGTGGAGGCCGCCTTCGCGGAGGCGGCCGAGCTGGCCCGGCAACTGGGCATCGACCTCAGGCTTCCCGCCTCGGTGCCCTCAAGCGACCGGCGCTGCGACTTCGTCGAGGGCGGTTCGGCCTTCGTGTCCTGGGACGGCGACGTCCACCCGTGCTACTTCCTGTGGCACCGCTACCACTGCTACGTCGGCGGCGCGGTCAAGCGCGTCGCTCCCCATGCCTTCGGCAGCCTCCGTGAACGCGATATCCTGGATATCTGGAACGGCTCCCCGTTCGGTGCCTTCCGGGGCGAGGTGGTGCGGTACGAGTACCCCTTCTGCCACAACTGCAACGCCGCGCTGTGCGGGGACGTCCGCGAGGAGGTGGTCGAGGACTGCCACCTCGGCTCCGTGCCCTGCGCAGCGTGCATGTGGTGCACCGGCATCTTCCAGTGCCTGCAGTGACGGGCGGCCAGCCGGCCCCCGGCGCGAGTCTTCGCCTCTCCGCGGCCCGGGGTCTCATGGCGGTGTAACATCGGGTGGCCCGCCCCTTGCTGTCATTACCTGCGGAACCACCCGCCCGGCACCATCACCCGCCCAGATGTCGCCCGACCACGACAACCTCCCGTCCGCCGTGCCCCTGCGCCTCCCGCTCGACCGGGCGTGCCGTGAGCAGCTCCGGGGCCTGCTCCAGGCGGGCGTGGCCGTACCCGTCCGCGCCCCCTGCCAGGTGTCGGCGTTCCTCGTCGAGCAACTCGGGATCGAGCCGGACTACGTGGAACGCCGGATCACCACCGTGTTTCTCGACGGCCAGGTGGTGGATTCGCTCGGCGAGGCCACGCTGCGGAACGGGGGCCGGCTGGCGCTTTCGGCGGCGATGCCAGGCCTGGTGGGGGCCACGCTGCGAAAGGGCGGCTACTATGCCGCGATGCGCTCCGAGATCACCCTCGGGGCAGAGGCCGGGGCAGAGGCCGGACGGCCACTCTCCGAAGCGGTGCCAGGGGTGGTGAACCTCAAGCTGTTCAACCTCCTGATCGACGAACTGGTCGGGGCGGTCCTGCGGCAGGGCATCCTTCTCGGCTGGGCCGAAGCCGTCTCGCTGCTCGAGGTCCTGGGCCGGCCGGCGCCTCCGTTGCCGCCAGGTACGCGCTTCGTCCTCCTCACCGCCATGGAGCCCGGCTCCAAATGACCGACCTCCGCACCTTCCTGGTCGCCAGCGCCCAGGGCGACCTCCTTCCCTGGGCCGCCCAGCGCGAGGCGGCAGACCGCTTTGGCCTCACCATCGCCCAGGTGGAGGAGGATGCGCTCCAGGTCGATCTCCTGCCGCTCCGATACACCCGCAACCGCAGCACCGTCTCCACCGCCGGGCAGCGGCGGCTCTTCGCGAGCCGCGTGGTCGTGGTGGGCTGCGGCGGCCTGGGTGGTTACGTCGTCGAGGAACTCGCCCGGCTCGGTGTCGGCACCCTGGACCTCGTCGACCCGGACGTCTTCGAGGAGCACAACCTGAACCGCCAGCTCCTGTCCACGCCGGGCCTGCTCGGCGTCTCCAAGGTCGAGGCCGGCCGGCGGCGGGTCCTGGAGATCAACCCCGCAGTCACCGTCCGGGCGCGCCAACTTGCCTTCACGCCGGAGAACGGCCGCGAGCTGGCGTCGGGCTCCGACGCGGTGGCCGACGGCCTCGATAACCTGGTGACCCGCCGCGAGCTTGCTGCCACCTGCCGCGAGCTCGGCGTGCCGTTCGTCCATGGTGCCATCGGCGGCTGGTACGGTCAGGTGGCCACGCAGATGCCGGGCGACGACATCTCGCCGCTCCTGGGCGGGCTCGGGAGCACCGGCAAGGGTTTGGAACGCAATCTGGGCAACCCGGCATTCACGCCCGCGGTGGTGGCGAGCCTGCAGGTGGCCGAGCTCGCCAAGGTGCTTCTCGGCCAGGGTCATCTGCTCTCGGATCGCGCGCTCATGGTCGACCTGCGCGCCATGGAGTTCGAGGTGTTCCGATATGGATGAGAATCCTTCCCAGCGCTTCCTCATGATCGACGTGGGCGACAAGCCGCCCACGCGTCGCCGCGCCCTGGCCTCCGGGCGCATCCGCATGTCGTCCTCGGCCTTCCAGGCCCTTCGAAGCGGAACCAACCCCAAGGGGGACGTCCTGGCACAGGCCGAGGTGGCCGGGATGTTTGCCGCCAAGCGCACCGCCGAACTCCTGCCGCTGTGTCACCCGCTGCCTCTCGACCAGGTGGTCGTTCGCTTCGAGCTGGAGCCGGCGGCCTGCGCGGTGGTGGCCCGCTGCGAGGCGTCCGCCACGGCCCGGACCGGCGTGGAGATGGAGGTGCTCTCGGGGGTCTGCGGGGCCCTCCTCGCCGTCTACGACCTCTGCAAGGCGGTCGACCCTGCACTGACCATCTCCGACGTCCACCTGGAGATGAAGGAGGGCGGCAAGAGCGGCCGCTGGGTCCACCCCGGACATGGTGCGGTGACGCCATGAGACCAGACGTCGCGGCGCCCGCCGCACCGGCGGCGCCGGCCGAGATCGCGGTCCTTCCCCCCGTGTGCGGAGGCTGACCGTGACCGGAATCGCCGTCGGCATCGTCGACACACCGCTCCTTCCGGCCATGGGGGTGGGACCCGTCTCCGCGTCCGGCCACGGCGCCCAGGTCCAGTTCTGGGGGCTGGTACGTGACGTCCACGAGGGGAGGCGGGTGCTGGCCGTCACCTACGATGCCTTCCGAACGCTGGCCGAAGCGACGCTCCGCACAATCGCCCTGGAGGCTCGGGCGCGCTTTGGTCCCGGGCTGTCCGTCGCCGTCTACCACCGCATCGGACGGCTGCCGGTGGGCGAGGCCAGCGTGGTCGTCGGCGTCGGGTCGCTCCATCGCGAGGCCGCCTACCAGGCGTCCCGCCAGGTGATCGAGGAGATCAGGGTCCGGCTTCCGGTCCGGAAGCAGGAACACTACAGCGACGGCAACGGCGCCTGGCTGGCCGGCCACTCGCTCCGGCCGGACGCTCGCGAGGGGCGATGATGAGCGAGAGCCAACGAGTGCCGGCCCACCGCGACCGCCTCGAGCGGCGGCGCGTGGCGCAGCGAGCCTGGCTTCAGTACGCCCGCCATGCCGAGGAGCCGTTGGATGTGCCCGCCGTCATCCTCGATTCCTGGCGCCGTTGCCGCGACGCGTTCGGCATCGACCCGGGCACCATGGCGCCGCGCTCGGTCCTCGAGGCCCGCACGCTGGCATCGCGCCTCGAGACCAGCGAGGTCTACCGGCTGGCCCATCCTGTCCTGGATGACTTCGCCGACGGATTGATCGAGCACTGCCTCGCCTTCTTCGACGCCGAGGGCTCGATGCTCTGGCTGGGCGGCGATGCCGGCCTCATCGACGACGCCGGCGACATCCACTACCGCCCCGGCGTGGACTGGAGCGAGGCGTCGGCCGGAACCAACGGGCCGGGAACCGCCCTGGCCTGCGGCCGGCCCGTCGAGGTCTTCTCGTCGGAGCACTATGTCGAGGCCTGGCACCCCTGGGGCTCCGCGGCCGCCCCCGTCACCTTGACCGGCGAGAGCGGACCCGTGGCCGTGGTGGGCGTCCTGGGGCGCTGGGAGCATCTCTCGAGGCAGGCGCTCCACCTGGCCATGGCCATCGCCCGCATCCTCCGCGAGCGACTGGAAGCCGGCAGGGCGGTGCGCGCAGAGGTCGTGCGGCACTCCTTCCGCGCGGCCCGCGGCAGCGGCCAAGCGGTGATGGCAGTGGACGGGCGCGGCAACGTCATCGCCGTCAACGACGCAGCCGTGAAACGCCCCCTCTTCGGGGCGGGGCTCGTGCCTCCGGGGCTCCGCGCCGCGCTGGACCGCGGTGCATTCTCGAGCTCGTCGACCGACGGCGAGGAGTTCCACGTCCAGCTGGAGAACGGACTGCCCTGCGAGATGGAGGCCATTCGCTTCGGCGACGACCTCGTGGGCGCCATCCTCCGCGTACCCCAGGCGGCCGCGTCGCTCGGTGGCGCCTCTCGCTCCGTCACCCCGGCCCCGCGGACCCAGGCCAGCTCGCGCTCCGACTTCGGCCAGATCCTGGGCACCTCTGCCGCGATGCGCCGGACCGTCGACCTGGCCCGGACCGCGGCGCTAAGCGACTTGCCTGTGGTCCTCACGGGCGAATCCGGCACCGGAAAGGAGCTCTTCGCCCGCGCCATTCACGCCGCAGGGCCGCGCCAGGCTGGACCGTTCGTGGCGGTCAGCTGTGGGGCCATTTCCGAGGCCCGAATCGAGGCCGAGCTCCTCGGCTGCGAGGAGGGGACGTCCACCGGAGCCCGGCGCGGCGGCAGCCCGGGACGCTTCGAGGACGCCGGTGGAGGCACCATCTTCCTCGACGACGTCACCGAGCTTCCGCCGCAGGCCCAGGCCGCCCTGCTGCGCGTGCTCCAGGAGCGCCTGGTGGTGCGGCTGGGCGGCAGCGCAGCTCGCACGGTCGACGTTCGCGTCGTGGCCGCCACCAGCAAGCTCCTGCAGGCCCGCGTGCATTCCGGCCGCTTCCGGCATGACCTCTACTACAGGCTCAACGTCCTGAACATCGCGATGACGCCGCTGCGCGATCGCGGCGATGACGTGGCCCCCCTGGCCGAGGCCTTCCTCGCCGCCGCCGGGGCGGAGATGGGCCGCACCGGCCTGACGCTGGCACGCGATGCGATTGTGGCGCTTCGCGCGCACCCGTGGCCCGGAAACGTGCGCGAGCTGAAAAGCGTCATCCAGCGGGCCGCCGCCGCTGCGCCGTCCACCGAGCTGCGAGCCGCCGACCTGGCGCTGGAGCGTTCGCCCTCCGAGCCAGCGGCGCCGACGCGGCCGACCGTCCGGCCCGCGCCGCGCCGGACCCTGAAGCCGGAGCGCAGCCAGCTCCTCGCGACCATCGAGGCCTGCCAGGGAAACTTCACCCGCACCGCCAGCCGCCTCGGCGTCTCGCGCATGACGCTCTACCGCTGGGCACACAAGCTCCACATCCCGACGCACCGCAGCGTCTGAGCGGGGCTTCGGCGCCGGGGCTCATCCGCCCAGGTCCTCGGCGACCTCCCGGGCCGCCAGGCATGACTTCTCGTAGAAGGCGGCGCAGCGTGGGCTCGCCGCCGGTGACCCGAACCTTCCAGAAGCCGAGCTCGGCGAAGGCGCGGGCCAGCCGCTCGAGCTCGTCCAGAGTGAGCGGTTCGGAGCCGGCCCCGGACGCTGTCGTGGCCGCGGTCGAGCACGGGCGCCATCAGCCCGCGACGCTGGGCGGCAAGCCCGTCGAGGTGAAGTACGTCCTCCGGATCAACCTGAAGCTGCCGCGCTAGCGCCGGCCTCTGGCTAGTGGATCACCACACCCCATGGAAGCTCGCCTACGGGGATATCCAGCAGCTTGCGAGAAGCCGCGACGTCGATCACCGACACCGAGCCGGAGCGACCGTTGGCGACGTACAGCTTCCGCCCGTCCGGCGTGATGGCCATGTTCCACGGGCGTTTCCCGACCTCGATGGATCCAGTGACCTTGTTCGTCGCCGTGTCGATCACGAACACGGCACCGGACTTGCCGTCGGACACGAACAGGCGCTTGCCGTCGGGGTGCACGACGACCCCGGTCGCCGCCTTTCCGATCTTGACCGACCCGAGCGGGGCCCGCTTCGCGACGTCGATCGCGAAGACCTCTGCGGCCTCCTCGCAGGCCACGTAGGCGATCTTGCCGTCCGGCGCGAAGGCGATGCCGCGCGGACGCTTCCCGACCGGGATCAGGGCCACGGGCTTGCGGGTGGCCGCGTCGATGACGTCCACCCCGCTGCCCTCCTCCGCGCTGACGTAGATCCACTTCCCGTCGGGGCTGAAGACCGCGTGCTCGGGGTTCTTTCCGCTGACGCGGACGTTCTCGACGACCTTGCGGCTGCCGGTGTCCACCAGGGCGACGCTGTTGGAGTCCTCGACCGCGGCGGCCACCCACTTCCCGTCGGGTGAGATGCCGACGCCTTCCGGCGAGTCGCCGAGCTCGACGTCGCCGATCACGGCGCGCTTGGCGACGTCCACGATGTGGAGCGCGCTGCGCCGCTGGTCGGAGACGTAGATGAGCTTTCCGTCCGGGCTGACCGCGAGGCCCCGCGGCTTCACGCCGACCTCGATGTCGCCCACCACCTTGTCCGTGGCAGTGTCGATGATGGAGATCGTCCCCGACTTCTCGTTCGGGACGTAGGCGAAGGGCTCGGCTCCGGCCGCGGTCGCCGCGCCCAGCAGCACCACCGCGAACTGCCATCGCCACGACCTTGCGCTCAGGAAATGCATTCCATCCTCCGTTCGCCGTGAAGGTTCCGTCCGATCGTCGAGACGCCGACACCATACCGGGTGACGCAGGCCTGCGTCACGCAGCGCCTCGCGGTGAAGCGGACCGGATGCCGGCGAGGCCCGCTCCCACCGAAAGAAGATACAGCCCCCCGACCCCCACCAACGCCGCCGCGCCGAGAGCCAGGTCCCACCGGTCGGGGTGCATCCGGACCGCGGGCAGCACGAGCAGGACCTTCTCGGCCCACAGGCCGAGCAGGATCATCGCCGCGGCGGTCGCGAGCGTGCCCCGGTTCCTCTTGAATCGTTCCAGGAAGAGGATCGCGAACGGTCCGGCGGAGACCGTGGCTATCACCCACAGTGCGATGGGCTTGTACGCCCCCGTCCCCCGAGCGAGGAGGAAGGTCGACTCGCCGGGGACGTTTCCATACCAGGTCGGCAGGAAGAGCGACCAGAGCAGGTAGCTCCAGAGCAGCACGAAGCCAAAGAGCAGCTTTCCGAGGTCGTGCCGGCCGTCCGCGCCGGAGACATCGCGAAGCGCGGCGACGAGGGCAATCCAGGCGAGCCCCGAGAGGAATGCTCCGAGAACGGAGGCTGGAAGGACGACCGTCGGGATCGAGTGGCCGGCAGGCTCGATCACGAAGGCGAAGGCCCAGAGCGACACACCGGCGGCGTATGCGAGCAGGTAAGCCGCGCCGGCGGAGCGCACGCGCGCCAGGTCGACCTGCGGTGAGCGCGCGGTCCGGACGAAGCGCGCGCCGAGCACGAACACGAGCA
>Ga0315287_10005200_pt1 | contig 12798 bp, 13 predicted proteins | sample YL17G11_0_MG_FD_205037 | JGI IMG/M metagenome (GOLD analysis project Ga0315287, IMG submission 205037) | Sediment microbial communities from Yellowstone Lake, YNP, Wyoming, USA - YL17G11_0 | ecosystem: Environmental > Aquatic > Freshwater > Lake > Sediment | place: USA: Wyoming | collected...
CTCGACGCCCAACGCCAGATCAGAAAATCGAAGCAGGATCCCCGGCATTTCGAACGCCTGGACCATGCCGATCAAGGCGCGGACTGACATGCTGTCCACCGGTATCCGCACGCCCATCGGAATCAAGCTCTTTGGCAAGGATCTGGACGAGATGGAACGCCTGGCCAAGGAAATCGAGGCCGTCGTCAAACAGGTGCCGGGTACTACCAGCGCCTTCGCCGAACGCATCACTGGCGGGTTCTATCTCAACATCGAGCCGGATCGCGCGGCGCTGGCCCGCTATGGGCTGGCCATCGGTGACCTGCAGGATGTCATAGCAACGGCGTTGGGCGGCGAGATGGTGACCACCACGGTCGAAGGCCGTGAACGTTTCGGCGTCACCGTGCGTTACCCACGGGAATTGCGGTCCGATCCGCAGCAGATCGCCAGCTCCGTTCTGGTGCCGACGATGGAAGGGGCCATGATTCCGCTCGGGCAGTTGGCCAAGGTCGAAGTGGCCAAGGGCTCCCCGGGCATTCGCACCGAGAACGCGTTGCTCTCAGCCTATATCTACGTCGACATCCGCGACCGGGACATCGGTTCGTACGTGGCCGATGCGCGCAAGGCCGTGACCGACAACGTGAAGTTCCCGCCGGGCTATTACATTGCCTGGAGCGGCCAGTTCGAATACATGGAGCGCGCTGCCGAGAGGTTGAAGGTCGTCGTTCCCGTGACTCTGCTCCTCATCTTCCTGTTGCTGTACCTCAACTTCCGCCGTCTCACGGAAACGCTGATCGTCATGCTGTCGGTACCGTTCGCCCTGGTGGGCGGCATCTGGCTGATGTGGCTTCTCGGCTACAACATGTCCGTTGCCGTGGCCGTGGGATTCATCGCATTGGCCGGTGTCGCTGCCGAGACCGGGGTCGTCATGCTGATCTACCTCGATCACGCCTGGGAGAAGATCCGCGGTGAGCGCGAGGCGGAGGGAAGACAGGCCACCGCGGCCGACCTTTACAGCGCGGTCATGGAAGGCGCTGTCGAGCGCGTTCGGCCAAAGATGATGACCGTTGTGGCGATCATGGCGGGCTTGTTGCCGATCATGTGGGGTACCGGAACCGGCTCCGAGGTGATGAGCCGCATCGCGGCCCCAATGGTCGGAGGGATGATTTCTTCCACGGTCCTGACGTTGGCGGTGATTCCCGCCATATACGCGCTGGTGAAAGAGTGGGGATTGCGCCGGCTTCCACGTTTGAGAAGCGCCGAAGCCGTTACCCCTTCGGGGGCGCAACAGCTTGCTGCAAAGTAATTCCTTCGTCATCGGTCCGACAGCGACCGCCTCGCACAATGGGAATACGTCGCACCACACAGAAATCGCCAGATCGGCCGCTTGCCGGTGCGCGATTCGATGTGCGGTTGCGCGAAAGATGGCTGGGCGTCTTACTCGTGGATACAGTGGCCTCGATGCGTTCAGTCGTTGTTGACCCATTGGAGACTGAGGAACACATCATGAACAAACTGATTCTTGCATTGATCGCGGGCACGTTCACCGTAGCGGCAGCAGCGCAGACCGGTACCATCAGCACGGCCACCGTGGGAGATCACGGCACGCCGGCGATGCACGCCGAGGAAACGGCGAAGAATGTCGCCGCCTCGAAAGCGGTCAAAGGGCTCACCGATACCAAGGCGCGCCAACAAGCGCTGACCGATGCGACCAAAGTGGCCGAGCACGGAACGCCGACTCTCCACGCAGAGGACGCGGCCAAGAAAGTGACTGCGTCGAAGGGGCAGCCGAAGACCATCGCCAGTAACGAGGAGGCCCAAGACGCGGTGCAGCAAGCGTCCAAAGGTTCAACCAAGTAGCCGACGCGTGAATCATCGAAGGCAGGGCCGCCGCGGCCCTCCCTTTTCTTTTGCTCGAAACACCTAACGCGCATCATGCCTAGATGCCCGCCTCGTAGCCGCAACGCGAGATTGCGGCGTATGAGCACATCGGCCCGGAACAGCATTACGCGCTTGTAATGACCAGGTAATTCTTTGGAAAGCCCCGCGCTTCCATACTGATGGCAATTCCCGCGAAACCAGTCATACAAAGGCACGATGCGGGAAGGCACCCGACTAACATCCACGGAGCAATCACATGAAGACGTTCTTGACGATACTAATTGCTGCGGCAATGACGGTACTTTCGTTCGGAGCAAGTGCAGGACCCGACGAAAGTCAGCGAATGATGACCCAGCAGATCATGCAAGCAAAGCAGAAGCTCGCCGCAGCGCAGGCGGCGCAGGGCGCGGAGCGTCAAACAATGATGCAGGAACACATGTCCATGATGCAGAAGACCATGGGCCAGATGCAGGCGATGAAGCCGGGCGCGAATATGACTCCGACCGAACAGAAGGAGTGGATTTCCGAGCATCAGAAACTTATGGAGCTGATGATGGGTCAGATGATGGACGAGCACCATCTGATGATGCAGATGAATTGCAAGTAGCGCGGCTTGCCCGTTGCGATACCACGGCGTAACGGGCAGTCGGGGCGAATCGCGGTCCTAGATAACGACTCTGTCAGGTTCTTGTAATGTTCGCTGCGATCTTCCGGCCAATTCGCGCTGGAAACGCCTCGAACGGTGATTTAGGTCACAAATACACTACGTCGGCTCACAGACTATGGTGCCATGGGTAGGTCTAACCAAAAGTGCTCCAGCGTCCGGCCAGTAATCCCTCCCTACACCCGCGAACGAATCGGGAACGTAATCTCGCCGTCACCAATCTGTCAGCAAGGCAAGCGTCGTTTCAACAGAATCTTCCTGATCAGACATCATCGCCAATCATGTTTCTGGCGCTGCCACACAGTAAATTCGGCGTACCCGTCACGGATCGGAACGCCAGATCGTGCCCTCGTTCATGAAGGAAGAACTACGGGGCCGCACGTGAGCAGTAGAGTGGTGCGCGGTCGACCCATGTCGTGGCCGCCGGATTCACAGAATGCATACGCGCTATGGCTGGAGCCGCCGGAGTCGCCTGGCGGCGGTTCGCGAGCATACGTCACGGCCCATCCCGTCTATCGTGACATTGGAGTTCATTCGCGCTTCGCGGTTCGACTGGATCTGCCGGGCGTGTATCTCGACAAATCGGCGGCTGCAGCCGATGCGTTCGCCATCGCCCGACGATACTTTCACGGCAGGTACTCTCCCCTCCCGGTCGAATCTGCCAAGACGCTCAAGGGTTACCGGATAACGGCTCATGCCCGATTCCGAATCGACTCCCATCAGTGGGAGCCGATTCTTTCGATTCGGAGCGGGCGCCAGGACAACAAGGGTGCCGTTCAAACGTTCGACGGCGGTGACTCGCCGTTCGTGCATAGGACCTTCCCCACCGCCATGACGGCGGCCAACTACGGCCTTGCCTATGGAGAGCGAATTGTGTTGGGTCTCGTTAACGGACTCCGCGTCTGACCGGTCGCTTCCGCACGCCAGACTCGTCAAATGCCCTGTCGACCCAAACCGGCCGGTGAACGCTTGTCAGTGTCTGATGCTCGCTCGCGTTGAAGCCGACCTTCAACGAAGCGCGTCGGCCAGCGATGCGCGTCCGCCCTCGCCGTGTGCGTAAGCGTGCGTCACTCCGGCTGCACATCCAGCACCGCCATCATTCCCGCGTCCTCGTGCGGAAGAATGTGACAGTGGAACATCCGCTTGCCCGGCAACATCTGACGAGTCTTGATGGTGACCGTCTCGCCTGCCGGGACATTCACGGTGTCGAGCCACGCAGGATAGGCGATCGGCGTGGCGAGACCTCGTACGGTGCGCCCGACAACCTGGAATTGCGTGCCGTGAATATGAATCGGGTGATCCATAAAGGTCGTGTTAACGAGGTCCCACAGCTCGACGCGACCGACCGCCGTTTCGAGGTCGACCCGGTTCATGTCGAAGGACTTCCCGTTGATCAGAAACGACCCCATCATCCCCATCCCGGCACCAGAAAGCACGACCCGCTGCCGGGCAATCGCGGGACCGAGATCTGCAACGGGTCGCAGCGTTGCGGGCAGCGTCACCGGCGCCTGCGCAGGCACTCGACCGGTCTCGATGGTCAACAGCTCCCCGCCGGCACCGCCGTTCATCCCACCGGCGTACCCGAGGTCCCGCAATGTATAGCGAGTGGACTGCTGAGCCGCAATGCTGACCACGATCTCCACGCGCTGGGCGGGTGCGAGCAGCCATTCGGTCAGTCCCGGCAACGGCTGGCCGAGCAAGCCACCGTCGGTACCGACGACGGCGAAGCGGTGACCGTCGAGGCCGATGCGCAGGTAGCGATCGGCGGTGGCGTTGATGATGCGCCAGCGCTCTGTGCCGCCCGGCGTCACCGAGTGCAAAGGCAGCTTCTGGCCGTTCACCAGCAATTCACCGGCGCCGCCCATCATCATCCCGCCCATGCCCCCCATCGCCGTCGCGCCCGTGGTCACCTGCCCGTTCGAATCGAGGCTCAGCGACGTGATCATCAGCGTCAACTCGGGCAGCGCACCCAATGGATCGTCGGCGCTGCGCACGATCAGGGGTGCCGCGAGTCCGTGACCGACTTGCAGCGTCGTTGTCTGATGTGCATGCGGGTGGTACCAGTACGTGCCCGCGCTTCCCATCGGAACTTCGAAGGTGTAGGCCCGGTCCGCGCCCGGCGCGACAGGGTCCATGGGGCTGCCGTCTTGGTCCGCCGGCACGGCGAGGCCATGCCAGTGGATGGTCGAGTCGAGGCCGAGCCGGTTGCCAAAATCAATAATCACCTGCTGGCCCTCCCGCAATTCGATCAGCGGCCCCGGAAATGCGCCGTTGTAACCCCACAACTCGGTCGTACGCCCGGACACCAAGGAGGCAAGGTACGGGGCAGCAATCAGCGTCCCTTCGAACTCGTCAGGAATTGGGCTTGTATTCGCGAGCACATCGAGGCGCCGCAATGGAAGGCCCGTCGGCCATGTCGATCCCGAGGTGAACAAACGACCCATCATCCCCCCGCTCATGCCTGGCATACCCCCCATCTGGGCCGAGGCACCGCGTGCGTAAGTCAGCGCGGTAAGAGATGCGACTGTGGTGGCTTGAAGAAATTGGCGACGATGCATGATCTACTCCGAAAGAAGATACGTTGGTTGTCAGCATTACTTGGGTTCAGGCCCAGGACCCTGGGCCGCCTCACTGTAGAAATACACGCCGCAGGTAAACCGGCGACGCGGGGATGTGCTCGTCGTTTCAGCGTCCTCGCGCTCCGAGGCGAGGCGGTTCAATTCCTGGAGCATCCGGGTTCCGAGCTGGCGGGCGCGCTTGTCGAGCAAGGCAATCCCTTCCTCCGTCAGGCCCTCGTAAATAAGGCTGCGTTCGAGTTGCGGAGGACGACTGCCCAACAGATTGTCAGTCGCCGCTGCCGCGTGGTCGTGCAGGTTGTGGGCGAAGAAAAAGAGCTTCTCTTCGAGACCAGCCTGAGGCACGAACGCGTCGGTATTGAGGACGAGTCGGCCCTGCGGGTCGCTGTGAACAACACCCAGGCGCAGCCATTCGTCGAGTACAACGCGCAGGCGAATGTCGGTCCTCCTGTTCGCAATCAGGTCCTCCAAGCACGCCTCGTCGCTGGTCGTGCGTGTCTTCGCCAGCGGTCGCGGCCGACCCTCCTCGTCGAGGAACCGTTCGTCCGTCAGCCACGTTGTGACGAGCCTGCCGCCAAACGAGATCGTGTCCGGCACCACCTCGTCGATGGCCTGATCCGCGCTGCGCAACCGTCGTACGTCCTTGCGGTGCACCCCCGAAATCAGGCTGATGCGGCTATCGGTCGGAGCTTGGTCCCCCAGGCGGAATTCGCGGTCAGCAACCTCGACGAAGACGCCCTTCAGCAGCTCGGAAACAAGGGGAAAGGTCACGCCGCTGGCGAGCATCAGCCGAACGAGGGGACGCAGCGTGCGCTGGATCGCACGAACCAGCACCGGCGAGGGCGTTGTCCCATTCAGGAGGTTCATGAGCAACAAGGCATGGGGCGGTATCTGGCTCCGATGATAGCCCAAAATCCAGTTGACGCGGGAAATTTTCCCGCGCACAGTAATGCCATATGTAGGGTTTTCGGCGGAGCCGTCGCCGAATCCCCCTCGAACTGAACGGATTTCACCCGGCCCGCGCGGCCAGCGTCCGCGCCACCACAGTATCGACGGCAGAAAAGGCTCGACCATGACCACCTCCAACTTGCTTCGCATCCTTGCCCGCGGCTTGACGGCGGCGGTCGTACTGACGCTTGCCGCCTGTGGCGGCGGCGGGGGTGGTGGGGGGGGCTCGGTTGTCGCCAGTGGGGGCATCATCGGCGGAACCGGCTTCAAAGGCCCGGTCGGGAATGCGACCGTCACCGGCTACGCCGTGTCCGGCGGCTCCCCCGGCGCCCAGATCGGCACGGCAACGACCGACGCCACCGGCAAGTTCAGCCTGTCCATTGGCAACTATTCCGGACCGGTGATGCTGCAGCTGTCCGGCGGAAGCTACGTGGACGAAGCGACCGGGGCCACGATGAGCATGGCTGCTGGCGACGTGATGACGGCCATCCTGCCCACGGTCGCCGCGGGTGCATCGATCAGCGGCATCCAGATCACGCCGCTGACATCGATGGCGCAGACGGCCGCACTGCACCTATCCGGAGGCATGACCGACGCCAACATCGCGTCCTCCAACACGGCCGTTGGCACGTACTTCATGGTGAGCGACATCCTGCACGTCCAGCCGATGAATCCACTGGTCCCCGGCTCCGGCAGCACGGGCTCGCAGGACGCGATCAACTACGGAATGGCGATGGCGGCGATGTCCCAATTTGCAAAGGGCCAGGGCATCACCGTCTCGTCGGCGTTCGTAACGTCAATGATGAATGACGCCTCCGACGGCATGATGAACGGCAAGATGGGTCAATCGTCCGTGATGATGGGCGGCATGGGCATGCCGACGGCCATGCCTAGCAACGCCGGCACCAGCGGCTTGTCCGCCGCGATGTCGACCTTCGCCGGCTCCGCGCAAAACAAGTCGGGAATCACGGCGTCGATGATGCAGCCGCTCGTCAACCAGCTCAGCAGCTCCAGCGGCCAGCTCTTCCCGGGCGCCCCGGCAACCGGCAAAGGCACAATCGGAGGCACCGCGTTCAATGGCACGATGACGCAGGCAACGGTCCGCGCGTTCGCGCTCAACAACGGAGCGATGGGAGCGCAGCTCGCCAGCACCGCAACCGACACCCAAGGCAATTTCACGCTCCCAATCGGCACCTACGCGGGGCCCGTGATGCTGCAGGTTGTCGGTGCGAACTACACCGACCTTTCGATGGGCACCATGATGACGATGGGATTGAGCGATGTGATGACGATGGTCATGCCAACGGTCGCGAGTGGCGCGACAATCAGCGGCGTCTGGGTCACTCCGATGACGGCGATGGCGCAGGCCCGCGCCCAGGCGATGACCGGTGGCATGACTGACGCCAACATCACCGCTGCAAACACCGCCGTGGCAAATTATTTCTTGGTGACCGACATGCTCCACACGCAGCCGATGAATCCGTCGGTGCCGGGCTCGGCCGCGTTGGCGACGCAGAATATGAAGAACTGCGGGGCCGTCATTGGGGCGATGTCTCAATATGCGAAGGGCATCACGATGCCCATGTCCTACTCATTCGTCACGGCGATGATGAATGACGCGGCGGATGGCGTGATGGACGGCAAGGCGAACGGCACGCCGATTGCCATGTCCATGGGCGGCATGATGGGGCCGACGATGATGCAGCCGAGTGCGGGCACGAGTGGGCTGGCAACGGCAATGTCGAGCTTCATGGGGTCCAGCGCAAACCTTTCCGGCGCGAGCGCTGGCGACGTGGCGGCGTTATTGCAGAAGCTGAATTCCTCGAACGGCCTGCTGCAATGACCCGGAGCGCGTACCCAAGTTGCCCCCACCCCAAGCTTTCAAAGCATTTGAGCGTCGCTTCCTGCCGGTGACGAGACTCGGAGCTACCCGCATCTAACCGCGACCGCTATCACCCACGTGGGCATCGGGACAAAGCTGAATCTCGATGGTCGCGTGCACGATTTCTCGGTGAACAGCCAGGCGGCTCCGCAGCGCACTTGGCGTCAGTCCCCGGTCATGGGTCACCACGCTGATTGCGCACGAGTACGCGCGCCTGCCCACTCGCCAGACATGTAGATCGGTGATTCGGATGTCACCAGCGTGCGGGCCTGACTCAACGGCCTCTCGAATTTCCGCGACGACCGGATGATCCATCTCCCGGTCCAGCAACACCGTACTGGTATCGACGATCAAGCCCTTGGCTCAGATCGCTACCAGCACGGCGCCGACAATGCCCATCACAGGGTCCAGCCGCGACCAGCCGTAGATCAGCCCGCCGGTCAGCGCGACGATTGCCAGCACCGAGGTGGCGGCGTCCGCGATAACGTGCACATAGGCGGACTTCAGGTTGAGATCGTGATGATGCGCATGGCCATGATCATCGCGTTCGTGACCATCAACATGGCCGCGATGATGATGGGCATTGCCGAGGATGAGCGCGCATAGGATGTTCACGGCTAAGCCGATGACCCCCACCACAATTGCTTCCTGGTATCGGATCGGCTGCGGCGAGACGATGCGCTCGACGGAACCGAACACCATCACAGCGGCCACCCCCAGCAGAATGATGGCGCTGGCGAAACCGCCCAGCACTTCGATTGGTTTGCGGTGAGCTACTCACGAGGCAGGCGATCAATGACATCGGCGAAAAGGTCAGTGCGAATGGCGGCTATGCGGCAAATTGTACGGCGAGGCTCGCAGTCTGCAACTGGCCGCGAGTTGCCTGTCGGCCTACCCGTTCAAGTTGCCTGACTGCAGACGTTCAGATGCCACGCTTCGCGTGCGCGATTCGCGGTCGGTCAATAGAGCAGCGCTTTCCGCACCTCGGCGCTGGTCTTGCCGACCAATTTCTTCTTGTCCCTGGCCGCGAGCTTCTTAATCGCGGCCTCCAGGCACGCGGCCTCCGACTGGTTTGCACATGAAAACTTGCCCAGCAGCCTTCGCGGCGGATTTGCACGGGTATATCTCGCGCCGGTCCCGGCACAGTGCTGTGCATAGCGTACGGCCACGCTCAACGCGATACCCGTGTAGATCGCGCCACTCCGGCAAAGAATCAGGTAGACAAACCAGCGTTTCGCCGCTCGAACTTGGGCAGTCCGTGCGCGCTTTGATAGTTCAGACATGGGTCAACCGTACAGGGCCCGCTCCTTGGCCGCACGTCCCCTATTCTCGTCCACGACCGTCGTAATCTGTCGCATCGCCTCCACGTAACCCGAGGGCAACCCGTTCTCCGCTGCCCCGGCGAGGACATGCTCCACATACCAGTCGAAGATCGGCAGACCCGGGCGCTTGTCGGTGGCGACGTATGCAAGCGCGCGGTGGGTGGCGTATTCGGCGATCACGGTAAGGATCTCGTCTCGATAACCGTGGTGCAGTCCCTCGGCCTCGTCCAGAGCCGCGCGTTCCGACATGGCGATCCGATAGACGACGCCGTAGACCCGATCCGTCGGGTCACCCGTCGCTTCGCAATCGCACTTGCCGGACCGGTCTCGCGTACTGAACTTGTCGAACGTCAGGCGTCGGCCAGGCACGTACCCGACGGTCACCCGTGTCGCCGAGGGCGCGCGTCCGGGCGCGGTCAGCCTTCGCGACGACATGTTCGACCCGTATGCGAAGTACAGGAAGTCCGGCGTAGGTTGCGACATAGAACTGGCTACTCCAAGAAGCCGGTCAGCTTCCCTTCCTCAACTCAGCGACGGTCGCCGTCGCCGCGGCTGCCCGCGCTGCCGCCGCAACCTCCTTGGTGACTACCGTCTTACCGATGGGCGCCAAGGCGATACCAGCGAGCTTCAGGTGCTGGATGCCGAAGGGAATGCCGATGATCGTGACGAAGTTGGCGATGGCGCAGGCGGCGTGACCTATGGCCAGCCAGACTCCAGCGAAAATGAACCAGATGACGTTCCCGATGGTGCCCAAGGCACCTGTGCCAATGTCGTCCGTCTGATGAAGTTCGCGCCTGCTGATCGCTTCCTTCCCAAACGGGAAGAACGAGAACTGGCCCATAACGAAACAGGCTTTGCCCCACGGGATGCCGACGATCGTGATGTAGGCGACGATCCCCGCCAGCCACCACGCCAGTCCCATAAGGACGCCACCAAGGACGAACCAGAGGAAATTGAGAATGGCGCGCACGGCGACTGGCTATGACTTTGGCTTGGCCGTCTTCTTCGCTGCACTGAGGTGATCCAACCGTGCCACCGCCTCCCGTTTCCCGATGCCGCGAAGCGCCGCCACGCGAACGCGACACCCTCAAGCTGCGCGCAGTCGCTTCCTTCCGGCCGCATGCCGCACGGCCCTTCGCTCCACACGCTGTGCGTCGAACCATGCCCGCACTTCGCGCGGGTCATCCCGACCATCTCACCATCTGGCGTCGGGGAACGCAGGCGCTGCTGTCTGTGTATGGAGTCATCGAGCACGCCTTCGCAGATTTCGATCTGGAACAGATCCACACGGCCGACGTGGCACTCTTCGTCGACCAGTGGGAAGGCCGGCGTTCTGCCCAAACCTACAGGGCTCACCTCATGAAATTCTTCCGCTGGTGCCTCCGAAAAAGATTGATCGAGCACAATCCGGCGAGCGATGTGGAAATCGAGAAGCCTCCGAAGAGAACCGTCGTGATCACGAACGAGCAGTACCACAAGATCCGCGACCAGCTTCTGGTGGGCGACGACGGCAAGCCGACCCGAACCGGCGCAATGGTGCAGGTCTACATGGACCTTCTGTTCCTCGTCTATCAGCGAGGCACCGAGGTACGTCTGCTCAAGTGGAGTGCGATTTCCGACGAGGGGATCGTCTTCAAGCCGACGAAGACTCAGCGGAGCAGCGGGAAGGCTGTCCGGATTCCGCTCACCGACGACATCAGGGCAGTTCTCGCCAGCGCGCGTGCACTGGCCAAGTGCCGCAGCGATTACGTGATCTCGAACGAAGAAGGCAAATCGTACACGGCCCACGGAATCGCGACGCTGTTCAATCGTGCTCGCGCTCGCGCGGGTATCACCGGCGTCACTCTAAAGGACATTCGCGCCACCGCGGCGTCGACGGCCAAGGAAAGCGGCTTCAGCGAGGAACAGATCAAGGTCGGGCTCGCACATACGGACCTCAAGTCGACCCGTGACTACCTTCGCACCCACGAAGCGCCGCCGGTGAGCGAGATCGTAGTCAAGCTGCCCGCGAAAATATTAGCCGAACCGGCTAATATCGCGGTCCCCAAGGGTGGCCGACGCAAACGCAAGTAACTGATTATTCTGGTCGGGGTGAGAGGATTTGAACCTCCGACATCTTGCTCCCAAAGCAAGCGCGCTACCGGGCTGCGCTACACCCCGAGGGGGGTGATTATGCCGTCTGCACCGGGTCCCGGCAAACGCGATCGGCACGCCACCCGATTCGCGGGCACCGATTCGCTTGTCGAGGCACCGAGCGGCGGCTCTTCGCTATATGCGTGACCGTCGCCACGCTGCGCGGACGCGATGTCGCCTTGAAGAACGCCATCGACATCGGCCCGCGCCCCTATGGCAAGAGCGTCTGGAGCCGCAAGCCCTGCAACGCGCGCCTGTCGCGGTCGATGCCGCGTCCATCGCATTCACCGCCCGAACTTGCGGATGACATCGAGCGCCTCGGCGATCGCATGGTCGCCGTCGCCCGACTTCACTGCATGCTGCACGCAGCCGTGCAGATGGTGCTCGAGCAGCCGCAGCGCGAGGGCGTCGAGCGCCGACTGCACGGCGCTGATTTGCGTCAGGACGTCGATGCAGTAGCGCTCGTCGTCGATCATCCGGGCGATCCCGCGGACCTGCCCTTCGATCCGGTTGAGACGCTTCGTCAGCGCGGCCTTGTCGGGCCGCGCCACCAGCGGGTGCGGCGGACGCGCGGGCGGTCGGGCCCCCGTTGGCTTCTTCGCCGGCTTCCCCGACGATTTGCGCGGCTCAGGCGGCGACGTCATAGCCCGCGTCCTCGATCGCGGCACGCAGCGCCGGCGCACCGGTGAGCGCCGGATCGAAGGTGACCTTCGCGGCGCCGGGGTTCAGCGTGACCGCGACGTCGCCGACGCCCGGAAGCGCCTTCAACACCCGGGTGACGCTCGCCACGCAGCCGCCGCAAGTCATGCCTTTCACGTCAAGCGTTATCGTTTCCATCATCATCTCCTCGGTTGATTCGGTCCCGGTCGCCAGCGCCGGAGCAGCAAGGCATTGCCGACCACCGACACCGAGCTCGCCGCCATCGCCGCGCCCGCGATCACCGGGCTCAGCATCCCGATTGCGGCCAACGGAATGCCGAGCACGTTGTACGCGAACGCGAAGAACAGGTTCTGGCGGATCTTCGCCAACGTTGCACGCGAAAGCAGGATCGCATCGACCACCGCGTTCAGGTCGCTGCGAATCAGCGTGACGTCGGCGGCTTCGATCGCAATTTCGGAGCCGGCGCCGATCGCGAAACTGACGTCGGCGGCAGCGAGCGCGGGGGCGTCGTTGATGCCATCGCCGACCATGCCGGTGACCGTGCCCTGCGCCTTCAGCGCCCGCACCGAGTCCGCCTTGTCGGCGGGCATCACGCCGGCGCGGAAATTCTCGATTCCGACCGCAGATGCCACCGCGCGTGCCGTCTGCGCGTTGTCGCCGGTCAGCATCACGACGTCGATTCCGGCGGCCATGAGCCGCGCGACCGCATCCACCGAGGTCGGCCGGATGCGGTCGGCCAAGCCGATCACGCCG
>Ga0315287_10005201_pt1 | contig 12797 bp, 11 predicted proteins | sample YL17G11_0_MG_FD_205037 | JGI IMG/M metagenome (GOLD analysis project Ga0315287, IMG submission 205037) | Sediment microbial communities from Yellowstone Lake, YNP, Wyoming, USA - YL17G11_0 | ecosystem: Environmental > Aquatic > Freshwater > Lake > Sediment | place: USA: Wyoming | collected...
GCTCGAGCACCAGAGCGAAGGGCACGCGAAGCAGCTGTGCATCGCCTGCCACGCCGCGCTCGTTCATGAGGGGGCGCCGGGGGTCGACGCACCGCCGGCCAACTCGATGGCCTCGTGCTTCTCATGTCACACCGACCGGACCAAGGACTGCACGTACTGTCATGCGGCGCCGCACGAGGATCGCGGCCCGTGCACCGACTGCCACGGCCTGGGAAGCTGGGGGCAGGGCAAGGACTTCACCCACCCGGGCGGTCCGCTCGTCGGCAAGCACGGACAGGTGTCGTGCGAGACCTGTCACACGAAGGGCGTCTCGGCACAGCCGGACGGTTGCGTCACGTGCCACGGCGACGAGCACAACGGCCTCAGCAAGTGTGTCGACTGCCACAGCATCGAGGGGTGGATGCCGACGACGTTCGTCCACCCGCAGGAGGGCCCGCACGTCCCGGCCGGCGAGGAGCCGCTGCAGTGCAACGCGTGTCACCAGGGCGGGTTCGGGCAGAGACCCGGCTGCCCGTGCCACGGGGGGAACCCGCCGAGCGGGGACTGAGCGATGAAGCCGCGGGGCCGGTGGGCTGAAGGCCCGCCGGCCCCGTCGTACACTGTCCGCGTCATGCAGCGCCTCGCCCTCTTCGACATCGACTGCACCCTCATCGACGCCCACGGCGCCGGGGGGCGCGCCATCTTCGCCGCGATCGAGGAGACGTACGGCGTCAGCGGCGCGCTCGACGGCTACAGCTTCCACGGGCGCACCGACCCGGCGATCGTGCGTGACCTGGCCGCGCAGTGGGGCGTCGACCCCGCTCGTGCCGAGGCGGGGGTCGACGCCTGCCTGGCGCGCTACGTCGCGTACCTGCGCGAGGAGGTCGCCGAGGGCCACATGGAGGTGCTCCCGGGGGTGCGCGAGCTCGTCGCGGCGCTCGCCGCCGACCGGCGCGTGTTGCTCGGTCTGCTCACCGGGAACGTGGCCGAGGGCGCCGCGGTCAAGCTCGCGCCGACCGGGGTCGCGCACCTCTTCGCGTTCGGGGCCTACGGCTCCGATTCTGCCTGGCGACCGGACCTGCCGGCGTTGGCCGTGCGCCGCGCCGAGGGACTCGTCGGCCGGCGCTTCGCCGGCAAGGAGATCGCCATCATCGGGGACACGCCGGCCGACATCGACTGCGGCGCGGCGCTCGGGGTCAAGGCGATCGCCGTCGCCACGGGCACGCACTCGGTCGACGAGCTCGCGGCACACGCGCCGGACCACCTCTTCGCCGACTTCTCGGACTGGCGCGCCGCGTACGAGGCGATCCTGGCGTGACGACGAGGTGCGTGGCGCGTCGCGCGCCTCTCGGGCTCAGAACCGGTCGGCGCGCAGCAGCTCCAGATCGAGCGATGGCGTCTCTCCGGCGCAGAGCTCGGCGACGAGCTTGCCGGTGACGGGTCCCAGAGAGAGGCCGAGCATGCAGTGTCCGGTCGCGAGCACGACGTTGCCGTGGCGCGGGCTGCGCCCGATGACCGGCAGTCCGTCCGGGGTCAGCGGGCGGGGTCCGCGCCACATCTGTCGCACCGGTCCGTCCTCGGTCAGGCCGAGCACGCGCGCGGCCGCCATGCGCAGGTGGGCGAGACGCTTCGGGCGCAGGCGCATGTCCCAGCCGGCGAGCTCGAGGGTGCTGCCGAGCCGCAGCGCGTCGCCCATGGGCGTGAGCACGACGTGCGCCTCGCCGACGCAGAGGGGCAGGTCGGGCAGGCCGGCGGGCCTGGCCACGTCGATGCTGTAGCCTTTGGCGGGTTCGATCGGCAGGTGCAGGCGGAGCTCGCGGGCGAGAAGCGGGCTCCAGGCGCCGGCGGCCAGGACGACCTGCCCGGCGGCGAACGAACCGCGCGTCGTGCGCACGGCGTGGACGCCGCCGCCGGCGACGTCGAAACCATACGCCTCGGCGCCGGTCACGACCGTCGCGCCGGCGCGTTCGGCGCGCGCGACCATGGCGCGCGTGAAGGCCGCCGGGTCCATGTGGCCGTCGTCGGGGGTGAGCACCCCGCCGACGACGCTGCCGGTGCGCACCTGCGGGACGCGGTCGCGAACCTCGGCGGCCGTCAGGACCTGATTCGTCACGCCGAGCGACCGCGTCCTCTCCGCTTCTTCGACGGCCGCCTCGAGCCCGGACTGCGTCTCGTACACGAACAGCCACCCATTGCGCCGATACTGCCAGCCGTCGCCGCCGTCGGTGGCGAGCTCGTCGTGCAGCTTTGCGCTGGCGACGCCCAGCTCGCGCAGAAGCGGCGCGTGCGCCTGCGCCACCTGCGGCGCGCAGGCGCCGCGGAAGAGCCAGAGCCAGCGCGCCAAGGCGAAGCTGGCGCGAGGCTTCACGTAGAACGGACTCGTGCCGTCGAGCATCCAGCGCAGGCCTTGACCGAGGGCGCCGGGATGTGCGAGCGGCTCGACCTTGCTCGGGACCAGCAGGCCGCAGTTGGCGTACACGGCGCTCTGGGGAGGACAGACCTCGGACTCCCGCTCGAGCAGCGTCACCGCCGCGCCCCGCTCCGCCAGCGCGGCCGCGACGCAGGCGCCGATCACGCCGCCGCCGATCACAAGGACTTCCGCTCGGTCGCTCATCTCGGTCTCCTCCCCGCCACAGGGTCCGGCGTCGCCCGCGCTGTCCATGGTAGCCAATGACCGGCACGGGTGTCAGGGCCGGTCGGCGGACGCCTTAGGCGGAGCGGCATCCACTTCGATCCCTGACCGACCCCTAACGACTTGCTCACGGAAGGCGGGTAGCTTGGCGTGCCGGGGCGACCCCAGGGGCGCACCCTGTCAGGGAATGACGAGCAAGGAGTCAGGAATGAAGAAGTCCCGTGGCCTGCTGGTCTCGGCCGTGGCCCTCGCGCTGCTGCTGACCGCCGCGGCCCTCACCGCTTGCGGCAGCGACGACGAAGCCTCCTCGTCTGCCTCGCCGAGTGGCGACGTCGTCGCCGTGGTGAAGAGCGACGACCAACTGTCGCAGTACGCGCAGGCGCTCGAGGCCGCCGGACTCAGCGGCGAAGGTCCGTACACGGTGTTCGCCTCGAGCGACGATGCGCTGTCCGCGGCGGGAGTCACCCTCGACGCCGAGTCGGTGCAGGCGAGCGTCATCGAAGGAACTCAGCTCGCCGAGGCCGACATGGCGAAGGGCACGAAGACCGACAGCATGGTAGAGGGCACCACCATCGTGACCTACACGGGCGCCGACGGGTCGCTGTATGTGAACGACTTCAAGGTGGTCGGCGACCCTATGACCGCCGACAACGGCGTCGTCTACGTGATCGACGGGGTCATCCTGCCGAAGGAGTAGGTCCGCTGCTGGCTGCGGCGAGGCGGGGTCGGGCCGCAAGGGCCTCGCCCCGCCTCGTGTCAGATCGTCGCGCCCCGAGCTTCGCGTGGCATCCGCCCGGGCGCGGTCTCCGTCGCGCCCTCTGTCGCCGAGCCAAGGTCGACGTGCGAAGCGTCCGATCCCCCCTGCGGCGCTGCTTCCCTCGATCTGAGGGGCCGCTCCTCAGCCAGCGTCGGCCGCTCCTCCCGCTCGATCCGAATGTACGTGTCGAGCAGTCGGCGGCGTCGACGCATCCTGGGTGTGAACATGGGGACCTCCGACCGTTTCCCTGGCTCCAGGCATCAGTCTCGGCAGCGGTCGTTGGATGGCCGTGAGCGACGTGTGAGTGTTGTGTTACACGTGACGGCGCCCGCGCGCGCGGCGCAGCGAGCGGCCGTCGCCAGGACGCTAACGAACCGCTAACCTTGCGGGGGTATGGTGTGCCGCGCGTGAAGGAAGAGCCTTTCTTGAGGCGTCGGCGAACAAGGAGCCCCGCAGTGCCGCGTGAGACCGTGCTCGTGGTCGACGACGAAGAGGACATCCTCGAACTCGTCAGGTACAACCTGGAGAAGGAAGGGTACACCGTCGTCGGCGTGACCACCGGCGAGGACGCGCTCGCGGCCACGCGGCGGAAGATGCCCGACGTGCTCGTCCTCGATCTCATGCTGCCCGGCGCCGACGGCCTCGAAGTCTGCCGCCGGCTCAAAGGCGACGAGACGACACGGCACATCCCCATCATCATGCTCACCGCCAAGGGGAGCGAGGCGGACATCGTCACCGGCCTGGAGATGGGCGCGGCCGACTACGTGACGAAGCCGTTCAGCCCTCGCGTGCTGACGGCGCGTCTCAAGGCGGTGCTGCGCCGCGATGCCGAGGCGACCGACGAGGACGCCGCGGTGCGAGTGAAGGAACTCGCCATCCACCCCGGTCGTCACCAGGTGCTCGTCCGCGACACTCCCGTGGAGCTCACGGCGACGGAGTTCAGGATCCTGCTCTACCTGGCGCGTCGCCCGGGCTGGGTGTTCACCAGGCAGCAGATCGTCGACGCCGCGCAGGGCGACGACGTGTATGTGAGCGATCGGTACGTCACCGACCGCTCGGTGGACGTCCACATCGTCTCGCTGCGCCGCAAGCTCGGCCCGTGCGGCGCCTACATCGAGACCGTTCGCGGTGTTGGATACCGCCTGCGGAGCGACTGAGCGATGCGGCACCTCTTCTGGCGCATCTACGCCACGTACCTGATCGTCGTCGTCCTCGCGACGGTCGCCGTCGGCTGGTTCGCCGTGAGCTCCGCGCACGACTTCTACATCGAGCACACGGCCGATGAGCTCGAGGCGCGGGCGGGCCTCGTGCGCGAGGAGGTCGCGGCGCTCGCCGACGCCGGCGAGCTGGCCGACATCGAGCCGCTCGTCCGGCGCATGGGCGACGCCTCCGGCACGCGCATCACGATCATCGGCACCGGCGCGGGCGGCGTCGCGGCGGGCGACGTGGTCGCCGAGTCGGACCGCCTCCCCGAGGACATGTCGAACCACGCCGACCGGCCCGAGTACAAGGCGGCGATCCGCGGCGAGGTCGGGCGCGCCGTGCGCCGCAGTGCCACGCTCGACGAGGAGATGATGTACGTCGCGGTGCCGCTCGAGTCTGGTGGTCAGGTCCGGGCGGTGGTGCGCACCGCCATGCCGCTGACCACCGTCAACGAGGCCTTGAACCGTCTGTACCGGAGCATCTTCGCCGGCGCCGGCGTCGTGGCCCTCGTCGCTGCGCTCCTTGGCTGGTTCGTGTCGCGGCGCATCGCAGCGCCTATGCGTGAGATGCGCGATGGCGCCGAGCGCTTCGCCGCCGGCGATTTCAGCCGCAAGCTGCTCGTGCCCACGACGATCGAATTCGCCGCCGTCGCGGAGGCGATGAACCGTATGGCCGAAGAGCTGGACGACAAGCTACGCACGCTCACCCGTGAACGCAACGAGCGCGAGGCGGTCCTTGAGAGCATGGTCGAGGGCGTCTTGGCCGTCGATCCGGACGGCCGGCTGATCGCCCTCAACACGGCCGCTGCTCGCCTGCTCGACGTTGGCGCGCGCGACGTGGTAGGGATGTCGATCGAGGCAGCCGTGCGCAATCCGGAGCTGCAGCGGGTCGTGCTCGCCGTGCTGTCCGGAGAGCAGCCTGTCGAGACGGACCTCACGGCGTTCGTCGGTGGCGAGGAGAGGTTCCTTCAGGCGAACGGGTCGCTGCTTCACACCGAGGACGGGGCGGTCGCGGGCGCGGTCGTCGTGGTCAACGACGTGACCCGTCTACGCCGCCTGGAGGCGGTGCGCAGCGACTTCGTCGCCAACGTGTCGCACGAGCTCAAGACGCCGGTCACCTCCATCAAGGGCTTCGCCGAGACCCTCGCGGACGGGGCGATCGACGACCCCGATGCCGGGCGCCGCTTCCTGCGCATCATCGCTGGCCAGGCCGATCGCCTGAACTCGATCATCGAGGACCTGCTCGCGCTCTCGAGTCTCGAGCGCGGCGCCGAGGGCCGCGACGTCGCCCTTCAAGAGGCGCGCCTCGCCGACGTGCTCGCCGTCGCGGCCGAGGTCTGCGCGGCGAAGGCCGACGCGAAGCGGATCGCCGTGACCGTGGATTGTCCCGATGAGCTCTACGCCGAGATCAATCCACCGCTGCTCGAGCAGGCTGTCGTCAATCTGCTCGACAACGCCATCAAGTACAGCCCGGAAGACACCGGGGTGGCGGTCTCGGCGGACCAGACGGAGCGCGAGACCGTGATCACGGTCGGCGATCAGGGGGTCGGGATCTCGCGCGAACACCTGCCGCGGCTGTTCGAGCGCTTCTATCGCGTCGACAAGGCGCGCAGCCGCGACCTCGGCGGCACGGGCCTCGGGCTGTCGATCGTCAAGCACATCGCCCAGGTGCACGGCGGCAGCGTCTCGGTCGACAGCCTCGTCGGTCGCGGCAGCACGTTCCGCATCCATCTGCCACGGCGCTGAGCCGCGCCCATCCCGGGCGTCCCTTCGCGGCCTCGGCACGCCCCGCGACATCTCGCCCGAACCTGACCTGACGCTAACCAGCCGCTAACAGGGGCCGGGTAGCGTGGTCTTCCGGTGCGACGGGACGACCCGTGCGCACGGACAACTGTCGACTCAAGGAAGGTCAGGATGAGGAAGTCGGATCGCCTGCGGCGCACGGTGGCCGCCGTCGCCCTCGCGGCCGTGCTCGGTTTCGCGGCGCTGGCGCTCGCCGCCTGCGGGAGCGATGAAGGAAGCTCCAACAGCGGCGTCCCCGGATCGGGCACGAGCGACACGATCGTCGGCGCCGGGGCGAGCTTCCCGTATCCCCTCTACTCGAAGTGGGGCAGCGAGTACGCGAACCTCAACGACGTCAAACTCAACTACCAGTCGATCGGCTCAGGCGGCGGCATCTCGGCCATCCAGGCCAAGACCGTCGATTTCGGCGCCTCCGACGCGCCCATGGAGCCCTCGGAGCTCGAGGCTGCCGGCCTGGTGCAGTGGCCGCAGTGCGTCGGCGGCGTGGTGCTCGTCGTGAACCTCGAGGGCGTCGAGGCGAACCGGCTCAAGCTCACCGCCGACCTGGTCGCCAAGATCTACAACGGCGACATCAAGGACTGGAGCGACCCGGCCATCGCCGACGTGAACACGGGCGTCTCGATCCCCGCCGGCAAGATCAACGTCGTGCACCGTTCAGACAGCTCGGGCACCACGTGGATCTTCACCAACTACCTCGCCGCCGCCGCGAGCGACGTCTGGACGCTGGGCGGCGACAAGGAGATCCCCTGGCCGACGGGTGTCGGCGGCAAGGGCAACGAGGGCGTCGCCGCCAGCGTGCAGCAGCTCAAGGGGTCGATCGGCTACGTCGAGTACGCGTACGCCAAGGAGACAGGCCTCGTGACCACGCAGCTGCAGAACGCCGACGGCAAATGGGTCGAGCCGAGCCTGGAGACGTTCTCCGAGGCGGCCGCGCAGGCCGACTGGGCCGGCGCTGAAGGCTTCTACCTCGTGCTCGTGAATCAGCCCGGCGCGAAGACCTGGCCCATCACCGGTGCCTCGTTCATCCTCGTCCAGAAGGAGCAGGAGGACGCCAAGCGCGCGCAGACCATGCTCCAGTTCTTCGACTGGGCGTTCACCGACGGCGGCGCCACGGCCCAGGGTCTCGATTACGTGCCGATCCCGGAGAAGGTCTACCAGCTGGTCGAGAGCAAGTGGCAGACCATCACGGCCGCAGGCGCTCCCGTGTGGCCGCAGTGATCAGGCGCTCCGGGTAGGGACGAGAGCGTCACGGGGGTAGGGACGTGAGCACGCTCGAGATCGACGCGCAGACGCAGACAGGACCTCCGCGCGGCGCCGCCCAGGCGGCGCCGCGCGTCCATCATCGCTTCGGCGACCCGGCCTTCCGGGTCGTCACGCTGGTCAGCGGCCTCACGGTGGCGATCGCCATGTTCACACTGGCCGGTGTGCTCATCTACAACTCGTGGACGGCGATCAGCGAACTGGGCCTCAGCTTCCTGACCACCGTCGCCTGGTCGCCGAGCAGCGGCAGCTACGGCGCGCTCGCCGCGCTCGCGGGTACCGCGCTTACCACCCTCGTCGCCATGGTCATCGCCGTGCCGCTAGCCCTCGTAATCGCCTTGCTCCTGACCGAGCTCGTGCCGCCGGGAATGGCCCGCGTGCTCGGCACCGCGGTCGAGATGCTCGCCGCCATCCCGAGCATCATCTTCGGCATGTGGGGTCTCTTCGTGCTCGTACCCTTCATGCAGGAGACGGTCGCGCCGGCGGTGACCGAGAGCTGGCTTGGCCAGCTGCCCCTCCTGCGCCCCGGCGAGACCTTCCAGGGCGGCGGCTTCTCGATCCTTACTGCCGGTCTCGTCCTCGCGGTGATGATCCTTCCGTTCATCACCGCCTTCTCCCGGGACGTCCTCCTCATGGTGCCGCGCGTGACCAAGGAGGCCGGCTACGGCATGGGCTCGACGACCTGGGAGGTGCTGCGCAAGATCAGCCTGCGCTACGCCCTCAGCGGGGTCGTCGGGGCGACCTTCATCGGTCTCGGCCGCGCGCTCGGCGAGACGATGGCTGTGGCCTATCTGGTCGGCGGGGACTTCCTCACCGTGCCGAAGTCGCTCTTCGACCCGGGCACGACCGTGGCCTCGCTCATCGCCCTGCAGTTCAACGAGGCGACGACCAAGCTCGACGTCAGCGCCCTCATCTACATGGGCCTCATACTGTTCGCGGTCACGATGGTGTTCCAGGTGCTCGCCCAGATCTGGCTGCGGCGCGCGCGGCGTACGACGGGAGGGCGGGCATGAGCACGCTCGCACCGCCATCGGGGGACTCCGTTCGGACCGGCGCTGACGGGCCCGTACCGCCGGCCCTGGCGGCGTTGCGCCCGCGCTCGCACGCGCGCCGCAAGACCGTCGATGCCCTGATCAAGACCTCCGCCTGGATCGCCGCGACGTTTGGCATCGCGGTCATGCTGCTGATCGTCTGGGAGGTGGTGCGCCGCGGGATCGGCGCGATCGACCTGGCCTTCTTCACCGAGCTGCCGCCTGTCGTCGGTGAGGACGGCGGCGGGCTCGGCAACGCCATCCTGGGCACGTTTGTGATCACCTTCGTCGCGGCGCTCATCGCTCTTCCCGTGGGCTTTCTCGGCGGCATCTGGCTCGCCGAGTTCGGCCGCAACGGTCGCGTGGCGACCGGCGTGCGCATGGTCGCCAACGTGAACATGGGCATCCCGTCGATCGTCGTCGGCGTCTTCGTGTTCGCCGCTCTGGTGAAGCCCCTCCAGCATTACTCGGGTTTCGCCGGGTCGATCGCCCTGGCGTTCATCATGCTGCCCGTGATGGCGCGCACCACCGAGGACATCCTCAACCTGGTGCCGAACGAGCTGCGCGAGTCGGGTCTTGCGATGGGCGTCCCGCGCTGGCGCGTGACCCTGGGCGTCGTCATCCGCGCCGCGCGCAGCGGCCTCATCACCGGCGCCGTGCTCGCCACCGTGCGCGTCGCCGGCGAGACCGCGCCGCTGCTCCTGACAGCCCTGAGCAGCCCGTACTGGCTGGATGGGCTGTTCGGCCCGGAGGGCTTCTTCGGCGGGCCCACCGCCAACCTCACCAAGACCGTCTACGATTTCTCCGGCATGCCCTACGAGCGCATGCAGGAGCTGGCGTGGGGCGGCGCGCTGCTGATCATCGTCGCCGTGCTGGGCCTGAACGTGCTCATGCGGCTGATCTTCCAGAGAGGCAAGGAATGGTAGGGACCAAGGTGAGAGAGCAACCAGACACCCGGCAGGACGTACTGGTCGCGCCGCCCACCGAAGTGGCGGCGGCGCGCTCGACCGGCGGCGAGGACTTCGACGCTCTCGAGAGCGTCATCTCGGCGCGCGGCCTCGACTTCTTCTACGGCAAAGAGCAGGCGCTCTTCGACAACGACCTCGAGATCAAGAAGAACCGGGTGACGGCGATCATCGGGCCGTCGGGGTGCGGCAAGTCGACGCACATCCGCACCTACAACCGCATCTACGAGCTCTACCGCGACCACAGGGCGATGGGCGAGATCATGTTCGGCGGGCGCAACATCCTCGGCCCGGGCACCGACCTCCTCGAGACGCGACGGAGGATCGGCATGATCTTCCAGAAGCCGAGCCCCTTCCCGATGACGGTCTTCGACAACGTCGCCTACGGATTGCGCCAGCACTACAAGCTGAACCGTTCGGAGCTCTCGGACCGGGTCGAGGACGCGCTCAAGCGATCGGCCCTGTGGGACGAGGTCAAACACAAGCTCGGCGAGCCGGGCATCGCTCTCTCGGGCGGACAGCAGCAGCGGCTCTGTATCGCGCGCTGCATCGCCACCGAGCCCGACGTCGTCCTCATGGACGAGCCGGCCTCGGCCATCGACCCTGTGGCGACGGGCAAGATCGAGGAGCTCATGGAACGCCTCAAGGCGAACTACACGATCGTCATCGTCACGCACAACATGCAGCAGGCCGCGCGCGTCAGCGACTACACGGCCTTCTTCTACGAGGGTCACATCGTCGAGTTCGGTCCGACGACGCAGATCTTCTCCAACCCGCAGGAGAAGCAGACCGAGGACTACATCACCGGCCGCTTCAGCTGAAGGTGGAGGAGGACGGGACATGACACATCTGCAACGCGAGATCGAGCGGCTGAAGCGCAAGATCCTCGCCCTCGGCGCGCTGGTCGAGGAGAACCTGCGCCTCGCCGTGCAGGCGATCGAGACGCGCGACGTCGTCAAGGCGCGCAAGGTCATCGCCGCCGACCTGCTGGTCGACGAGAACGAGGTCGAAGTCGAGGAGGACTGTCTCAAGCTGCTCGCGCTCTACCAGCCGGTGGCGAAGGACCTGCGCTTCATCATCGCCGTGGTCAAGATCAACAGCGACCTGGAGCGCATCGGCGACCTCGCCGCCAACGTCGCCGAGCGCGCCGAGCAGCTGGCCGACGAGTACCCGGTGCCGGTGCCGCCCAGCCTGCCGGTGATCGCCGACCGCACGCGCTGCATCCTCGAGAAGGTGCTCGACGCACTCGTTCACCAGGACGCCGTGGCTGCGCGCAAGATGCTCGCCGCCGACGACGAGGTCGACGCCCTCTACAAGAGGCTGCTCGACGAGCTCAAGGCCGAGCTCCGCGCCGACTTCGACCACCTCGACGCGATCGTCTTGCTCTTCAGCGTGGCGCGCTACATGGAGCGTCTCGCCGATCACGCGACCAACATCGCCGAAGACGTGCTCTACATGGTCGAGGGCGAGATCCAGCGGCATCAGCTCCCCGACACGCCGGTGGAGCTGCTCGGCCTCGACGACAGAGGAGACGACTGACCGGCGCGCCGATGACCTGAGGTGCGGCTGCTGCGGCGCGCCTCCACGATCGCCCCCACCGCAGCTCCCGCCGAGCCGGCGGTCCCTACCCCGCCGGCCACCAGGGAGTCTGCTTCTCGCGACCCGGGCCTCCCCCTGCCAGGCCCGGGTCGCACCCTTTGACGGGTGCCGTGACCAGATGCGTGACGAGGTGCTCGAGAACGAGGTCCGTGTCCGGCGTGCGGCCGGACGCGGCGATCACTGGGTGACGGTCAGCGCGATCGCCGGGCTGTAGGCGGTCACCAGGCCGGCGGTCGCCGGCACGCAGAGGCGTGCCGCGGTCACGCCGGCGACCGCCGTCCAGTCGAACCCCCAGGCGCCGGTCGCGTTGAAGACGCCGTTCGTCACGTTCGTCCAGGTGTCGCCGGACTTCGTCTGCAGCGAGACCGCGGCGCCCGGCAGCAGTGGCGTCGTCGTGGCGCTGAACTTGACGACGCCCCCGGCCTTGACGGTGGTCGCGCTCGCCTGCAGCGAGACGGCGGGCCGCACTTTGAGCGTGACCTTGGGGGAGCGCGCCTTGCCGAACGCGAAGACGTACGCCGTCTGCCTCTTGGGCTTCACGGTGGCCGTGTACGTCGAGTACGTCGCCGTGAAGCCTGAGCCGAGGTCCTGGGTGTGGCGCGTCGTGCGCACGCTGACCGACACCGGCGCCCCGTCACGGACGAAGGAGAGCGTCACGGTCGCGCCGTCCTTGAGCGCCGGGTAGATACGGCCCGTGAGCTTGGTGCCGACGCCGTAGGTGACCGTGGGGCTGCCCGGCACGAGCGACATGCTCGTGAAGGACACCCACGTGTCGCGCAGGGCGAGCTTGTAGCGCAGCGAGGCGCCCGAGACGAACGTCACCCCCTTGGTGCCGACGATCGCGGCCTTGACCACCCGCGGCGAGGTCCCGCGCTTGAGGACGAAGATCGTGCGCAGATCGCCCTTCGCGCCGGTGGGGTTGTCGGCGCTGTACGTCCCCAGCTTGCTCTGGTACCAGGCGTCACTGTGGACGATCGGGTTCTCGGGCCAGAGGTGGAGCGGCGAATAGGTGTCGTAGGGGTCCTCGACGCCCTTCAGATAGGGAAGGGGAGTGGTCTGCCACACGTTCTCGATGTTCTCCGTGTGACCGCCCGAGGTCGAGAAGAAGAACGCCGCGATAGGCTTGCCGCCGTAGGTGGGCACGACCCCGGCGCACGCCTTGACGGCGGCGTTCGAGGCCAGTGCCTCGGCGCGCATGCCGCCGTAGGCCTGGTCGCGCGTCGTGCAGTAGACGTCGAAGGCCTCGCCGGGCTTGCGCGACCGCTCCGCATACGAGCGCGCCGCGCACGCCTGCGCCTTGAGCGCCTCAGCCGGCCAGGAGGACGACACCTCGAGCGGCACCACGCCGAGCAGGTAGCTCTCGAGGGGGAGCTTGTTGATCATCGTGAATCCCGACGAGGAGTGCAGGACACGGATCGCGCCGCGGTACTTGCCGGTCTTGCCCCAGTCGTCCGGGGTGACGGTCTTCAGACGGGCGTCACCGGGTTCGAAGGTGACCGGCGCACCGAACGTCTGCACCAGGGTGCCGGCGGTCACCTTGTACGCGCCGCCAGACCACGTGACGACGGC
>Ga0315287_10005202_pt1 | contig 12796 bp, 11 predicted proteins | sample YL17G11_0_MG_FD_205037 | JGI IMG/M metagenome (GOLD analysis project Ga0315287, IMG submission 205037) | Sediment microbial communities from Yellowstone Lake, YNP, Wyoming, USA - YL17G11_0 | ecosystem: Environmental > Aquatic > Freshwater > Lake > Sediment | place: USA: Wyoming | collected...
ACACGAAGCCCGTCGCGCAGCCACTGCACCGCCGCCCCCGCGATGAACACGGAGCCTTCGAGCGCGAAGACGGCGCGGCCCGCCGCGTCGCAGGCGAGCGTCGTGAGAAGCCCGCGCGCCGAGTGCGCGCGCCGCTCGCCCGTGTTCAGCAGGAGGAATGCGCCCGTGCCATACGTGTTCTTGGCCATGCCCGGCGCGAAACACCCCTGGCCGAAGAGCGCGGCCTGCTGGTCGCCCGCGATGCCGGCGATGGGGATCTCCCGGCCGAACCACTGCTTGTCCGCGACGCCGAAGAGACCCGAGGACGGCTTCACCTCGGGCAGGACTTCGCGCGGCACCGAGAAGCACTCGAGCAGCGTCTCGTCCCACGCACGCGCCTCGATGTCGTAGAGCATCGTGCGCGAGGCGTTCGTGGGGTCGGTGACGTGCGCGCGGCCGAGGGTGAGCTTGTGCACCAGCCACGTGTCCACCGTGCCGAAGGCGCACCCGCGCGCGACGACCGCGGCGGCGCCCGCGCCCCCGGAAGCGCCTGCGCGCCCAGCGGCGCCCCCGCCCGCTTCCGCACCCACAGCGCGCAGGAGCCACTCGAGCTTGGTGGCCGAGAAGTACGGGTCGGGGACGAGGCCGGTGCGCTCGCGGACGAGGTCGGCGTCCAGTTCCCGGCAGCGCGCGGCGGTGCGCCGGTCCTGCCACACGATGGCGTTGTGCAGCGGCGCGCCGGTCTTCCGGTCCCACAGGATGCTTGTCTCCCGCTGGTTGGTGATGCCGATGGCGGCGAGCGCCGCGGGGGCGACCTTCGCGGCGGCGATCGCCTCGCGGGCGGCGGCCAGCGTCGTGGACCAGATCTCCTCGGGGTCGTGCTCGACCCAGCCCGCTATGGGGTAGTGCTGGGTCAGCTCGCGGTAGCCGCGCCCCACAACGCCACCACCCTCGTCCACTACGAGAGCGGTGCTGCCCGTGGTGCCTTGGTCCAGGGCGAGGACGGCGGTCACGCGCTTGCTCCGAGGCGCGCTCCGGGAATGGCACCGCGCGGCATTCGGTGCAATACTGCACGAGCGGGAACGGGCAGCGGCACGCGAGGCGTCGTCGGAACCTCCGGAAGGCGGGACACGGTGAGCCACAACGATACGGATCGCTCCCCGGAGTCGCCAGACTCCGGACGCCTCGAGGCCGACGTGCGCCGGCTCGCCGTGCCGCGCCATCCGCGGACGAGCCCGGAGGCCCTTCGTGCCGCCGAGGAACACGTCGCCCTGGAGTTCAGCGCGGCGGGACTGCGCGTCGAGCGCCAGCTCTTCACCTGGCGCGGCGGAGAGTACCACAACGTCCTCGGCACGCTGGACGGGAGCGACCCCGCCCGGCCGTGGGTCGTGGTGGGCGCGCACTTCGATTCCGTGCCCGGCTCGCCCGGCGCCGACGACAACGCCAGCGGCGTCGCGGCGATGCTGGAGGTGGCCCGACTGCTGCGCCGCGAACGCCTGGCGGCAACGGTGCAGTTCGTCGGCTTCAACCTCGAGGAGATCCAGAACCCCCTCGGCGGAATTCGCTTCGGCGGCGGCGTCCACGCGGTCGGCACCTGCCGGATCGGGAGCCGCGCCTACGCCCGGAGCCTCCGCTCCAGCGGCCAGGCACTCGCCGGCGCGCTGGTGCTGGAGATGCTGGGATTCACCGGGCCGCACCAGGTCGTGCCCGCCGCGGTACGGCTAGTGAAGAAGATGCCGAAGGTCGGCAACTTCCTCGCGGCGGTGGGCGATAGGGGCTCCGGGGCGCTGCTCGCCGCGTTCGCGCGGGCGGCCGAAGGGATTGTCCCCGTCGAGACGCTGACGGTGCCGCTCAAGGGGTGGCTCGTGCCCGACACCCGGCGCTCCGACAACGCCCGGTTCTGGGACGAGGGGTACCAGGCGCTGATGATCACCGACACCGCGGACCTGCGGAACCCGCACTACCACCGTGCGAGCGACACGGCGGACACGCTGGACTGGGACTTTCTCCAGCGGGCGACGCTGGCGGTGGTGGCGGCGGTAGAGGTGATGGGTGATGAGTGATGGGTGATGGGTGATGGGGAGCGGCTCCCGGCTCCCGGCTCCCGGCTCCCGGCTCCCGGCTCCCAGCTCCCAGCTCCCAGCTCCTTGTGACCCGCCGGGGCCTTCGAGGGTCTTGCAGGATACGAAGCGCGGTTCCCGTTCCGGCTGTCCGGTCCCAAGGAGACGCCCATGCATCTGACGTGTCCGGCTCGTCTGTCGTTTGCGTCCATCCCGATCCTGCTGCTGGCTGCCTCAGCCCTCCGGGCCCAGGAGCCCGCGCCCGCGCCAGCCGTGCTCACAGCGCCGAGCGTGTCGTTCGACGTCGCGGCGCTGGCCAAGAACCGCTTCCGCGGCAGCATCGAAGCGATGTCGCTCGGACGGTTCACCGTCGGGCTGTCCGGCTCCTACTCGCACACGGTGGACCAGGAGTACTCCGTGTATGCGCCGTATGACTACGCCACGATGAACCGGCCGATGTCGTACGACCCGTACTACTGCGCCTACCCCGAGAGCTTCTCCTGCGTCGGCCCGCATTGGAGTACCCCGCCGCGCTATCGCGCCTGGGCGCTGGACCTCGCCATCCGGTACTACCCATCCGTCCTCTCGTTCCAGAACGGGCCGAGCCGGATGATGGTCTACGTGGGCGAGTTCGTCGGCTATCATTGGCGCACTTGGAACGAGCAGGGCATCTACTACTACCGCGGGTACGGACCGGACGACCCCGTGCCGCTGATGGCGCCGCGGGACACGGCGATCATCGTCATACGGCCGGACACGATGCCGCGGTATCCCATCTGGCCCGGTCCGAACCCGATCCGCCGCACGCTGAACGCCATCCAGCCCGGCGTCGAGTTCGGCGTGCGGCTGCTGCCGTTCAGCCGGCTCTTCATCGACGTGGGCGGGCGCTTCACGCTGGTGACGATCGAGGACCCGACGCAGCGCGTCCTGAAAGGCAACGTCGAGAGTCGGCTGGTGGTCGCGGGGGGGATCAGCTGGTGACTGCTTGCCTCCGCACCCCATCACCTCTCGTAGCAATGCCAACCGGTCCGCTCGGAACGCCCCAGGGGGCCCAGCAACAACCGCGCCACCCCCGCCGGGATTCGTGCGACTCTGCCCCACTATGACATCTCATAGTCTTTCGCCTGGTCGAGGCAGCAGTACCCTGTGCAGCAGGGGGTACGCGCAATGAGATGCAGCTTGCTTGGCACGGCTCTGTGCGCCGCCGTCGCGGCGTGTGCCGGCTCCACGTCGGTCGGGCAAGATCGGACCGTGCTCATCCAGTTCAATCGCGCACCAACCTCGGCAGACAGTAGCGCGGTGCGTGCGCTCGGTGCTCGTCGAGCCTTGGTGCTCCGGGTTGCTCGCGCCATCGCCGCGCGTGGGTCGCCTGAGGCCCGGCAATACGAAGCTCTTCCCGACGTGCTCAGGAGCGACGATCTGGGTCAGGAAGAGGATCCTCTAGTCTCGGTGTTCATCGAGGTAGTCGATGCACCCACCGTGGAGGACTCGGTTTTCGTCGCCGCTCTCGGCGCCTCAACGGTCGGCACAGCGCATCCGGAGAACAGGATCGCGGCTGTGCTGAGACTGAGTATCGTAGATCGGCTGGGAGAGTATCCGCGCTTCACGAAGGTGGAGATCGTGCTGCCAACCAACTGGGTTACGCCATAGACCTACTGAGGCGGTCGTCTTTCTCGTGTTCAATTGAATCTCCGGGAGGGCTCTGTTCATGAAGGCCTCATGTACAACCTCGAAGTCCCGGCCGGGATCTACTACACGATTACGGTCACAGCGACCCCAAGAGAGCGCACGTATCTTCGCGTGGGCTACGGATACACCCAAGTCTTCGATGTTTGCTCCGGCATGGCTCCGTCGCCACCAGCTGGCGGGGCGACCGGTGGTGGCGGAGTGCGTCCTGACGCCCATCTGCAGTGCCCGCCGGCGGGGCCGCCAGATCCCTGATCGGACAGCTTCCTGAGTCGCCCGCGCCCCTCAGGAACAAGGGGCGCGGTTGCTTTTCTCCTCACAGTGGCTTCGTAGCCTGGCTCCCTCGCAACACCAGCCCACCATCGCGTCGGTAGCGACCGGTCACTTGGTACTGCAGTACCACTGCGCGTCTGCGTACTACTTGGCACTTCCCGCCTGCGCACTCCAAGGAGTCAGGGCTTCAGGACAACCCTCCCAATCAGCTCTCCCCTCGAAAGTGCGTCAATCCCCTTCTGGAACTCGCCGAGGGGCAAGACCCGGTCCACCACCGTCTGCACCTTCCCGCGCGCCACGAGGTCCACGGCGCGCACCAGCTCGTCGAGCGTGTTCCCCACGGATCCCATCACGCTCGCCTCGGTGATGACGAGCTGGATGGGGTGCACAGTGTAGCTGTCCTCCGAGTAGCCGATGAAGACCAGTCGCCCGCGCTTGGCGATGGCCTGCGTGCACGCCGCCATCGTCTCCTTCGTGGCCACCAGCTCGTAGATGACGTCGGCGCCGGCGCCGTGCGTGATCTCCCGCACCCGCTCGGCGACCTTCCCTTCCGTCGCGTTGATGACGTGCGCCGCGCCGAGGGCCTTCGCCTGCTCGAGCTTGGCCGGCGTGCGCGAGACGGCGATGACCTCCGCGCCGGCCAGCTTCGCCAGCTGGATCAGCCCGTACGCCACCGCGCCGACGCCGTACACCAGGGCCACGTCGCCCATCGCGAGCCGCGCCAGGCTCGCCGCGTGCACGGCCGTCGTCACGCCGCAACCGATCGGCGCCGCAACCTCGTCGGACAGGTGGTCCGGCAAGGGCACGGCGTTCCGCGCCGGCACCTTCACGTAGTCGGCGAAGCCGCCGTCGGTCACGAAGCCGTACTCGGCCTGGATGGCGTCGCACAGGTTCTCGTCACCGACGAGGCAGTGCGCGCACCGCCCGCAACCCACGTAGTAGTAGACGATGACCCGGTCGCCCGCGCGCGGCGCATTCACTCCCGCACCCACGCGCTCCACGCGGCCCACGACCTCGTGGCCGAGGGTGAGCGGAGCGACGCCGAGGTTGAGGAGCCCACTCAGGAAGTGCAGCTCCGTGTGGCAGACGCCTGCCGCCGCCACGCGAACCAGCACCTCGCCCGGTCCCGGGTCCGGGCGCAGTACCTCGTCCAGGCGGAGCGGCTGCTTGGGTCCGTGGTAGCGAACGGCGCGCATCTCTACTCCTCGAAGGGCGGGTGGACCATGCCGCGTTCCGTGACGTAGCCCGTCACCAGCGCGGCCGGCGTGACGTCGAACGCCGGATTGAACGCGGGACTGCCCGCCGGCGCCACGGGGACTCCGAACGGGGCCGTGACCTCGGCCGCATCACGGTACTCGATGCGGATCTCCGCGCCTGTGGGGCAGGCCGGATCGAACGATGTTGTCGGGGCCACCGAATAGAACGGGACCTCGTGATGCCTCGCCAGGACCGCCAGCGCGTAAGTGCCCACTTTGTTCGCCACGTCGCCATTCCGCGCGATACGGTCGGCGCCGACGAGTACGATGTCCACCTTCCGCTCGGCCATCAGCGTCGCGGCCGCCGAGTCGGGGAGCACCGCGTGGCTGATGCCCGCGCGCCCCAGTTCCCAGGCCGTGAGGCGCGCACCCTGCCAGAGCGGCCGCGTCTCGCCCACCCACACGTGCGGCCCGAGCCCGCGCTCGGCGGCCAAGTGCACGATGCCGAGGGCGGTGCCGATCCCGCCCGTCGCCAGCGCCCCCGTGTTGCAGTGGGTCAGCACGCGGATGCCCGGCCGCATCAGCGCCTGTCCGTGCTCGCCGATGGCGTTGCACGTCGCGCGGTCCTCGTCCCAGATGGCCTGCGCTTCCCCGCGCAGCGAAGTGAGTACCGCCTCCGGGCCGCCCTGCGCCCGGTGCGCCCGGCGGCGCATCCGGTCCATCGCCCAGCGGAGGTTGACGGCGGTGGGCCGCGCATCGGCGAGGACCGCGGCCGTTTCGTCCACACGGGAGAGGAAGCGCTCGCGGGCCGAGGCCCCCGCGCCCGCTGCGCGCTCGGGCCCCTCGCCAGTGTCGCCCACCGCGCCGCGCGAACGCAGGATCGCGACCAGCCCCATCGCCGCGGCGATCCCGATGGCCGGCGCGCCCCGCACCCGCAGGCTCCGGATGGCCTCGACCAGCGCGTCCAGCCGGTTGATCTCGAGCCAGCGTTCCTCGCCGGGCAGGCGGGTCTGGTCGAGGATCCGCAGGGTCCCCGACACACTCCACCGCAGGTGTTCCACGTGCATAGCGGCCAACCTACTGCCCCGCTACTTTCACCGCCATGACCTATCGGACCCTGCTCGTGGAGGTGAAGGGGGGCGCCGGCTTCTGCTGCGCACTGGCGGGCATCATCGCCCTGGGCGCCTGCACCGATCCGCGGCCCCGGCCGGGGCCGCCGACGGTGGAAGTGACGCTGGACGCGAACCACACGATCACGAGCCCGGGCTCGATCCTCGGGTCCATCTACGCCTACGACGAGCACGGGCTGGACTCCATGATCGTCTCCATCCACAGCGCCGACGAGCGGCTCATCGGCGACTCCACGTTCTTCTCGTCCGACCCCTTCGAGACCACCAGGCCGCTGATCTGGCAGGTGCCCGCGGGGATGTCCGCGGGCACCGGGATCCAGGTCGTCGTCCGGGTGGTCAGCTACATCGGATTCGCCGCCGCCGACACCGTATTCGGGGCGGTCGGCAGCACCCTCCGCTGAGGTTTTCGCGCTATATTTAGTGGTTGCAGGGGAAGAGCTGAACCACCAAATCGTCACGCCCGGCGTGGCAGCGAGGGTGCGATAGCCCGCGTCGTCCGGCTCGCCGTTCAGTCGTTCCGCAACCTGGCGGACGGCGACATCACGTTGCCCGAGCAGGGCCTCGTTCTGGTGGGTCCGAACGGGCACGGCAAGACGAGCTTCCTCGAGGCGCTGCTCTACCTGGAGGTGTTCCGCTCGTTCCGCGGCGCGCGGGAACGCGAGTTGGCGCGGTTCGGGGCGGACGGGTTCCGGGTCGAGGCGGAGGTGGTGGACGGGCAGACGGGTGGACGGGCGGACACGCGGACGGTCGCCGCCGGCTACGACGCGCGGACACGGGCCAAGCGCGTCACGGTGAACGGGCTGGTGGCGGGGCGGCTGGCCGAGGCGATCGGCCACGTGCGCGGGGTGGTGCTCAGCCCGTTCGACGTGGAGCTCGTCGCGGGGGCCCCGCGGGAGCGGCGGCGGTATCTCGACGTCCTGCTCGCGCTCACGGTACCCGGCTACGTCGAGGCCCTCGGGCGGTACGTGCGGGCCCTGCGCCAGCGGAGCCGCGCCACGCCCGCGGACGTGCAGGCCTGGGAGACGTTGATGGCGCGGACCGGCTCGCGCGTAGCCGCGGCGCGGCGCGCGTGGGCAGAGGCGTGGGCCGGCCCGTACCGCGACTTCTGCGGTGCGATGGGCGAAGGGAAGACGCCCGGCCTGACGTTCGAGGCGGGCGGTCCGGACGAGGCGGCGGCGCTGGAGACGGCCCTGGGGCGCTCGCGCGAGAGGGACCTCGCCACCGGCAGGACCGGCGTGGGCCCGCACCGCGACGACCTGCGGCTCACGCTCGAGGGGCACGACCTGCGCGCGTTCGGTTCGGCTGGGCAACAGCGCACCGCGGCGATCGCCTTGCGACTCGTCGAGGCCGCGGCGCTCGCCAAGGCCCGCGGCGAACCGCCCGCCGTCTGCCTGGACGACGCCTTCGCGGAGCTGGACGCGGAGCGGAGCGCGCGGCTCGGCGATCTCGTCACCGGTCTCGAGCGCGCGGGGAGCCAGGTCTTCGCCACCGTGCCGCGGGACGGCGAGATGCCGGCGGCGGTGCGGTCGCTGCCAAAGTGGACGATCGCGGACGGGGTCCTGCGTGACGACTAACGGCTATCGGCTATCGGCTATCGGCTGAAGTGCCGGGTGGAAGGGTAACAGCGTGCCCTATCGCAAGCGGACCATCAAGCCGACGAAGCCGATGCGCGTCGCGGAGGTGCTGCAGGGCTACCTGCGCTCCTCCGGGCTCGCCAAGCGGGTCGGCCAGGCGTCCGTCGTGGAGGAGTGGGCGGGACTAGTGGGTCCCAAGATCGCGCGAGCCGCGGCGGCGGACTCGGTGACGCAGGACGGCACGCTGTTCGTGCGGGTGCCCTCGAGCGCGTGGCGGCAGGAGCTGTCGCTGATGGCGCCCGACATCCTGGAACTCGTGAACCGCGGGCGGAAGGACGGGAAGATCCGGAAGATCCGATGGCTGGTCGGGGAGGAGCCAGCGGGCACAGAGGCACAGGGGCGCAGGGGCACGGACGCCAGCCGGCGTGCCGGCGTACCGGCGTACCGGCGCACAACCAAGGACCAGGCGCCGCGCGGAGAGACGTGAGCGAGCGCATCGCTGTGCCGCCCGCCGTCACCGTGCGTGATGCCGCGCACGAGGCCATCGCGCGGCAGGTGCGGGAGCTGCGCCGGCAGGAGCGCCTCGTGGTGCGCGAGGGCACGCCCGACCCGGTCCACGACATGCGCGTGGCGACACGGCGGCTGCGCGCCGCCCTCGCCGTCTTCCGCGGCGTCGCGGTCATGCCGAAGCCGGCGCGGCGCCGGCGCCTGCGCTGGCTGGCGCGCCAGCTCGGGCGGGTGCGGGACCTCGACGTGCGGGTCAAGCTGATCGGGGAGGAGTACCTCCCGCACGTGGTCGGTGCGGAGGCGGCCCGGGTGGGCGGTCTGCTCGCGGACCTCGCGGAGCAGCGGGCGCGGGCCTACCGGCGCCTGCGCCGCGGACTCCGGCGGGGACGATCGCGCCGGCTGGGCAAGGCCCTCGCTGCGTGGGTGCGCAGACCGGCGTTCGCCGGGGAAGTGGACGCGGGCGCGGCGCGGTTCATGGTCGAGGCGGTGGACGTGGCGGCACAGCGCGTGGCCGGCCACGAGGCGATGCGGGAGGCGCGGCCCTCGGCCGAGGCGCTGCACGACCTGCGCATCGCGGTGAAGCGGCTGCGGTACACGCTGGACTTCCACGGCGAGGCGTGCGGGGTCGCGTACGATGCGGAGCGCACGCTCTCCCGCGAGCTGCAGGACTGCCTGGGCGAGTTGCGGGACCACGACTTGCTGCTGGCGGGGCTCGCCGAGCAGGGCACGGGCGGCCCGTGGCCGCAGCTTGCGGCGCGCGTGGCGGCGGGGCACCGGCGGCTCTGGCGGCGGTTCCTGGAGCTGCGCCGCCGCTGGCGCATCAGGACGCGGCCGGCCCAGACCGTGGCGACGCTCGAGGAGCCGCGGTTCGTGAACCTCGAAGTGACGCCGGTGCAGTTGAGGCTTCTGACGCCGCACAGGTCGCGGGGGGCGAGAAGAAGCGCGTGAGGCGGCGGGTGAGGTAGGTGAGAGGTAAGAGGTGAGAGGGGACGCATCCGTGCGTCCGATGTGATTCCACAGGGGTGACATGACCAAGACCGACAGAGTGACCGGCTACGACGCGGAACAGATCCAGGTCCTGAAGGGCCTCGAGGCGGTGCGCCGGCGGCCGGCGATGTACATCGGCTCGACGGCGTCGCGGGGCCTGCACCATCTCGTCTACGAGGTCGTGGACAACTCGGTGGACGAGGCGCTCGCCGGCTTCTGCGACCGGATCGAAGTGAACGTCCACCCCGACGACAGCATCACGGTCAAGGACAACGGCCGCGGCATCCCCGTGGACATCCACCCGACGGAGAAGATCCCGGGCGTGGAGCTGGCGCTCACCGTCCTGCACGCCGGCGGGAAGTTCGATCGCTCGACGTACAAGGTCTCGGGCGGCCTGCACGGCGTCGGCCTCTCGGTGGTGAACGCGCTCTCCGAGCGGCTGTGGATCGCGGTGGACCGCGACGGCGAGCGGCACCACATGACGTTCGCGCGCGGGGAGACGACGAAGAAGCTGTCGGTGACCGGCAAGGTGAAGGGCACGGGCACGATCGTCCGCTTCAAGCCCGACACCTCGATCTTCACCGAGACGCGCTTCGACTACGACATCCTCGCCGGCCGCCTGCGGGAGCTGGCGTTCCTCAACAGGGGCCTCACGATCGTCCTCCAGGACGAGCGCCTCGACGCGCCGCGCGAGGAGACGTTCTTCTACAAGGGCGGGCTGGTGCAGTTCGTGGAGTGGCTGAACCAGAACCGGAAGCCACTGCACCCCAAGCCGATCCTGATCGAGACGATGCGCGACGACGTGGAAATCCAGCTGGCCCTGCAGTACGACGCGGGCTACGCCGAGAACACGCTCACCTTCGTCAACAACATCAACACCCACGAGGGCGGCACCCACCTCACGGGCTTCAAGTCGGCGCTCACGCGGACCATCAACGAGTACGCGAAGAAGAGCGGCGCCCTGAAGAAGGCGGACTTCTCGCTTTCGGGCGACGACGTGCGCGAGGGGCTGACGTGCGTGCTCTCCATCAAGGTGCGCGAGCCGCAGTTCGAGGGGCAGACCAAGACGAAGCTCGGCAACAGCGAGGTGGAGGGCATCGTCAAGAGCGTGGTCAACGAGTTCCTCGGGCAGTACCTCGAGGAGCACCCGTCGGTGGCGCGCGCCACGGTGGACAAGGCGTGTTCGGCGGCGCTGGCGCGGGAGGCGGCGCGCAAGGCGCGCGAGCTGGTGCGCCGGAAGTCGGCGCTCGAGGGCGGCCTCCTGCCCGGCAAGCTCGCCGACTGTTCGCTCCAGGACCCGGCGCTGTGCGAGGTCTACCTCGTCGAGGGCGATTCGGCCGGGGGTTCGGCGAAGCAGGGGCGTGACCGATCGTTCCAGGCCATCCTGCCGCTGCGCGGCAAGATCCTCAACGTGCAGAAGGCGCGGATCGACAAGATCCTCTCGAACGAGGAGATCCGGACGATCATCACCTGCCTCGGCACGGGCGTGGGCGAGGACTTCAAGCTGGACGACGCGCGCTACCACAAGATCATCATCATGACCGACGCCGACGTGGACGGCGCGCACATCCGGACGCTGCTGCTGACGTTCTTCTACAAAGAGATGCAGGCGCTGATCGAGGCGGGGTACATCTACATCGCCCAGCCGCCGCTGTTCCGCGTGGCGAAGGGGAAAGAGGAGTACTACGCGTACGACGAGGCGGAGCGGGAGGAATACGCCAAGCGGCTAGGGGGCGGGGATGGGGGCCGCGGAAACGTCGGCATCCAGCGCTACAAGGGGCTTGGCGAGATGAATCCGGACCAGCTCTGGAAGACGACGATGGATCCCAGCACGCGGACCATTCTGAAGGTCGAGATGGAGTCGGCGCGTGAGGCTTCGGAACTGTTCGAGACGCTGATGGGGGATGAGGTCGAGCCGCGCCGCAAGTTCATTGAGGAGCATGCGAAGTATGTGAGGAATTTGGATGTGTGAGGGAGGTAAGAGGTAAGAGGTAAGAGGTCAGGGGAGACGGGGGCCGTGGCGAGTGCTGCGGCCCCTCTTGCCAATGCCTCCAAGGACGACGCCGGACTCGAAGCGAGGGATGCCGACGTGCTCCGGTTCTCGCTCGCGGGGCTCCAGCTCAAGTTCTCGGCCGCGATGGAGAGCGCCGGAGGTGGCCCTGCCGGCGCCTACCTCGGCGGTGCCGCGGCGGCGGGGCGCGTGCCGCGTTCGGTGAGCTGCCGCAGCGCCTCCCGGCATCGGCTCGTCTTCCGGAAGCCCAGGGCCGCGGATGACCCGAACACCAGGCCTTCGAGCGCGAACCCGGCGCCGACGACCCGGTACGGAGCGGTCCACCCTTCGGTGTCGCCGCCGCCGCCCGAGAGGAGTTGTGCGCCGACGAGGAGCGTGGTGCCGGCGGCGAGCGCGTCGAGGACGGGGACGGCGTTGTTCCGAGTGCACGAGAAGGTGGTCAGGGTCTCATGGGCGCCAGGTGGCCCGTGCACCAGGAAGAAGCCGCAGCCCGCGGTGGCGGTCGGGAGGAGTAGGGCGAGCGCCAGCGTCGCCAGGCGCGCGCGAAGCGAACCGGCGTTCATGCGGGGACTCATTGCCGTGTCCGCGTCCATACGTCCCATATACCACGCGGCGCGCGCGGCGGCCAGGGGGAGGGCCGGGAGGAGTATGCGAGTATGTGAGAAACCCCGATGTGTGAGGGAGGTAAGAGGAGGTGAGAGGTAAGAGGTAAGAGGTCAGGGGAGACGGGGGCGCCCGGGGGGAGAGCTGCGGACCCCCCGAGAAACGGCAACCGTTACGGCAACTCTCCCGCCGCCTGATGCTTCAGGACCACCACCGCGAGGGGCGGCGGGACGAGGTTGAGGGACTGCGCTCGGCCGTGCCAGGGGATGGCGGTCGTTGCCGCGCCGCTCGCGGGACGGGCGTGAAGTTGCACGCCACGAGAACCACGTCCCGCTCGTCCGCGCCCTTGCGCAGCCAGGTCAGCACCGGGTGGTCGGTGTCGCCGGCGGGGACGGTGTCGAGCTGGTAGAGCGCCGGCTCGCTCCGGAGCAGGCGGTTGAGGTCGCGGGTGAGCGCCCGCACGCCGCGGTGGAGCGAGTGCTCGAGCAGGTGCCACTCCACGCTGGACTCGTGGTCCCACTCCCCGCGCTGGCCGATCTCGCAGCCCAAGAAGAGGAGTTTCTTCCCCGGCTGGGTGTACTGGCAGGCGAGGAGCGTGCGGAGGTTGGCGAACCGCTGCCACTCGTCCCCGGGCATCCGGGCGAGGAGCGACCCCCGCCTGGTGGAGCCGGTCGATGAGGAACATCAGGTCCTGCGGGGTGCCGTAGCGGCTGGTCGGGGCGAAGTGGCCGAGGGCACCAGCCGGCCAGCTCGCGGTAGCAGAGCGAGCGGTTGCCGTGGACCACTCGTA
>Ga0315287_10005203_pt1 | contig 12795 bp, 9 predicted proteins | sample YL17G11_0_MG_FD_205037 | JGI IMG/M metagenome (GOLD analysis project Ga0315287, IMG submission 205037) | Sediment microbial communities from Yellowstone Lake, YNP, Wyoming, USA - YL17G11_0 | ecosystem: Environmental > Aquatic > Freshwater > Lake > Sediment | place: USA: Wyoming | collected...
TTTCTCGCATGTCGCGCCCGTCCCGCCAGTCTCGCACGGGTTTCAGCATCCTGATAGCCCGCATTATTCATGACGGTTCGTCGCGAAATCGTCCAAAAACACAATCCTCGTGAAGCGTCCCTCGACAGGCTCGGGACGCCCTGAGCCCGTCGAAGGGCGTATCTCGCATGCAACGATACAGACACACTCATTCCGTCCTGCGCTTCACGCTTCACTCGCAAGAGCGGTGGATCGGCAATTGCAGCAGAAGCGCTCATGAATAACGCGGGCTAGGACAACGGTGAGTCCTGCTCAGCAAGTTGAATAAAGGTGAGGGCACAGCACGCCTGAAGAGCTGCAACTGCGCCTGGAGACAGTGATCACTCCGCCGGTTTATGAAGATCGATGAAGCGCCCTGGGGGGATGGAGAGATTCGAATGAGCGGTGCAGGATACCGACAGGAAGACTGATACTTGCGCGCTGGCCGGGCCGCAATAATTCTATCAATCTTCCGGCATCCGATCCACAATTCGATCCCATTCCTTGATGGCAGGCTTCACATGGTGGTCGAGGTGCGTGAGGGCCACATAGAGCCGCCCTTCGTACTCGTCTCGCTTGGCATCCGTAGAGGACAGCGTTTTCAAGATTGCGACAAGCCCCAGAATCTCCTCGGTAGTCTCCAAGATCTCATCAAAGTGATTATCCAGCAAAGAACTCGACGGCATAAGGAATGAATCTTTGTCAGCGACCGCCGACTTTCGTGTTCTCTTAATCATAGCGCTTTCCTTTCTTCAACCGTCGCTCGAGATTTTTTTCGGTTTCTTCCCAAGCTTTGATCTCGACCTCCCAGTGCCGGATGAGTCTACGATCGGGATTCGCGCCCTGCTGCTCGAGTGCGATCTTGATTCGATGATCTGCGATCCGCCTTCTCAAACTGTCAAGGCGCACTCGTAACTTCTTATTACGCCCCATGCCCCTCCCAGCGCCGTAACCGTACCGCCGATATACACAAGCTGTCAATCAAGACGCGCCGATGGATATACATATTCCATCCTAGCTCAATCGTATCCTCTCCAAGAGGAAGGCCCGATTGGTCTTCCACTGCGCGCAATATTCCACCCACCCAACCCTCGGCGCGTCAATACGCGCCTTTTCCCGTGGGAGCACATTCTGATCGTACGCCCTCTGCGAGCACAGGAGACCGATCAGGCTTCCCTTTCTTATCTCGCTAGTAGTGCCGCAAGCCGGGAGTCGGTATAATCCGGCACCGGCATCCCGATGGACAGACCGCACGACTCAACCTTGTGAACACACTGACGCCTCGCCCCTCACGGATACGCTGGCTCATCCTCGCCTTACTCTTTTTCATCAGCGTCGTGACCTATATCGACCGCGTCAATATTTCCGTGACCGCGCGTCAGATGATGCCGGCCTATGGGATCACCGATCAACAGATGGGCTGGGTCTTCTCGGCCTTCGTCGTCGGCTACGCCCTGTTTCAGATTCCCGGTGGGTGGCTGGCCGATCGCTGGGGAGCCAGAGCGGTGCTCACCGTCGCGCTCCTCTGGTGGTCGATCTGCACGGCGTTGACGGCCATGGTCGCCGCATCCTCGCTCGCGAGCCTCGTCGGGATTATCGGAGCGTTGATGCTCGTGCGGTTCTGTCTGGGGATGGGAGAAGCCGTGGCGCTGCCTGCCTTCAATCGCGCCGTCACCAACTGGTTCCCGGCTGACACGCGAGGCTTCGGCATCGGAATCGCGATCGGAGGCATCGGATTAGGTTCCGCCATGACCCCGCCCATTGCCGCCTGGGTGATGGTGAACTGGGGATGGCAGACCGTGTTCTATCTCGCGAGCCTGCTCGGAATCGGGATGGCACTCCTCTGGTGGCTCCTGTCGCGCAACCATCCGCACGAACATCCCTGGGTAAATGCAGGTGAACAGGCCCTGCTCAAGTGCGCGCCACCAGCCACCACTACGACCGTGCCCTGGCGAACATTCAGACGGACTCCCACCATCTGGTGGCTGGTGATCAGCTACAGTTGCCTCGGCTATGTCGCCTACGTCTATCTGTCCTGGTTCTACTTGTATCTCGTGAATGTTCGAGAATTCGATGTGCTCCGCGGCGGATACTATGCCTCAGCTCCCTTTCTGGCCATGTTGGTGTTTTGTCCTCTGGGCGGCTGGGCGACCGATCGACTCGCGGCCCGCTACGGCCTCACCACCGGACGGGCTGTGGCCGGCATGACCGGCATGGTCCTGGCTGGGTGCGCGATTGCGCTGGGTGGCGTCGTCGATTCTCCCTTTCTGGCGATTACCAGTCTGTCCTTCGGCGCGGGCTGGCTCTATTTTGCGGTCGGCGCCTACTGGGCCTCCACGACCGATCTGTCCAAAGCCCACGCAGGAACCTTGTCAGGGCTCATGAACACCGGCGCCAATATCGGCGGGGCCATCTCACCGACCCTGACGCCGTGGCTGGCCCATCACTGGGGCTGGCCGGTCTCGTTAGGCGTGGCCGCAACCGTGGCCATCGTGGGCGGGTTCTTGTGGCTCAAAATTGACCCGGACAAGGGGTTGAATCGTGAAACGTGAAAGGTTAGACGTGAAACGTATGAACCAGGAAATCTCGCCCCATCCCTTGAGTCCTCTGAAACGTTTCACGTTTTACGTTTCACGTCCCTTGCTCTTGAACGTTGTCCTTGCTAGTTTGACGTCATGACCATGCAATTTCAAAAAATCGATCCGCGCGTCACGATCACGACGCCGTTCGGCGAGATCAAGATTCGGTTCTATCCGGACGACGCTCCGCGTCACGTCGAGAACTTCATCAAGCTCGTCAAGATGGGGTTCTATGATGGAACCACCTTCCATCGCGTCGTTCCCGGATTCATCATTCAGGGCGGCGATCCGCTGAGCAAGAATTCAGACCGTTCCCTGCACGGTTCGGGCAGTCCTGGCTACTGGCTGGTTCCGGAAACCAGCGATCGGCCGCATAAACGGGGCGCCATCGCGATGGCCAAAGTGCCACGGGAGAGCAACAGCACGCGGGACTTCAACGATAACGGCTCGCAGTTCTATATCTGTGTCGCGGACAACAGCGGGCTGGACCGAACCTACACCGTCTTCGGCGAGGTCTTTCGTGGTATGGAGGTAGTGGACAAGATCGTCGCCGCCGCCCGAGACGACTGCGACAATCCCCTGGAGCCGATTACGATGACGGTGACGGTCAAAGAGTGAAGAGCTGATGGCGTATAGCTTATGGCGTATGGTACAGACTGGAGAAAAAATAAGAGCCTATGGCGAGTGGCCTATAGCGTATGGCATGAGAGAAAACCATCTGTCCGATAGCCGATAGCACATCGCAAAAAAACAGGACTTTCTTTGCTCCTGCTATAAGCCATTAGCAATTCACTATCAGCCCCTGTTTCCTGCCATCAGCTATAAGCCATACGCCATAAGCTCTTCTCTCCTGCTATACGCTATCAGCCATACGCTCTAATCTTAATCAGGCCGAGGTGCGCAACGGTTCGAGCCGATCGATTTCACTTGCCTTCGAACTGCGCATGGCATGCCAGAGATCCCAGTCCAACTGCAATCCAAGCCAAAAGTCTGCCGACATCCCTAGCCCGCATTATTCATGACAGTTCGTCGGTCCCCCCCACCGCCTGGGAGTTCCGAAGGGGGTGTGCCCCCTTCGTGGGGATTCTACAAGGGGGCTTCGCCCCCTTGTAAGAGTGGGCGAAGCAGGCTTCAGAGCTGAGCCCGGGAGGAAGGGAGGCATCCTTGAACAGGATGTTGACCGACTGAGTGGCGAGCCCGCCTGCCTGGACGCCGGTCCGTCCGCGTCCAGGTGCGTCGCCCCCGCGCTTGCGAGGTCGAGCGCCCTTTGCATGATCGTGGCGCGAAGAAAGAATACCGCATTGGATTCTGACTTCCGTCTCCGCGATTGCAGCAGAAACGTTCATGAATAATGCCCGCTAGAACGTTTTCACAAACTCGATGAGCGCCCTTTTGTCGTCATCGCTCAGTCCGGGCTCTTCCTTGAAGAAACTGGTGCCGAAGTAGTGCCCGCGATTCACGATGAAGTCTGGACATTTACTGAGTTCAAACATCTCGTGTGCCGCTTTTGAAAAGACGGCTCTCGCCTCTTCATCTGTCGCATCCTTTGGCAACTGTTTCAGCGCGTGTTTCACTCTGATCAGAAGATCTACAGTTTTGACATCGTGCTTGAGACGTTCTCCTGGATGTGTGGTCTCTGGCAATAGTTGAAGATTCGCAAGGAGGTTGACCGGAGTGCCTTTGGGGATTGGCCCGATCTCAATGCCCTCCTCGCCAACAATCCAAGGGAAGAAGCGGTGCCAGAAATCCAGGAGCCCGCTGAAGGTGTCGGGAAGATATCCGGCAGGAATAGTGATGTAGCTTTGCTCGGTTGTGCGGTCGATACGGCCGGGGATCTTATCGACAAGGACTTCATCCTTGTCCCGCTTTTCCGGCCAGAGCATTTGTTCAATCGAATTCTGGAAGGAATTCATCCGCCCTTCAACGGAAGGCCTGGGGTCAAACCGCCCCACACTGTTGTTCAGAAGGAATGGAGCGGTGGACCAGAGGCTAATAAGCGACGCGGTTCTGGTATACCCCCGGCCGCCGTCGGGCATTTGGTAGGGTGCAGCCTCGCCTGTCATGGGGTCGTAGACGGTGATGGTCCCGACGGACGGTAGCTCTTTGTAGGTCTGGGACGAGAAGTTGTCCCAGATGTTGCCGGCGATGGCGTTGGTCGCCAGTGGACTGCATGCATTCGTCTCAAGGAGCGTGACGGGAACGCGCAATTCACTGGAGAGGAAGTTGCCGTCGAGGAAGTCCTTGGCCAGGACAATCTCCCGCATCTCCTTTTTGAAGTCGTCCGTCTTAGTCCAGTTCCAATAGGTATTCCAGCAGTCGAGATACTTGGATCCCGCGCACCCCCCTTGGTCGAGGCTGGGTGTGAGAGTGGGAGGAAGGTCCGGAAGTTTGCTCGAGTGGCAGCGGGCGCAGCGCTCGGCGAAGACGAGCTTCCCTTGAAGAAGCTTTTGGTGATCCTCCGTGAGATAGGCCTTACCCCCCGGCGCATCCGTGAGTCGATGGGGGCTCGTACTCTTCAGGAAGAAGAGCGCCATATCTGGCGTTTGCTGCTCCGTTGCTTCCCAGTAAGCGGAATTCTTTCGGGCTACGTCAATTTCAATCGACGTCGTAGGTTTCCCTCCGATCAACGGATTGAAGTGTAGTAACCACTCCTCGCTGAAGAGCCCGATATTCAGATAGACACGATTCAGCGCGCCAAGTGCGCCGACGGAGTCTGACCCGTCTTTCAAGACACGGGGCGACCACACGGTATCTGGAGCCATGAAGAACTGCGTGAGTGGTCCTTCTTTCACAAAATCGTTGAATTGCTTATTGTTCAGGTTGCCGCCCGCAAGCGTCTCCTTGCCCCACCGTTTGGCCATCTGAAGGCGGGGGCCGAGACTATACACCGCGTTCATGGTTCGCGGGTTGTTGATGTTATCTGTGGAAATAAGGGAGGTGTCTATCGTGCCAGGCCGTGACGTATGGAAGAGTTGAACGGGGAAACTCTTGGCATCAGCCGTCCAGCTAAAGATGCGGTCAAGCCAGAAATATTGCGCACCGACATTCGAGCTAAGATGCTCCCACTCGGGCCGTTCCGGGTCGGACGGCGGGTGAGTGGGATTAGGGCCGACATGGCAGAAGCCGCAGGACATGCCAACGCGATAGGGTTTCACGAGTTCCTTGGAATTGTAGTAGGTGGGGTCCTCGTAATACCGCACAGGGTCCCATTTCTTCGCTGCCGCTTCGTCGAACGCAGGGTTGGGAAAGAGTCGGAGACCGACAATGCCGGTGGCATATCCGTAGTAAGAGCCCGCCGGCAAGTTCTTGCCACGGGCGCCAATCTTCACGCCTGGGTAATTCTGCTCATTCTCGAATGGGTCTGGAGCACAGTTTGTACGACGCTTGTCCAACCATAAGCCGAATCGTTGGGGGTCCGGGCCGACGGGCTTTTCAAAACACGGCTCGTTTACCAGGCCGAAGTAATACCAACGATTATCGCGGCTGAAGTTCAGACTTCGGTGGGACGAGAGAATCTTTAGAAAATCAAGGGTGCCGAAACTAAGGGTGGAGAGTGTATCCCATAAACGGTCATTGCCGCCGGTCCACACTATCCACGTGTTGCGCCCTTTGACTTCCTCGGGCGTGAGCGCAATTCCGCCATCCATGTCACGGAAATAATCTTCGGCGGCAGCAGGGAAGGAATCGCCGATGCGGCCGACTTGCTTGGCTTCATCGAGGACATGACCCGGCTGCTCTATATGGCTGCAGCCGATGACTGCCAGCACACACACCACCACCCCTCTCATAGCAAACCAGCGAATTGGGTTCATAGCGTTCAGTCCTCCTTCTTAGGCCTGCCTTGACAATTACGGAGTAGCAAGGTCGCTTATTGGAGCCGTGATGCTGCGATCCTTGCAGGATGGCGCTCCACCTCTTGTCTTAGGAGGCCCCGGTTTACTGCCAACAGACATCGAAATACTCCCCGAGCTACAAGCCCTGTATATGAGGGCAGTTGTCGGAATTGATCGCATCATTGATCGTTCATTTCCTCCGTTGCCGATCGAGCCAGAGTCCAGTCGAGTGGCCGTGTGACGACAGAGGTCACTCCTCCTGCCTTCGTATGGACGCCAAGTCATACCCCTCGACTAGCCCGCATTATTCACGAGCGCTTCTACTGCAATCGTGGATTCGCCGCTGCGACACACTTGGCCGCATGTTTCACAGCGCCCAAGCGGGCGGGCTCGCCGCTCGGTCGGTTAACATCCTGTTCAAGGATGCCTCCCTCCCTCGCGGCTCCGCGCGCCCGTCTCGCTGGGCGACTCCGCGATTTCGTGACGAACCGTCATGAATAATGCGGGCTAGGCCTGTGCGTCTGCAAGGATCACATCGCTCGCCTTCTCACTGATCATGTAGACAGAGGTCACAATAAAAAACCCTGGGATGCGTGGGAAAATTGATGCATCCACCACCCGTAAGTTGTTCGTCCCATACACTCGGAAATTGCTATCCACCACAGCCATCGGGTCGTTCTTGGGCCCCATTTTACAGGAACAGGATGCGTGGTGCCCCCACGCGTTATCCTTTACAAACTGCTTGAGCTGCTCCCGTGTCTGAATCATCCCACCGGGCACCACTTCGTGCTTCACAATGTCACCAGCTTCTTTCATAATCCGTCGCGCTGTCTCAATTCCCTCGACGACGGCGTCAACATCCTCCTCGTGACCGGCACTACCCTCATCGAAGTAGCGAAAGTTCACCTGTGGCGTATCGCGAGGATCATGCGACCGAAGCGTCACACTACCGGCACGATTCCGCGTGTGCGCCTTGAGGACAGCCCAGGTAAAGAAATTCTTATTCTGAACGGCATCTTTTGAATATCCCGGGTAATAGCCTCGAAATAGCCCTACTACGCCAAAAATAAACAGATCGGGATCAGGCTTGTCTGCAGTCGAGCGTTTAATCAGAGAGGCGACAGCGCCGTTTGTGGTATAGACCCCTTTGCCTTTCACCCACTCAGCGAAAAAAGGATCAGGCTGCCCGCGGGGATCCGGCGGCGCAAACGTGGCGCCTTTCAGAATTGAGAAGTCCTCTGCCATCTCACTCACCACACCAACTTCATAGCGGTCTTGAAGGTTCTGCCCAACCCCTGCAAGCGGAACTTCCACCTTGATCCCATGCTTTTCCAGCTCAGCTGTTGGTCCAATGCCGGAGAGCATCAGTAGCTGAGGCGTATTGAACGCTCCACCGGCTACAATGACTTCACGACTGGCCCGAACGGTCCGCCGCACTCCAGCCTGCGGGTTGGGATCAGCGTGAGGATCGGCTCGATAGAGATGTTGACCGTCTAAGTACTCTACCCCAACCGCCCGCTTCCCCCCACCAGGAAGATCCTCAAATAACACCCGCGTCGCTAACGCGTACAACGTGATCGTAAGATTATTGGGACATGCGTCATGCACTCGGCGCACGTACTCTCGAACCCCCACCCGCTTCCCCTCGTTCGTCGAAAGCGGGGTGAAGACGAGACCTTCGGGACTCTGATTGGTCTCACGCCATCGCCAGTCGTTCGGATCCAGATGGCCTTCCAACTTCACTTTCAGTCGTGTCCAGAGATTACCCACGCGTAGGAGAGATTCGTTTAACGCTGCGCTGAGAATCCGTTTGAGTGGGTTGTCTCCGATCACGAGAAAGGGATCGGCGGTATTCGTCGTCAGCCAACCAGAAAAACCATGGCGCGTAGGATTGTCCTCCGCATGTGAAGGGGCATCGACATACTGGCACCGTTCCAGGCGTTCGAAATACTTCCGCATGTTGCGATCAGACCACGATGGATCGCCCATCAATGTGGCCATCTCATCCCAATCACTCTTGTGCGGATAAATGGTAATCATCGCATGGTGAGCGGTGCACCCACCAAGAGTCCCGGCCCTGGGGTAGAGGACTCCCCCTTCTTGCTGTTGATATTTGTCGTCGCGAGCTTGTTGTGCTTCTGATTCATAATGCCGCACAAAAAAGCTCCATTTCTGCGCATCATCCTCCGATGCCAATCCATGGAACGCGGGAACCTGATAGGTGAAGGATTCCTCATTACTGCCCGCTTCCAACAGCAACACCCGGTGGCCTGCTTTGGCAAGATTGGCTGCAAGTGGCCCCCCTCCGGCTCCAGACCCTACAACAATGTATTCATAGGTTGCTGGATCGCCCTCCGGAGAAGCACAGTGAATGGGCGGCATAGCTGGAGCTGCGTCTCTCTTCCAAAACGACGTACACCCACTCATCCATACCGCAAGGCTTGAAGCGAACGCGCCACACAGTTTCCCCAACGTTCTCCGTGTCAATAGAAGATCTGTCGGATGCCCTTGCTTGCGTTTCATGTCTCATTCTCCATCAATCGCATTTTCTGCTCAGCAACTCCTTGTTCCACGAATGGGACACACCGGCCGTATTCATCGCATCGTGTCGCAAATTTGTACGAGGGGACAGGAAGAGGCATCACCACGTGTTCCTTATGCAGCTAAGGAGTAGAATTGTTCCGCCGGCGTTTGATACCCCTCTCCCGTGTGAGCCCACTGTCCCTTGCGAGTGGCATGCAGGACTTCAATCCCAGCGATCGTCCCGCACGCAGCCCAACAGAACGTGAACCCGAACATCGGACGCACCAGTCGTTTCACCGCTCGGCAATCCTGTTCCATGAGGTGGTTGAGATATGTGGCGTGGCGAATACGACTCGCCGTGTGAAGGTCACGGTTGTCGGGTTCAATAGCCTGGGTCTTCGCCCCACTCTGGTCGATGGTGATCTTCGCCGAGAGCCCCTGGGTCCGAATCGCCGTGTGTACGAAGGCCTCGGCGGCGTCCCGATCACGATTGGGGTTCAGGAGAACGTCCATGGTGTGGCCCTCGTTGTCGACCGCGCGATACCCGTAGTTCCACTGGCCGTTGCCGAGCACGGAGGTGTCGTCCATCCGCCAGCTCCTGCCCACCGGCTGCTGCCGACGACGGAACGGCAGCTCAACCTCCGGGGCATACGTGAGGACCTCGCGGTTGAGGGTGGCGTGATCGACTGCGCCGCCGCGCGCCTGACTCTCTTCCAATTGACGAGACGAGAGGGGGTTGGCAACATACCAGCGCACGCCCCACAGCATGATGTCTTTCTCGAAATGACTCCCCTTACAGCCAATCATCGCACCCCTCCACCACCTCTCTATTGGAAGAGGCGCATAGCGGACTCGGCTTCAAAAGAAAACTTGCGACAGAATCCTAATTTGGACTCTCTCACTTCCCATTAGAAAAACCGGGAAGGTATGGCTACTCGCAAAGCCGCGGCAGCCACCGACTTTCTTATGCACATTATGCGTAAACGACACACACTCTAAATTATATCCGCAGTAAAATCTGTAGGATTTCCCCTACAAAACAATAAATACAGCACACACTGTTCGCGCACGTTATCAGGTGTATCGCGAAGCGGCGACACACCTGGTGGCATCGTCACTCACCGATTCGGCTTGATCGGACGTGAACGTGGAAACGGACGTACAGTTTTCTGTATGGCGGCCATTTGTATCTCCTGTGTTTGAAGACGACGTGGGCGAAATAGCGATAGCCCATTCCGCCGCATGTGTCCGCAACCATTCGGTGCTGTACGGCTATCGCCTATTGAATCTGGTATTGCGCCTTACGGGTTGGACGAAATCAGCGCCCCGATTCCTATCGTCGCGCAGCGGCGGTAGGAATACCGGATTAAACCACCGTATACACCTTTGCTTCCCAGGCAAAGATCGGCTCACGTCCGATCCATTCCTGAGGCACTTCGCGGTCTTGGGTCACTTCACGCCATGTTGTGCCGGCTGGTGTCGTGGGCCAATGTGGCACGCGGTATTCAGAAAACGGATTTCCCGGATTGGGAGTGGCGAAATCGGAAAAATTCGCTAGGACGACAACCATGTGTCCTGAGTCCGGGTTGCCCCGGCGCCAGACCAGAACACGTTTGCCGTCGTTGAAATCGACATGGATAAAGTCTGTGTCGTTCACGGCAAGCGCATCGCTGGCGGTGCGGAATTTAATCAGGCGGGCGACATAATCCTTTATTCGGACTCGCCAAGCATCATTCAATCGCGAAAAGTTTACAGGATCGGCCTGCTTGCCGCCATTTTGGCTGACATTGCCATGTCGGTCGAACAAGTCGTGTTCGTCGGCAAATTCATCGCCTGCCAGGATTTGCGGCGTCCCTACCGCGGTTAGCAGGCAGGCAAAGGCAAGCTTGGTGCGTCTTTCTACATCGACAACTTTATTGTTCTGGAAATAATTAAACAGGCGCTCATTGCGAGGTCCTTCGACATCGTGCGACGTCAGATAAATAATCGCCTGCGCCCCGCCGCTATAACCGAAATTCCGGCAATCGATGGCCTTGCGCACCGTCCATTCAAAGCTCGGCTCTCCGTCAGCATTGGCGCCAAGGAGTGCGGCACGGATGTATTTTTTAAAACTCTCGTGCCATAGACCGTCAAGCCGCTGTTGTCTGAGAAGATCAAGCGGCTCATTCAGCTCTTCCCCAACAACCAGAAAACGTGCGTCGGCGTTGCCCGGTTCGGATGCAAAACGCTCACGCCACGTACTGCGGGCAAGGTCTTTGTATTCCTGGACAAAGTCCCAGTTATAGACATTTTCGACGCTGTCCATTCTGATCCCGTCGATATGGAAATCGTTCATCCAGCGAAGGAGCGCGGCCTTCATCAACTGCCGCGCCGGAGAGATGTCCATTGACTGTCCAGTAATCGGATCGTAGCCTTTGACAAATGCCGCATAGCGGAACAGTGTGCTGCCGAAGCCGTTGCGTAAATTATTATCATCCGTGCCGCGGGAGTTGTGCGCATCGGGATCAGAGGGGTTGCCTTGTGGATCGAGAATGAAGAAATCGTTTGTTGCGGATGCAAGATAGGGATGTGTCCGGCTGAAGGCCATGACCACATCCACAAAAAAACGGATTCCATGGGTGTGACACGCGTCAATGAGTCTGCACAAATCGCGGTTGGGCGCCGGAAACGAGTAATCTTCAGGATAACCAAGATCATAATCAGGGGCACAGAAATTTGTTGTTCCGTATCCCCACTCGCGTTTAAAAATACTGTCGGCGGGCGGCAGCAACTCGATGGCATTGACACCGATCTCTGTCAGGTAGGATCGGCCTTGCTGTGTCACTGCCAGGCCGGAAAAATTCGCTCCCGGTTCATCTTCCTCAATGAGGGCAAGGACGTCCCGGAATGTGCCGACGCCGAAATCAAGCCCGCCCTCCTGGCTCTTCTGTGACCAGGATGTTGAGAGTTCGTAAATGACAATCCGGTTATTGGGGGCGATCTTGGCGAGGGAGGTTTCATTGTTCAATGTCCCGACTCCCCCGTTCACATCACACTGGATCAATCGGCCCTGGCTGAATTTTACCGTGGACGCCGGATAGCGGTCATCATCATTGTAATCCGGGCCATCGGGCTTGTCTGCGAGCAGACGCCAATCAACGCTGAACGCCGTCGGATCCGTCACTCTGATCCGGTTGCCGGACCGCTTCGGATGGGCGTCCGTCACCTCAAACCAGTAGTAATAGACCTGGCCGTCAGTCAGATTGCAGTCAGCGGCCGGCATCTCCCAGAGGTCAGGGAAACCCGCGGCTTGCCGCAGCTCAAATTGTTGCTCGTCTTCGAGAGTCATCGGCGCGCCTGCTTCCAATTGGCCAATTATCAATTTGGGCGGAGTTGTGCTGCGTGCCACCCGCCACAGTACGAAATTCTTTTCCTTCCTCGTAAATATGTCTGCGATCATTTGATCCTCCTTAGCTGTAGTCTGGGGCGACAAAGGCGCCCCGACAATCAGTGTCAACCCATGTTTAGTCAATACTCATTCCTGACCTCATTATCCCGTGCGTGTCAACCATTTTGCCAGGCTCGCGTGGGCTGCACCTGAGTCCGGCAGGAGTCGTCCACACGCGAGACTCGCTCTTGTGCGATTTTGCATTTGTCGAGAGCAAGCTAGATGCCAGCATGGGACAGGAGCGTCGAATCATCGGATGGCACCCTTAATCTCAATGCTTTCAGCGTTGACGCCTTGCTGCGCAAAGATACACGCGCAAAGCACACCTCCTGATCACAGACGCTTGTATCGAAAGAGATTCATGAGGTGTATCCAAATCCGATAACCAGGAGAATGACTAAGTACGTTCGTGACC
>Ga0315287_10005205_pt1 | contig 12795 bp, 7 predicted proteins | sample YL17G11_0_MG_FD_205037 | JGI IMG/M metagenome (GOLD analysis project Ga0315287, IMG submission 205037) | Sediment microbial communities from Yellowstone Lake, YNP, Wyoming, USA - YL17G11_0 | ecosystem: Environmental > Aquatic > Freshwater > Lake > Sediment | place: USA: Wyoming | collected...
CTGCTGAATCGGAATCTGGTCGGTTCCCTCAATGCCCCAGGTGGTGGGCAACCCCGCCACGTTGAACGACTCCTTTACCGTAATGGGCAGTCCGAGCAGCGGCCGTCGTTCGCCGCGTGCGAGGGCTGCATCCGCCTGCGAGGCTGCATTTCTTGCGCGTTCGAAATCGCGCACTACGACCGCGTTGAGTGTTCCGTCCGCTGCTTCGATCTGCGCGATCGACCAATCGAGTAGTTCGACCGACGAAACTTCACCGGCGGCAAGCGCGGCAAGCTGTTCTCGGGCGGTGTCCAATGGCATCGGTGACTCCTTCTATTGCGCCTCGTCTGGTTGGCGAGCAGGCGGTTGAGCTTATGGCAAAGCTAAGGTATCGCGCTGCGCGTTGCTTGATCGATCTTGCGAAATTGCTGTACACGATCTGTTCCGTCTTGCTCTTGTAGTGCTTGAACGAACGTGCCCAGGCCGCGGTAGACTTCGCGCGCGAACGCCCCGTTCCCCGTCGCGGCCCCGCTCCAGTCGGCGGCAGGTGTGCACTTGCTGTGGTGTCTGTACCGATCACCGGAGCAAGTGCACGCCTGCCGCCGATTACGCGTTTTGGAGTGTCCGCATTGAAGCGACAGTCGCAGTTGGAGCGGTCAGGCGAGTTTTTCGTCCAGGTAATCGGTCACAGTCTTTTCCACGCGGGCTTTGAGCGGCGACAGCGCCATGCTCAGCTTGACCTCGACCGCGACGCTGTCCTCACCCACTTTGATCGTGCCGCTGGCGCCGGTGCGGGAAAAACACAGCGTCTCGCCTTCCCAGTGGAAGACAGCTCGCAGCTTCTGCTGCAACTCGGCAGCCAGTTCCTCGACATCGGCGCGAATCTCGGCGTGCGGCAGATGATGTGGGCGGACTATTCGGATCGTTGGCATGTGGGCACCTCATGGCTCTGTTCGACGTAACGCACGGTAGCGACCAACGAAGGGAGCGGAGCGCCTCGCAGGTCAATGCCGGGTTCCCCTCTCGTCGATTGCCGGTTCGGTGCGAGCGCATGTGCGTGTTCGATGCGACCGGCGGGGTATCACTAAATGTAGTGTTTGCTCTGAGCACAATGCACAACATCGGCCAAGGCCGCTTTCAGCACTTCAACCTTGGCGCCGTGCACCTGAACCACTGCTTCCATCGCGATCATCAGTTCCGTGTCTAGCAGTTGCTGATCCTTGTGGGTCATCCTCATTACGTATTCCGCGCACCGCTCGAAGTCACCGTTTGAAAAACTGGCCGCGGCAAGCGGAAGTAGTGCGATCCAGAAAAACGGATAGTGAACGCTCAGTTTTTCGAAGGTTTCGAACGCGCTGCCGCCAAGCGCTAGGGCACGATCAAACTCATCACGCCGCCATGCCGCCCACGCCAGATTTGCTTTGCTGGCGCTGACATACAGCTGCATGTTTGCCGCTTCAGCCATCATTCTGACTCGATCGCTCAGTTTTTCGACTTCCGCAATATCGCCCTGCCGTCGTCGCAGCGTCGCGAAATAGGTGAGCGTTCTGACTTCCGCCGAGCGGTGGCCCGAGCGATCACACAGTTCCAAAGCTCTTACGAATTCCGCCTCCGCGTCATCGAACCGGCCATGATCCATCAGCAGGAATGCGAGGGACGAACTCGCAGCCGCCTGCAGTGGCAAATCGCGGGAACGATTCGCCGCATCGACGAATGCGCGGCAATGCCTCAAGGAGGATCCAGTTGCCGCAAAACGATGACTCCTGCAATCGATCAATAACATTTGATTTGCGAGTTCGGCTTGCTGATGTGCGGTGCCATAGGTGGCGATGAGAGGCTCGATCTCGTTGGCTACAGCCGTCATTTCGCTCAGTCTGCCCAGTTGATAATACGTGATCGAAAGTTCGAACTTGATCTGCAACCATTCCCTCCACCAACTCTCGGCGTCTATGTCCGGTTCGTCGCCGAGTTCGTCCGATGCGATCTGCATGGTGGGAATGCCATGCGGGTCGCTGTCGCGGCTGGCCACACCCGCTTTGCGGAACAACCGCGCGCGACGAATTCTTTCGTTTTTGGGAACGTGACTCAGCGCAGCCGTCAGTGCTTCGACGGCTTGCGAATTCATGCGGACGAGCGTTAGAACATCGCCCAATCCTTCCTGCATGTTCCACAGTGTTTGAATCGTTTCGCTTGCAGTGGTTTCGACATCGAGTTTCCGGCCGAGATCCAAAGCTTCCCTATAGAGGCTTATCGCTTCCGCATTCGCGCCCATCGACCGGGCTCTGTCGGTCGCCTCGGAGAAATAGGACAACGCTCGGGAAAGTTCATGAGCGTGTCCCCAGTGCCTGGCCAATCGCTCGGGACGGGACCGGCATTCGTCCGGAAAATACGTCTCCAGAGACTCGGCCACCTTTCGATGATAGTTGCGCAGGTTGCGCTTGAGCATATTGGCCAGTGCTGCGTCGCGAATGAGCGCGTGGTTGAACGCGAACAGTTCGCTGCGGTGTTTGCGCGTGATGATCCCTTCTCGATTGAGGATCTGCAGGTGATGCTTCAGCGCTGCGGGCTCGAGTTGAGAAACTCTGGACAGCACAGTGGCGGAGAATTCCCTACCAATCACCGCCGCCATGCTTGCGATGCGTTTCGAATCACCCAGGCGGTCCAGTCGTGTAGTAAACAGGTCGCGCACACGGTCTGGCAGTTGGGAGCCGGTGGATTCGGTTGTGGACGTGCTGCCATTGCCGGCCGCGAGGCGCGCCAGTTCCTCGATGAACAGTGGAATGCCTTCGGCGCGGGCGAGAATTCCGTTCGCGGTAATGCTGGATATGTCGGCGCTGCCGGCGGCGTAAGTGTCGATCAATCGTGCTGATTCGTCGTGGGATAACGGAGCCAGCGTCAGCGTTTCAACACCTTCGCGTACCAGCCAGTCCGGTGTTGGTCCCTCGAGCCGTTCAACAAGAACGAACAACGACTGGGTATTGCCAAAGGCGCGAATCAGTTTGGATATCAGTTCGGACGTCGACGGGTCCGCCCAGTGGAAGTCCTCCACCAGAAAAACTGTCGGTCCACCGTTGCTTCGAGCACTGAGCCAGGCTACTGCCGCATCGAATATCTGCTCTTTTTGGTCCTCCGGGCGGCCCTGCAGCCATGCTGATCCATCCTGTGTACGGATGCTCAGCAATTGACACAGCGCTCGAAGCATTGCGTCGATCGGACGGTCGAATAACGCGGTGAGACGTTGCCGGAGCACGGCGATCTGAGCGTCGTGCTCCTGATCTGGCGCGATTCCAGCCCACTCGACGATCATTTCCGCGATGGGTAACAGGAAAGAACTGCTTCCGTCAGAACCGCAGCGGCACGCCAGCCAAGTATGCGGCTCACCATCGAGGGCAGCCTCAAACGCGATCGCCAGCCGAGTCTTGCCGATACCCGGAGGGCCAATGATCCGAACAGCCTGTGCGCCGATATCGCGGGTTTCGTGGAATTTGGCGATCAGGCGTTCGAGTTCCAGTTCGCGCCCGACCATGGGGCGCCTGCGAATTGCGTCATAGCTGGCATGAAGCGATGTCCGGCGCAGCGGTTGGTACACGCCAATGGTTTTCGACGTACCCTTGAGCAGTTTGCGGTCGAGATATACAAACTCGAAGGCGTCGCTTGCCAACGCATGGGTGTTCTCGCTGATCAAAACTGTGTTGCGCTCTGCGGTCCCTTGCAAGCGCGCCGCGATGTTTGGTACTTCGCCGAGCGCGAGACGTTCGCTTTGTTCACCACGCCCCATATCGGCGGTAACCACTTCGCCGGTGTGAATGCCGATTCGTACGCCGAGGAAGTACCCCTCGGGCAGCCGAACGGCGGGCACAAGGCGCACAACTTCGGCGACGATCTGCAGGCCGGCCTGAATGGCGCGAACGGCGTCGTCTTCGTGTGCGTCTGGGTAACCGAAATATGCCAGCAGACCGTCTCCGAGATGTTGAGCGATATAGCCGCCGCGCGAGTCGATGAACCCGCCGCAGATCTGGTGATACTGCCGCAGGATCTCGTGCGTATCCTCGGGGTCCATGTGAGTCGAGAGCACGGTGGAGTCAACGAGGTCACAGAACATCACCGTGAGGTGGCGGCGTTCAGCTCTGTGGTCTTCGTCGACGGCCGCCGCGGGGTTCGACGCCGTATGCGCTGGCTCTTTCAGGATCTGCCCGCAATTTCCGCAAAAGCGAAACCCGGGTGGGTTCGAGCTTTTGCAGACCGGGCACTGCATCGTCAGCTGCCCGTCGCGGTGTGTTTCTGGTAAAGCCACTCGCGCAGGACTTCTCTCCGCAACGCGTCCTTCGACCAGCCCAGGCGCAGCGCATATTCGTCTGGGTCCGACGCAGCGGCCATCGCCAGGTGATCCGTGAAAAACCAATACCAGAGCATCTCCTCACTGAGGCCCGCCGTGTGCAGATCCGGATTCTGCAAGCCGCGCCGGCTGAGCGTGAGCTGCTTATGCTCGGCTCGATCCTGCAACGCGCGGAAGCGTCCGGAAATCCGCAACTGTTGAATCAACACTCGCTCCATTTCTGCATCGAGCAGCGCCCGCAGTCTCTTGGTAGTGAGCTGCTCCAGCAACAGCCGCGCCAGAGCGGCGAGGTCGAGTCCTTGCTCCTCCAGCCACGGCTCTACGCTTCCAGGCGCCTCGAGCCCATGCTCGAGGCGAAACTCATTCAGCGCGTGGGGTATCAGGGAATTGTCGATACCATCGCCATTGGTCTGCGCCAGTTCCTGGCAGACGGTGTGGAGGAATGCGTGCTCGCGAGCGGTCAAGAACTCGGTGCCTCGAAGTCGTAATTCGCTGAGTGCGGCGTCGCCCTGCAAGGACGCAACTCCAGGCGAATCGTTCAGCGATTTGAGATGGATCTGGCGACGAACCTGTTCCCACGCGTCGGTGTGCTGGAAGTGAAACTCGACTTGCCCGGGTTGCGGGTGGGTGCGCTGCATTTCACGCATGGTGATCAGCATGGCAATGGCATCCTCGCGTTTCTGGTCAATCGCGCCTTCCGGTAACCACCGCTTGAGTCGGTTCAATTGGTCGAGATGGGCGGCGTCGCTCCGAGCGTTCTCGAGCAGCTTTGCATATGAACGATTTTGGTAGAAGGTACTCTTGGCCTGATCGAGCAACGCACGTGACAGATCGGCGCCGATTATTTTTTCAGCTACTGCCGAGGCCAGCGTCGCACGGATGTTGACCATCGCGTCTGATAGGGTGCGGTAGCCGCTGTTTGCGTCGCTGTGGACGATGCAGACTTCGTCGTCGTCTTCGAGCACTCCCGACTCATAGTCGCGGAAAATTTTCCCAACACCGCGCATGCCGAACGACGCGAGTTCCGCCGCGCGAAGCGCACCCATGCTGGCCGCGCCGAACACGTGGATGCCGCATGAAAGCGCCCATAATATTTCCTTGTGCCAAACGGCAGGCACCTGTTTGAAGTACCCGTCGACGATACCGATAGCCCATGGGTTGGCTCGCGTCGCCAGAAACACGTCACCCTGGCTCGCAGGCGGCAGGTACGTCGCGTCGAGTTCGCGCAAAGCGCTGGCTTTATCAAGCGTCGGCCCAATAAAAACGATGATGCTCACGCTCCAGCGTTCCTGGCTACGCTCGCCTGCGCGCGATGGCGCGTGCTCCGGAGACATAGCCCGGCGCTTCGTGGGGTGCCTCGAGGCCTGGAATAATCACCCGTGCAACCGGAATCTGCATGCGCACGTGAGTCAAATCGACCACGATTACTTCTTCAATGCCAACGTTCGTCAGCGACTGGACGAGCCATGCAACGTCTTCATCGAAGGTGTCGGCTTCGAACCCCTGGATCGACGCGTAGTCGACGCTGGTGGATCCGTCGACGTATTCCGACCGAATGGCGGCTAAGACGTCGGGGTTGCGCGTTATTTCGTAGTCGATCCGGGGCACGTCGTCGCGTGAGCTTGCGATTCGCGTCAAGCGGCTCTGCGCCGCCTCCGTCAACGCTCTGGCGAGCGCGACACCGGGCGAAGTGTGGCAACCCATACCGGCGCTCGGCCCGAGTGCCCGATCGCTGTGCGCCTCGTCATCGACGATCTCGCAGGCAAACGCCGGCACCGCGACGTCGGTGGTGGTATTCCACACCGCAGTGAGCACTCCAGCTCGCGAGTAGTCGTCGATCAGTTTGCGGCACACAGGGTCGGTGACTGAATCAAGCATGACCCTCAGCGAGCGCCTCGCGGCAACCCCGCCGGCATGCCATAGCGCAGTGGCGTCGCGTTCGATCACTTCGCAGATCGCGTGGGAAACCGCCTCGAGCAAGTGATTGCCCGACGCAAGTCCGTTGGAGCTCATGGCGAAACTCCCCGATCCGGAGGGTAGCGGAAGTCGATAGTCCGTGTGCACGCACTCGTACGGGACCCATACTGCGGATCCCGATACAAGATCGCGACCCTCGATCCACAGAATTCTGTGGTGTTCGTCGAAGCTACTCACCTGAAGCCGCGCCATACGGGAAACGTTGGCGAGCCTACGGGTGAATTTGAGATCCAGAACACTTCCGAGCACGAGCGGCAATTGGATCCGTTCGGCATGCCAGAACTCTACGGACTCCATCAGCCCCGAGGCTTTTGCGGCACCGATGGTCGCCCCCTTGCCCTGAGCAACGGATAAAGATCGCGAATTGGGACGGCAAACCATCACGACCGGTACCCCGAGGGAATCGAGGCCGGTGACGTTCGCGATTCGCGTGATTCCCATCGCCTGCATCCATGGCTCAACACTCGCGAGGGTCTGCTCCGGTGACGCGCATCGGTGCGTGCCTACGGTGAATTTTTTTTTAGCGGGAGAGGACACGTCGGGGTTTGGCTCGGTAACTTGTCGCGCTCGCCGCGCTACTCAACGTCGGTGAGTGTTTGGCGGCTTCGCGCGTTGACTATCATGCGTTTTGCGACGGATGGGATCGTGCGCCGTCACTTTTCCCAAATGGTCTTTGTTTTCAAGCCGGAGAGATTCAGCAGATAACAAAACAGATCTCCGCGCGCTCTGGAGCCGCCCTCTCTCTCGGGGACCGGAATTGCGGCGACTTGAACGCCGGCCTTCAGAAGACTCAGAACTTCCACGAAGTCGGCGTTTTGATGGACATTACTAACTAAAAAAGGTTTCAGGTCTTCCTGGCTCATTTTGTACAACTTGCCGTTGTCGCCCGCTATGATGATGTCGTCTTTAAACGTCACGACGGGTTGCTTGGCAGGTGCTTTTTTGTTGGTTGTCGTCTTCTTGGTCGGTGCTTTTTTCGTAGCCATGTCGCCCCTCATTCAAGTCGTTTCGGTGAATCGAACATACCTGTGAGGGCATGAGCATGCAAGACGAATCAGATCGATCGAGCGGCGCACCGCAACCTCACGATTCAATCGTTGACGTGATGGCAGCCCAGCAGAAGCGTTCGGTGCTGCTCATCGTTCGGCCGAAGTTGGAGATTCCGCGTGAGCCCGTTCCGTTCGTTCATTTGACGCGCGCTGAGTTTCTCGACCGCCACAGCGCGCTCAAGCAAGATCTCGACGCTGTCGCGCATTTTGCGCACCGCCATCACCTCGTGTCCGAGATCGACGCCGTTGATGCCATTGCCGCCGCGCGCCGGAGCGTAGTGGTTAGCGGGCCGACGAAAACCATCGAGAGTGTCTTTCCGGGCGGCGCACGAGAAAACCGGGGGCACAATTACCCGATACCTGAAGAATTGAGAGAGATCGTTGTTGCCGTCATTGGGCTTTACCCCTATGTGGTCCCGTCGAACGACAACGACATCGTTACCGGCAATGCCACCGGCCACGGGCTCGATGTTCGGCGCAAACAACTTCACACCGTCAGGGCGATGGAGGAGTTTTACCGATTTCCTGACGGTGATGGTGAGGGCGAATGTATTGGCATCATCGAGATGGCCGGCGGATACCGAAAGAAAGACGTGGATGCCTACTTCGGCTCTTTAGGTGTGTCGCCAAAAATCAAGAACCGGATCGTCAAGTCGATCGAACACTCGGGAGTGAACAACTCGATAGAAAACCGTTTGATGGCCGAATTCTCGGATTGGATGAACGGCAAGGGGGCATATGCAGCAGCCGCCAAACCGTTTTTCGAAGTGACCATGGATGTGTCGATGATCGGCGCCCTGGCGCCGAAGGCGCAGATTCAGGTCTATTTTGCTGGCGACAGCGTGCGGGCTCTACTGTGCGCCATTCAGGATGCGCTGTTCGTCGCGGAACCGCAGCCATCCGTGTTGTCGATCAGTTGGGGCTTTCAGGAACGTCAGATTCTGGCTTATGAATCGGACATCAGCGCTGCGCACCAGATCAACGAACTGTTCTTGAGCGCTGCGCATATGGGGGTGACGGTCTGCTGCTCGGGCGGCGACTGGGGCGCATCGAATCAGGTGGAAGACGGCGCTCTGGAGCCGGGCTATGACGTACAGTTTCCGGCCAGCAGCCCATATGCACTTGCCTGTGGCGGTACCACCATCACGCACGACGGTACTGAAGTGGTGTGGAACGCGGATTTCCCGCCGACTTCACCCAAGGTTCCGAAGGGTTCGTACAAACATGGCGCGACCGGAGGCGGCTACAGCAGGCTGTTCCCGCGGCCAAGCTGGCAACGCGATCTTCAGGATTCCGGTGAGGGGGTGCGCAAGCACCAAAGAGCGATGCCCGATGTTGCCGCGGTGGCAGACCCGCAATGCGGAATCCGCTGCATGCTGGCTGACGGAACAACGTATCCAACCGGCGGCACCAGCGCTGCGGCTCCGTTGTGGGCTGGCCTGATTGCGAGGCTCAATCAGAAACTCGGGAGAAGGGTCGGATGTTTGAATCCGATTTTGTACGCCAATGCACCACATCGCCCGGGGGTCCTCAACGATGTTACGCATGGCGACAATCATTTCAGTAAGCACGACGTGGGATTTCACGCGACCAAGGGCTGGGATGCCTGCACGGGGCTCGGTACGCCTGTTGGGGACGCGTTGCTCGATATGCTGAAAAAACTAAAGCCTGAGTAGCAGGTGATCAGCCACCGAGCCGGGTGGTATCGTCTTCCCCGACTATTTCATAGAGGCGCGTCAGAGCGGCTCGATGGTCGACATCGAACTGCTCGAGGTGCGTGATCCGGCCGTCGGTGCCAAAAACCAACAACATGCAGCCCGTGCGCTCAAATGCACCGCCACCGGCGCGGTCGATGCCATGGTTAGTGAGGCCCACCAGGAGTGCATCTGTGCGCAGCGCGATCACATCATCGACGCGCAAGGTTAACCCTTCGGAAAGCTCCAGCAGCGCGCGCAAGGCGCGCAGCAAGGCGTCTGCCCCGTGCAGAACTCCGAACCCGACATTACGATGGTCAGCGGACTCGAGATCGGGTGCCAATACAGCAGCCACGCGATCGGGGTCGATAAGACCGATGATCACTGCGACCGAGCGTGCGATGGCGAAGGCGCGCACCTGTTCAGGACCGTTGGGAAACTGATCCGCGGAGCGTTCGTACAAGCGAACGACCGCGTCGCCCAGGCAGTCTGCAGCAAGGACCTCCACGTGGTGAAGCTGACCATGTCTATCGACCTCGAAGATCCCGACATGCTCTGTCTGGTGCTCGCCGCCGTCGAGTTGACCGCTTGGCAGCGCGCCTATAGACCGCCAACGGCGTGCCAGGCCCAGCGAATCGCCACGTGTAGCGAGAAGCTCGTGACCCAGCCTAGGGTCTTGGGCTTGCAGCTGTTGCTGGAGCGAAGTGACTACCGCGTGGCGTCCGCGGTTCACACCGGTCTGGAGATCCAGCTCCTCGAACGAGTCACTGAACATTGAGGTGAGGGCATCGATGTCTCGGGCGGCGAATGCGGCGTCCAGACCCGCGAGTGCCGCGCCGACGGAGTTCAGTTCTACACGACGCTGGTGCGACGCATGCGCTTCAATGGGCAGGCTCCGGGTCACGATTGTGGTAGCTGCAACGAGTCGAGCATCGCGATCGGCGCGATCGGCGAATAAGGTCGCGCCCTTCGCCTGCCACAACTCGATGGCGTGCTGTTCCTCAATGGTTCCGTCGGCGCCTCGACCCGACGCGCGCAATACCGCGGCGAGGGTGCGTCGGGCGTCGGCATGATCGAGGAGTGCGTCGGTCGCGGCTGCAATGGCCACCGCAGCTTCCGCAAGCTCGACCGCAGCGGCATGTTCGCCGCGTCGGGAGAGCGCTTCGGCCCGAATACCGCGCCAGGCAATCGCAGCCTGCAGATCGTCGCCGGCCAGCGCTTCGCTCTCGAGCGAGAACGCTTCCGCATCGGTGGCCCGACCCTGTAGCAGCATTGCGCGACCAAGCAACGCCGCTGCCTGCGCCGCATCGACTCCGAGACCCAGTTCGCGCAGTCCTTCGTAGGCGCCGCGCAGGCAGCGCTCGGCGGCGATGGCATTGCCCTCCAGTAGTTCGATGCGGCCGGCGAAAACGTCGGCCTCCAGCAAGCTGCGCGTGATGCCCAGTTCTTCGACTATCTTGCGCGACGATCCGATCATGCGGCGCCCCGCATCGATGCGGCCGCGCAGGCCTTCGAGGATGCCTTGGCAGCTGAGTGCGATGGCCTCCACCCCTGGCGCCTCCTGTGAGATTCGCAGTACACGCACGACCTCGAGACAGCGACCGCTTGCGCGCGCGACCGGGCTCGGCCCCCAGAGCGCGGCGAGCGGAGCGCCGGCGAGCGCTGCGTTTTCGCGGCGTCGCTCTCCGGCACGACGGGCCGCGACCAGTGCTCGGTCGAGCGCTGCTTCACTCGCACCGAATTCACCGAGACGGCTGAGGGCCTGAGCGTGCACCGCATGGGCTTTCGCTTCCCCGGCAGAATCACCAAGCGATGCGAGTGCGGCAGCCGCGGCGGCAACCGCGTCGACGGTTGCCTGCAGCCGTTGCGGCGCGGTCAACGCCGTCAGATGGCCGACAAAGCAGGTGTGCCACGCCCGCAGTCGAGGCGAGTCGCAGGCGAAGCGATCAAGCTCGTCGATTGCCGCCGCGGCCGTCCCGACCTCGCCAGCCTCGAGCAGGGCTTCGCACCAATCGAGCGCCAGATCGGCGCGGGCGGGATCTGCGGCCTCGAGCCGATCGAGCGCGCGTCCGAGCAGGTTCGCAGCCAGGGAGAGATCGTCTCGAGCAAGCGCGCGTCGACCCGCCGCCACCAGATGCCGCGCGGCCCGCTCGCCGACCAGGCGACCGCGTGCGTCCAGGGGAGCGAGCTCTCGAAGGTGCTGGTGTGCCTGCTCCAGATGCCAGCCAAGGACCGCGTCGTGCTCAACGGCGTTGGGGGCGCGCGCCTCGATCCAGTCGGCGAAGCGGCGGTGGAGTTCCGCACGTGTGCCTTTTAGCAGTTGCCGGTACGCCGCGTCGCGGATCAAGCCATGATGAAAGCGAAGCGCCGGTTCGCCAAGGAACCAGCCCGTGTCGGGCTCGATCAGCTCGCTGTGCTGCAGCGCCTCGAGCAACGCGTCAAGATCCGCGGACTCGCGTGGTAGCAGCTCTTCGACTGCACTGCGGGAGAAGGTGCGGCCGACTACCGCGGCACGCTCGAGCACACTGCGTTCCTCCGGGCGCAGCCGCTCAATACGTGCGGCGAGCAGCGCGTGGATCGTCGGCGGCATCTCGAGCGAGGCAAGCCCGGCTCCGACGGTCCAGCGTTCGCCGTCCTGCCTGAGTGCTCCCGCGTGCACCATCATGCGGACCAATTCGCCGATGAAGAGCGGATTGCCTTCGCTGGTCGCAAGCAGCTTGGCGGCGGCCGCAGTGGGCAGATCGGCGGCACCGATAATACTGGCAGCCAACTTCGTCGCGGCGCCGGCGTCGAGACCCATGAGCGTTATGACCTCCGCCGCAACGCTTCCGGAGGCTGCCAGCGACGCGCGCATGTCGCGCAGCTCCGGGCGAGCCCCAACAAGGATGAAGAGGGGCACGCCGTTGCCCCACTGCACCAAATGTTCGATGAGATCGAGCAACAGCGGCTTAGCCAGATGCAAATCGTCGATAATCAAAACGACCGGCTTTGTGGCCGCGAGTGCGCCCAACAGCCGACGAACGACAAAGAATGTTTCCTCCGGGGAAGCCGGCAACCCCGCGAGGAGCGCAGCGATGCCGGCCATGATGCGCTCGCGCTCGGCATCGTCGTCGGGCAGTGCCGCCTCGAGCGCCGAGCGCAGGGCGTCGTCGCCGCCCTCGTCGAGCTGAAAGAAGGTGCGTAACGCGTCTGCCAGTGGCGCGAAAGTGGCGCTACCGGCGGCATCGCAATGCGCGTTGAGTACTGTTGCGGCGTCCCCGAGCCCATCCGCGTATTCGGCGATCAGGCGCGATTTGCCTAGGCCTGGCGATCCGAGCACGGCTGCGACCCGCGCCGCGGCGGCTTCGAGCACGGCTTCGAAAACCGCGCCGATACGAACCAGTTCAGCGTCCCGCCCGATGAACGCCGCGGCCGCAGGGCTGTCAGGGGCGTCGAGCGATACCACGCGATATGCGCGTACTGCTTCGGCGCGGCCTTTTAAAGTGAAGCTGCCGAGCGGGGTAAGGGTGACCAAGGTGGCGACCAACGCTTGCGTCGACTCGCCGATCACGACATCTCCGTCTCGTCCCTGCTCCTGCAATCGCGCTGCTACGTTGACGGGGTCGCCGATGATTTCGGTTTCGTCATTGGCGACGACCTCGCCGGTGTTGACCGCGACGCGCAGCCCTGTCTTACCCACAGCACCGATCTGTTGTTGCGCCAGCAGTCGAAATGCGCGCTGCATTTCGACTGCCGCAGATACCGCACGGATCGCATCGTC
>Ga0315287_10005206_pt1 | contig 12795 bp, 11 predicted proteins | sample YL17G11_0_MG_FD_205037 | JGI IMG/M metagenome (GOLD analysis project Ga0315287, IMG submission 205037) | Sediment microbial communities from Yellowstone Lake, YNP, Wyoming, USA - YL17G11_0 | ecosystem: Environmental > Aquatic > Freshwater > Lake > Sediment | place: USA: Wyoming | collected...
CCCAGGGCGAGCCGGGTCTCCGTGAGATCGCCGGCGGTGGTGGCGGGAACGATGCGGTCGACCATCGTCGACGGGAACGTCACGTTCGCCGCGATCCACGCGGCGAGCGCGGAATCGCGCTCGCGGGAGAACGCGAGCACCAGCTTTTCGACGAGGCGGCCGTTTTGCGGCAGGTTGTCGCAGCACAGGATCGTCAGCGGGCCGCCGCCCGCCGCCCTCCTGCGCGCCAGCGCGAGCACGACAAGGCCCACCGCCGACACCGGATCGTCGGGGTGCGCGAAATCGTGCGCGATGTCGGCGTGCCCGAGGTTGGGCTCGCCGGTGGCCGGATCGTGGCAGTAGCCCTTTTCCGTGACCGTCAGCGACAGGATGCGGGTGCCGGGGGCGGCCACCCGCTCGAGGATCGTCTCCAGGTCGTCGCCGCGGAACAGCACCTCGCGCACGCTGCCGATCACGCGGTAGGCGACCCCCGCGCGGCTTTTCTCGACCACCGTGTAGAGGCAGTCCTGCGGGCGCATCCGGTCGCGAACGTCGGGGGAGCGCAGGCTGATCCCGCAGATCCCCCAGGCGCCGCCGGCCGTGGCGATCGCGTCGTCGGTGTAGGCGGCCTGATGGGCGCGGTGGAACGCGCCGATGCCCAGATGGACGATCCCGATCGGCAGGGCGTCCACGTCATAGCGGGGGACGGCGATGCCTTCGGGGAGCGACGAGAGGGCAGTGCGGGAAAGCAGCAGGGGCATGGGTGGCGATGGTCGAAGGCGGCGCCTGTCATTATCTCACCACGCGCCAGCCGTCGCGCGGCAAACCTTCGCCGTGCGTCAGCGCGGCTTGTAGCCGGCGAGTTCGGGAAGCCACAGCGAGAACGCCGGCACGTAGGTGACCAGCATCAGCGCGGCGATCAGCGCCCCGTAGAACGGCCAGATGGTGCGCATCACGTGGCCGATCGACACCTCCCCGATCGCGCACCCGACGAATTGCGTCGTGCCTACCGGCGGCGTGTTGAGTCCGAGCGCGCAGTTGATCAGCATCAGCATGCCGAACTGCACCGGGTCCATCCCGTACTGCTGGCAGATCGGCAGGAAGATCGGCGTGCAGATCAGGATCGTCGCCGCCATGTCGAGGAACGTGCCGAGCAGGAACAGGATCACGTTGACCAGAAAGAAGATCATCCACGGGCTCGACGTGATCGCGGAAAGCGCCTTGCCGGTGAGATCGGCCACGCTGTAGAGGCTGATCAGGTAGCCGAAGGTCGCGGACACCCCGATCAGCAGCAGCACCACGCCGGTCTTCTTGACCGAATGCGCGGCGGCCTCGACGAACTTCTCCCACGAAAGGCTGCGGTAGACCAGCACCGTCATGGCCAGCGCGTAGAGCACGGCGACCGACGCGGACTCGGTGGCGGTGAACACGCCCGAAAGGATGCCGACGATGATGATGACCACGACGAACAGGCCCGGCAGCGCGGCGGCGAAGCTCGTCGCCACGACGTGCCAGCCGGTAAAGGTGCCGCCCGGATAACCGCGATGGATCGCGACCAGGTACGCCGCGACGAGGTTGCAGATGGTGAGGATGAGGGCGGGCATCAGCCCCGCGAGGATCAGCGCGGCGATCGACACCTTGCCGCCGGCGGCCAGCGAATAGATGATCATGTTGTGGCTGGTGGGCATCAGTGCGCCGACCAACGAGGCGTGCGTGGTGACGTTGACCGCGTAGTCGGCGTGATAGCCCTCCCGCTTCATCATCGGGATCATCACCGCGCCCATCGCCGACACGTCGGCCACCGGCGAGCCGGAAACGCCGCCGAACAGCGTGCAGGCGACGACGTTGGACATGCCGAGGCCGCCGCGGATGTGCCCGACCAGGCTGTTGGCGAAGCGCACGATCCGGTCGGCGATACCGCCGTAGAGCATCAGCTCGCCGGCGAAGATGAAGAACGGGATCGCGAGGAACGAGAAGATGTTCATTCCCGAAGCCATGCGCTGGAACACGACGGCGACCGGCAGGCCTTCGTACAGGATCGTCGCCACCGCCGACAGGCCAATCGAAAAGGCGACCGGCACCCCGAGGATCAGCAGCGCAAGGAACGCGAGCGAGAGTATGGTCAGTGCCATGACGGGACCACCGCTTCGCCCCTGAACAGCGCGATGATGTGTTCGACCGCGAAGAGCACGATCAGCGCCCCCCCCAGTGCGATCGGCACGTGGTTGAGGCCTTCCGGGATGCCCAGCGTGGGAATCTTGTAGCCCCAGACGGATTCGGCGAGCACCGCGCCGTTCCACGCCATCAGCGCGCCGAAGATGGCGGAAAAGACGAAGATCACGATCTCGAGCCGGTGGCGGACCCGCTCGGAAACGAGCACCAGCAGCGACTCCATGCCGATGTGGCCGGCGTCCCGGACGCCGACGGCGGCGCCCAGCATCGTGACCCAGATGATCAGCACCAGCGCCAGCGCCTCGGCCCAGGTCGGCGTGTCGTTCAGCACGTAGCGGCCGAAGACCTGGATCGACACGCAGGCGATGATCGCAACCAGCCCGACGACGGCGACCATGAGACTGTATCTTGCCGTTGCTGCGCAGAAGCGGGTGTACATGAGGAAGGCCCCGGTATGCGGCGGCACGCCGCCGCCGTGAGGCGCCCGGAGCCCGCCTCCGGGGCCCCGGGTCGCGCGCAACGAAGCTACTGCGTCGCCTGGATCTTGCCGACCATCTCCTTCATCTTCGGATCGGTGATGAATTTCTCGTACACCGGCTTCATCGCCTCCTGGAACGACTTCTTGTCGACCTCGATGATCTCGGCGCCGCCGGCGACGACCGCCGCCTTCGACTTCGCCTCCTTCTCGTCCCAGAGCTTGCGCATGTAGGGCACCGACTCCTTGGCCGCCTCGCGGATGATCTTCTGCTGGTCCGGCGTCAGCCCGTCCCAGACCTTCTTCGACATCAGCAGCATTTCCGGGGCCATCGAGTGCTCGGTCATCGCGTAGTACTTGGCGACTTCGAAGTGGCGGGACGTGTCATAGGAGGGCCAGTTGTTCTCGGCGCCGTCCACCGTGCCGACCTTGAGCGCCGTGTAGACCTCGCCGTAGGGCATCGGCGTCGCGTTCGCGCCCATCGCCTGCAGCAGCGCGACCCACAGGTCGGACTGCTGGACGCGGATCTTCATGCCCTTGGCGTCGGCCAGCGACTTCACCGGCTTCTTCACCGTGTAGAGCGAGCGCGAGCCCGAGTCGTAGAACGCGAGGCCGATGAAGCCCTGCTTCTCGCACGCCTTCAGGATCTCGTCGCCGATCGGGCCGTCGAGCACCTTGCGCATGTGGTCCTTCGACTTGAACAGGAACGGCATCGTCGGCACCATCGTTTCCGGGCAGATGTTGTTCATCGGCGCGACGTTGATGCGCACGAAATCAAGCGCGCCGATCTTGGTCTGCTCGATGGTGTCCTTCTCGCCGCCCAGCGTGCTGCCGGTGTAGACCTTGATCGAATCCTTGCCGCCGGTCTTCTTGCTGATGATGTCGCTCATGTACTTGACGGCCATCACGGTCGGATAGTCCTCCGGATGAACATCCGACGAGCGGAATTCCTTGGCCGCGGCGGTCGCCGCCATGCCGGCCGCGATCAGTCCGATCCCGGCAGTTTGCCAGCCCTTCTTCATAGCGCCTCTCCTGGTTTGTTCAACTCACTTCGATCGGCAGGCCCGCGCTGAAGCCGCAGGTCCTGCCACTGCACCGCAATCGTACGTCATGCCGGCACCCTCGCGCCGCGCCTTGCCGCGGGCACGGAACCGCGCGCCGCCTTGCCGGCGTGGGCGTCGCTCACGCCGCGCTGGAATTCACGGGCCACGCGCCCGAGGTGCCGGTGCATGGCCGCCCTCGCCGCATCGGCGTCGCGCGTGGCGATGGCCGCCAGTATGGCCGCATGGTCCCGGATCGTCTGCTTCGCGAGCGTTTCGGTATGGAAGTGCCTCTGCATCCGGCCCCAAAGATCCGCCCGCTGGTTCCACAGGCCTTCGACGACGAGCTCGAGCGAACCGTTGCCGGTGGCCCGCGCGATGCCCACGTGGAAATCGCGGTCGGTCGCCTCGCGGATCTCGAAATCGTCGACGTGCCGGGTCATTCGCGCCACGGCCTGCCGCAGCGCGGCGAGGTCGCCCTCGCCCGCGTTCGCGGCGGCCAGCGCCGCGATTTCGCCTTCGATCAGCTTGCGCGCGTTGAGCAGCTCGAAGGGACCCGGGCCCTCGTCGCCGTCCATCGCGGCCGCGTCCGCCCCGACCGTCACGAAGATTCCGGTGCCGACCCGGACTTCGACGAGGCCGGCGATCTCCAGCGAAATGATCGCTTCGCGGACGGAGGTCCGCGACACCCCCAGCAGCGCAGCAAGCTCCCGCTCGGCCGGCAGCCGCGCGCCGCGCGCGAACTCGCCGTCCCTGATGAGGCGGGCGATCTGGTCGGCGATCTGGCGGTAGAGGCGTCGGGGCTCGACGGTCTGGAGCGGCACCCTGGGTACTCCCTGAGCCGGATTCTGCGCCGGCCCGCCGCGTGCACCGCACCGGGAAACCGGTGTGCACGCTCGATTGCCATGGTAGACCCCTCTTGGGAGTCTGGTCAAGTGGTCCAACCACCGGACCTGCCGTCCGCGGCGCCCTCCGGCTCAACGCCCGGCTACGGGGCGGCGGTGAAATGCCCCGACTTGCCGCCGGACTTCTCGATGAGGCGCACGTCGTCGATGCGCATGCCGCGGTCGGCCGCCTTGCACATGTCGTAGATCGTCAGCAACCCGATCATCGCGGCGGTCAGGGCTTCCATCTCGACGCCCGTCTGGCCGGTCGTCTCGGCCGTCACCCGGATCGCGATGGCGCTCTCCGCCGCGTCCGCCGTGAAATCCACGGCCACCCGCGTCAGCGCAAGCGGGTGGCACAGCGGGATCAGCTCCGCGGTGCGCTTGGCGGCCTGGATCGCGGCGATGCGGGCGATGCCCAGGACGTCGCCCTTCTTCGCGGTGCCGGCCTCGACCAGGGCGAGCGTGGCGGGCTGCATCACGATGCGACCGCCCGCGACAGCGACGCGTCGCGTCACTTCCTTGTCGCCGACGTCGACCATGTGCGCCTGACCGGCCGCGTCGAAATGGGTAAAATGGGCGCTTCGCGACGCCCCGGATTGCGCCGGGTCCCGCCGGGCACCGCTGCGGGTCGATCTCCCGGATTTGCTGCCTGAGCCTCCCGCGTCCGCCACGTCGTGTCTCCCATTCTTGAACTTCGGGCAACGCCGGGCATCTTAGCACTGGCACCTGCGCCGACCGCGAAGCCGCCGATGTTCACCCAGACGCCCCGCCGACCCGCCACACCCACCACTGCCCGGATCGCACACCGGGGAAGCCATCGCGCCTTCGTCGCGCTCCTTGCGGCCGCGCTGTGCCTGCAGCCGGTGGCGCCCACCCTGAGCGCGATCGGCACCGCGCGTGCGCAGACGCTGCCCAATCTCGGCGACGAATCGCAGTCGAACCTCACGCCCGCGCAGGAGCGCAAGCTCGGCGAATCGGTGATCCGGCAGATCCGCGCCTCCGGCGGCTACATGGACGACCCGGAGGTCAACGACTATCTCAACAACCTCGGCCACCGGCTGGTCTCGGCCCTGCCCGAGACCGGTCAGGATTTCGAATTCTTCGCGGTGCCCGACACCTCGATCAACGCGTTCGCGCTCCCCGGCGGCTACATCGGCGTCAACACCGGCCTCATCCTGCTCGCGCAGAACGAATCCGAGCTCGCCTCCGTGCTGGCGCACGAAATCTCGCACATCACGCAGCACCACCTCTCGCGGATGATGTCGGCGCAGAAGGGATCGATATGGTTGCAGCTCGCGGCGCTTGCCGTGGCCATCGCGGCGGCCCGCTCGGGCGGCTCGAACGGCAGCCAGACCGCTTCGGCCGCCATCTCCGGCGCGCAGGCGCTGGCGATCCAGAGCCAGCTGAATTTCACCCGCGATCATGAATACGAAGCCGACCGCGTCGGGTTCCAGCGGCTCGACGTGGCCGGCTTCGACGTCGGCGCGATGGCGACGCTGATGGCGCGGCTCCAGCGCGCGTCACGGTTTGCGGAGGGCAACGCGCCGTCGTACCTGCGCACGCACCCGATCACCTACGATCGGATCGCCGAGGCGCAGTCGCGGGCCCAGGGCAAGCCGTACCGGCAGGTCGCCGACTCGCTCGATTTCCACCTGGTCCGCGCGCTGCTGCGCAGCTACCAGGGGACGGCCAAGGAGGCCGTCGCCGGCTTCGACAGCGCGATCGCCGAGCGCAAGTACAACAACGAGATCGCCGCGCACTACGGCCTCGTGGCGTCGCTGCTGCGGGCGGCCGATTTCAAGCGGGCGAAGGCGGAGCTGGCGACGCTCGAGAAGATCGCGCCGCCCGATCCGATGATCGACGCGATGGCGGCGCACGTCCTGCTCGAGGCCGGCGACATCGCCGAAGCCGTCGCTCGCTTCGAAGCGGCGCTCGCCCGCTACCCCAGCAAGATGCAGCTCATCTACGACTACCCGGACGCGCTGCTCGCCGCCAAGCGCCCGCGCGACGCGGTGACGTTCATCGAACGCGAGCTCCTGCGCTTCCCGTCGGACGCCCGGCTGCATCGCACCGCGGCGAAAGCCTACGCCGAGCTCGGCAACCGGATGCAGCAGCACCGGCACCAGGCCGAGCTGTATGCGTGGCAGGGCGACCTGCGCGGCGCCGTGGTCCAGCTCGAGCTCGCCATCAAGGCCGGCGACGGCGACTTCTACCAGGCTTCCGTGGTGGAGACGCGGCTGCGCGCGCTGCGCCGCGAGCTCCTCGAGCAGCAGCGCGAGGGAAACACGCGCGACGGCTGACGCCCGCGGCCGCCGGCGCATTCGCGCCCGCGCCGCATCTGACCGGCCGCGCTCGCGCGCCTCATGCCGGCTCCATGTAGCGTACGAAACGGATGATGCGGGAGGCTGCGCAACGGGCTCGCGTCCGGTCGTGTGCCGCGCACTGTGCGTTCTGGCAGGTGGCGTCGCGACGGCATCCGGATTACGTTTCGCCACTGGCCGCGCCACCGTCGCGGACGCGACACCAGGCACCGCGGTTGCCAGTCACCGTCCCGGGAGGAAACCATGCAAGTTCTCGTTGTCGATGATCACCCGCTCATCCTCGAAGCGCTCGCGCACCTGCTGCCGCAGATTCATCGCGGCGCCGTGGTGACCGTCGCCCGCGATCGCGCCGAAGCGGAGGCCGCGCTCGACAACGATCCGGACATCGCGCTCGTCCTGCTCGACCTCGCGCTGCCGGGCACGCGCGGTCTGGATTTCCTCGCCGATCTGCAGCTCGACTACCCTGGCGTTCCCATCGTGGTTCTCTCGGCGACGCACGACCAGGGGACGGTGACCGCCGCGCTCGCCGCCGGAGCGCGCGGATTCATCCCCAAGACCGCGAATGCGGCGGCGTTGCTCGAAGCGCTGAAGATGGTGATGAACGGCAGCGTCTACGTGACCGGCGACCTGCGCGCCGGACTGGCGGCCGACGGCGTGCACCTGTCGCCGGACGAGCTCGGGCTCACCCTGCGCCAGGGCGACGTGCTCAAGCTGCTGGTGCAGGGCAAGCCCAACAAGCTGATCTGCCGCGATCTCAAGCTGTCGGAGGGGACGGTCAAGGTCCACGTCAGCGCGATCCTCAAGGCGCTGCACGTCCACTCGCGCACGCAGGCGGTGGCCGAGCTCGCCCGGCGCGGCATCAGCGTCGACACCCTCGTCGCGCCCCGCTAGCGAAACGCGCCCGCCCTCCCGTCGCCTGCCGCGACGGCTGCGGCCGCCCTCCCCCGCCTTTCGGCCCATGTCGCCGCTCGCCGCCGTCGCGCCCGGACTGCTTGCGCGCGCCCGAGGCGACCAGGTCGCCACGTTGTACGCGCAATGGCACCGCACCACGCTGTCGATGATCCTCGGCGCGGCGATCCTGTGCACGGTGCTGTGGGGCCACGTCGCGCCGGCCGTCATGGGCTGCTGGGTGGTCGTCATCCTCGTGAACCAGGCATGGCGCGCGCTGCTGGCACGCGCGTACCGCAGAGCGGGGCCGGAGGTCGCCGAGGCACCGCGCTGGGGTCGCTACTGGGCGGTCGGGTCCACGCTCGCCGGCGCACTCTGGGGGGGCGCCGCCTTCGTCATGTACCCGGCCTCGCCGGCGCACGAAGCGCTGCTGATCGTCTGCCTTTTCGGCGTGGTCCTCGGCGGCCTCAACCTCACCGCCGTCTACAAGCCGTCGTTCTACGGCTTCGCGCTCGCATCGCTGCTGCCCCTCATCGTCCGGGTCGCCCAGGAAGGCGACACCGTGCACCTCCACACGGCGCTCGTGATGGGCGTGGTGCTCGCCTTCGTGCTCGCGTTCGGCCACCATCTCAACGACGTGCTGACCACCTCGCTCGCGCACCGCTATGAGAACGTCGATCTCATCGCCCTGCTGAAGGCGCAGACGCAGGCGGCCCTCGAGGCGCGAACCGCAGCCGAGACCGCGAACCGCGCGAAGAGCCAGTTTCTCGCTGCGGCGAGCCACGACCTGCGCCAGCCGCTCCATGCCCTCGGGCTGTTCGCCGCAGCGCTCGTGGCCAGGGCGCGCGAGCCGGAGCTGAAGCCTCTGGTGTCGAGCATGCAGGCGTCGGTCGACGCGCTCGAAGCGCTGTTCGCGCAACTGCTCGATCTTTCGCGCCTCGAGGCCGGCGCGCTCGCCCCGGAACGCGCGCCATTGCGGCTGCAGCCGATGTTCCTGCGGCTGCACGACGATTTCGCGCCGCAGGCCGCGTCCCACGGACTCGCGCTCACTTTCTCGCCGACGACGCTGGCCGTCGTCAGCGACCCGGTCCTGCTCGAGCGGATCGTGCGCAACCTGATCGCCAACGCGCTGCGCTACACACCCGCCGGCGGCGTCGTCGTGGGCGCCCGCCGCCGCGGGGCCTCGGTGCGCATCGACGTGGTCGACACGGGGGTCGGCATTACGGCGGCGCTGCGCGAACGGGTCTTCGACGAATTCGTGCAGGGCTGCGCAGTGCCCGCGCATCCCTCGGCCGGACGCGGGATGGGGCTGGGTCTTGCCATCGTGCGCCGGCTGGCGGCGCTGCTCGATCATCCGCTCGAGCTCGCGTCGATCCCGGGGCGAGGTTCCCGCTTCTCGGTGGCCGCGCCGCGCGTGACCCTGCGGCGCCAGCGCGCCGAGGACCGCAGACCCGCGACCGCGTCTGCGGGCGCGCTCCAGGCGCCGGCGCCCTTCGCCGGACGGCGCGTAGCGGTGATCGATGATGACCCTGCGGTCGTGGCCGCGATGCGCACGCTCTTCAGCGCGTGGGGCGCCAGCGTGGCGGGCGGCGACAGCGTGGCGGCGGTGATGGCGGACGGCCTCGAGCAGGACATCGCCGGCCGCGGCATCGGGATCGCTGCGGAGCCGGACCTGATCGTGGCCGACCTGCGGCTCGCAGACGGCCAATGCGGGCTTGCGGCGGTGAAGGCATTGCGGGCGCTCGGCTCGTCTCGCCCGCCGGCGCTGATCGTCTCCGGCGACACCGGAGCCGAGGCCCGGGCCGCCGTCGCGGCGGCCGGGTTCACGCTGCTTTCCAAACCGCTGCTCGCGGCGGCGTTGCAGGCTGCCGCCGCGCACGCCCTGGTGCGCCGGGAGGCGCAGCATCCGGACGCCGCATAGGCGGCTCGAATGCCGTCACCACGGCGACGGCGCTCCCGCTGCGCGCCTCGCCGCGGCCGATGGGCGATCAGCCGGCCGGCCGCGTCGCGCCGCGCGATTTCTCCAGCATCCTTTCGCGGAAGCTCTCCGCGCGCGCGATCCGTTCCTGCAGCAGGTCGCGGACGACGGCCTTCTGCTCGGGCGTGAAGGTGGCGTAGAGGGCGAGCCACGGCGCCCTGGCGTCGCGCCGCAGGTCGCGGTTCTGCTGCTCGGCGGCGTCGGCCGCGGCGACGATCGCGGCAAGATCGGGTGCCGCTTTGGCCAGCTCGGCCTTCATCGCGACCTTCGCGCGTTGGCGGTTGGCCCGACCCTGCTCGCGCGCGACCTTGCTCTGCGCCGCCGCGCGATCCCACATCGTCTGTTGCGACGTGTCGAGGTTGAGGCTGGCCCTGGCCTGCTCGAGCATCCCCGGCACGAGCTGGTCGATCGTCGCGCCACCGTGCATGCCGTGCGCCATGCCGCCGCCGGGCTGGGCCATCGCGGCGGTCGCCGCGCACGCCAGCGTCAGTGCAGCCGTTGCCGCCAGCGCCAACCGACGGGCACGACGTGTCATGGCAGGAAGTGTGAAGGCTTGCATGGGGTTCTCCGGTCCTAGGTTATGTTGGCACGCCGATGGAGGCGCGGCGGGTGGGGCCTGCATGATCTCAGAAACCCATTGTGGTGCGGCGTTCCCTCGGCAGGGTCGCGCGAGTGCAACGGGAGGTTGCAGGGGACCGCCGGCGTTACAATTGGTTACACGTCGCCGCGCAGCGCGCTCACCAACGGCTAAGCTTCCGCCATGGCCGCCCCTGCTCCCCCGCCGAAGATCCTCGTCGTCGACGACGACGTGCGCCTGCGCGATCTCCTGTCGCGCTACCTGACCGAGCAGGGCTTTCAGGTGGCCACGCTCGCCGACGCAAGCCAGCTCGACCGTCGGCTGCAGCGCGATCCGCCCCACCTCGTCGTGCTCGACCTCATGCTGCCCGGCGAGGACGGGCTCGCCGTGTGCCGCCGGCTGCGCAGTGCGGGAGAGATGGTACCGATCATCATGCTGACGGCCAAGGGGGAAGAGGTGGACCGGATCGTCGGCCTCGAGATGGGCGCGGACGACTACCTGCCGAAGCCGTTCAATCCGCGCGAGCTGGTGGCGCGCATCCACGCCGTCCTGCGTCGGCAGACCGATCGGCTGATGCCGGGCGCACCTACGCCGTCGGGGAAGGTGGCGTTCGGATCGTTCCTCCTCGACCCGGCGGCGCGGACGCTCGTCGACGCCGACCGGACGCTTCACCTCACCACCGGGGAATTCGCGCTGCTGATGGTGTTCGCGAAGCACCCGCGGCAGCCGCTGGCCCGGGAGAAGCTGATGCACCTCGCGCGCGGCCGCGAGCACGACGTGTTCGATCGCGCGATCGACGTCCAGGTGTCGCGGCTGCGCAAGCTGATCGAGCCCGACCCGGCCAACCCGCGCTACATCCAGACCGTGTGGGGGTTCGGCTATGTCTTCGTTCCGGCCGACGAGCCGCCGGGCGACGCGCCCTGCGCGGCGGGCGGGCGGTGACGCCTTGACGCTCTGGCCGCGCTCGCTGTTCGGGCGCCTCACCCTGCTCCTCATCGTGGTGGTCGCGATCGCGATGGCCGCGACGATCCTGTTCTTCCGTCACGACCGCGCCGCGCTGCTCGAGCGCCAGTTCAGCGACACCCGGATCGTCCAGCTGCAGGCACTGCGCGCCGCGCTCGGCGCGTCCGACACGCGCGAGCGGCGGGAGACGCTGCGCGACATCGGCCGCCAGTACGGCGTGCGCATCGTGCCGGAAGCCGAGCGGCCGACGGTCGGGGCGCCGGCGAAGGGCGCGGCAATGCTGGAATTCGAGCAGCGCCTGCAGGAGAGTCTCGGCGCCGGGACGCAGCTGCGCATCGCGCCGCGACTGCAGCTGCTGTTCGTGCGCATCGAAGCCGGCGGTGACGGCTACTGGATCGGCTTTCCGCTCGCCCCGCGGCCGGCGGCCGACGACGTTCCGTCGCGGGCATTGATATGGAGCCTGGCGCTCGGCATATCGCTGCTCTTCGCCGCGTTCCTGTTCACGCGCTATCTCGCCCGGCCGCTGCGCGGGCTCGAGGCCGCAGTCGAGCGGGTCGGCCGCGGCGAAATGCCGCTGCCGCTGCCCGAGCAGGGGCCGTCGGAGATCGTCGCCCTCAACCGCGGCTTCAACGCCATGATCGCCAACCTGCGGCAGGTCGAGCACGACCGCGCGCTGCTGCTCGCCGGCGTGTCGCACGACCTGCGCACGCCGCTCGCGCGGCTGCGCCTCGGCCTCGAGCTCGGCGTGCAGGACGTGCCGATGCGACAGGGGATGACCGACGACATCGAGGAGATGGACCGGATCATCGGTCAGTTCCTCGATTTCGCGCGCGGCGACGACACCGTGGCCATGGAACAGGGCGACGTCAATGCGATCGTCACCGCGAGCGTTGAGCGTTACACGCGCGCAGGCAGGGACGTGCGCTTCGCGGCCGGCCAGTTGCCGCCGATCCTGCTGCGACCGATCGCGCTGTCGCGCCTCGTCGCCAACCTCGTCGACAACGCGCTGGCCTACGGCGCGCCGCCGGTCGAGGTGACGACGCGGGTGGCGGGAAAGGAGGTCGTGCTCGACGTCGCCGACCGGGGCCCGGGCATCCCGGCGGATCAGGTCGAGCGCCTGAAGCAGCCGTTCACGCGCGCGACCGCAGCGCGCACGTCGGCGCCGGGCGTCGCCGGCGCCGGACTCGGTCTCGCGATCGTCGAGCGGGTGGCTCGGTTGCACGGCGGCCGCGTCGACCTGCTGCCGCGCGAAGGCGGCGGGACGGTCGCGCGCGTGACGCTGAGGGCGACCGCGTAGCCCGATCGTGTAGCCCGGGTCGAGCGCAGCGAAACCCGGGTGGTTGCGGCAATGGCCGCCGCGGCCCCGGGTTTCGCTGCGCTCAACCCGGGCTACGCATCACGTTGGCCACGTTCGCCACGGTGGTCGCGGTGGTCGCGGTGGTCGCGGTGGTCGCGGTGGTCGCGGTGGTCGCGGTGGTCGCGGTGGTCGCGGTGGTCGCGGTGATCGTCGCGATC
>Ga0315287_10005207_pt1 | contig 12794 bp, 15 predicted proteins | sample YL17G11_0_MG_FD_205037 | JGI IMG/M metagenome (GOLD analysis project Ga0315287, IMG submission 205037) | Sediment microbial communities from Yellowstone Lake, YNP, Wyoming, USA - YL17G11_0 | ecosystem: Environmental > Aquatic > Freshwater > Lake > Sediment | place: USA: Wyoming | collected...
CTAGCCTCTGGCCCCGCGCCTCTCGCCTGAACGCGGATGCCGAACAGTCAGAACGCCCATGAAGATGGAAGCAGTTCTGAAACAATGGCCGCATTGCCAACCATCCTGGTGGCACTTGACGAAGCATATGAATCGGCTGAGAATGTGCCGCGCCTATTCATGCTCCTCTGGGTCGGAGGCAGGTGTCGCGGGAGATGAAGAAGCGACGGTGTGATCCGGGGAAACGCATCGATACCGTGAGGGCTGAGGATGCCGACAGATCCGATTCGGATGAGGCCGGGTGAGGAGGGAAGGCTGATCGTGCATGTCCCTTATTCCCCCGATCATGTGGCAAAGATCAAGACCGTTGTCGGTCGCCGATGGCATTAACAAGAGAAACATTGGACCGTGCCCCGTACGGATCGGACCATCGCTCAGGTACTGGCCCTCTTCCCCGGAGAGCCGGTGGAGGTCGATTCTGCGCTTCGTTCGGTGAGGCTCCTCGATCATCAGGAACCGCCGGACGGATCAATGAGCCATCATCCGGTCGCAATCTGGCCCGGCCTCCTCGACCAAGTCCGCCAAGCGATCCGTACCCGTCATTATAGCTATCGGACCGAGGAGGCCTACATCGGGTGGATTCGCCGCTTCGTCCAGTTTAATCACCAGCGCGATCCGGTGGAGATGGGAGCCGCAGAGGTTTCACGGTTTCTAACCTTGCTGGCCGTGGACCGGCAGGTCGCCGCGTCGACGCAGAACCAAGCATTGGCCGCCATTCTGTTCCTGTACAAGGACGTGCTCGACCGGGACTTTGGTTGGCTGGATGATGTGGTGCGCGCGAAACGGCCGCAGCGGTTGCCGGTCGTGCTCAACCAACAGGAGGTCCACGCCCTGCTGTCCGCGCTTAACGGTGTCCCGTGGATTATGGGAACGTTACTCTATGGCGCGGGGCTCCGCCTCATGGAATGCTTGCGCCTGCGCGTGAAAGACGTGGACTTCGGCCGCTGCGAGGTGCTTGTGCGCGAAGGCAAGGGCGACAAGGACCGGGTCACGATGCTGCCGTCGGCTATTGTTTCGCGACTGACCGCGCATCTCGAACGAGTTCGCACGCTCCACGCGGCCGACTTGGCGGCCGGCTTCGGACGCGTTGCGCTTCCCGACGCCTTGGCGCGTAAATACCCACAGGCGGACCGCGAATGGGGGTGGCAGTGGGTCTTTCCTGCCTCGACCATCTCGGCTGACCCGCGCACGGGCGCACGGCGCCGGCATCACCTGCACGAGTCCGTGCCGCAGAGGGCTATCCGTGAAGCAAGACGCCGCATCGGCATCGCGAAACCGGTGGGGCCGCACACGTTGCGACACTGTTTTGCCACGCATCTGCTGGAAGCGGGCTACGACATTCGCACGGTCCAGGAGTTGCTCGGGCACAGTGACGTGAGGACGACTATGATCTACACCCACGTGCTCAACCGTGGAGGCCGTGGTGTGCAGAGCCCGGCGGATCGGCTGCTCAGTGGAGTCAGCGATTCATGTTAGGACGCATGGGATGACGGCTAACACTCTGGCGGGCGCTCCTGGTAGTCCTACAGAAAGCCATGTGGATTCAGCAGCTTGCGCAATTGCCTGTCCTCCGCAGGGCCTGGGATTAGCAGGCAGTTTCTGCTGGCTTTGCCGAAATGATTCGGACGTCGAATTATAGTTAGCCCGACAGCATCTTGCACCGAGGCGCTGGGTCAAGAAAAAGAGAGGCGGACGTGATGAGGAAACAGTTACAGATCCTGCTCGTTTTCAGCGCGCTCGCACTGTTCTCTCTCCCGCGCATCGCAGAGGCCTGCGACTGTGTTCGCGGTCCCGTTTCGTTGCCGGTGCAATTTGGCCCAAAGGACGTCGTTTTCATTGGTCGGGTGGTCCAGTCTCGACCTCTCGCGTATATCGAATTGGACGTGCTCGAAACGTTCAATGGACGGCCCGATCGTCGGGTCCGGATTCCGACCGGACGAAGCGATTGTGACTACTTTCTGCCACCCGTCGTGATGAAGAGCGGCACTCAGTTTCTGGTATACGGCACTCTCCTCGACGACGGGACACTGGTGGTCAATCAGTGCTCTGGCTCAGGACCTTTGAACCGGAAGGCCCGTGAGCTTGAGCGCTTGCGGCAGCGAGCACAGCATCGACCGTAATGAAGTCTGAGCGCTCGAGGACCACGCTGGCTAACCCCCGCATGCAGCCGACGGCGGCGCTGCTGCGCGTTGAGCGCCGCGGCTGATGCGGAACCGTTAGGTGCCCCATGTCGACCACCGTCGCGGTCTTTGCATATGCGGTTCCAATAGCTGAGATAGATGGTCGATTGCCAGACCAGTATTTCAGTAGCCTAAAAGAAGAGGTTGGGTACTCCGTCATCGGGTTATCGAGAAATGGCAGCGTCATCGCAACGCTGAAGGCAATTATTGAGCTACTTCCGTTTGGCGCCGATCTTTATCTTCTCAACGGATCGTGCATCCTAACCGGCGAGTCCCTTCGGAAGTCATGCGAAACATTGGAATCGATTCTACGTGAGCTAGAGGGGAATCCAGGCATTGTTTGCAGGGCTACACGACGCCCGTATCAAGAGACGACAGAACTACACAGTCGAGGATTTAAGCCGCTGCCAATCACTATTGTTTATCCACCAACGGCACGCATTGAGAATGGATGGGTGTATTTCTACACCGAAACTGAGGTTGTATCGCTTCTGCGCAGGGCGCAGGTATCTCACGATCCTAAGCCACCCCATGATGATGAAGGAGAGAGTCTCGAGTTTGCGTTTGCTCTGCTCAAGTCGCATCTTTCCTTGTTACGAGATGCAGTGCCGTCCGAAATGGCAGTCGTGTTCAATAGGTACAACTAATGGCGGTGGCACCTAACCCCCCAGCGCAGACGGACGCGCGTGAAGCGCCGTACTATTTGTCACCGCCGCGGTCGCGCGCCGCTGGCTGGGAACGTTAGATGCCAAAGCCTCCGACTACGTTCAGCATTGCCCTTTTGCCATTTGCGTTTACGGCATGCGCAACACTGGACGCATATTTTGACGCACATGAAAATTTCAAGACCGTGATGCAATTGCAGGTTGGCAGAGATATAAGCAATCCGAATCTGACTAGGAACCGATATAGAGAGCGATTAGTTGGCGTAAAACCCCTTCAAAACGGCATTGTCGAAGAGGAATTCCTAAGCGGTCGTGACCTTCGTTGTCGCGTCTTCTTCACATTTGACGAGCAATCGCAAAAGATAGTTGGTTGGCGTTATGAAGGCACGAAAGATGAGTGTGCAATTGTTCCATAGAATTACATTGGCATCTAACAACGCGTTCGAGAACGGACGCGCCGATAAGCAGCTCGCTCTTGGCAAGAGTCCGTGGCGGCGCGCCGCTCAACGCGGACGTTAGGCGGACTTTGAGGAAGCGACACGGAGGATATACCCGATGAAAGACATGCACATCCAAGCGATCTGTGCGAAACGGGGTCGGAAGAAGCGGCGTGAACGAAGGGGATCCCTGACACCGTCTGTTCGGAAGGAGATATGGCGGAAGACCCGCGGCATCTGCCATGTCTGCGGTGGGTCCGCGGGCAAGCGTTGGCAGGCAGATCATGTCGTTCCCTGGCACCTGGGCGGCAGCCGAACCACCGACAATTACCTCCCCATCTGTCGCGAATGCAATGGACTCCGTTGGAGTCACGAGCCGAAAGTCCTTCGCCTGATCATGAGGATGGGCGTTTATGCGAAGAACGCTATCAGGCACAACACAACGCTAGGACAAGAGATGATGCGGGAGCTCCGGCGCCGAACCGGCACCAACCGCAAACAGCGCACTAGCGGGACGAAGCGGCGCGCCGCCTAACAAGGGGATGAAGCTGACGAAGCCCATCCAGATCGGAGCTCCGCAGCTTATCCCCAGTGTTGAGGCTGTAGAAAAACCCCTGTCGGAAAAATGAGGCCGTGATGAACAAAAAATGACCCACCAGAATGTGCTGCATTCAACGAACTCTAACGTGGGAAGAGGCAAGCGACCACCGAAAATGATTTACTCGACCCCTCAATGTTTTTCCCACAGCCTCGTTAGAGGTCGTAGGGTATTCATCGAGTAGCGCCTATCGAAGAAAGTCTCGCGTGCTGATATTGGCTCACGCAGTCCTCTTGCTCCTTCTAACCTGTGTGCCTGCTCTTGCCGACTTCACCAGAAGAGTAGTCGGGATAATTGACGGCAACACCCTCGAAGTCCTGAACGGCCACCATGCTGAACGTATCCGTCTCAGTGGCATCGACTGCCCTGAGAAGGGCCAGGCCTACGGCCAGAAGGCCAAGAACGCCGTCGCTGACCTCGCCTTCCGCAAAGAAGTCACCATCCAGACGCACGGCCACGACAAGTACCAGCGCACCCTTGGAGACGTGCTCTTGCCCGATGGGATGAATCTCAATCAGGAACTCGTCAAGCAGGGCTGGTGCTGGTGGTATCGGAAGTATGCGCCGGGAGATACGGTGCTGGAGCAGCTAGAGCAGGAAGCGCGAGACGCGAAGAGGGGCTTGTGGGCCGATCCTGCGCCGGTCCCACCGTGGGTCTACAGGAAAGCAAGAAGAGGACAAGCGCTTGACCGCTCAGACCTCGTGCCGTTGGATGCTGAGACTGAAGGACGTACGTCTACTCGTGGTCCGCCACTCTTGGGAGCTATCGAGAAAGACTCCGCGTCCTCTGCCTCAACATCTCTCTATCCCGTCATCGGCAACCGAAAGAGTCACATCTACCACCGGCCAGACTGCCCGAACTACAGCCAGGTTGCGCCACGAAACAGAGTGGCGTTTAATAGCGCGAAAGAGGCGGAAGAAGCGGGGGTATCGAGTGGTGGGGAATTGTTTATAGAAGGAACTTTATATTCGTGAACGAAAAGGAGAACCTCGAGGGAGCAGCGTGTGATTGTTTTTTAGATTCGTATAACGCGACTCATGCCTGCAAATTTTACATAGTGAGGCATCAGGACAAGCCTGACTTTATCGTTCAAGATTTTGAAAGTGGAGAAAGTCTAGGCATTGAAGTGACCCATCTCTACTTCGATGGGAAAGAGGCGAAGATGGTCCTCGGTCGACAGCCTCACGAACTCCATGGAGTGATGACCCTCGATGCTCTAATTCAGAAACTGAACGCTGACCTAGCCGAGAAGGTGACTCGGGCTGCCAGGTATGAGTACGTAGGCAAACTAGTTCTCTTGATCCGTGTTGCCTCTCCGATTTTTGACAAGCAAGACTTTGAGATGTATGCCGATGACATCTGCGTACCCGAGCTCAATACCTTCGCTGAAATTTGGTTACTGTTTTACAGTCAAGAGACCAAAACATACAGTGACTTGATGCAGATTCTTTAGCGCCGTGAGGCAAATGAATTCTAGACTGGGATTATTTTCTCTTCAGAAGTTTTATTATTATGAGTGACTGGCTAGTAGTTGGGCTTGAAGGCAGACTGTTTTGGACAACGAAGGAAACGAAGATCCAATTTCGTGGCCGCGAATTATTACTGAGACCCCCCACCGATAGCTTCGAGGCTGATATTGTAACGACCTATTCTCCGCCTGGCACCCACGATGAGGCACTGGTCATCGTGCGCCAGTTTCTCAGTTCTCTAGCATGGGTTAGAGGTGGAACCGTCAGAGAAATTGGAACCACAGGAGGTTCTCACCCGATCCATATAGGTAAGGCTTCGGCCCACACTGGACAAGGTCTCCAGTCAGCTTTAGTTGATTTTGAGGTTCGACTCGACTACTTACCAGATCCAACCGATCCACGAACCAGATTAGCTCTAGCATTCTATCGGGAGGCATTAGGACTAAATAATCTCTCCTACAAGTTTTTGGGATTCTTCAAAATCATAAATGTTTTGCACAAGAATGGCTCTTCTCAAGTGAGTTGGATTAATCAGGTAATAGATAGCTTATATGATCACACTGCTAAGGAGCGGATTGAACAGTTGAAAACAACCGAAATAAATGTAGGGCAGTATTTGTATCAATCAGGGAGGTGCGCTGTTGCCCATGCGTTCGCTGAACCTTTGGTGGATCCTGAAAATCCGGAAGATAGCAAACGGCTGCAAAGAGATTTGCCTGTGGTGAAGGCGCTCGCTCAGTACGTAATAGAAAAAGAGTTTGGCGTCAAATCCGAGCAAACAATCTGGCGCGAGCACCTATACCAGCTGGAAGGATTTAGAGGTGCATTAGGACAGGAGATTCTCGGCCGTATTAAAAAAGAGGAAAATGTTGAAGTGCAAGAAATTCCCGCTCTTCCTCGCTTATCGCTTATGGTGAGAGGATTAGAACATCTAAACATCTTCAAAGGAGTGGACGCTGAAATTATAGGGATCAGCGAAGGATGTCTATTCGTAGATTGTCACTCGACGGACAAGCTTGCCCACTGCCGTTTATGTCTAAATCTCAAGGAGGAGCTGCTAGAGTTTGATCCGATCGAAGGAATGGGGATTCTTGATGATGGAACATCTCGAAGTGCGAAATACGGTGCCGACCGTGCAAGGATTAAGAAACAGCTCTGTTTAAACGGAGTGCTTGAAGTTTGGAATGCAGAAACGGACATGTTGTTCGGCCGCACGGATCCATTCATGTTTACGAATATTGACATTAGTGCAAGTGTCCAGAACTTGGACAGAGAAATTGGATTGTACGAACAAATGGCAAAGGACCGAGAGGGGCAAACTAGCCAGTAGAAATAGGCATCTCCTTCACTTAATGCCTGTCCTGCCGGCGCCGACACTTCCCAGGAATCTACGGCCGTTCCCGCTTTCGCTCGTAAGGGTTTACACATGGCCTTATGCAGCGCGTGGAGTTGGGAGTCCGTGCTCACTGGGAGCGGAGAAAAAAGTAGGCGGAAGCGGCGGGGTAGAGACGAACGGGGAATTGTCGGTGAGGATCAGCCGGTGCCGCCGTGGGAATGGCGGAAGCGGTAGCCAAGGGGCGGGGTATCGACGGGCGGGGAATTGTCGATCATGCGACCGCTACAGTTGCCTCTCTACCGTTCCCACCAGCTTGCTCGCCGAAGCCTTCAACGCCCTTGATACTTTCAAAATCACGCTCAGGGTTGGCGACTTGAGCCCTCGCTCCAGTTGGCTGATGTAGGTCCGGTGAACTTCTGCCCGAAACCCTAGCTCCTCCTGTGATAGGCCGATTCGCTTCCGCAAACGGGCAATCTCCTTCCCCAACAAAGCTTCCGGCGAGGTCTTCGATCCACGGGTTCCCATACCCGCGATGCTGACGCCTTGAAGACTATTGATCTACAGACTATAGTATTCACAGGCTCCTGGCAGATCACCACGAGAGCTGATGCGCCCGTGCCTGAAACTTCCGTGACGTCCCGCGTAATCATATGCGGAAGGTCATAACTGCGGCTCCCACGAAGTGGAGACGGTCTAAGACTTTTGATTGAACTAGCGGAAGCGAAGACTCAGGACCTAGAGCGGAAGGCCATTTTGCCGAGGCGTAAAGGCTAGAAGAGGGGGCCGCTCACATGTTCGCGTTTCGCCTTGTGTCCCTCTGTGTTCTCATCCTTGCCAGTTCTTGCCCTGTCTATGCCGACACTAAAACCCTGACCGCTGACGCCTCCTACATCATGGGAGACGGCGAAACGCCTTCCTTTGCTGAGGCGATGGCCCTGCAGAGGGCCAAGCAGACGGCACTAGAGGAAGCTGGCACCTATGTTCAAAGCTACACGAAGAGTCTGAACCAAGACCTTACCGCAGATGAAGTTCAGACGATAGCCGGCGGGGTGTTGCAGGTCGAGGTGCTTGAGAAAACCCGAAGCCTCGTAGCCGATGGACTCCGTTTCTACACGAAGATCAAAGCCACGGTCACCACGGACAAGATGGAGGAGCTGGCCCGGCGCATCAAGGGAAAGAATGTCGTGGAGGAATACACCCAGCTCCAGGTGGAGTACGCGAGGCTCAGTCGTGAACTAGAGAGTTGGAAGCAGCGTGCGGCAATGGCTCCGCAAGGAATGGAGCGAGAAGCAGCCCTGGACCAAATCCAAGAAGAGGCGAAGGCCTTTGCGCGTGTTCAGCAAAGAGAAGTAGAGTTTTTTCAGCGTGTAGTCTCAGGCAAACAGTTGGTGGAACAAGCAGACCGTGAAAGGGAGATCATCGATAGACTCATAAAGACGATTGTGAGGAGTGGGTACGTAATTACGGCGGGCGATATAAAAGCGCTTCCTCTTTCCGGGAAATCTGACACGCTAGCCCTTAACGTGCCGTTGACAATGAAAGTATCTGATTCGCTTCATGAGGCTGTGTCCATCGCAACAGAGGCTCTGGGTGGTACTGTGCTGACAAATCTGGCGGTTCGGCTTAATAACGCTAATCGTCATATGTTCCCATTACGTATGGGGACAGTGAGTGGATCTGGTATCGATGAAACGAGTGATGGCAAACTTCGGCAATATGGCCCAACGGTCAACCTTGTTCGGATCGCCAAGGCTCTTGAAATAGCAAATTACTTTCAAGATGAACTGATGGGGCAAGTGTTCGTTGTCACATTTCTCAACGGAGAAAAAGAAATTTCTTCTTGCCGCTTGGGGGATCAGAATCGGGGCCTCAGGACAGTAGGGGCGGAAGACTGGTTTCCACTAAGGCGTATATTCCCAGTCCAAGATATGTGGCAACAGACCACGCACTTTGGGAACACCATCGCCCTTATTGCAAACGGGAGTTATGAGTTAGCCCCCCATATGAATTCCTTTCTTGGAGGGGTGTCAACCACTGAGAATAAGGGATACGTCGCCATAGTGAATGAGGAGGCCACATTTATCGCACAGCATAGGCTGCCAGCACAATTAGTGAGGAATTTGACAGGTGTCAGGATCCGTGCGCTCTTAATCTCAGCGCAGGACAAAGCCGACCCCAATAAGTGTGCCATCGTGCAGTGATTTATGTCTGAGTCATTTCTAAACCGCTTTCTTCCTAACACCGGATGGGGGTTGAGGCTCACCTCGCTGATTCCTGCCTCGCGTTGGGGATTTGGCCTAGGCACGCTCGTAGTCAACATCGTAGTTTTCAGCGTATCTCTCTTGGTCGCAACGCAGACCTTGCCTCTAAGCTCCAAGCCAATTGCTCTTACAGGCCTAGCCGCGCAAATGGCCTTAATCAGGAAACGCGAATCTGACATCCAACCGAAACGACGGTGGCGGTTCTGGTATGCAGCGGTCTTTGCCGTACTCGCGTTCATTTGGGTAACCAGCCCAATGGGCATAGGTATAAGGGACGAAGCCCAACGAATTGAGGCCATAAGCTCGATCGTGTTGGGTGGCTTCCTCATGTTCCAGCTCTTGATACTTCCCGTCACCGTGTCGTGCTGCGTTCGCAAGGCACCATCACCATGAGTATCCTCTATCACCGGACGGTCCTGCTGGTCTTGAGTGTCGCCCTTACTGGCTGCCAAGCGATGATCTACGGGACCGCCGCCGATCTGAATGCCCTATCCATCGGAATGACCAAAGCCGAAGTGGTCGCGATTATGGGCTCCCCTGTCTCAGTGAGTGCGGACGCAGCAGAGGAACAGTTCATCTACAAACGCATGAAACACGTGATTTCCGAGTGGCCCCGCACCTATGTCGTGACCTTCAAGGACGGCAAAGTCGTGAAGTATGGGGAGCAGTACGACGAACGAAACGTCAACCTCTACTGAACATGAGCACCCTCTATCGCAGCCCGATCAGATATGGCAGATTTGTGCAGTACTTGATGCGATCGTGTCCGACGACCGGGCCACAGGGCTCGAATTTGGCGCCGGCGAGGAGATCGCCGACCTTCTCAAGCGGAGCGCCGTACTGCAGCGCGAAGCTCATCAGGCGGGCGATGACGTCGTAGAGGCCGATCAATTCGGAGGAACAGTCTGGACCCTTCATGCGGAGGAAGACTTCCGCTGGATGTTCGTCGTCATGGACGCTGAGGTAGAGCGTGCGCTGGCCAGCGATTCTGACTTTTTGTGTGATGTGATGGCGACGGTGGGGAAGGGCACGGCGGGTGCTCACGAAGCCTGTCCTTGACCAGAATCTTGGTTGCGTCTGGTTGCAGATTTGCGTAAATTTTGCTCGATTTTGCCGCGATCTGCCGAGCTAAATGCTTGATCTTGTTGATGGGCCTGAGGGTCAGATGAAATTCGAAATCCGCCACTCACCATTCCCTATCTCAATCCTCACTGGCTGCTGCGTGTGCGATGCTTAGCAGAACAGACGATCGCCCATTTCCAGCCTGAAGGAAATATACTTGCGCCCGCACTTCAGCCACAGGTCGCACACTTCCAGAATGAAAACAGGGAGGTAGGGCGAGGCTGCGAATATGCAATTCATGCCACGCGCCGGGAATAGTTGTTGGCACTCTCCAAGACTCTACTAACCATGTGAGGAACTCACGACTCGGCTCCGGGTGATTCGCTAGGCGGTTTAGATTTCATGCGCAGCCTGTGAAAGACCCCTTCCTTGTAAAGCTGTAAGGCGGATTGAGCCAGCAGGCTGAGTAGGTCCTTATCCGGCAAAGTCCTTATCTTCTTCGCGTGCGATGGAAGATGTGTCTCGAAAATCTGAATCAACTCTTCTCGAATCTTCTTGTGTGGGCAGACAAGGTGGACATATCGAGCAGGATACCAATCCTCTGGTACTTCATGGAGGGGTGGTGTTGTCAGATACTTAACCCTGTACGATGTGTACCCATACGCACTCTTGCTTTTTTCGGTAACAATGCAGAGGTCTTCACCGTAGGCGAATACAATATCTCCAACGTCTAGCTCCTTGCCAGAAACGGAATTGAGCGCCTCGGTTGCATCTGCTTTGGTCTTGACCAAATTGTGAACAAACTCCGCGTCTCCAGTCAGAGGAACACCGGCTAATTTGTGCGCCTGAAGTATGATCTGAGTGCAGAGCAGAATGACATGTGAGGAGATTGTTCTGGATGTGTTTCGACTAGTCTCAAGGGATGGTCCGCCGATGTTGGCATGAATGAATCTGCTGGGAGTGGCATATGCTTTCTCGTAACTGACTCCCAAAGTAATCTTCTGATTCGCGTCGGCCTGCTCTAATGCCAGCTTGTAGCGGGCTCTTGTTGAGCAAAACAGGTTCCCTGCCTTGAGCGGCTTGTCCCAGTTTGTTGAGTGATTCAGAAACCATACCTTCTTGAGGTCAACAGACTTACTGCACTCTTTTACTGTGGAACAAAAGAGTTTTATCGATTCTTCGGCATTCAGGTTCCGGCAGCTAAAAAAATCCATGAAGTCCCGCTGAAGGCCTAGGTAAGCATTAAGGAGTTCGCAAGTCAGGAAAAGACGATAGTGCTCTTGAGTATTTGTAGACTCGAAGAGAAGCAAATCGCCTAGCAATTCGACCAATTTGCGTGACCACAGATGCTGCTCATCCATCAGGCCTTCTCGCGTTACTCTCATCATGTGAGAGCCATGCTCTTTCTTGAGGACCTCTTCTATCTCACTTTTGTCAGGATCGCTGAGAAACCCTTCCCACCTCAACATGGCTGTACTCAACTTCAGCACTTCATCGAGTACGCCATAGAGATAGTAGGCGCGCGAGTCATGGAAACCACTCCCGGAAACTCCAAGAAATGTTTCTTCATTGATGGGTAATGCCATCTGGAGTGTAAATGCGGCGCGTAATATAATACCGACAAAGAGGTCTCTCCCTCGCTTGTTGTCGGAATCTGGCTCCTGCGGCTCATCGGTTTGGTTGTTCTCCACAGACCATTACCTCCTTTGCGAGGGGAAACGGGCACATGCTACCTTTTTACGTTGGCTTGGTCTATTGCAGTGTCATAGGGTGAGAGGTGAGAAGGTGAGAAAGTGAGGAAGAAGTAGGACCGCTGCGCGCCGGAAAAATTGGCTTACAAATTGTTTGTGCAATACACACAATCAGTTCCCGCAAATGGCCCTAAGAATTCTCCCTCCCAGTGTGGCTAAATTGTGGCAGAACTATCGAGTCCTATCGGTTTTGACGGATTCATTACCTGCCTCTCGCTCCTCTGTAAGTGATTGAGAACGAAACGATGAGCACGATCGAGCCCTATAGTCTCTAGGCCTGTAGGGGTTTCAAATCTCGCCCACTTCCGGCTTATAATAAGCCTCGCAAGTGTGGGATAAACCCATGCTTCTGGTAGCTACGGCGCGGTCTGGCTCGGAATCAACTCTGGCACCACGTTTGAAACCATTTCAGTCTCTCGAAGTTATAACCTCAAATCTGATTACACAATCATCGGGATAACGCTGTTCTCCGATAAGCAATCCCCTGTCCCTCAAGTGTATGATGCTTCCATCGCATTGTGGTTTTCCCTCGCGCAAAGGAGTCGAAGAATGAGACTGCAAGAATGCGACTTAGACAGCGTTGCCGTTCAAACCAAACCACTTGTCATAAATCGTCCCGAATCTATATGGGAGACTGCACACCAAAGTGAAATCATTCCGGAGGCCCTTTATCGCTTTTATTGTGCCGCGAATTACTTTTCTTATGGGCAAGCTCCCGGATTTCTTTCTGATACAAGCGGCATTCTCTTTCCTTACCTTGGAAATCTCGCTCGCGGGATTAGGTATTCTTTTGAAGAAGTAGACGAACTGTTCGGCGCCATAAAGAAGGATCACGACAGATCCTTTTCCCCCGCGAAGAAAGTTAAGAAGGAAACTTGGGATCCGAAGGCTTCCCACAAAGTTCGGCGCTCATTTAGAAACCTAGTTGTGGTACTCACAGGTACTCTCGACCAGTTCGCAGAGGTTGCGGCGATCTTCTTTTACGGCGAAATGCCT
>Ga0315287_10005208_pt1 | contig 12794 bp, 8 predicted proteins | sample YL17G11_0_MG_FD_205037 | JGI IMG/M metagenome (GOLD analysis project Ga0315287, IMG submission 205037) | Sediment microbial communities from Yellowstone Lake, YNP, Wyoming, USA - YL17G11_0 | ecosystem: Environmental > Aquatic > Freshwater > Lake > Sediment | place: USA: Wyoming | collected...
GCCAACAAGGCGTTGGCCGCTGCACAGACCGAGGACGACGTGCGCCGCGCGCAGGCAATCTCGCAGCGGGCCAAGGCATATCTCGACGAAGGGACGGCCTTGGCCAAGGAGACGGGCCAGACGTGGCTGCAAGAGCAGGCGCACCGCAGCATCCGCACCAATCTGGAGCAGCGGATCGCAGCCGAGAAGCAGTTGGAGGAACTGCAAGCCGCCCGCGTACAAAGTCTAGCGGACGAGGCCGCCAAGGAGCAGCAGCGGCTCGATCAGATGAAGAGCCTGATGAAGGCCATCCTCGCCGATCTGCAAGCCTTCGACAAGCAAGGAGCGAAGTCGCCCCAGGCGTTGGAGGATCAACAAGCCCGCCTCACTGAGAACATCGACAAGTTCCGCCAGTTGTGGCTCGGGGGCGAAAAGGTCAATGTGGCCGATCTGCTGGCATTCGACCAGCTTCAGCGCCGCGTAACAACGGCCTTGCAGGGTGGCATCTCAGAGGCGGAGGTGAAGCAACTCTACTCGGCACCCGAAACCTTCGCCAGATTCCGCGAGGACATCGAGCGCGGCATCGGGCCGGTGCGTCTGATGGTCGAGACGGCGGAAGGGTCCGCTTTGAGGTTGGGGCAAGAGACTAAGGGCATGACGGCCGAGGAGACTATCGCGCACTATTCCCAGGAGCTTCAGCGCTCGACGCAGATCATCAATAACTTCAACTCCGCGCGTGACGCCCTGAAAGTGGCCAACAGCGCGTTGGAAAAGAGCCAAGAGGAAATCAAGGCCGCGCTGGATCGCTGGGCGAACGTCGGCTGGGTGAAGGACTTGGAACGGTTCGGCGGGGTGTGGGCGCTCGCCCACGACCGGCTCGGACGGTTCACCGGGATCAAGGAGGCCATCATTGCGCTGGAGAAGGCGATTGACAAATTCAACACCCCCGGCGCGAAAATCTCGACCGAGGACTTGGACACGCTCCAGGCCGCCTACGACAAGTACCTTGCGGCCGTCCGACCGAGCGCCAAAAGCAAGGCAGCCTTGGACGAGTTTATGAAGAAGGCGTCCTCGGCGGCTGAGGCGGCCAAGCGGGTCGAGACGATCAACGCGGGGGTCAGGGAGATGGAAATCCCGGCGGCGGAGGCCAGAGGGACGAAGGAGGCCCTGGAAGACGCCTTGAAAGAGGCCGAAGAGGCGGCCCGTAGGGCGAAGGAGAGCACCGGCGATGCGCAAACCAACGCAGAAGACGCCGGAAAGGCCCTTTCGCAGGTTTCGCAGATCGACATGGGCCGCCTGCTCGGTCAGATCGAGGGCATGGCCGACGCCATGTGGAACGTGGCGAGGGCGTCCGCGATGGTCAGGCTTCCGGCAGCAGCAGAAATGACCGCCGCCCACGGCGGAACAGCATGGAAGTTTCTGGCCGGCGGTGGCGCGGTTGGCACGGACGTGATCCCGGCGATGCTCTCGCCGGGTGAGTTTGTCATCAACGCCGCCTCGGCGCGGCGGTTCGCATCCCAATTGGTGGCCATCAATGCCGGGATCAAGCCCGTCTTCCGTAGCGAGGGCGGCAATGTCACCAACATCGGCGACATCAACGTGACGGTAACCGGCGGCGGATCAAGCCGCCAAACAGCGCGGTCGATCGCTAACGAATTACGTAGAGAATTGCGGCGGGGAACTTCACAATTGTGATTAGGAGTGGACAATGAAACCTGTACTTAGTTTGGGCGCGAGTGCGAGTGCAATGGTGACACGCAGGAACACGGCCGTGAGCGAGGCCGCGCCGTGCGGCCGGTTTGTGGTCGAGCATTGGCGAGGGGGTAAGCGAATCAACGAGTATCACTTTCCCAATGCCGTCACGAATGAGGGCAAGAACTTTCTCCTCGGCGTGATGTTCAAGGGCGCGACCCAGAAGACGGCTTGGTATTTGGGGCTTATTTCCGGGACGGGTTACACCGCTTTGGCCGCCACGGATACCTATGATGATATTGACCAGGCCGGCAACGGCTGGGATGAATTCGCGGCCTACACCGACCCTGCTAACTCGAACAGTGCGACGACTCGCCCTGCGTGGATCATGGGAAGTGTATCCGCGCAGTCTCTTACGAGCAGTGCGGTCTCCGTGTTTGACATTACGGGTGCGGGCACGGTGAAGGGGTTGTTTGCGGTTGCCGGCGCTGCGGCGGCGCAAACAAAGTCGGACCACACCCCCGGCAGTTATCTCTGGGCGACTGCGTTGTTCACGGCTGGCGATGTCACCGTCACCAACGGCGATCAGTTGAAAGTCACGTACACAACTGCCGCTTCTGCGTAAGTCGTCTTAGCTGGAAGGGCTGAAGCATGGCGCACGGGGACAATAACCCAAATACGGCCTATTGCACGGCCCTGATGACGAGCAATACCACGCCGTCACCAAATGTGGTGTCTGCGGACCCCGGTTCGAGTACGGGCTGGCGCGCGTTCAACCAGAATGTGGGCGATGAATGGTATGCCTGGGCGAATGCTCCGAAGTGGGTGTGCTACGATTTTGGCGCTGGAAATGGCAAGGTTGTCAACAAGTATGCCCTGAACAGCAGTAGAACCAGCAATAGCCGCTGGCCAACTGGTTGGAATTTGCAGGGTTCTAATAATGGCTCCAACTGGACGACATTGGATACGCGCTCTGGTGTCGCTTGGCCCGGCCAATACGCATGGACGGCTTACTGCACGTTTGAAAATAGCACGGCGTACCGCTACTACAAACTGTATGTCCCTGGTTCCCAGCCGAATGAGTGTTGTATTAGTGAAATCAAACTCGTTGAGCAATTAACCAACGAGTTTCAGCGTCTTGGTGAGTCTTCGGTAACCATCACGGTCGAAGCCCAGGTGCTGGGTGGCGAGTTTTCGCGTGGCGGCGTATCGGCAATCGGGGTGACGACCGAGGCCGCTGAGGCGATTGCCTCCTCGTGGTTTGCTCTGTCGCCATTCACAGTCACCGATGATCTAAGCGTCATCGGTCCAGTTGTGCTTGTGGCGTCGGCCGCGCTCGATCTTGCTGCCTCCGCACATCTTGCGGTGTCTCAGACAGCAGAGGCCGTCAATACGTTGGCTGTCTCGGCGCAGGCCCGAAGTGCTAACGCCGTGTGTGAGGCAGCAAATGCTTTTGCGCTAGTTGACATCAGTGATGTCGGCAACGCAAAAGAGCGGCTCGTCGGTACGGAGATCACGATTCTTGCCGCTGCCAGCGGGGAGGCGGCTAAAGCCGTGACAAGCCCCGTCGCACTGGCGACAACAGCCACCTGCCAACTCGCCAAGCGGCTTGTCTCCGTCATTGTCGGGTTGAGTGCGGTTGCGCAGGTGGCCAATAGTTCGCGTTCGGTAAGTGCCTCGTCCGTGCTGCAAACGACGACGGTCGCGGTCGATCCCGATGCTTTGAAACTGATCGAGATTGATACCGGGCTGAGTGTGTCGGCGATGGCGGAGAAGGTTGTTCCTGCCCACTATAGCATCCAGTTCTCAGTGGGAGCGATTTCTGACGTTGGGCTCGCGGTTGACGTGGATCGCCAATGTCAGTTGCGCAGGACGGTCGAGAGTAGCATTGCATTAACGCAAAGCGCTGCCTACTGGATTGATGTCTCTTCGGTTCTTTACCAATACCATCCGTTCATTGGCGCTGGTGCTTCAGACGCACCCAGTCCACCGCCCTCGGTGCTCGCCGGGCCGTTGGACGGCATTATGGCCCCATTCCAGTTGGTTCACCCTGCCACCGGGCAAGTGACCGATTTTGTGACGCTGCGAACACCCAACCTCGGCAACAAGGACCGGCTCAGCTTCAATCGGGTCTTGCGGGAGACGCGCGGCGGCACCTTGATCGTCTACGCCGATCCGATGTGGCCGAAGATTCAGACCCTTGTGCTCAGCTTCTCCGGGCTTGGGCAAAACGAAGCTCGGGAGTTGTTGGCCTTCTTTGACGGCCACCTCGGTCAGGAGATCGGCCTGATCGACTGGAAAAAACGGTATTGGCGCGGCGTAGTAGTCACTCCCGATGAGCCGATCGTGGAAGACTCACGGGGCAGTTTCTCAGCCAGTTTTCAGTTCGAGGGGGAGTTGGACGAAACCTGGTCGCCGGCGAACTTGTAGGGGGTGAAGATGTTTACGTTGCAAGCACCTCATCCACAGTTGCAGACCACGACGCTGCTGCCAAACCCACAGTTCAGCGACTCAGAGGGCCTGATGGTGTCGGTCGCGCGGAAGACGGCCATCGACGGCACGCGGTACACCTACGTTAAGCGTAAGGACAACCGGCGAAAACTGAAATGGTCCTTCCGGCTCACTCGCAACAAGGCCCTGGAACTGCGAGCCTTCATCCTGTCCTACTTCGCCTCGAAGATCAAACTGACGGACCACCGTGGCCGTGTCTGGGTCGGTAATTTCACAGACAACCCGTTCGAGTTCGATACGCCAGAACGGGCCAGCCCGGCAATCGGCCCAATGCCGCGAGGCGAGACGCAGGTCATCGAATTGGAGTTTGAGGGGGTCGAGCAATGAGGAGCATATCCGTAGCGGGACTGACTCAATTGGCACAGCGCCACGGCAACGAGCCAATCACCATCGTCGAGATCGACTGGGTGGTTGGCAAGACGACGGCCTACGCGGACCGTACCGTGGCGTCGGTCCCCGGTCGGATCATTGAAGTCGGCGAACTCGATGACGTTGTGAACGTCAGCGGGAACAGCGACTCGCAGGAACTGAGCCTTACGCTTGACGATACCGATGGGACAATCAAGGCGATTCTTGATACTCACGACGTTCACAAGCGGGACGCGCGGGTCTACCAGTATTTCACGGGCCTCAGCCTCTCCGACAAGTTTCTGCTTTTTAGCGGCAAGCTCAGTAGTCCGATCGTCTGGAACGAGCGGGACCGCACCGTTAAGGTGACGCTCCTCTCTCAACTTGAGGACCGGGAAATCGGGTTTTCTGCGGAGGAGGGCCAATTCCAATACCTGCCGGCCGAGATGGTGAGCAAGCCGTGGCCGATCATCTTTGGTACGGTCATCAACAATCCGTGCCTGCCGGTCACAACGGCGATCAGTGGCACGACGCTTACGCCGGTTGGCATCCTTGCTGGCGACCAACAGATGTTGAGTCTGCCGACATCTGTTTGGACCGATGTGGATTTTCACATCAGTGTGATTCGCGGCAACGAGGAATTGAAGCACTTGAAGAAGGTTATCAGTTGCTTCTCGGGGATTGATGACAGAAAGGCTGCCCAGTATCAGCAGCAATACGACTCACTCTACGAGCAGTTATGCGACGCCGTGATCGACTACAACGGCCGGCAGGAGTGTACGCGGCTGCGGCGGCAGAAGAAAATCGACGAGGCCAACGCCAACGGCACCGGAGACAATCCGATCAAGATTCTTGGCGGCGAAGATTTTCCGCAGGGCCGAACTGTTACGATCGCCATCGAGGGCGGCCTCTTCACGGGCACCTTCTCCGGCACCGATTTCCACGTGGCCGCCAGCGAGAATGCGGAACTAACGGCCAAGGCCCAGGGAGCCTACAACGCGAAGATCAAGGACAAGGACGTATGCAGTCTGGAGAATACCGACCTTCGTAACTACTGGTATTGGGAGACGCCAGTTCCATGTGGTACGGGCGATTTTGGCAACGAATGCGTGGTGACGGATACTGTGTGGCTCTTCACGCACGTCAATGAAGACGCCATCATGGATCGTCAGCCCGTGATTCAGCAGTTTTGGGTCGAACCAGGCGCGTCCGCCACGCTTTGTGCCAACGAACGGAAAACCTATATCGCTTCGATTACGCCCGGTACGGTCCTGGCGGTGCGGGCCTACAAGCAGGTTTCGTCCGGCTCGACTCGGTTGGTGGACGTTCCCACGGACCTCTACACGGTCACGACGGCAACCTATGGGACGATTGCCGCAGTCCAGATTGAACTTCAAAAGCCGCTGAGCCATATTCTGGATGAAGGCTGGCAAGACGACCTGTACGTGACGTTCCAATCGAGCGTTGGCCCGAACATCGCGGACATTGTAGCCTACATCGTCAGTCAGTACACCGATCTGACGTGCGATACGGAATCGTTTGCCCACGTCAGGACGAAACTGACGCCGTTTCCGGCCAGTTTTCCGATCAACGATCGGAAGAACGTGGTGCAAGCTCTACAGGAGATCGCCTTTCAAGCCAGATGCGCCATCTGGTTCTCGGAAGGCACCGTCTATCTTCGGTACTTGCCTGAGGAGCCGACGCCGGTGGACACCATTACCGAGAGTGACGTGGACGCCGAGACGGGCGTTGAAGTTGAGCTGACCCCGACCGAGACTTTGGTCACGAAGATGGTGGTCAACTGGCATCTACGTTGTGCTACCGACGACCGACCGTACACCGTGACGCTTCGGCACAACTTGAAGAAGTACGGCACCCACGAGCAGACCTACGACTTCTACATTTTCAATCAGCCGGACATCATCTACAAGATGGCCACCTTCTGGTTGATCCGCAAGTCGAACACTTGGAAGCGGATCAAGTTCACGACGCCTCTGCACAAGCTCAATCTGGAGACTTTTGACGCCGTGACGTTGGACTTTGACCAGCCTTACGTTGCCAATGGTCCGATCACGGCGATTGTGGAAAGCGCGAGGTACAACTCGGCGACCAACGCCATTGACTTCGAGTGCCTGGTTCCGGTGGTCGCAGGAACCATGACGAAGTACCCGTACTTCTGGCCCGCGGCTCTGCCGGCATCTACCCCCTGGCCGCCGCAGTCCGACATCAATGCAGGGTATGCTGGGGCAGGCGGGATCGGGTCGGGTGCGAGCGGTTCATTGCCGATCGGCGATACCAGCACGATTCCTAGCGATGGGCCGGTGTTCGTCGGCGGTCAAAACGTCGTGTTTGGGCCGCATAGCGACTGGGGCGATCGTCGTCCGACAGATGTTGGTTTTGCGGCCCAGACCACGGTATCCAGCGGAGACTATACTGGGAGCAACGTGCAGCCTCGGGTGCCACTCGACTTGACGGTCGATTACTCCGAGCCGATGGTGCCGTTGAAGGACAACACGGCAATTGCTGGCGATCTGACGATCGACATCCACCGCACCAAGGTTTACGACACATCCAGCGGCGAACGTCAGGAAGGCTATTTGTCGAGCCTCGTCAAGAAGATCAACGAGGACGGCAAGCTGGTCCTGGACGGCGACGCGCTGATTGCGGCGGACGACGTGGAGAAGAGTTTCGATTTCAAGTACGATGAGGAAGGCGACACGCTTGGCGCGGGAACTGCCTTCCTGCAAGATTCAGGAGGCGGAACCTGAGCACCCTGTTTTATCGACTTGCAGGCGCGGGGATCGCAATTCTTGATTCACACTGCTGACAATCGGACGGAGAGACCTGTTTGAGATAATTGGCAGCGAGTGGATGCTGACAAGAAGACTGAATGGCAAGACATCCGTCTGGACTGGTGACCGTGAGCGTTCGCCATCGGCAACTGAGCCAGGCCGGTCGGAAGACGCGGGGCGCGATTCGCTCGTAGCCTTCAATGTCCGGCGGCTCCCCTTCGGGATACTCGATTCGGCCGTCGTCATGGACGATTGGTTGGCCGCATGGCCCCGGCTCGATTGGGATTGCCAATTGGACCATTCTATAGAAGGCCGCTTCGGTGCCGCCGGAATAGACCAACAAAAATGAAGTGGGCTGCTTCACCATTTCCCCCTTGGGCAATGCTGGGTGGCCATCTTGATCTTGTTGAACACGGCCATGCCCCAAGCGGCTACACGACATCCACAGCCGACGCAGATGTCGCTCCTACGCTTTCGCCAGACGCATTTTGCGCAGTGCCGTTGGTAGATGCCTTGCACCTCCTCATCGCTACGCTCCGGCCGACCGGCGGCAATCCATTCGGCGACCGCCTGGGCGTAGGTCTGAAGGCGCTTCGGGATGCTTGGCGTCTTGGAAGGTGTCTGGCAGAACCGACAATCTTCAGCCGTCACACCGGTTCGATAGCAGGTCTTGGTCTCATCCAGACAAACGCGAAATACAACCACACCTGAGATCAGATGCCTACCGTCACTCGCTTTGGGGCATGGGGGGTATTTCATTGGTTCAGATGCAATGGGGGTCTGGGTACGCTCCCTGATACGGAGGACCCATATCGTTGGCGCTTCCGATGAGGGCTACTACGGTTACGTTCTCGTAGTAGTCTGCGCCGCCCAAATACCGAAACCCATCAGGAGCCACTTGAAAATGGGTGGAGGGGTCAACGCCGGCGACTTCGCCGGAGTTCTGAATGGGAAGTACGATGCTGTATTGGTATGGGGTAATAGTTTGATAGGCGGGATAGTTGGGGGGCTGGCCATCGAAAATGAAGTGATGTGTTCCGGTCGTTGTCAAGCGTACAAACCGATGCGCAATTCCGGTCGGCCCGAATGGAGCACTCAGGTCGATGTACCAGGAATCACGGGTTCCGCGCAGGTAAGGATTGATCCAGCAGGGTATGTCGCTGACATGCACGGGTGAGAGGCTCATGGAATAGGGGCCATCCCAGTGGCAACACTCACATTCGTCGATCGCGTTGTTCAATTCCTCGATGATGTTTTGCTTCCAAGTCCGTAGGTCTGCCGAGAAACTCGGGGCGTTGGTACAGATCGCCGTCAACCTACTTCGGACGGCGGTAATGTCGTCCGTTGTCCAGACATGGTTTACCGCGACCTCCGTGAGCGGTATCCCGTCTGCACAACTCAGGGCGTTCACGCGCCGAATAAGGTCGTTCCAGTCGTCGCGCGTCCAGGGCCGTCCCATTGCCGCCTCCTCAGTACATCCGCAACAAAGTGTGGTAGACCTTGGCCTCGGCCAGGCAATCAGCCAATGCGTCATGGGGATTGGCGTTTACGATCCCAAGTCGTGCGCACATGGCTCCCAGACCCACCCGTGGGAACGGGACCGGCTCGCCGGCAAAGGCCGCCTTGTCGTTCAGCCCGATGGCGTAGAGCATTCCGTCGCGGGCGTGGCTGTGGAAGATCAGGTCCGTTTGTTCCACTCCCAGCCACGCCTTGAGGAACGACGACTCGAAGGCCCAGTTGTGCGCCAGCGGGACGAGGCACTTCTTGAACGGCAGCCGCAGGGCCACAAACCAGTCATAGAGCCAATCGGCCACGCGATCGGCCTCGGGGGCGTGCAGCAGCAGTTCCGACATCGGAATCTTGTGCTTCTGCTTGGCGGCCTCGCTCTCCCGTTCCGGGTGCTTGGGCTTGACGTGCGTGTAGAAGGGACGCACGCCCTCCAAGACCTTGAAGTCGGAGTCCAAGGGCACCGCGGCAATCTGTACAATTTCGTGCCACCCCGGTCTCGTACCTGTAGTTTCGAGATCGACGGCGGCCATGAGACAGCCGTTGAGGTGAACGAGACCAGGATAGACGATCGAGTTAGCCACGGCGGGTTTTCCTCCCTGGCTTGCGGGTCTTTCTCGCTGTCTTGCGAGCCTTGCGAACGGCTCGCAGTGCCTTCTTCAGGAGCGGCGCGTAGTTTGGCATGTCATTGAGTTCGGCCGGCAGCCGCCCGCGCTCAATCATCTCCTCGTAATGGATCAGGGCCATTGCGTTGAACATGATCGCCGCCAGGTGGTCTTCGTCCCGCTTGCCCTGCTGGTAGCGCATAACGTGCCGTTTGAGCGAGGCCACGCAGCGGGAGAACGGCATCCCGTTTTCCCAATTGCGCTCGGCGTACTTGGCCGCGCCCATGCGGAGCCAGTGGCCCTGCCGTTCTTCGGCGAACGGCGAGATCAGGTCGGGGCGGGGCTTGTCGTCGGCCGTATCGCGGATAGCCATTCCTTTGCCGAAGGATTGCCGTTTGCCGCTGTCGGTCATGCCGTACTTGCTCATTGATCTTCTCCAGGATTCACAGATGGCGCTACTTCGATGATGTCGCCGCCGTATTCGTCCGCGAAGGCGGCCTCGTCTTCCGGCCACTGGTCGGTTTCGACTTCGGCGACTAGGCTGGCCCGCAACGCAGAGCGCGTGAGGAAGCCGGTGGAACGGTAGATGCGAAGCGTCATGGCTTCTCCTTTTCCGCCGGCTTGAGGGTCAGGTTGGAAACGTACTTCATGTTGCCGTGGCCAACGATGCGCTGGTGTCGAATGGGCAACTCTCGGCCGACGCGGATTTTCGACCAGGTGTGCTTTTCGGTGGGTTCAAGCCAGGTCTCGAAACGGGTGAAGAACTCGGCGAACGGCGTATGCTTCTCGTGTGTCGGTTCGCAGCATTGGCCGATGAACCGCTCCAAGTCAGTTTGATTGTCTTCCTGGGCCTCACGTTTGCTTGCTGTCGTTACCACGGGCAACCGCAAGCGGTCGATCATCGGCGGCAGATCAAGGTGCATGAGCGTGTAAAGGAAATGCGGGGCTTCCTGGTCGAGGAGTGGCTCCAGCTTCGGCTTGGCAATCTTTTGCTCTTCGAGTAGATCGCCGACAGAAATCGCCGTGATCCGTGTGTCGCCGGGAAAGACGGGGCAGTTCTCGCGTTTGTTGGCCGTCTGGACCCAGTGGGTCGCGTTGGGCTGCGCGAAACAATCGTGCCGCATCTTGCGGATCAGGATGGTTCGTCCGGTGCTGTACTCCTTGATCTTGGCGTGGGCACCTGGGGCTTTGGAAATGTCCGTTTCCTCCACCGCACAGATGATCGCGCCGGATAGTTCGCCGTTGAAGTCGCTGGTGAGCGACCGTTCGGCCTTGACCACGCCCTTCGTCACCAGCCGTTGCAGGGACTCGTAGAAAATGCTCTTCCCGCTGTCTTCCGGGCCAAAGAAGAAAAGGTACGGGAGGGGCTGGAAGGGGTCGCGGAAGGCACAGGCGACCCAACTCCGCAGATAGTCAGCCCCGGTCTTGATGTTCGCCTCGATGGCCCAGGGCAGTTCCCGCAACACAGGCGTTAGCTCGTGGCCGATGTGGTCGAATATCATGTCCCAGTGCGGGTGGCAGGGAACTTCGTCGTCCGCTAATTCGGCGGCCTTGTACTTGAATTGGGCGGCGTCGAGATTCCATTGCCGGCCGCCGGGGTACTCTTCACGGAAGGGCAGATTGACCAAACGCCAGCCCCGTGCGGCGGCCGCGCCCATGATGGCCTCGGCCTCGTTCTTCGCATGATCCAGGCTTTGCAGGATCATCTTGATGTTGGAGGCGGGATGCCGCACCCATTCTTTCCCCTTCTTAATCACCCAGCCGGCGTGTTCGACGGCAGCGGTCTCCACGGCGCGGATGATGCCGTCAAACTCGTTGTAGTCGAGTTCGTCGGCCTCCTTCGAGTCTGTCTGGACCTTGAAAATCTTGACGTATTTTCCCTTCTTGTCCTCCCAGCCCTCTCTTGGTCCCTCATCTTTCTTCCGTTCGATCTCTGCCACCAGCCGGCCGTCCTTGTGGGCCTTGAGCGTCACCTTGCGGTCGCCGATGTTCGGCAACGCGAGGTCTTCGCCCAGGGTCTTGGCGGCCTGAATGGCGGCGTCGGCCGAGGAGAAGACGTAGCCACCCTGCTCGCGCTCCACACCGCCCAAGAGCGTGCAAGCGGTCGCCAGGTTTGGGTAGCGGTTGAAATAGCAGGTGGTCCATCCTTGGCCGTCCTGGGTCCAGGTGTCGGCCTCGTTGATGCCCGGCGAGAAACGGTAGACCCGCCAGCCCCCGTTGGGCAGCGGGAAGAGAAAGCAGTTTGGCGTGCCGAGATCGCGACCTTCGGAGATTGTCTTGAAAATGCCCACTAGCTTCAGGGCCTTGCCCTCGGGGCCTTCGATCAATCCCTTGAGCGCGCAGGTGTGGGTTTGCAGCAAGTGGTGGTCAGCGACCCAGAGGGTAGTTGCCCCGGAGCGCATCAGGGCTTCGATTTGAGCCTTATGGCTCTCGTCCAGGGGAATGATCTTCCGGCTGGATGCCAGGGCCTCGAAGGGGTCTTGATCGTCTTCGGCGATCTCGTTGACCTTGATCTTGGATCGCCGCCCTTTGACCACTTCGATGTGGTCCCGCCAGTTGGCCGGCAGGTCGGCCACGCCCAGCCGCTTTGTGGCCGGCTTGATGATCTCTAACCCGTGGTTCTCAGCCGACATCTTGCGGTGCCATATCCACATGACATGGCCGCAGGCGTCGATGGCGCTGGCAAAGTCGAAGCCCACCTCGGCTGACATCATCCCCAGGACACAGCGAGCTAGGGCGGCGTGCTCGGTGTGGTTCTCGGTCGGGATGCCTTCATCGTCGAAATAGACATAGAGGTGGATGCCACCGCCGCCGGTGCTCCGACGGACTTCGACGTAGGGCAGGGCGCAGGCTGCCTGCTTGACCTTCTCTAGTTCCTTGTCTTCGACGCCGATGCCCCTGGCGTGGCCAGTCAGGGCATCGAAGTCGTAGCCAAAGTGCCGTGTGCGGCGAGCCTTCCAGTCCCAGCCCGTCATGCCGATGCCCTCGGCGTACAGGTCGAAGGGATACCCGATCTTGTAGTCCTCCCACGTCGGGTCCGTGGCGGCGTTCTTCGGGATGCGGATGGAGTGCCAGGTGTCGCTCCCGTTCGACCAGGTGGATTTTTTTCCGGCAACCGGCTCACCGTCGCCGGCAATTACGTTCACCTGGGTCTCCATCGCAGTGGACCACCGATCCACCAGATCGGCGTTGGCCGCCGTCTTGCGGGCCTGGAGGAAGTTGTGGAGAGCTTCGCTTACTTGAGGCATGACATCTCTCGATAGGCCGCGTCGGTCGATCCTGTTGAGCGTATAAACGCACGCGACGATGGGCCTCGCGTACGCGCCGCGTGGATACCTATACATGACTGCTAAAGCCTTGC
>Ga0315287_10005209_pt1 | contig 12792 bp, 6 predicted proteins | sample YL17G11_0_MG_FD_205037 | JGI IMG/M metagenome (GOLD analysis project Ga0315287, IMG submission 205037) | Sediment microbial communities from Yellowstone Lake, YNP, Wyoming, USA - YL17G11_0 | ecosystem: Environmental > Aquatic > Freshwater > Lake > Sediment | place: USA: Wyoming | collected...
GCTCGATTTCCCGGTCAATCACCACCAGGAAATCCCAATCGCTGTCCGGTACGGCGTCGCCCTTTGCTCTTGAGCCGAAAAGAATGACCTTTTTCAACCCGATTCCCCGCTGGCATAATTCACTTTTGATTGTCTCCAGCGCCAAATTGTTAATCGGAGTCATCTTAAAATTATTCTGGCATTATTTGGCCCGTTTATCAAGAGCCATTTTGGGACTCGCATTGATATTATATTGGCCAGCTGAAAATATCCACAGGGCTTATCGCCTCAAAGCCGAGCGACCTGATTTTTCTCCGGCACAGGCCACAGGCGCTGACCACGAGAGTTGCGCCGGACTGCTGCAGTTCTTGTTTCAGCGCTGACGATATTTTTTGCGAGGGCATGATGTTTTCTTTTTTCAACTCAAAAGAGCCGGCTGCGCCGCAGCATTTCTCCACCACCGAGTTGATCGAGAGGCCGGGCGCTCCCTGCAAAAAATTCAAGACCGGGTCCGGCTCTCCCAGGCCGATTATATGACAGGCGCGGTGATAAACAAAATTTATCTCCGCTGATTTCGGCTTCAACCGCCCGCTCAATTTTTCTTTAAAGTCGTAGATGCTGACTGCCGCCTTTGCGATTTTTTCACCGGCTTGACCTAGCAGTGCCGGGTAGTTGTGCCTGAAGGTTGAAATGCAACTCGGGCAGTTGCAGAGCAGCAGCCAGCCATTTTCGATGAGCGGCAAAACCCGGGCCGCAAATTTCTGCGCGGCCTGCGTAGTCAGCCATCGGTTTTCAGAACTGGAGGGCATCCCGCAGCAGAGGCCCTCAAGGACTTGGTATTGCGCGGCCAGGCTGTCCAGTATTTTTCGGGTCTGCGCAAATTGTTCCGGCTCCAGCCATCGCTCCAGGCAGCCCGGGAAATAGATTATTTTCAATTCTGATGTCCGGGCAGCGGGTATTAGTGTGGAAATTTTTTGCGCGGCTTTGATCCGGCTTATGTCTTGGGCATTGAAAAAACCCGCGGCATCGGGATTGATGCCGATCATGTTGAGGGCGATTTTGGCAAGGGGGGAAGCCGAGATGGATAGCGCGGCCGCGGGCAATTTACCCATCAGGTTGATCAAGTCTCCGCTCCGGTCCAGAATCTCCTGCCGCGGTGAAAAAATTTCAGTCCGGCGCTGATAGTTTTTGATGAGTTCCAGAATCCTCGGGACCTCAACCCCGGTCGGGCACAGGTTGAGGCATCTCTGGCAGGAAAAACAGGCGCTGAGAATGGTTTTCATTTCCGGTCCGGACAATTCTTCCTCGTCGATAAATCCCTGGGCAAGCGCGCGCGCCACGCTCACCTTGCTCCTGGGAAGGCTGAGTTCGGATTCAAAGCCGATGATGGCCGGGCAATAGGTCCTGCACAACCCGCAGCCGTGGCAGCGGAAGATGAGTTCAAGGCATCCATCATCCTGGAATTTTTTTTGCAGTCCGGTCGCGACGGTTTCAGGCGCCCAATATTTTATGTTGGAGACCGGGATCAGTCCCGGCTCCGCCAGGATTTTTCCGGGGTTTAAAATCCCCTGCGGGTCGAAAATATTTTTGAGTTCCTTGAACGCGAGGAACGCGTTCGGGAACTGGGCCTGCACATAGGGCGCGCGCAGGATCCCGTCTCCGTGCTCTCCGGAAATTGAGCCTTTGAGCGCGATCACGGCCTTGTAAACCTGGTCCGCGCAAACCTGCATGAGGCGCTGGTCGTCTTTTCTCGCGGGGTTGAAGCTGGGGTTTAGGTGCAGGTTTCCCTCCCCGGCGTGGCCCATCACGGGAGCGAAGGTGTTGAACTGTGAAAAGATCTCCCGGATTTTGGCGAGGCCCTGCGGGAATTTTTCCGGAGGGATGACAATGTCTTCAACGAACCTGACCAGGCCGGTTCCGAGCCGGTAAAGGATTGGGCTGGCCGCCTGTCGCACCTGCCAGAGCAGGTTTTGCTCCCGGTCGTTTTGGGCGATGATGGATTTGTAGCCGAGTTTTTCCTTTTCCACGATCAATTGGTTGGCGGAGCGGATTTTGTCAAGGGCGGACTCCGGGGTTTCTGCATCGAACTCGCAAAGGAGCATGAATTGGGCGTGGTCGTCGAGCAGGTGTCTCAGGTCGGGGTAGTGGTCGCGCACGATGTTGATGAAGTTCAGGTCCATGATCTCAATGGCCTGCGGCTCCAGTCCCCGGATTTTAAGGACCGCCCGGGTCGCGGACTCCAGGTCCTTGAAAAAGATCAGGCCCGCGCTCTTACATTTGGGCAGGTACTCAAGCCTGAGTTTTGCTTTCAGGACCACGGCCAGGGTCCCTTCCGACCCGGCCAGGAGCCGGGCGTAATTGATCCCCTCCTGCTCCAGCGCTCCCCAGAGCAGATAGCCGCTCGAGTTTTTAACCACCGGACGATCCCTTTCGATGGCCTGACTATATTCAATGAAAAGGTCTTCCAGCTTTTTTTGTATTTTTCTCGGCCAGTAGCTTTTTTCTTCGCGCAGCTCGAATTTGTTCCTGCCCAAGACCGCGATGGAGCCGTCCGCCAGGACCACCTCCAGTTCATCGATATAGTCCTGGGTTGGGCCGTAGAAAAGGGAATGGGCGCCGCTGGAATTGTCCGCGATCATGCCCCCGATGGTGCAGTAATTGCCGCTGGAGGGGTCGGGCGGGAAGAACAACCCGTGTTTTTTGAGCGCGCGGTTAAGGTCCGCGAAAATAACCCCCGGCTCGACAACCGCGGTTTTATTTCCGGGATCGATCTCGATGATTCGGTTGAAGTATTTTGTGAAGTTGATTACAATCCCGTCGCCGAGCGCCTGGCCCGCGACCGCGGAGCCCGCGCCCCGGGGGGTGGCGGACATTTTTTCCGAGCTGCAGAACTCCAGGACCCGGCTGACATCCGCGGCGCTTTTGGGGATGGCGACCGCGGCGGGTTTGATCCGGTAGATGCAGGCTGCGGATGCAAACACTTCCCGGAAAACCTGGCCGGCGTGGAATTCGCCTTCCAGACCCCGGGCCATAAAACTGAACTTGCCGTTGCTCATAACTGTTTATTCTAGCATTTTTCAGGCAGGATTTAATTTCGGCTATTCGTTGGGAGCAAGGTTTTCGGTCAGCTTACCGACTTTCTTCTTATTGAAAATTCTGGTCAAGGTTTTGGCGATCCGCCACAGCGCCAAAAGGGTCTGGACGCGCAGGATCCTGCGCACATACTTGGTGAAGAATTTTTTCGGGTCGCGCCATAGCGGCCGGAAGGTGTAATACCAGTAGGTCGAATGACAGAGTTTCCGGATCATTTCGGGGTTGAATTCGTCGGTGGTGACCCCGGTCAGCCCGTAGTTCTCATGATACAGGTCTTCCTGCTTGAAAAGCCCCTTGGCGATGGCTTCTTCATAAAGCTCGGTCCCGGGCAAGGGGTTGAACATGAAGGGATAAGCCTTGTCCAGGGGCAGTTCCTTCATATATTTGACGGTGTTCAAGAGCTGCTGCTTGGTCTCGCCCGGGAAGCCGAGTATGAAGAAGGCATGGGCGTCGATGCCATGGGCCTTGACTTTCCTGGTTATCTCCGCGCCCTTGGACAAGTCCAGGGGCTTCTTGATGATGTTGTCCACCACATACTGGTCCCCGCTCTCAAATGCCAGGATCACCTCGTAGCAGCCGCTTTCTTTCATTAGGCTGAGCAGCTCTTCATCTTCCAGGGCCTTGATCAGGGCGCCGTTGGGCATGTTCCAGTGCAAGTTTAATTTCCGCTCGATCATCCCCCGGAAGATGGCCTTGGCGCGCTTGGGGTTTACCAATAAATTGTCATCTTCAAATTTCAACTCTTCCACCCCGTAGCGGTTCTTAAGCTCTTCCATCTCCGCGAGCACGGACTCGACAGAGCGGAACCGGATGCGCCTTCCCCAGTGGTTTTGCGAGGAGCAGAACCGGCATTTGAAGGGGCAGCCGCGCGAGGAGTTGAACGATATGTTTCTCGAACTTTTGGAAAAGAACATGAATGGGATGTTGATGTCGAAATATTTTTCTATAGGCAGGAGGTCCCTTGCCGGGAAGGGGATTGAGTCCAGGTCTTCAATGTATCTGGTCTTGGGATTGACCCGGATGCTGCCGTTATCTCTCCAGGCTATGCCATCGATCTCTTCAACGCCTTTCCCGTCCGAGATGGCCCGGAGCAACTGCGGGAAGCTTTCCTCGGACTCGCCCCGGCAGATGAAGTCCAGACCCGGGGTGCGGTTCATGGAATCCTCGGGCAGGAAGCTGGGGTGTGTCCCTCCGGTCACGGTGATGATTTCCGGGAAAGCTTTTTTTATTTTTTTCACCAGGCCGGACAGGACCCAGAACTGAGCTGAGAACAGGCAGGTGATCCCGACCACCTGGGGCTGGAATTTTTCGATTTCTTTGAGGATCTGCTCGGAGGTCAGGCCGTATTCAAAGAAATGTTCGTTGAGCCACCTCTCCTGGTCGTGGCCTTCGACCACGGCGTCCAGGAGCTTGACCTCGTAATTCTGCCGGAGCACCGCTCCCAGGTATGCAATGCCCATGGGCACGCAGCACATCTTGTCGTAAAGGGTCATCATGCGGGTGGGCGGGAAGATGAGCATGACGCGGTCAATATTTCTGGATTTAATCACGACGGTTTACTAATTTAGCACAATATTTTTGGGGATCAAAACAGGTCAATAGGGTTAGTCCCGGAACGGGCTGAGGGCTGCGGTTCGGAGGGCCTTGGTGATCGCGCGGTAGTTCTTGCGGTTGGCCACCCGGCCCAGGTATTTGGTGAAAAGTTTTTTGGGGTCCCGGAACAGCAGGTTTATATTCTGGAGGATGGTCGCGGAATAGACCCATCTCCTGAGCATGGCGGGGTTGAACTGGTCGGTGGTGATGCCGTTGTAGGAATAGTTGGTGTAAAAAACCATCTCCGGGTCGTAGTATCCTTTTTCGATGCACTGCTGATAGAGCTCGCTCCCGGGCAGCGGGTTGAACATGAAGAAGTAGGGCTTGTCGATCTTTATTTTCTGGGAGAAGCGGAGCGTGTTTTTGATCTGCTCTCTGGTCTCGCCCGGAAAACCGATGATGAAAAAGGCGTGGATATCGATGTCATTATCGCGCAAATTTTTCACCACCCGCTCGGTCTTTTCGAGGTCGAGCGGTTTGTGGATGATGTTGTCCAGCACATACTGGTCTCCGCTTTCAAGGGCCAGGATCACCTCGAAGCAGCCGCTTTCTTTCATGAGCCTGACCAGTTCTTCATCGAGCAGGGACATTATGTAAACGCCGTTGGGCATGTTCCAGTGGAGGTTCAGCTTTTCGTCGATCATCGCCCGGAACAGGCGCTTGGCCCGTTCCCGGTTCAAAAGCAGGTTGTCTTCCTCAAACTTTATTTCCTCGATACGGTACCGACTTTTTAGCTCGCGCAGCTCGGCCATCACATTTTCAACCGAGCGGAACCGCACGCGGTTGTTCCAGTAGTTGCATGACGAGCAGAAAGTGCATTTAAACGGGCAGCCCCGGGAGCTTATGAAAGAGAGGTTGCGCGGGCTTTTGGAATAGAACATGAACGGCACATTGATTTCAAAATATTTTTCCAAAGGCAGCAAGTCCCGGGCCGGGAAAGGGATGGTATCGAGATTTTCGATCCATTTGGTTTTTGGATTAATTTTCACGCTCCCGTTTTGCCTGTAAGCAATCCCGTCAACCGCATCCAGCCCCAAGCCTTTTTCCAGGGCCGAAAGCAGGGCGGGAAAGCTGTCCTCGGCCTCGCCCAGCACGATGTAATCCAGGTCGGACGCGTGTTTAAAGCTTTGCTCGGGAAGGAATGTCGGGTGGGTTCCGCCGGTGACGATGATGACATCCTTGGAGAGTTTTTTTATTTTGGCGGCCAGTTCCGCGAGGGCCGGGAACTGGTTTGAAAAAACACAGGAGATGCCCACCACCTGGGGCGCGAATTTGGCCACTTCCCGGGTTATCTCATCGGTGGACAGGCCGGCCTCTATGAAGTTCCATTTGAGGTAGCGTTCTTTATTCCTGCCCTCGGCCAGAGCGTCCAGAATTTTGACTTGATAGTTGCCCCTGAGCACCGCGGCCAGATAAGAAATGCCCATGGGCGGGATTGTTGGAATGTCATGAAAGGTGGAGCCGCGATAGGGGAGCGCGATCAGGAGTATTTTTTCAATCTTGGGCATCTTCAATATTATAGTACTGATTTTTTAAAAATTTAATAACCGGTTTATTGCCCTGAAAACGGCGACTTATTCATAACCCATCCTCTTGAGCGTGTCCCGGTCCCGGGTCCAGTCTTTGTAGACCTTGACCATGAGTTCGAGAAAAATTTTACAGCCCAGGATTTGCTCGACCTCCTCGCGGCTTTGCTGGCCGATCTTTTTGATCATCTGCCCGGCCTGGCCGATGATGATCCCCTTCTGGCTGTCCCGCTCCACATAAATAATGGCCCGGATCACGATCAGTTTTTCAGTCTCTTTCCATTCCTCAACCTTCACCGCGGTGGCATAGGGTCTTTCCTGGTGAGTGAGGTTTATGATTTTTTCCCGGATCAGCTCGCTCACCCAGAATTTTTCCGCCTGGTCCGTGGTCATATCATCAGGAAAAAGCGGGACGCCTTCCGGAAGGTAGGGGACGGTTGCCTGGACCAATTGTTCAATGCCTTCCCCGTCAAGCGCGGACACGGGCACGAGTTCCCTGAACGGGCCGAGGTTTTGGGAACGGTCGATAATGGGCAGGAGCGCGGATTTTTCCACCAGGTCAATTTTGTTGATGACCAGGACCATGGGCAGGTCCAGCTCCCGCAACTTTTCAAGAGTGAACAGGTCCAGTTCGTGCCAGGGCTGGTCAGCCGAGATGACAAGATAGATGAGGTCGGACTCGGCAGCGGCCAACAGGGCCTGCGCTACCATATATTTGTTCAGCTCTTTTTTCGGCTCGTGGATTCCGGGCGTGTCCAGGAAAATAAGCTGCGCTGTTTTTAAGGTTTTCACGCCCAGGATCCGGTTCCGGGTGGTGTTGGGCTTGTCCGCGATGATCGCGATTTTTTGGGAGAGGATCTGATTGAGGAGCGTGCTCTTTCCCACATTGGGCCTCCCGGCGATGGCGACATATCCGCATTTGCAACCGGGCGAGGGCCGGCTGAAGCCGGTCTGCCCGATTTTTCTTTTCATCGATATTTTTCCAGGAGCGTTGCCTTGGGCGCCTTGATTTCCGCGGGATACCAGTTGAACTTGCGGGTGTAGAAGCGCTGGGAAAAAGTCATCACCTTTCCGAAGGGCAGGGTGTCGTCGGATTTGATCCAGATTTTCACCCAGGCCTCGGTCTGTTCGTCATTGAGAGTAATGGCCAGGACCTGGTAATTGAGGATCCGGTTGTGCTCGAATTTTCTTTCCCACATCGCCGGGAGCATGGTGTCCAGAAAAGCGTAATACCGGCTCTGGTCCTCGAACCGGGCCTGCGCTTCATCTTTGTCCGCAAAGCTGTCCAGGTCGCGCGTGCGCAAATAATCATAAAGGGACACCACGGCCTGGTAAAGCTCGGCCGGCTCGGGGTTTTTAAGTCCCGCGGGTTTTTTGGCGCATTGGGATGCGCAAAGCGCGCAGAGCGCGGCAAAAAGGGCCAAGAATTTTCTTTTCATAGCCATTTAATTTAAACGTTAACGGGTTTGAAATCAAACCGGGCTTGGTTTTGCCGGCGGATTTTGTTTTAAGGCTTAATCCTTTAGAATTAGGGGAGTGGACCCCGGGACTGAAAAAAAACTTGACCGGCTCTTCTATCTGCTCTGGTCCTTGTTCATCCTCGCCATTTACGCGCGGCCGCTGCTGCGCGGCGACCTGGTCCCGACCAGCCTGTTCTGGTACTTTGAGCAGCAGGTGCAATGGATCCCGTACAACAATTTTTTCAGCAACTGCATCCGGCATGAGGGCATAATACCGGCCTGGTGCCCGCACCTCTACGGCGGCTTCTACTACCTGGCCTATCCGTTCAACTATTTCTATTTTTTGCCGGACTGGATATACATTTTCCTAGGCCGCGCCCGCGGCAACTGCCTGGTCAACCTGGCCGGGTTCATGTTCGGCGGGCTTTTCTTCTATCGCGGCTTGCGGAGATTGGAACTGAGTCCCTATGCCGCGTTTTTCGGGCTGCTGGCATTTGTCGGCGGCAGCTGGTTCAACCTGAGCGTGGCCTACCTGCCGTTCCCGCTTTTCTTGTACCTGTTTATTTTCTGGGCGGTCGCGGGCATCATGACCGACCGGATGCGCCTCAGGTATTTTGCGGCTTTCTGGGTCTGCTGCTCGCTCTGCCTGACCCTGGACATGGAACAGTTGTTCTATGTGTGCTCCGCAATTTTCCTGACTTTGCTTCTGGCCGGGAAAACGCGGAGATGGCAGCGGGTAGCGCTGCTCCTGGCCGGCGTCGGCTTCGCGTTCCTGTTCGAGTCCGGGCCCTTGCTCAACCTGGCCGCCTACCTCCCGCACAGCGTGCGCGGCGCAGGCATCACCTTCAGCAATTACATCAGCAATTACGATCGGGGCGGGATCAACCTCAAGGCGTTTCTAGCCGGTTCGGTGATACCGATCACAGGCGTAGTACAGCCGGCATACATCGGCGTGCTGACCCTATTCCTGGCCGGCCTGGGCGTGAAACGGCTGAAAATTTGGGGATGGCTCGGCCTGGCGCTCATATTTCTATATGCGCTCTATATTTTCAACTGGACTCCGCTCATGAAAGTTCTGTTCCGGCTCCCGGTGGTCAACCGGCTGGCCATGCACTATGCCGCGGCGGTGGTGGTATTTTGGGCCACGGCTTTTCTGGCCGCCAAGGGCGTGGACGAATTCATCAGCGCTCGTTCCCGGCTTTATTATGTCTTGATTTTGGTCCTGGTCCTTTTACCCCTTCTCGGCTACATCAGACTTTTGTTCCCGGAGTTTTTTGACGTCAGGGTTGACTGGCCGCAGGTGCTGAGAATTCTGGGGACCGCCGCGCTCCTCATTATCGCCCTGCGATACCGGCATGAGAAGCAATGGTTGTTGGCAGCGTTCGTGCTCCTGGCTGTTGCCTTTGATGTCAACTATTTTTCATTCCGTAACCAGCCCTGGGCCAGGACCAAGGACCTCGCAGACCTGCCCTCGGTCACGGAATACCTCTCCAAAGAAAAAAATCTGGTCCGGTTCTGGCCGCTGAGTGTGAAGCTGCACGAGGACACCCAGGTGCATCCGCTGGTGGGCATGGACCTCCCGCTCAACCTTCCCGGGACCCATTCCATGCTCGGGTATTGGCGTGTGCCGACGCTGCGGACCGCGAGATTGATCGACCTGGTCGCTCCCGGGTATCTAAATTTGGATGAGGCCGAGCGGTTCCAGGGCATCCGGATCGATATCCCGCGGGACTATAAACAGATCGATGGGGACGACCTGTTCTGGCTCCGGCTTTTCAATGTGGGCAACATAATCAGCCGGGGCGCGGAACTGAATGTTAAGGGCATAGAGCCGAACGGGTCCGCGGGAGATATTCATTTTTACCGGGTGATTGACACCTTGCCCCGCTATTTTTTGGTTTCTCAAATTGAAAGATTCAAGGACCCGGAGCAGGTTTTCAAAAAAATCAAAGACCAGGACTTTGACCCCGAAACCGTTGCCCTGGTCGAGCAGGACATCGCTTTCATCCCTCACTCCGGAAATTCGGGGCAGGTGCATTTAAAAAAATTCCTGCCCGGCGATTGGCAATTCGATCTCAGCCTGCCTCTGGCGCGCCAGAACGCCTCGCCCCGCGTGGCCCAGTATTTTATGGTGGTTTCAGAGACCTACATGCCCGGCTGGAGGGCGTTTGCCCGGGGGTATGAGCTAAAGGTTTTTCGCGCCGATTATGGCTTCATGGGGCTGGCGCTTCCGCCCGGAGCATATCCGGTCCGGCTGGTCTTTTTCCCTTACCCGGTCCGGATCGCCATCTGGTCGACCACCGCCGGCATCTTCTTCTGGCTGGTCCTGGCGGGTGTCTGGGCGGCTAAGAGTGCGCGCCGGAACCAGCCGTCACCGTCGCCGCTCTGAAAATTTTCAGAGCGGTTCCGGACCGCCGAAGAATCCTCGCTATTACGGTTTCTCCGTCTTGGGGTGGATCACGGCCAGGGCATAACCGTCGGTCAAATATTTTGCGGCCGCGGCCTGGATGTCCTTCCAACTCACGGCCTGGATCCGAGCGGCGTAATTTTTCCAGTGTCCGAAGCCCAGGTTGTAAAGTTCATCGAAGAACATTAGCGTGGCGATGCTCATATTGTTCTGCAGGTCTATCTCATAGCCTCCGATCAGGCTGTTTTTTGCGCGCTGTATTTCTTCTTCGCTGGCCGGCTCGTTTTTCATGCGGCTGAATTCTCGGATCATGCCGTCCAGGGATTCCTGCCGCTTCTCCGGAGCGCACCCGATATATCCCGCGATATAGCCCGGCTCCAGGCCCTCCAGATGAAACGCCGAGACCTCGTAAGCCAGGCTCTTTTTGTCCCTGAGCTCCACAAACAGCCTGCCGCTCATTCCCGCCAGGATCTCGGTCATCAATTCCACGGTCGGCTGGTCGCTCGCCGAGAGCGTGGTCCCCAGCCAGCCGTACATGATCTGGGACTGCGCCCCGTCCCGGCTTATCTCATTGGTCCTGGGCTCTCTGAATGCCTGCTCCGGAGCAGGCGCCGCCAGGCTTGAACCCCCCGGCCTGAAATCCGCAAACAGCCGTTCCAGCATGGCCCTGGCCACATCGGCGTTGACATCCCCGGAAACCGAGATCACCAGGTCTTTGGCTGACGCGGAATTCTGATATATGTCGACCAGGTCTCCGCGTTTGAGGTTGATCAGGCTGGACTCGCTTCCCAGCGGATTGAACCGGTAGGGGTGCTGGCTGAAAAGCGTTTTCGAGAACAAGTTGCTGACCAGTTTCCGAGGCTGGTCCTGCTCGCGCTTCAGGCTGGCCACGGTCAGGCCGCGGATGCGCTCGAAGTCCGAGGAGGGGAACTCCGGGGATGAAAGCAATTTGGCGAACAGCTCCATTGACGGCTCGAAGTTCGGGCTGGGCACGGACAGGGTCAGGCCGAAGCTGTTGCGCCCTGAAAAACCCGCGATGCTCGCGGCCAGGGAATCGGTCTGGCGGTGGATTTCCGAGGCGCTCATGCCCTTGGCGCCCTCGGTGAACATTTCCGCGATCAGGTTGTAAGCGCCGTTGGTGGCCTCGGTCTCAAAGCGGATGCCGCCCGGAAAACCCGCGCGCACCGACACCAGGGGCGTGTAATGGTTTTCTCTCACGATCACGCGGATGCCGTTCGCCAGCCTGAACGCCACGGGTTCCGACACCATCCTGGCGCCCGCGGGGGGAGACGCTATGGGCCAGAGCCGGTTGGAATTGATCGCGGGCTTTGCCTCCGGGACCGATGCCGGGGCCGGCTTGGTAACCTCGGCGAGCAGGGCGATCTTCAGCCTGCTCTCGCTGTCAGCCGCCATGCTTTTCTGGGGCATCATGCCCGCGAAGCTGAGCCGGGACACGGCCAGGTATTTCTCAGCCGCTTTCTTTATATCCGCGGTCGTGATTTTTTCCACCGCGTCCAGATATTTCTTCTCATAGCCCGGGTCGTCGATGATGGCGCTGAAGAAGCCCACCCGCCGGGCGTTGCCGTCCATGGTCTCGCGCGAGTAAATGGAGTCGCTTTCGATCTGGCGCTTGGCGCGGTCCAGCTCCCAGTCCAGGACCCCGTCCTGCTTTATGCGCTGGACCTGGCTGATGATTTCCGAGCCGGCCGGGACCAGGTTCTTGGGGTCCAGGCTGGCGCCGATCATCATCATGCCCGGGCCGCGGGGCGTGAAGGAATAGGCGTAGATCTCGTCCACCAGTTTCTTCCGGTTGCGCACCGATTCAACCAGCCGCGAGCTCTCGCCCTGGCCGAGGATGGTGGCGAGGATGTCCAGGGCCGCCATGTCCTGGTCGCCGAAGGTCGGGATCGGGTATGCCATGTAGATGTACGCGCGCTGCACCGGGCTGGCCGCGACCTGGACCTGGATGGATTTCTGCTCCGGCTCCGGGATCGAGCGCTGGTTGAATTCAGAACATTGCTCCTTGGGCTTTTCCGCGCTGAAATATTTTTTTACGGCCGCGGCCGCCTGATTGGGGTCAAGGTCCCCGGCCAGGACCACGATCATGTTTTCCGGCTTGTATTCGCAATTGAAGAACTTCATCAACTGGCTGCGCTCGAAACCGGAAACCGTCTCCTGAAACCCGATCACCGGCCGCCGGTAGGGATAGCTCTTGTAACTGAGCTTGATCAACTGGTTGTATAGACGGCTGCTCGGGTTGTCCTCCTGGCGACGGATCTCCTCCAGAACAACCTCACGCTCGCGCGCCAGCTCGTCCTGGTCGAACTTGGGGTTGAAGATGGCGTCTGAAAAAAGCTCCATGCCCGTCTCGAAGAACCGGCTGGAGATGGTCACGTGATAGACCGTGAAGTCATTGGTGGTGAATGCGTTGAGCTGGCCGCCCTTGCCCTCGATCCGGCTGGAGAGTTCCCCCGCGGGGAATTTCTCGCTGCCCTTGAACATCATGTGCTCGATCAGGTGGGCCACTCCCGCCAGGCTGTCGGTCTCGTCCGCGCTCCCCGCCTTCACCCAGACCTGGAGCGCAACCACCGGCGCGGAATGGTTCTCCAGGATCAGGGCCTGGACCCCGTTCTTCAATTTGATCGTTTTCATGTTCTCCGCCTTCTGCAGTTTTCCCTTCTGGCCCAGGTTGAATACGCCCGCCTTTTTTTGCGCGGCTCCCGCGCCGCTGAAA
>Ga0315287_10005210_pt1 | contig 12791 bp, 10 predicted proteins | sample YL17G11_0_MG_FD_205037 | JGI IMG/M metagenome (GOLD analysis project Ga0315287, IMG submission 205037) | Sediment microbial communities from Yellowstone Lake, YNP, Wyoming, USA - YL17G11_0 | ecosystem: Environmental > Aquatic > Freshwater > Lake > Sediment | place: USA: Wyoming | collected...
TAGTCTTCCTTCTCCACGAGGTCGTAGGTGAAGAGGAACTTCGCCATGCCGGTCAGCACCGCCATGGTCATCCCGAGCTCGAACAGCTGCGCGTCGACGAGGTGTTCGCGCACCTCGGCATAGAGTGCAGCGTCGAGCGCGCCGCCGGGGTTGGTTAGCGTCATCGCGCCGGCGAGCTTGAGCAACGCGCGCTCGGCCGATGACCACACCGGCGCCGCGGGGTCGTCGATTGCGCGCACCTGGGCCTCCGACAGGCCGGCCCTCAGGGCGTCCTGGCGATTGCCCTTGTTGCAGAACGCGCAGCCGTGGACGGTGGAGAGCCGCAGCCGCACCATCTCCTTGAACTTCACGGGCACGCGTCCACCGTAGAACACGCGCTGGTAGAACTCCCCGTACCAGTCGAAGACTTCGGGTGCATGCCCGGCCACCTGCACGAACGTGGCGTCGCCCCGCGTGGCGAGCGCACGGTCGTAGGCGGCCTGCATGCTGACGGGCAGGGCGTCGCGCGGCAGGCGCGGCAGCTGCGGATTCGGTTTCATCCGCGAAGCGTAGCACCGGCCCGCGGGTGTCAGAACTTGTATCGCGCGCGCGCGCCCCAGCTGCCCGGACGATCCAGGAACTGGAACGGCCCGAGCGCCGACATCGGGTACGCCTTGTCCGCGCAGTTGCGGCAATCCACCGCGACCGAGAGGCCCGGCAGCTGGTCGAACTCGAAGGCCAGCTGGGCATTGATGTAGCTCTGCGTGCCCGACCAGGTGCCGTTGGTGCTCGCGGGGCTGCCGGTCGTGCCGATCGCGTACTCGTCGCTGTAGTTCCAGCCCAGCGTCGGCGAGACCTTCACCGAGCCGAGGTTGAAGCGGTAGGTGGCGTTCAGGCTGACCGTGTATTCCGGCGCGCGCACCGGCGTGGCGATCTGGCCGAACTGATCGACGAAGTTGGCGTTGCAGGCCGGGGCGCCCTGGAACAGCGCGGCCGGGTTCGCACGGCAGGCCGCGGCCTGCGCGAGCACGTTCGCCGCGATGTTGGTGTACTCCGGATTCTGCAGGCCGAGACCGGCGACCAGCGAGAAGGCGTCATTCGGCGCCCATTCGGCATCCAGCTCGACGCCCGTGTTCTTCATGTCGGCCGGGTTCGACGTCGTCGAGATCTGCACGCCGTTGAAGTCGATGCGCGCCGGGATCTGGATGTCCTCGGTGATCGAGTAGAACGCCGTCACGTTCATGCGCAGCGTGTTGTCGAGGAACTGCGAGCGCATGCCTGCCTCGTACGACCACACCTTCTCGGGCTTGAACGGGATGAACGCGTTGTTCGCCGTGGCGCGCGCCGGCCAGCCGCCGGACTTGAAACCGTTGGTCGCTGCGACGAAGACGCTCACGTCGTTGTTGAGCGCGTAGTTGAGCGCGACTCGCGGTGTCCACACCTGCTCCGTCAGTTCCAGCGGGATGCCGGCCGCAGCGATCGCCGCGGTGGAGAGCGCCGCGCCGGCGGCGCCCGGGTTGCGATCGATCGCGAAGTCCTTCTTCTCGTCCGTGTAGCGCAGGCCGAGAGTCGCCGTCCAGCGGTCGGCGAACTGCCAGTCGCCCTGCGCGTAGAACGCATAGGTGTCGAGGCCGTTCTTCATGGTGCGGTCGGCCGCGACGCTGAACACGCCGGTGGTGGCGACGGTGTTGGCGTTGGCGAAGTCCGTGACGTTGTCCTCGCTCAGCCAGTAGGCGCCGGCCACCCAGGTCAGCGTGTCCGACAGCGCGGTGCCGTTGAGCTTGAACTCCTGCGAGGTCTGCTCGTGGTCGCCGAGGTTCGCGAGCGGCGTGAAGCCGCGCGTGGTCGTGATGCGCGGCAGCTCACCGCCCGAGTCGATCAGGAACTCGTGCCGCATGTCGCGGTAGCCGGTGATCGAGGTGAGGCTCAGCGAATCGTTGATGTCCCACTTGACGTTCAGCGAGTAGGCGTACGTCGTCGCCTCGTTGCCGGGCGTCAGCGTCGCCTTGGCGCCGATGAAGGTGCCGACCAGCGAGCCCTGGACGAGGCGGTTGTTGATGACGCGCCGGTCGTCGGCCGTCACGAGGTTCAGGCAGTTGGTGTTCCGGTCGTCGATGAACTCGATCACCAGGTCGGCGGTCAGCGAGTCGGTCGGCAGGAAGCGCAGGTCGGCGCGCGCGCCAGTGGCGTCGCGGTCGTTGAAGTCGATGCCAGTCGAGAGCTGCGTCGCATAGCCGTTGTCCTCAACCCGGTAGGCCGAGAACTTGGTCAGGAACCGGTCGGATATCGGCACGTCGACCGACGCGCGCACCTGCTTCAGGCTAAAGCGGCCGACACCGGCCTCGACGTAGCCCTTCTTCTCGGTGCCTGGCTTGCGCATGACGATGTTGATCGCGCCGCCGGTGGTGTTGCGGCCGAACAGCGTGCCCTGCGGGCCGCGCAGCACCTCGATGCGTTCGACGTCGAACATGCTGAAGTTGTTCTGGTTCTGGCGCGAGATGTAGATGTCGTCGACGTAGGTGCCGACCGGAACGTCGAAGGTCGCGATCGACTCGGCATTGCCGATCCCGCGGATGTACAGCGAGCTCGAGGTGCCGACGCCGACGTTGGCGTTGCCCGTGAGGTTCGGGACGTTGCGGACCAGGTCGTAGGTATCGACGATGTTGCGCGAGGTCAGCTGCTCGGCCGAGAACGCGCTGACCGCGATCGGCACGTCCTGCAGGCTCTGCTCGCGGCGTTGCGCGGTGACGGTGACCTCGTCGAGACCGCCGGTGGAGGGCGCGTCCTGCGCCGAGGCGTTGGCCGCGATTACCGCGGCCATCGCCGCAGCCAGCAGGGTTCCAGACTTGTGCTTGTTCACTCGATCTTCTCCGTGGTGGTCAGTCGCCGCCCGCGGGGGCGGCTTTGAGGTCAGGACGACCGGTGCGTCGGCGCGTACAGGCCGGCCGGGAACACCCGTATCGGCAGCGCCGAAGCACCGCAAATGGGTTGTGTCGCCGGGTCATTCCTCGACGATTTCGAGCAGTTCGCCCGCCGCGCCGCGGGCGGTGGCGGCGCGGCGCCCGCCGTAGGCGAGCCCGCCGTGCAGGGCCGGGGGCGAGACGAACGGCACCTTCACCGCATCGAGGCTGCGCACGCTGACGCTGGTGATCGCGACGCCCGGCGGCAGGTCGCCGATGGCGCGCGGCCTGATGGTCGCCGAGGTGGAATAACCATCGAGCTCGAACAGGTTGCCCGGCTGCGCGAGCCGCATCGTCGTGATCGGCGTCTCGACCTGCGGCCCCAGGCCTTGGGCGCGTTGCACAACGCCGATCGGCGTGCCGCGGATGGGGCCGCTGCTGAGGCCGAAGCCGGTGGCGTACCAGTCGACCATCGCGTTGATGTCGGGGCCGCCCAGGACCATGATGAAAATGCGACCGATCGGCCCGCCGGGCGCCGGCAGGGGCGAGCGGCTGCGATCGCCGGTCTCGCTGGTGAGGTAGAGCACCTCGCCCGAGTGGCCCTCGACCTGGAACGCCCGGATGCTCGGATAGCCCTTGAGGTTCGCCGGCTCGCCGATCACCCTGAACGGCCCACCCTGGAAGCGCGCGAAGGTGGCGTCGGTGTTCTCGACGACGATCTCCAGGCTGCCCCAGCCATGGGTCGTCAGCGGACGATAGCCGCGCACCGCCGGAACGCGCACGGCGCGGATGTAGACGTCCGGGTGCGCATCGGCGCTCATCAGGATATAGGGACGCCCGGCGGCCTGCGGCGCATCCCAGCTCGCGGCGAGTGCCGGGGACACCTTGCCGCGCTCGCGCACCGTGTAGCCGAGGTAGCGGCTGTAGTCCTTCTCGACCTTGGCCAGATCCGGCGCGGCGAGCGTCGCGCCGCGAAAGCGCTGCAGCAGCGGTTCGGCCTGCAGCGGCGCCAGGCTCAGTGCGAATGTTGCCAGGGCGCCGCAGAACGCGACGACGGCGGGCGAGCGCCCCGTCACGGCAGCGGACCGGTGAAAAGCCGGATCCGGCTTCAGCATGTCGGCTTGAAAACGCATTGTCCGGACATGCTATCAGTATAATGTTTCGCTGGACAACAGACCGTTGCGGGGTTTCACATGTCGAATCGTGGCGCCGACGCAACGTCCTGGCCCAACCCGCGTTATGGCTGGTTCGTCGTCTCCCTGCTGGTGCTCGCCTACGCGTTCGGCGTCGTCGACCGCATCGTGATCGGGCTGCTGACCCAGCCGATCAAGGCCGACCTGCAGCTCAGCGACACCGAGCTCGGCGTGATCCAGGGTTTCGCGTTCAGCCTGTTCTATGCGCTGTTCGCGCTGCCGGTCGGCCTGCTGGTCGACCGCTGGCAGCGCGTGCCGGTGCTTTGGGGCGGGGTGCTGGTCTGGAGCCTCGCCACGGTCGGCTGCGGGCTCGCCGGCACCTTCGCCATGCTGTTCCTCGGCCGGGTGTTCGTCGGCGCCGGCGAGGCGACCACGACGCCCGCGTCCTCCTCGATCATCGCCGACTATTTCCCGCCGGCGCAGCGTGCCAAGGCCTACGGCGTGTTCGCGATGGGCGGCTCGGTCGGCATCGGCATCGCCTACCTGCTCGGCAGCGTCGCCATCCAGCTCGCCGCCGGCGCGCGCGACTGGGCGCCGTCGCTGCTCGGCGGTTTCCGCGAATGGCAGATCGTGTTCTTCATCGTCGGCGCGCCCGGCATCCTGCTCGCGCTGGTGATGGCGCTGGCGATTCGCGAGCCGGTGCGACGCGGCGGCGCGCCGACGACCGAGAAGCTGTCGCTGCTGCCGCTGTGGCGCGAGATGCGCACCAACCGGCTGGCCCTGCTGACGATCATGCTCGGCACGATCATGAACGTGATGATCGTCAACGCGCAGCTCGCCTGGTTCCCCACCCTGTTCTTCCGCGTGCACGAGTGGACGCCCGCGCGCGTCGGCAGCGCGCTCGCGCTGGTCGGTGTGCCGTTCGGTCTGTTCAGCGCGATCACGGCCGGCTGGGCGCTGTCGTGGCTCGCGAAGCGCGGCCGCGACGACGGCCCGGTGCTGGTGATGGGCCTGCAGTGTTCGGCCTGGGCGATCTTCGGCACGCTCAAGTGCCTGGCGCCGACGCCGCAGCTGGCCCTCGCCGGCCACGTCGCGACCTCGCTGTTCGCCACCTGGGCGGTCACCTCGGCACTGACGGCGCTCAACCAGATGACGCCGAACCGGCTGCGCGGGCAGGTGGTTGCCGTCTACACCTTGCTGACCGCCTTCGTCGGCGTCGCACTCGGCTCGGTGGCGGTTGGCGTGCTCAACGACTACGTATTCACCGATGCGAAGGGCGTGGCGTCCAGTCTCGCGCTGGTCTGCGCCGTCGGCGGCCTGTCCGGCATCGCGCTGCTGACCTATGGCCGCGGCGCCTATCTCAAGGCCGTGCAGCGCGGCCGCAGTTTCGGCGACGTGAGCTGACGCGGGCCGTCTCAGGGCACGCGCGGTGGTGCGGGCTTGTTCATCCTTGCGAAGTTCTCGAGGCTCGAGCCCGAGCCCTCGACGAACTTCTCCGGCGACTTCAGGAACAGCGGGAAGCGGGTCTCCGCGTCGGCGCGAATGTCGGCCGGCACCTGCTCGTAGCGGGTCACCTTCGAGATGAAGGTCTCGTAGAGGCAATGTCCCGGCGCCGTGCCCATCAGCATCCAGGGCAGCCACGGCGTCACGCGGGTCCAGTTGCCGATCGCATCGAGGCTGGTCAGCGCGGCATCCTGCATGTCGTCGAGCGACATGTTCCACGATGTGTACTCGCTCGCCTGCACCATCGGACCCGAGGACTCCCGCACCCAGACCTTCGGGTCGAGCGCGTTCGGGTAGAACAGGTGCACATTCCGACTCATCAGCAGTCGGTCGTCGTGGACACGCCAGGCGTACTGCAGCGGCCGCTTCTCGATCTTCATCGCGGCCGCGGCGCGATCGACCGGCGGCGGCGACAGCGACTCGCGGATCACGTGGTTGACCGGGTCGTTGGTCAGGTGCACGACCTTCACTGTCTCGTCGGCGAGCGGGTTGCGCCAGGTATCGAGCGTCTGCCGTGTCGCGAGGTCGTAGTAGGCGCCGAACTCGCGGTTCAGCAACCGGTAGCCGGGCTCGGTCTCCAGGGGCACGAGCCGCGACGACGCCATGCCGCGGAAGCCGAACAGGTTGACGACCTGCCGGCCGGGCACCACGGCGGACACCACGCCGTCGTACCAGGTGTACTTGTCCGATTTCATGTCGAGGTTGCCCTGCAGCTTGGCCGCGGCGCGCACGTTGCCCTGGGGCGTCATCAGGTCGATCGCGGGGCCGCGCAGCCCGGCGTCGGCTATGCGCGACGCCCGGCAGGTCGCGGGCGAGGTCGCCGCCGTCGCCGCGGCAGGCAGCAGCGAAACCCCGGTGGCGATGCCGCCGGCCAGCAGGTCGCGGCGGCTCAAGGACTCGTCGTTCGGCATGGGTAACTCCCTCGTTGCAGCGGTGCGCAGCGTCGAGCGGGCAAATTGCCCGCGGCGGACGTAGACTGGGTAACAGAGGCGGGCCCCACCGTGCAAGCGGCAAGGGTTTGCCGGATTTGTGACTTCCGTAGCGTCGCCGAGGTGGCGCGCAAGCGGAGTCAGGGGTAATAAGGCCACTCCCACGGCTCGACAACTTACGAGGATTCAAACCATGGCGATCTGGAAAGACCAGAGTACTGCTCCTGCTGCCCCGGAACGGGTGATGCCCGCCGCGACGCCGACGCCGACGTCGCCGTCGACACCGGCTGTCGCGCACGCTCCGACGCCGATGTCTGACGCGGCCAGCACCCCGGTCCGCACCACCGCCCGCGTGCAGGCGGTCGAGCGCGAGTCGGTGATCGCGCCGGAACTGACCATCGAGGGCAAGATCGAGGGCAGTGGTCACGTCCGCATCGCCGGCAAGTTCAAGGGCGACGTCAACGTGAACGGCAACCTGACCATCGAGATGAACGCGTCGCTGACGGGCCAGGTCAATGCGAAGGCGATCATCATCGCCGGCGAGCTCAACGGGAATATCCTCGGCGCCGACAAGGTCGAACTGCTCGAGTCGGGGGTCGTCAACGGCGACATCAAGACCGGCACCCTGACGGTCGCGGCCGGTTCGCGCATGCGCGGACAGGTCGATTTCGGTTGGAAGGACAAGGGCTGACCCAGGCCTGACCCATGGCACTGCCGCGCGGAGCAGGGGACACGCGCCAATGCCCGCACTGCAAGGCGACGATCCTTGCCAGTTCGGTCGTGTGCCCCGGCTGCAATGGCCATCTGCGGTTCGGCCCCGCCACGGGGGCGGTCGCGGGCGTGCTCACGCCTGCGACCGTCACCGCGTTCAAGGTCGAAGGGTCGTTCGACAATGCCGGTTCGACCGTTCCCCGTGAGTATTCGATCGTCGTCTCGGTCCGCAACGGGCGCGGCGAAGTCATCGAGAAGCGGGTGATCGGCGTCGGCGTGATCGGCCCCAACGATTCGCGCTCGGTCTCCCTGGCCGTCGATATGCACGTCAATCCCAAGGAGCGTCGCTGACGCGACCGCGGAACCGCAGCTCGGTCATCGCCCAGCGATCGATGAGCCTGTTGCGGCGCGAGGAATTCGACTAGGTTATCCGCGTCACGGAGGACCGAGTCGTTCATGAAGGAAGCCGTTCGTCTCGTCGACACCCGTGACCTGTCGTGGGAGCCGCTCGGGGCTCCGGGCCTGTTCACCAAGCGGCTGGCTCGTGATCCGCAGACCGGCGAGCGCACCGCGTTGCAGCGTGCCGTGCCCGATCTCGGTCAGCGGCCGCCCGGGCGGGCGCATTTCCACAGCACCTACGAGGAGATCCTCGTCGTGCGGGGCAGCATGTCCTTCGACAGCGTGCAGTGGCTGCAGCCGCACGGCTACCTCTATCACCCGCCGCGGACGGTGCACGGCTTCAGGAGTGCGCTGCGCGGCGAGACCTGGTTCCTGTCGCGCGTCGGTCATGACCTCGACTTCACGTTCGTGCCGGAACCGTCGCAGACCTCGCCCTACTATGTCGGCGAGGCGGCGCCGGAGCGCGGCTGGACCTACGTGCCGGATCCGGATTCTGAAACCTGGCCGCCGCAGGCCGAGGCCGTGGGCCCCTTCGTCGGTGCGGCGGTACGCGTGCTCTCCGTGCACCCCACGACGGGCGAGGGTTCGATGCTGGTGCGCCTCCCGGCGGGTTGGCGTGGCCGCGCGGAGGCCTTCGCGTCGCGGGCGTATCTCGAGATGTTCCTGCTCGACGGCCACCTCGAACTGGCCGACGGCACGCGGATCGAGTCCGGCGGCTATACGTTTCGTCCCGCCGTCCTGGAGGGTGCGCCGGTCGCCTCCGACGCGGGCGCGGTCGCCTACGTGAATCTCGGTGCGCGCCGCCATCGTGCCTGAATCCGCTGCCGGCGCGGCCCCGGTCGCCGGCGCGACACTCGCCGAGCCCGAGCCCGAGCCCGAGCCCGTCGCCGCCAGCGGCACGCCCGTGCGTTCGATGTCGACCTGGGTCTATGCGGGCTGGGGTTTCGGCACGCTCGCGCCTGCGCTGGTCCTCAGCCTGACCAACATCCTGCTGCTGCGCTTCATGACCGATCACCTCGGCCTCAGTGCCGGCGTGGGCGCGGCGCTGATCGCGTTCTCGAAGATCTACGACGCCGTGACCGATCCGCTCGGCGGGCTGCTCAGCGATCGGACCCGCAGCCGCTGGGGACGCCGCAGGCCGTGGCTGCTGGCGGGCACGGTGATGCTGGTCGTCGCGCTGGTCGCGCTCTTCTGGGGGCCGACGTTCGCGACCTCGACGGCGGCCGCCTGGTACATGGGCGCGATGCTGATCTTCTATGCGACCGCGTACTCCGCGTTCAGCATTCCCTACATGGCCATGCCCGCGGAGATGACGCAGGGCTATCACGATCGCTCCTACCTGATGTCCTTCCGCATCTACGCGGTGGGCCTCGCGGGCCTTGCGGCGTCGGCGGGCGGGCCCGCGCTGATCGCCGCCTATGGCGGCGGGCTCGAGGGGCACCGGCAGATGGCGCTGACCCTGGCGCCCGTCGTGCTGCTCGCCGGACTCGTCTGCTTCCTCGCCACCGCGCGCGCGCCGTTCGTGCAGTCGCCGCCGGTGCACCGCGTGCCGCTCGGCGCGCAGCTGCGGCTCGCGCTGACCAATCGACCGTTCGTGATCCTGCTCGCGATCAAGTTCTTCACCCTGATGAACCTCGGCACTGCGGCCGCGTTCCCGTTCTTCTTCCAGCGCCTCCTCGGCCTGTCAGACGGCTTCCTCAGCGTCTACCTGCTGGCCTCATCGTTGTCGCTGATGCTCTCGCAGCCGCTGTGGCTCGCGTTGTCGCGGCGCGTCGGCAAGAAGCGCGCGTACCAGATCGCGCTCGCGCTTCCGGTCTGCATCGGCACGTCGTGGTTTCTCGCCGGCGCAGGTGAACCCCTGGCCCTGCTGCTCCTGCGCGCGGTGTTCTCGGGCGCGGGGTCGGGCGGCGTACTGCTGATGGGCCAGTCGCTGCTTCCGGACACGATGGAGTACGACTACCGGCGCACCGGGCTGCGTCGCGAAGGGGTGTTCTCGGGCCTCTACACGACGATGGAGAAGGCGGCCTCGGCGACCGGCATCGCGGCCGTCGGCGCGTTTCTCTCCGCGATGGGCTACGTGCAGTCGCGTGGCGGCGCCGTCGTGGAGCAGCCGCCGAGCGCAATCACGGCCATCCTGCTCTGCGTCGCGGTGCTGCCGGCGGCGGTCAGCCTCGCCAGCGCGTTCGCGCTGCTGTTCTACGACCTGGACGAGGAGAAACTCAGGACCACGCAGCGTGCGGCCTGAGGATGCTGATGGGTCCGACATTCACGGTCAGGAGACGGGCTCGATGGTGAACAGACGCAATCTGCTGGCGGGCGGCCTGGCGACGGCGACGGGCCTCGCGGGCCTCCTGCGGCCGCAGTTCGCCGCGAGTCAGGTGACCGGCGCGGCTGGCACGCGCGCGCCCGCGACCGGGACTGCTGGGGGCCCGCAAGACGCCGGCACGACGCAGGGCCTGGTCATCGGGCCCGGTCCCGCCGGTCGCTGCGACGATTCGAAGGTCGGTATCGGTGTGCCGCGCTGGGATGCGCGCTCGCGGCGCTGGCTGCTCTGGTACTACTGCCGTGACGCAGCCTACGATCCCGCCGCGCCACGCACGCTGGGCACCGGGCGGGTCGCGCTGGCCACCTCGCGCGACGGTCTCTCGTGGTCGCGGTTCGATGGACCACTCGGCAAGGCTGCGGTGCTGGAGCACGGCGTCGAACCCGAGTACGACGCGCTTCATCTCGGCATCACCGACGTCACCTGGGCCCGCGGCCAGTGGTGGATGTGGTGCTTCGGCGGCAACCGCGAGCGGCGCCAGACCGTGGTCGGCGCCGTGCCCGGCATGGGCATGCGGCCCGGTCTCGCGACGAGCCGCGACCGCTTCGGCATGTTCTTCACCTCGGTCGACAACGGCGTGTCGTACTTTCGCAGCTGGGTCACATGGTCGCGCGACGCGCTCGACTGGAGTGCGCCGCAGGAGCTCGTCTGGCTGGACGGCGCGCGGGACTGGGATGCGAAGGGGATCATGACGCGCCACATCCAGCGCAATGTCTTCGGTGGGCCGGGACGCTGGCTGATGGTCTACACCGCGCTGCATGGCGACCCCGCGCGCAACATGCAGCGGTCCATCGCGGTAGCCGTGTCCGACGATCTCGTCCATTGGCGGCACCTGCACGATGCGCCGATCTTCACGGTCGGTGGGCAGGGCGCCTGGGACTCGGGCGGCGTCTCGGCGCCGCAGCTGCTTAAGGTCGGCCGCGAGCTGCGGCTCTACTATTTCGGCTTCCCGCCGCCAAAGGACGAGGAGCGGCTGCCGAAGGGCGTCGGCCTCGCCATCAGCCGCGACGGCTCGCTGCTGGGATTCGCGCGACATCGCGGCCTTCCCGCGGCCTGAGACTGGACCTCGATTCGGCACGGAGCGCGCCCGGTAGTGATTCACGATGTCATCGTCGTCGGCGCCGGGCTCGGTGGCCTGGCCGCGGCCCTCGCGCTGCAGCAACGTGGCCTGCGGGTCCGGGTCTACGAGAGGGCCGCGCAGCTCGGCGAAGTCGGCGCCGGCATCACCTCCCATCCCAACCTGACGCGCGCGATGGAGCGGCTCGGCCTCGGTGAGGGTCTCGCCCGCGTCGGCACGCAGCATGTCAACCAGGGCGTCTGCGACCTGCACACGCTGCGCGTGATGGTGCGCAACGAGCGCGGCCCGGCGGATCGCGAGCGCTTCGGCGCGTTCCAGTACCAACTGCATCGCGCCGACCTGCACCGGTTGCTGCTCGATGCGCTCGTGGCGGCGGATCCTGGCGCTATCGTCACCGGCCAGGCGCTGAGCGGACTGGTGGAGACCCCGGAGGCCGTGCTGGCGCAGTTCGCGGACGGTTCCGAGGCGCGCGCCGCCGTGCTGGTCGGTGCCGACGGCGTGCGCTCGCGCGTGCGGCAGCATCTCTTCGGTGACGAGTCGCCCACCTTCACCGGCCACGTTGCCTACCGCACGCTGGTGCCGGCCGAGGCCTGCGGGGGCCTCGGCGAACTGCCGTTCACCTCCGGTCTCGCGATCACGCCCGGCCGCAACCTCGGCTGGTACACGGTGCGCGACGGCTCGCTGATCAACATCGTGGGGCTGGTCCAGAGCGACGAGTGGGCGGAGGAGGGCTGGTCGTTCCAGAGCGATGTCGGCACGGTCATGCAGCTGTTCGCGGATGCCCACCCCGGTTTCCTGCGCATCCTGCGGGCGGCGCCGCAGGGGAGCGTCTACAAGTGGGGACTGTTCGCCCACGCCCCGCTGCAGCGCTGGTCTTCGGGCCGCGTCACGCTGCTCGGCGACGCCGCCCACGCGATGCTGCCCTTCATGGGCATGGGGGCGGCGATGGCGGTCGAGGACGGCTACGTGCTGGCGCGCTGCCTGGCCGAGGTCCCGGATGCCGGACGGGCGCTGCGGACGTACGATCGGACCCGGCTCGAGAGGGCAAACTTCGTCCAGGCGGAGTCGGCTGCGAAAGCCGCCCGGCTCGAAGGCAAGGCAGCGCCGAGTTACGACAAATCAAAGCACCGCAACGAGGAGTCGCTCGGTCTGTTCACGTACGACGTGGAGACCGTGCCGCTCACCTTCCCCGAGGAACGACCATGACCCCGCCACAGACCGCTCCGCTGACGCCTCCCCAGACGCTCACCGTGCCCGTGGAACGCGCGACGCCGGCGGCCCTGGAGGGCTACGGCTACGTGATCGGCAAGCCGGATGCCGAAGTCTGGGGCCGCATCGACTATTACGGCGACAGCGTCCAGGTGCGCACGCCGGTGCAGTTCATCTCGAACGACGACATGACGCTGAACCTGGTCACGTTCAATCGTCGCGAGCCGATCATTCACTGGATGGAATACCACGCCAAGCACACCCAGACCTTCATCCCGCTGTCGGGCAAGCCGTTCATCATGGTGCTCGGCAAGCCGACGCGGATGCGTCCGGACCAGACGATCGACGAGTCCCAGCCGGAGCTGCCGGATCTCGCGAGCGTGCGCGCCTTCTACTTCGACGGCAGCTGCGGCATCTGCATGCACGTCGGCACCTGGCACGAGGTGCCGTTCCCGATCGAGGACGCGACCCACTTCGTCGCCATGGTCACCAACGAGACCAACCGCAATCTCGAAGAGCACGACAAGGCGACCTACGAGGCCAACGGCGGCGACCTGATCAAGCGCAACCTGCTGCACCGTTTCGACAAGCAGCTGCGGATCGACCTCGCGACGCTGCCGGCCGCTG
>Ga0315287_10005211_pt1 | contig 12789 bp, 6 predicted proteins | sample YL17G11_0_MG_FD_205037 | JGI IMG/M metagenome (GOLD analysis project Ga0315287, IMG submission 205037) | Sediment microbial communities from Yellowstone Lake, YNP, Wyoming, USA - YL17G11_0 | ecosystem: Environmental > Aquatic > Freshwater > Lake > Sediment | place: USA: Wyoming | collected...
TTTATCGCTGCAATCCCCCAAAGACTTTTTGCCGCCACATTAATATCAAGAGCTCTTTGAACATAAAGGGCTGCCCTTTCAAATTCACAATTCCAACCTAAAGCAACTCCAAACCAAAAGCTTGCTAGAACTGACGTGACAATGTCTTTTACTTGCTCTGATATTTTTAAGGCCTCTTCTAAAGCTTTAAATGCCTCTGGATAATTATCTTCCACAAAACAATAGTATGCGCCGAGGATCGAGTATATCTGACAAAGCCTCCTCTTATAATCGTACTTGATGGCCAAATCAATAATCGGGTCGATGGCTTCTTTTGCCTTAACATTATAATTCATTTGAGATATGTAGAGCCCGAGAATAGTCCTGGCATCAATAATCTGTTTTTGAATATCATCTGTCTGAGGTAATCGTTCGAGAGATGTTACCCTTTTCTTTGAATGGATAATCGCATCATTTAACGAAGCTGTCTTTTCAGCCTTTTTGCCAGCTAACCTTGAATATTCAGCCCCCTTCAAATAATTCTCACTCAAAAAATAGTGCTCGGCCAAAACTTCGTAATGTTCACTCAGATTATCTTTATATAATTCTTCGATAGCATTCCCTATCTCCTCATGGAGTTTTTTCTTCCTTTTTGCCAAGATTGAATCATACACTACCTCACGAGTCAAAGCGTGTTTAAAGATGTAATTCGATTGGGGGTATATACCTCTTTCATAGAGAAGTTCTGAATCCTTTAGGGTGGAAAGATTGGAGAGTAATTCATGCTCCGGAATGCCCATAATCCGCTTTATCAGGGCATGGCTGAATTCCCTCAATGACAGACCCTGTCTGAAGTACTTCTTTCGCCTCCTCAGGAAGTGAATCAACCCGGGCCATAATTACATCCTGGATTGTCGAGGGAACGGTCAATTGGTGGATATCTTCTGATAATTGATATGTGTTTCCCTTTCTTTCTATGATCCTCAAGTCTTTAAGAGATTTTATAAACTCTTCGATGAAAAATGGGACACCTTCTGTTTTTTCAAGAACCAAATTCTCAAGCTCCCTTTCAATTTCCTGCGTGCCTAAAATGTGGGTAACCATCTCTATACTTTCCCTGTTCGAAAGCCGATGCAACGTTAGCTGATTGTGATAGGACTTTGCGCCCCAGGTGTGAATGAATTCAGGCCGGTAGGTAAATATCAATAAAACCCTTGATCCTGGTATACTCTCCAAATGGCTTCTTAAAACGTCCTCTGAGCCCTTATCCAACCAGTGTAACTCTTCAAAAGCTATGATAAGGGGCCGTATCTCAGAACCCTTAATAACGATCCGCTTAACGGCCTCAACGATCCTATCTTTCTTTGCTTCAGGGCTCATGGAGATCTGATCAATACCACTATCTTTGACTGAAAGAAGCTCAAGGAGATATGGGAGAGTCGAAGCTTCGTCGACTTTCATTATTTTCACACCTCTTTTGACCTTTTCTCTGATTTCCTGATCCCCTTCTCCCTCCTGTATGTCGAAGTTTGACTTCAAAATATCTATCACTGGGTGATATGCAACACCCCTGCTGTAAGAGAGGCACTTCCCTTCTAAAAAGTTAACGTCTTCGTTGGCAACAGCCTTTCTAAATTCATACAAGAGCCTGGATTTTCCAACACCGGCCTCGGATATGATGGAAAAGGCTTGACCCTTACCCAACTTGGCTCGTTGGAATCCATCCAATAGAAGCTCAAGTTCACGCTCCCTTCCCACAAGAGGAGTCAAACCCCACTCAGCACTGACATCAAATTTTGTCCTCCTGGTACTGGGGGCAATTACCTGGTAGACCTTTACAGGTTCTTCTTTACCCTTAATCTTCTTCTCTCCAAAAGATTCAAACCTGAAGAACCCTTCTGTGAGTTTGAAGGTATCTTCAGTCACATAGGTGGTGCCAGGCTCTGCCAATCCTTCCATACGCGAGGCCAGATTCACTGTGTCGCCCACCGCTTTAAACTCTACCCGAAGGTCATTACCCAAAGTGCCAACAACCACGGGACCCGTATGGATGCCGATTCGCATCTTAAGAGTTGGAATTCCTTTTTCTTGTTTCATCCGATCGCTGAATTTATTTATTTCTTGATGGATGGCTAATGCAGATCGAATAGCTCTCTGAGGAGCATCTTCCAAAGCTATCGGAGCCCCAAAAAGAGCCATGATTCCGTCACCGGTCAGTTCATTGACCGTCCCCTCGTAGTCATGGACTTTGTGGATGAGAATTTCGTAAACCTGATCCATCATGGAATACATTTCTTCCGACCCGAGCTTTTCAGTAAGCGGAGTAAATCCCTCCATATCGCAGAACATCACTGTGACCTGCTTGCGCTCACCTTCGATCTTATCTCTTTGCGCCAGGATCTTCTGAGTTAAATCCTTTGGAAGATACCGTTGAATTTTGGCAAGCTTTTCGTCAAAAGAAAGTTCTTTTGGTCCTTCCTTTGCGGGGATAATGAGACTGCTTCCACATTTATTACAGAACTTGAATTGGGGTGGGTTCAGGTAGTTGCACTTAAGACAAACCCTTTCCAGCTATGTTCCACACTCGCCACAGAAGTTGGCGACATCAGGATTTTCAATCTGGCACTTTGGACATTTCATTTTTGGTCTCCTCGGTAAGGCTGTTGAAGATCTGCAAATAGATCATGGCCACATCTAAAACTCCTTGACTTAAAAATGAAAAAGAGCTATTAACATTTCAGAGGAGAATACATGAAAGCAATAGAAACCAAAGGGCGCTTGCTCCCAAATGGGACTATTCAACTTGATGAACCAATCGATGCCCCACCCGGGGAGGTTCGTCTTGTGATCCTTTTCTCTGAGGATATCCAACGGGAGCATCCCAAGAAACTTTCGATTGAAGAAAGAAAACGAATTTTAGCCATTTTGGACAGTGTGGCTGAGCTTTCCTTAAAAGAGGGTCCCCCCGTTAGTAATCGTAAACATGACCGGTACCTCTATGGCGAGAGCAAATGAGCGTTTTTGTCGATACCGGCGCCTGGTTTGCCTATTTCGTGCGACGAGACTCCGACCATAACCTGGCTCGAGAATGGGTTTCAAACAATGATTCTCCATTAATTACTTCTGATTACATTCTCGATGAACTCCTTACCCTTCTTAAAATCCGCGAGAGTCACGCCGTAGCCGTGGCTGCAGGGAAAATTTTAACCGAAGAGAAAATCTGTCACATAATAAAAATCACTCCCGATGATTTTACCCGTGCCTGGCGCGCTTTTGTCCAATTCAGCGATAAGGGTTGGTCTTTCACCGACTGCTCGAGCAAAGTGATCATGGAGCGTTTGAGCATCTCCACAGCTTTTTCCTTCGATGAGCACTTTGACCAATTTGGTTCTATCCTTCGGGTCCCATAAATTTCCTATTTCCTAAGATTACAGTTCAGCATAGCCTTTTTCATCTACTGATTTAGTCAAAAATATGAACCCATCCCTAATTTATGTAATCATGGCCAGTTCTTTCTCGGCTTTCTCGACCCAGCCGTCGGCGCCGCATTCTTTGAGAATCTCTATGGCCTTGCCGAGATTCTCACGAGCTTTCAATCTTTCTCCTTTTCGTTTGAACAAATCTGCATAAAGGGCATAATCTTTTCCGAGGTGGAACATCATACGATTTCTTTGGTCTGCATCGATAGCCTTCTGAATCCAATGTTCTGCTTCTGATATGTGTTGATCATCAACGTTGAGCAGAATCTCTCCGATAAATCTTGGAAACCAGCCTTCCAATGCTTTTACCTTATTATTTCGTGAATGGACATACAAAGATTCTAAGTTCACATCTTTCTCTTTATTCATCACCTTTGATCTCGCTAGGCCCACTCTTGTAAGGTTCACCCAAGAAGGCAATAATCGAATATTTTCTAAAACCCAAATCCCTTTTTCATAATGTTCTTTGGATCTCGGAAAATCTCCCATTTCCAAATAGGTCTCTCCCAGGTGAAGTCGTGCACATCCATTCCAAGAATAGAAATTGATCCTTTCACAAAATTCGACCCCCTTTAAAAGATGTTTTTCTGCCTCTTCCAGTGATCCTTTTCCGTAACAGGAAATTCCATGGTTTGTATAAGCCATCGCTTTGGGATAGATATCCCCACTCTCTTCAGCAATGCGAAGGGCCTCCTCGGTCGTTTGGAATTGCAAACCTATTTTCCCATGGTGATAATAAGAAAAGTAAGATAGGGCGCTTTTTGTTGCTGAAATCCCCCAAACATTTTTTACTGCAAAATTGATATCAAGGGCTCTTTGAAAATAGTTTGCTGATCTTTCAAATTCACAGTTCCAACCTAAAGCAGTTCCAAACCAAAAGTTCGGTAAAACTGAGGTAAGATTATCTTTTACTTCCTCTGGTATCTTCAAGGCTTCTTCTAGAGTTTTAAATGCCTCTGGGTAATTTTCCTCTGCAAAACAATAGTAGCAACCCATGATAGAATATATTTGGCAAAGCCTCTTCTTATAGTCGTGTTTTATGGCTAAATCAATAATCGGGTCAATGGCTTCTTTGGCCTCAATATTAAAGTTCATTTGTGCCATGTAGAGGCCCAGAACCACTCTGGCATCGATAATTTGTTTTTTGCACATTATCGGTTTGGAATGACTTTTCAAGGGAGGTTATTCTTTTCTTGGCATGTGTAATTGCATCATTTAGTGAAGCAGTCCTTTCGGCCTTCCTGCTCGCCAATCTTGAATACTCAGCACTTTTTGAATAGTTCTCACTCAAGAAATTGTGCTCGGCCAAAACTTCGTAATGCCCGCTTAAATTATCTTTGTATAATTCCTCGATAGCGCTCCCAATCTCTTCATGAAGTTTTCTCTTTCTTTTGGTCAACATGGAGTCATAAACTACTTCACGGGTCAGGGCATGTTTAAAGATATAATTCGATTGTGGGTATATCCCTCTCTCGTAGAGAAGTTCCGAATCTTTAAGGATGGAAAGATAAGAGAGCAACTCTTTTTCTGGGAGGCCCGTTACACGATTGATCAATGGATAGCTGAACTCTCTCTCGATGGCAGACCCGGTCTGAAGCACTTCTTTCGCTCTTTCAGGCAAGGAGTCTACTCTTGCCATGGTCACATCCTGGATTGTCGAAGGAATGGCCACATGCTGAATGTCTTTTGATAAACGATATGAGTTGTCTTTTCTCTCTATGATCTTTAAATCTTTAAGCGATTTTATAAACTCTTCGATGAAAAATGGGACCCCTTCTGTCTTCTCGAGGATTAACTCCTCAAGAGACCTTTCAATTTCCTTTGAGCCCAAGATATGGGTCACCATCTCAAGGCTTTCCCTGTTGGAAAGGCGATGCAAAGTTAGCTGATTGTGATAGGACTTTGCGCCCCAGGTGTGAACAAACTCAGGCCGATAGGTGAATATCAACAATATTTTTGTCCCCGGTATATTTTCTAAAATACTTCTGATTACATCCTCCGAACTCCTATCCATCCAGTGCAAGTCCTCAATGGCTAAAATCAGGGGTTTCATCTCAGAACCCTTGAGAACAATCCGCTTGATTGCCTCAATGATCCTATCTTTCTTTGCTTCGGGGCTCATGGAGATTTGATCAATACCACTATCCTTGACCGAGAGAAGCTCAAGGAGATAAGGGAGGGTTGAGGATTCATCGACTCCCATTAATTCCAATCCCTTTTTGACTCTTTCTCTGATTCCCTGATCCCCTTCTCCCTCCTGTATATCGAAGTTAGACTTTAGGATATCTATCACTGGGTGATATGCAACACCCCTGCTGTAAGAGAGACACTTCCCTTCTAAAAAGTTAATATCCTCATTAGCTATAACCTTTCTGAACTCGTATAAGAGTCTTGACTTCCCGCAGCCGGCCTCGGATACAATGGAAAAGGCTTGGCCCTTACCTAACCTGGCTCGTTCGAATCCATCCAACAAAAGCTCAAGCTCCCGCTCTCTTCCAACGAAAGGAGTAAGCCCACGCTCTGCACTGACATCAAACCTCGTCCTTCTGGTACTGGGGGCGATCACCTGGTAGACACGGATAGGCTCTTCCTTACCCTTGACCTTCTTTTCTCCTAAGGCCTCAAATCTGAAAAGTCCCTCTGTAAGCTTAAAAGTTTCCTCAGTAACATAAGTAGTCCCGGGTTCTGCTAAACTTTCCATCCTGGATGCTAAATTTACCGTGTCCCCTACTGCCTTAAATTCCACCCGAAGGTCATTACCTAAGGTTCCCACGACCACAGGACCCGTATGGATGCCGATTCGCATCTTAAGAGTTGGAATTCCTTTTTCTTGTTTTATCCGATCACTGAATTTATTTATTTCTTGATGAATAGCTAAAGCAGATCGAACAGCTCTTTGAGGTGCATCCTCCAAAGCAATGGGCGCTCCAAAAAGGGCCATGATTCCATCACCGGTCAGTTCATTGACTGTGCCCTCATAATCATGGACCTTGTGGATGAGAATTTCATAGACCTGATCCATCAGGGAGTACATTTCTTCTGAACCAAGCTTTTCGGTAAGGCTGGTGAACCCCTCCATGTCACAGAACATCACCGTGACCTGTTTGCGTTCACCTTCAATCCTATCTCTTTGTGCCAGGATCTTCTGAGTGAGGTCCTTAGGAAGATATCTTTGAATCTTGGCGAGTTTTTCATCGAAGGTGAGTTCTTCGGAAGTTGGCCCTGGAGTGAGGGATAATTGATGACCGCATTCTCCACAGAATTTATCGCTTGGAAGGTTCTCAAAGTGACATTGGGGACAGAGCAATAGAAGTTTTGCCCCACACTCACTACAGAACTTTCTTGTCTCAGGATTCTCGGTCTGGCATTTCGGGCATTTCATTTTTGGCCTCTCCTTCGATAGAGACCCCTTGCTGCAATTCTAAAAGGTTGAGGTTAGGAGGTTGATTCGATACCCAATGGTTGGATAAAAGTCTACTAATTTTGAATGAAAACTTCAACAAGAATTATCAATTACTGTTTGAAAGGTTGTATGGTGGACCAAAAATGTAAAATCACTCTTTCAGGAAGAAGTCCTTTTTTTCCGAGATCATGCCGGGCAAAAGGTCGATTTGAAACGTTCGCCTATGAATCCTCAATTGTAATAGCATCCGAGGATTGAAGAGGGTTGAAAGCAAGCATAATGAAGGCTGAAAGATAAAAAAGGCAGAGCCATTTCCGGCCCTGCCTTTGGTCTTTTGGCAACCGAATATTTCATATCCTTTTAAACCTTAAACCTCCCTATTGGCCTGTTCCACTCAATGATATGTCAATGATCGGTGAATCCAGGTCGTTCGAATTTACTTCCAAAGTGGCTGTCTCTAATCCTGTCGATTTTGGCGTAAATAGGACCTTCAGATTGTAACTCTTTTTAGCTTTGATGGTGACACTACCACTCCCCTGAATGCTAAAATCTGTCCCCTCTAACCCTGAAAGCGTTATCACAAGATCTCCTGAACCATTGTTCGTAATCTTTAATGTCTTCGTTGCCTTCTTCCCTACCTTTATGCCCCCAAATTCAATGGAAGTTTGAGCGACTGAAATATCAGGGGTCTTCAATGCAAAACTCGCTGTCACAGTTACTGCGGCATCCACCGTGACCGTGCATGTCTTTGTCCCCGAACAACCCCCATCCGACCATCCAGTAAACGTTGAGTTCGCATCTGCCTTGGCCGTTAGTTTCACTTTCTGAACCTTTGCATAAGTCTCACTGCAATCAGAACCGCAATTGATACCTGCCGGACTACTGGTTACTGTACCATTCCCTGTCCCTGACTTAGATACAGTGAGAGTATACAGAATCTGCTCTACCTTTGTTGTCTTTGGCAGGGAGATGATCATATTTTCATTCATCGCATACACCGTGATTGTGTACGTCCCCGCGACCGTAAAGCCATCGTACGTCCCCTCATATTGCTTGTTTTGTTCAATACATGTGAGGTCAAAAGAGGGAAGATTTGTGATTGGATTGTCCGGCGTGGTAGTAAAGTCAGGGCTGTGAACAATGGCCCACACCCTCGTTATTCTCCCTGTTGTCACTACCTCTACTGTGATGGTCGCTGAGATCTGGCCATTCAGCACCTGATCCTGACTGATGGTACTTATGGAGGGAATATCTCCAGCTATGATGAACCCTTTGCCAATGTTTTTATCCCTTGCCACATCCCCATCTGTTTTCTCATTGCCTATGCCATTGCCATTGTCGTCGATCTCCGGGGTCTGGCTCTTCCCTGTCCCCAGCGCCACCCCGATCACGTCCTTTCCCATTACATAGGCATCGTAGATCTTTGCCCCTCCAAAGATCTGGCTCCAGAAGGTGTAGGAGAACGACAGTCCCCCTTGGCTCAGAAAGTAGGCGGATTCTCCCGTCGAAGTGCTCGTGATCGTTATCCTCTCTTTCCCTGCTGGAGGTACAAGTTTTAAGACGAAGCTCCCTGATTCACAGGCGTCATAGATGACGGTGACTAATCCCGGCATCGTCTGCTGCAGTTCATTAAGCCACGAAGCAAGGTCTTCGGCTCTGAGCACTTCTGTCTCCGACATCCGGAATGTCCCATCCCCTCCGTGGCCGATCAGGTAGAGAACAAGGTTCTCTCCATCTTTTGCCCACTGGGTGATTGCACCCTGGAGGTTGCTGTTTGTCGCATCCCCATCCACATCGGGGATGCCATCATCGTTAAGGTCAAGGTTTTGGTCTGAAGAGAGATAATAAACGGTGTCGTTAGTATATCCCTGGTAGGTCAATGCACGGTAGGCAAAGTTGGCATTCATCTCTGTTGCGTCCCAGAGGTTGTTTCCTTTATAGGGGCCACTTCCCGCTACCAAGATCGCCTTCATTGCTTTTCCACTCGGAACAGAGGATGCCTTCTTGAATACCTGGATGCGGTTATTCGCGGTATCTGATACATAGACCCTGCCGTCTGGACTTACGGCAATTCCCACTGGATAACTGAATGCACCGGCATTGCTCCCGAGACTTCCCCATTTGGTGACAAACTCTCCGCTGGGCGTAAACTTCTGGATGCGGTTATTATCCGCATCAGTAACATAGATGTAGCCACTGCTGTCAGCGGCGATGCCTTGTGGGAATTTAAATTGCCCATCAGCACTGCTCTTACTTCCCCATTTGGTGATAAATTGGCCGTCTGACGTAAACTTCTGGACGCGGTGATTCTTTGTGTCAGCGACATAGACATTACCGCTGATGTCTACGGTTATGTCTGTCGGCTTATTAAACTGACCCTCTCCATCGCCAACACTTCCCCATTTAGTGATAAATTGGCCATCTGACGTAAATTTCTGGACACGGTGATTCTCTGTGTCAGCAACATAGACATTACCGCTTGCGTCTATGGCTATGCCGGAAGGGCTGCTAAATTGTCCGTTTCCGCTGCCAGAATTGCCCCATTTGGCGATGAACTGCCCCTTAGACGTAAACTTCTGGATACGGTCGTGGTATTCAGCGACATAGATATTCCCGCTTCCATCTATTGCTACATCAAGAGGAAGTATAAATTCTCCGTCTCCGGTGCCACTACTTCCCCATTCAGAGATGAATTGACCATTCGATGCAAATTTCTGGATCCGATCATTTCCCATATCGGCGACATACACGTTCCCACTCCCGTCTACAGCGATGCCTTGTGGAGAATCAAACTGCCCCTCTCCAATCCCGCCACTCCCCCATTTTGCAATGAACCGTCCTTCTGATGTGAACTTCTGGATACGGTAATTGCCTGAGTCAGCTACATAGACACTACCTCCGGTGCTTATACCTATGCCATAAGGAAGCCTAAACTCTCCGTCTCGATTGCCAAAGCCTCCCCATTTTATTATAAATTCTCCGTTTGACGTAAATTTCTGGATGCGGTGATTGGATGTGTCAACGACGTAAACATTACCACTCCCGTCTGTGGCTATACCATGAGGCTCCGAAAACTGACCGATTCCGCTGCCGCTCCTTTCCCACTTAGCAATGAACTGGCCACTCGACGTGAATTTTTGGATCCGATCATTGTACGTATCGGCCACATAGACATCGTCTTTGCCAGCTATGGCGATGCCGTACGGCAAATTAAATTGCCCATCCCCGCTGCCAGAGTTCCCCCATTTGGTAAGGAATTCTCCATTGTTTTTAAACTTCTGGATCCGATGATTCCCCGTATCGGCGACAAAGAGATTCCCGTTGCTGTCTATGGCGATGCCAAAAGGCGTATCAAACTCTCCGTCTCCGCTGCCCAAACCTCCCCAGTTCGTCACGAATTCTCCGTTTGACGTAAATTTCTGGATGCGGTTATTGTATGTGTCAACGATATAGAGATTGCCGCTGCTGTCAATAGCTATGCCACTTGGGCCAAAAAACTGACCGCTTCTGCCACCAGTGCTTCCCCACTTAGCGATGAACTGGCCATCCGGTGTAAATTTCTGAATCCGGTCATTGAATGTGTCAGCCACAAAAACGTTTCCGCTTTCATCAATGGCAACGCCAAAAGGGGCACTGAAATACCATTGTTGTGTTATCACAGGCCACATCCTTTCAAATTCATAGATTTCCTCTGAAAAGGCAATAAACGGGAAGGAGATGATATAGAGCAAAATAAAGAAAATGCCAGTGAGTGCTTTTGCCATCGCTGCAAATCCTGAGATGCTCACAAGAACTCCTTTTTTCTTCACTTATTGGTCAGAGCAAAATTCATGGTTTCTGTCTTTTTGGGGTGAGCCACTTTGAGTAATATCTATATCAAAAGAAGGCGGATTCGTCAAACAGGTATTTCGATAAGGTGAAGACCTGAAAGATAGGCACTCAGAATCATCGATTACGGGTGGAATCTTGCATGATGAGGTAAAATTGAAAAATTACGCCCTCAGGAAGAAGTCACTACCAGACTTGATCCTATTTGTAGATTCACATCCTAGTTTCAAAAATTTTATCAAAATATGCCAGAATACCCCCCAGCTCTGCTGGGGGGATGAATGGCCTACCCTCTCCCCTGGGGGGAGAGGGTTAGGGTGAGGGGGAAATGATCTAATCATCACCCCCACCTTAATCCTCCCCCATCCCCGCCATAATTCAGCGGGATCTTCGACAAGGGGGAGGAAAGTTTTTTAGAGAATTAGATGCCTCGCAGCTCTGCTGCGGGGTACTTCACTCGTAGGTCCTCTAAGGTCGGACCTTGCCTTTGGATATTTAATAAATATCAAGATTAAAGGTCTGACCCTCACATTTTACTACTTACCACTTCAACGGTGCCTTTCTCTCCGGCCAGTGGTTGATGCATACAGACGATATTACCATTAAACAGAAAAATCCCTTTCGGGATTACTGGCCTGTTCCGCTCAATGATATGTCAATGCCCGGTGAATCCAGGTCGTTCGAATTTACCTCTAAAGTGGCTGTCTCTAATCCTGCAGATTTCGGCGTAAATAGAATCTTCAAAGTATAACTCTTTTTGCCTTTTATGGTGACACTACCACTCCCTTGGATACTAAAATCTGTCCCCTCTAACCCAGAAAGCGTTATCACCAGATCTCCTGTACCATTGTTCGTAATCTTTAATGTCTTCGTTCCTTTCTTCCCTACCTTGACACTCTTGAAATCAAGGGTAGTTTGAGCAACTGAAATATGGGGTGTCTTCAACGCAAAACTCGCTGTCACAGTTACTGCGGCATCCACTGTGACCGTGCATGTCTTTGTCCCCGAACAACCCCCATCCGACCAGCCAGTAAACGTCGAGTCTGTATCTGCTTTGGCAGTCAGTTTCACTTTTTGAACCTTTGTATAGGTTTCACTGCAATCAGACCCGCAATTGATACCTGCTGGACTGCTTGTTACTGTGCCAGTTCCTGTTCCTGTCTTAGAAACGGTAAGAGTATATCCTGCGGCTTGGAGATTAAAGGTGGCAGGCACACTCTTTGCAGCATTCATGGTTACGGTGCATGCCCCTGTCCCTGAACACCCTCCCCCTGACCAACCGGTAAAGGTTGAACCTGCTGCAGGCACTGCTGTCAATGTTACATTCGTTCCCTGATCGTATACCTCATTGCAGTCTTCTCCACAATTGATCCCTGACGGATTACTTGTAACCGTCCCACTTCCGGTCCCTGTCTTATTCACGGTAAGAGAATATTGCTCCGTTGGCTGGAGTTGAAATATTGCGGTCACGGTCTTGCTTGCATTCATGGTGACGACGCATAGCCCTGTGCCAGAACAGCCGCCTCCCCACCAGTCAACAAGGGTTGAGTTAGGATTAGGGGTTGCCGTGAGGGTTACCTCTTCGCCGCACTCACAGATCTTTACGCAGCTACTTCCGCAGTCGATGCCGGCAGGGATGCTTGTGACACCGCCGCTGCCGGTTCCGGCCTTTGTTACTGACAGGATACAGGAATTGTCAAAGGTCAAAACCCCCTGGCCTGAAGAGAGGTATTTGCCGCTTCCCGGTGTGACAGTGATATTCCTGCCTTCCGAGGTTATTGCAACATCATAGGCTGTATTAGGCACCATATTGAAAAGAAAATGGCGCACGTTGGCGGTAGGATTGAGGGCATACGTGACCGGCCCCGTAACACTTGCACCGGCCGGGTCCGTACTGAACATTGCGACATAGTTCATGGAAGGGTCACTGATAAGTGTGCCGACCATATTATTTGTCGTAGCTTCTATTCTTGTCGTCAGGGGCATCGAGGCAGTTGTTGAGGAAGCCGGATAGAGGACATTGAGAAATGCATCATAATTTTGCTGAAGTGCCGGCTGTATCTGAATTCGGTACGTCCCATATGGCCTGTCGTGGTTATC
>Ga0315287_10005213_pt1 | contig 12787 bp, 13 predicted proteins | sample YL17G11_0_MG_FD_205037 | JGI IMG/M metagenome (GOLD analysis project Ga0315287, IMG submission 205037) | Sediment microbial communities from Yellowstone Lake, YNP, Wyoming, USA - YL17G11_0 | ecosystem: Environmental > Aquatic > Freshwater > Lake > Sediment | place: USA: Wyoming | collected...
TCATCAGGGCGGTCTGCAGAGAATTCGACGTGCACTTCGTCCCGTTCCTGCAGCCGACGTCATTGTTCAGCACGGGGGCGGCGGTTGCCGAGAGCGCCGAAAAGTCCGAGTTGATCCGCGAATTCTATGCGGAAGCCGTTGCAATTGCCAAAGCATCGGGGTTCATCGTCGACGCGACCGCCATCCTGGACAGCGTCGATGACGCGTATTTCGACTTTGTCCACTACTCGGAAAAAGGGAACGGCGCCATTGCCGATTTTGTCTATGAAATGATAGGCTCCCACCTTGGCGCGGAGCAACCGGGGGTTTAGCTGGTGAATATTTTGGGTGTTTCTGCACTGTACCATGACAGCGCCGCGGCGCTCGTCGTTGACGGTGAGATCGTTGCCGCCGCGCAGGAGGAACGGTTCACCCGCCGCAAGCATGATGCCGGGTTGCCCGTTAAAGCGATCGACTCATGCCTGGAAACCGCCGGCCTGACAGCGGACAAACTGGACGCGGTCTGCTATTCAGACAACCCCTACCTGACCCTCGACCGGTGGTTGAAGAACTGCGTTGCCGAAGGCCAGGGCAGCGAGAAGATCGTGGAAAAAACCTTCCCCAGCATCTTCTCCAAGAAAATCTGGGTTCATGAGGCGCTCAGGGACGCGCTGGGGGGACTTGGAAAAACCGGAAAGCTGTTGGTCTGCGAGCACCACGTTTCACATGCGGCGTCCGCCTTTTACCCGTCGCCCTTCGAGCACTCCGCCATCGTGACGATCGACGGAGTCGGCGAATGGGCGACGACGACGATCGGGGTGGGGAAGGATCACGAGATCACGATCCTGAAGCAGATCAACTACCCGCATTCCCTGGGCCTGCTCTACAGCGCGATGACCTATTTTTGCGGCTTCAAGGTCAATTCCGGGGAGTACAAGCTGATGGGACTGGCTCCGTATGGGGAGCCGGTCTACTACGACCTGATCAAGGACAACCTCATCGAAATCCGGCAGGACGGCTCCTTCCGGCTGCACACCGAGCGCTTCGCTTTCACCCGGGACGCCGTGATGACGGACGACCATTTCGCCGGGCTGTTCGAGACCCCGCGGCGGCGCGCGGAAAACCCGATCTCCAAACGGGAAATGGACCTTGCCGCGTCCGTGCAGAAGATTACGGAGGAGATCGTCCTGAAACTCGCCCGCACTGCCCGCAAGCTGACCGGCGAGTCGCAGCTGTGTCTGGCGGGCGGCGTCGCGCTGAACTGCGTGGCGAACGGGAAACTGGCAAAAGAACGGGTTTTCGATCGTCTCTGGATTCAGCCGGCGTCGGGCGACGCCGGCGGCAGCCTGGGGGCCGCGCTCCATGCCTATCATCAGCATTTCAGAAATCCACGAAAAGTCGGAAAGCGGGACTCCCAGAAAGGCAGCTACCTGGGACCCTCGTTCGCGCCCGATCGCATTCAGGACTTTCTCGACGGCAAGGGGGTCCCGTATCGGCGGGTCGAGGACAAGGCGGTGCTGGCCCGGGACGTCGCGAAGTTGCTGGCTGATGACGGCGCCGTCGGCCTGTTCGTCGGCCGGATGGAATTTGGCCCACGCGCTCTCGGCAACCGGAGCATCATTGCAAATCCGATGAGCAGCGGCATGCAGTCCCGGCTGAATCTGAAGATCAAATTCAGAGAGTCGTTCCGTCCTTTTGCCCCTGCGGTCCTGGCCGAACGGGCCGGCAACTACTTCGAGATCGACCAGGAGAGTCCTTACATGCTGCTCGTGGCACCCGTCAGGGAGGAGTTGCGGCGTCCGTTCGACCTGAAGGGGATGCTGCGGCAAGGCGGCGAGGACATGCTGCCGATCGTCAACCAGGACCGCTCGACCATCCCGGCGGTGACCCACGTCGACTACTCGGCCAGGGTGCAAACGGTTGCACGAGAGGACAATCCTTTCTTTCACGCCATCATCGAGGAGTTCGAGCGACTCACCGGCTGTGCGGTTGTCGTCAACACGTCGTTCAACGTCCGAGGCGAACCGATCGTGTGCACTCCTGAACAGGCCTATCTCTGTTTCATGCGCACGGGGCTGGATGCGTTGGTGTTCGAGGAATTCGTGCTGCTGAAGAGCGAGCAACCCGCTCTTGACGGTGATGTGGACTGGAGGGCGGACTATGAGCCAGATTAACCAGGAAATGGCAAACATCCTGCGGACGGCGCAACGTCTCAACGAAAAGGGCGTCCGCGTCTACGCAGCCGCCGACGGTGAGGCTGACAGTTTTCTGCTGGACCGGGAAGCGGCTAAACTCTTCGAAAGCGACGTCTTTGAATTCTCGTTCGACAGCCCGCTCGAGTTGAAGGCCCAATTGACGAGGATGTGGGAGTACCAGAGGTGTTCGTACATGGAGGAGTTCATCGATGTTTGCCTGGTCTCCACCTTCAAGTTCCGCTCCAAGCGGGAAGACTTCACCCGGGAAGCGCGGGTCTCGGCGTTCGTGTACGAATTCTGACGAGAACCATCGCGTCCATGAGCGACCTCATCCCGGGCAATGATCGCGAGCTGCGTGAACGGCTTTCCCGCGTGCTGGCGAACCGGAGGGACTATCGCCAGGTTGTCGAGGAGATCGCCGCAAAACGCCGCTATGTCGTGTTCTTTGGAGTCGGGAATATCTTCCACGGGATCGTTCAGGCGTGGAGGCGGCACCTCGGGAGGACGATCGACTACTGCTGCGACGGGGACAGCTCCAAATGGGGACAAGAATTCTGCGGCATCACTTGCATCTCGCCCGGCAGACTGCTGGAGATCAAGGACGATTGCGCGATCTTCGTGACGGTTGGCAGTTTCAGGCCGCTGTACCGCTCATTGATCGAGAGCGGCTGTTCTTCGGTCAACGTCGTTCACCGGTACGATCTCGCTGCAGCCGAGTTCCTGGCCGATCAGGATCAGCAGGAGTTGGTGACCAATCTTTGCAGGACCTATGACCTTCTGGCGGACCGGCAGTCGGCCCGGGTGTTCCTGGCAATTGTCGACCGCGTCCTGGAAGGGCGCAACGACCCTGAGACCATGGCTCGAGTCTGCTCCGGTGATGAGTACTTCCCCGAGGACATCATCCGGTTGTCCGACCACGAATGCTTTGTGGATGCCGGAGCCTTCGACGGCGATACGGTCCGGGATTTCGTCGCCCGAACCCAGGCGCGATTCGACAAGATCTTCGCATTCGAACTCGACAACCGGAATTTCCAGCGCCTGCAGGAACACACCGGCAAACTGCCCAACCACCGGAGAATCGAAGTTTTCAACCTGGGTATTTGGGACAGCACGGGCGACATCTCCTACAGTTTCGAGAGCTCGCAGAGCACGGTGGGCCGCGGCGAGGGCCGGGGGCGCGTGGTGCGGCTGGATGACGTACTCGAGAACGAGCAGGTCTCCCTGATCAAGATGGACATTGAAGGGGCCGAGCTTCGGGCGTTGCGCGGCACCGGCACCATCATACGGACGCGGAAACCAAGGCTTGCGATTTGCGTGTACCATGACTTCAGGCATCTCTGGGAAGTTCCGTTGCTTCTGAGAGAACTGGTGCCCGAATACAAGATTTATTTACGACATCATACGGAGTTGGCGTATGAAACCGTGTGCTACGCAGTAGCATGACCCCACGGGAGAACGGCCATGTCTGAAGCGGAGCTTGAGCAGGCGAAGCGCGCGAAGCTCATTCGGGAAAAACCCCAGGTCTGGGAGAAAATCCGGAAAATCGAGGAGCGTCACGCCCAGGGCATCGCGACACCGATCATCGATGTCGCCTACAACTACGCCTGCAATCTGCGCTGCCAGCACTGCTCGGCCGCCCGCTTTGTCAAAAAGGACAGGAAACTGACCCCGGGCGACATGAGAAGGATCAGCGACGAGGCGCACGCGCTGGGCTTGTGCCAATTCAACATCTCCGGCGGAGAACCGCTGATCTTCAAGGATCTGGACGAAGTCATCCTCGCCTTGCAACCCGACAAGTTCCACTTGAGCATGAGCACCAACGGGCATTTCCTGACGCCGGAAATGGCCAGGCATCTGAAGGCTCTCGGTTTGGACAAGGTCAAGATCAGCATGGACGATTTCGACGAGAAGCTGCACGATGCGAACCGCAACCAACCCGGGGCGTATCAGAAGGCGGTCGCCGCGATGATGAACGCCCGGGATGCCGGCCTCAGCGTGGTAGTTCAAACGGTGGTAACGCACCAGAACTGCAAAACGGACCGGACGGTGAAGATGGCTGATTTTGCCCAGAAGAACAACTTCAGCCTCGACGTGATGATCGCCCGGGCGATCGGCGCCTGGGAAGGCAAGCATGAAGTCCTGATCGATCAAGCGGACGCCGACTTCCTCTGGGAAGTCCACGAACGGTACCCCGTGCTGCATCGCGACACCTATCCGTCCTACGGCATGCACAAGGGGTGCGGTTGCGTGGATTCGACCCTCCACCTCACGCCGTACGGGGATATCCTGCCGTGCGTCTTTATTCATATTTCCATCGGCAACATCTTCAAGGAAACCCTTGCCGACATCATCAAGCGCGGACAGAGCATCTCGTGCTTCAAGAAGTACAGCAAGCTGTGCCTGTCGGGGGAGGACCGGGACTTCATCGACAAATACATGACGAAGTTCTACGGCAAACCGCTGCCGATACATTGGTCTGAAGCCTTCGGTGAGGATGATTTCGAAAAATGATCAGATACACCGAATTGAAGTCTACCGACCGGCAGGACCTCATGGCCGTCCTGCCGCTGCGAAAACCATTCACGATGCTTATCGAGCCCTCCAGCCTGTGCAACTTTAAATGCATCCAGTGTTTCCAGAGTCTCAAGACCGACTCCTCCTTCGCCCGGGGACGGAAGAACATGCCCCTCGCGCGGTTCCGCAAGGTCATCGAGCAGCTGCGGGCCTGGGAAGGCCCGCGGCTGAAAGTCTTGAAGCTGAGTCTGTATGGCGAACCGCTGATGAATCCCCATTTCAGCGAGATGCTGGGGATTGCGCGCGAGGCGGACGTCGCGGAACGGATCGAAACCACCACGAACGCTTCGCTGCTGTCCCGCGAGATTGCGACCGAACTGGTGCGGTATCAGTTGGACTACGCGCGGGTGTCCATCTACGCCTCGACACAGGAGCGGCACCGGGACATAACCGATTCCGGGATGAAGATCGGCACCATCCACGAGAACCTGCGGGTCTTGCAGGAGCTTAAAAGGGCTCAGGACTCCAAGCGTCCCTTCGTCAGTTGCAAGATGCTCGATGCCTACGGCGAGGAGAACGACCGGTTCTTCGAGGTTTACCACGACGTCGCCGATGAACTGTTCCTCGACAAGCCGCACAGCTGGATCAAGGTTGACGGCACGGATTTCATCGAGAACTACTACCGCGAGGGCGTTGCCGAAGTCCGCAACGACTTGCGAGGCAACAGCACGCCGCGGGTGGCCTGTCCCATGGCCTTCACCACCATGGCCGTGCGCAGCAACGGCGACGTTTCGCCCTGCTGCGTGGACTTCATCGGCGGCACCACGCTCGGCAATCTGGACGAGAGCAGCCTGCAGGAGATCTGGGAATCGGACCGCTGGTACGCCTTCCAGAAGATGCAGCTGGAAAACCGGAAACACGAGAATTCTTCCTGCGCCCGCTGCGACGTCTACGCGAGCGATCACTACACCCGCGACACCATCGACGGTTTCCCCGTCGACAAACTGCGGCCGGTAAAGCCCCTGCCTCTCGACCAGGCACAACAGGACCGCCAGCCATGCGACAGGAGACGCAGCCCGTGAGCAGAAGTTACGCGAACCCCGACGTTCTGAGTTTCTACCAGCAGTTGCCCTTCAACTATTTCGGCGACACCAACGCCGCCGCCGCCGCGATCAGGGACACCAACATGATCCAGTACTACCCGGTGCTGCCGCCGCTGCTCACCAAGGGGATACGGGTGCTCGACGTCGGTAGCGGAGCGGGGTGGTTCGTCAACGGCGTCAATTACCACTACGCCAGGCACGGCAGTTCGGCTTCCGGCGTCGACTTCAACGCCGTGGCCGTCAAACAGGCCCGGGAAATCGCCTCCCATCTGGGTGTGCAATCGACGTTCGTCGAATCCGACTTGTTCGCGTTTCAGACGAGTGAACCATTCGCGCTCGTGACCTCGTTTGGCGTCCTGCACCACACGGACAACTGTATCGCCGGGCTGCGCCACCTGCTGCGCGACCTTGTCGGCGAGGGGGGGTATGCCTTCATTGGCTTGTATCACCGGTACGGGCGCAAACCGTTTCTGGACTATTTTGACGACCTCAAGAAGAGCGGGATGGGGAAAGAGGATCTGCAGCGGGAGTTCATGGAACTCCGCTCCGGCAGCGGCGACAAGATTCATGATTTGTCCTGGTTCTATGATCAGGTGTTGCACCCGCACGAGACGCAGCACACACTCGAGGAAATGCTGCCGGTGCTTCACGCCGAGGGTATGGAGTTGGTAGCGACATCGATCAACAGATTTGAAGCATTCGACAGTGAAGAAGATCTGATCGAGCGGGAGAAATCGTACTACGCACTTGCCCTGCAAAGGCTCAAAGACAAGATCTACTTCCCCGGTTTTTTTCTCTTTTTTGCCAGAAAGACCGGCCGGACTTAGCGGAACCTGCCTTTCAGCAACAGGAGCGATACGACAATGAAGCTTCCCGGATGGCTGTCATGAAGAAGATCAGCATCGCCTGTGGTTGTTTCAACGAGGAAGGCAATCTCCAGGAATTGTACGACCGCATTGTCCGGACCCTGGCCGGTTTCCCCCACTACCGGTACGAGATCATCGTAGCCGACAACTGCTCGCTGGACGGCAGTCGGGGGATCCTCCGGCGGATCGCCGCCGCGGACAGGAATTTCAAGGTCATCTTCAATGCAAACAACTTCGGTCCGGTCCGGTCCGGCTACAACGCCTTCCTGCAGGCCTCCGGAGACGCGGTCGTCTTCATGAACTCCGATCTGCAGGACCCGCCGGAAATGATCGCGGAGATGATCCGGAAATGGGAGGAGGGGAACCAGGTTGTTTTGGCCATCAAGAGCAAAAGCGAGGAACGCGGTTTCATGCCGTATGTTCGCCGCTTTTTTTACAGCCTCTTGTCGAAGCTTTCAGACTCGGATCAGATCATTCGAAATTTTACCGGAACGGGGTTGTACGACAGGAAATTCATGGATGCGGTGAAAAAATACCACGATCCGCTCCCCTATTTCCGCGGCTTTGTTTCCGAGATCGGATTCCGACGTGCCGAGTTCGAATTTGTACAGCCGCAGCGCCGGCAAGGACGATCCAAGCACACTTTCTTCTCTCTGTACGATGTGGCAATGACCGGCTTAGTCAACCACTCCAAGTTGCCGCTGCGCTTGGCTACGTTTTCGGGTTTTGTTCTCGGGGGTGTAAGTCTGCTGATCGCACTGGCCTATTTGATCTACAAATTGCTGTTCTGGAACACCTTCTACCTGGGAATCGCGCCGCTGGTAATCGGCGTCTTCTTTTTCTCGGCCGTGCAGCTGATCTTCATTGGCATCATCGGGGAGTATGTCGGTGCAATCCTGACCCAGGTCAAGAATCACCCGCTCGTCATCGAAGATGAGCGGATCAATTTCAACACGGAATCCTGAGAGACGGTGCGCGGTGCACGGCATTGATAAGGTACGGTTCATCTCTCGCTCCTCGTGCCCGCTCCACGGAGATGGGGTCGCTGAAGCCACTGGCGGATTGGAGTTCTGGAAGTCCGTGAGGGTGGACAGCGCTCAACGTACCTTTCGACTGCTCAAATGTCCGCGCTGTGGCGTTGCGTTAACCGATCCGTACCCGTCGGAGGACACCGTCCAGTGGCTCTACGAGGGGAGGGATTCGGACAATTACGACCCGGTGCAAGAGACAGTGATGGACTGGCTGAAGGACTTCTTTGCCCGTCAGGACATTCGACGAATCCAGACCATGGCGGGGCGCCCGCCGCTTATGACTGTCCTGGATTTCGGCACGGGAAATGGCCGATTTGCCATGGCATGTCGAGATGTGTTCCCCGGCTGCCGCGTGGATGCCGTGGACCTCCAGACAGAACCGCCAGCGTCCTTGAGCGTGGCATCCGGCATTCGCTATAGCCCTTTGGAGGCTTTTCAGAAGGAAGCGGGATGCTACGATCTGATCATACTGCGGCATGTCATAGAACACGTTCACGACCCGTTGTTGTTTCTCTCGTCGCTGGTGCAACGTCTGTCCCCGAAGGGGGTTCTTTACCTGGAAGTGCCCAACTCTGACTCAGCACAGACGCGCTTTTTCAGTTCTTCGGCAAACGCATTTTTCCTTCCCTATCACTTGTTTCATTTCACCAGACAATCGCTCGGCGGGTTCCTCATGACCGTTGGCCTGGACAGCCGCATATCAACAAAGACGCTCCCCATTGCCGGGTGTATCCTGGCGGCATTACTGAAGCAGAAACGATCCTTGATACACCAGGCGCTCGGGGTTGTGTTGCATCCTTTGCAATTGTTCATGGATCTGCTATTCGGGAAGTCGACCTTGGCAGCCGTGTGCACGAGGGCAGCTTTCTCGAAGTCGCGGCAGCTGTCAGTATGATATCGACGGTGAGGCGTGTTGCACGAAGCAGGGAGTCCGATCGATGTCGTCGGCGCTAGACAAGGTGGAATATCTCGCGCGGGAAAAGTGCCCATTGCACGACGATTGCGCGGGCGGTGGACAGGAGAGATTGCGTCTTCACACCTCGATCGACGATAAGGTCACCAGACGGTCGTTCAGGATCATGCGCTGCGCCACCTGTGGGACCGGATTGACCGATCCCTATCCCTCCGAATCCACCGTCAAGTGGTTGTACCTGGGGCGAGACTCGGTTTCAAACTTTGACCCGATCCGTGGAACGATCATGGATTGGCTCAAGGGCATCTTTGCCCGAAGGGACATCCGCCACGCGCACGTTCTCGGCGGTAGCCCTGAAGTCGCCTCGATCCTGGACTTCGGCGCCGGGAGCGGCAGGTTTTCTCTGGCGGCCAAACAGGTGTTCCCCACGAGCGGGGTGGATGCGGTGGATTTTGACGAGGAACCGCCTCCTTACTTGAGAAACATGCCGGGAATCCGCTACCTGACGATGGAATCTTATCTCAAAGAAACAAAGAAGTATGACCTGATCGTATTACGGGGTGTGTTGGAGCATGTCCATGACCCAATCGGCATGCTCCGGCTGCTGGGGCAGCGCCTCACCCCCAGCGGCATCGTCTATCTGGAAGTTCCCAATATCGACTCAGCCTACATTCGTTATTGCGGCAGGAATTGCAACGCCTACGGCGTGCCGTATCACCTTTTCAATTTCGACCCCGCCTCTTTTCCTGCAGTGCTTCGAGCATCAGGGCTGACCGGGAAGATATTTTTCAAAGGGCTGCCACTGGCTGGCTGCGTGTTAGCCAACACATTAGGGCAGAAGCGCAATCTGGCGCACCAGTTTGCGGGGATTGTGTTGCACCCGCTGCAGCTGCTGCTGGAATGGCGAAGTGGCAGGTATGTTCTGGCCGCAGTGTGCAAAAGAGCATGAGAGGGTAAAACATGCCCGTCACAGCCTGTAGAGTGTGTGGAAAGAAGTATTACGCCGAGTCGTTGCTCCACTATACAAACATGCCGAAGGGGGCTCAGAATTTCCCAGATGCCGGCTCCATGGAAGGCGAGACGGGGGTTGATCTGACCGTCTGCCAATGCTCCGGCTGCGGGCTGGTGCAATTGAGCAACGATCCGGTTCCCTACTACCGCGAAGTAATCAGGGCGGCCGCCGTTTCCAACGTGGTGAGGGACTTCAAGACCAGGCAGTTTGCGGATCTGGTCCGGAAGTACAACCTTCTCGGGAAGAAAGTCATCGAGATCGGCTGCGGCCGCGGAGAATTCCTCGCGCTGCTGGCGCCTTTGGGAGTCGCGGCCTATGGGTTGGAATACGCTGACGCGGCGGTCGCGCAGTGTGTGCGCAACGGGCTGAAGGTAACGAAGGGCTACATCGACGACCATGCGCCGGCGCTGACGGACGGCCCCTTCGACGCCTTCCTGCTGCTGATGTTCCTGGAGCATCTGCCGGACCCCAATGCGGTACTGCGAGGGATACACAGAAACATGAAGGCTGGTGCCGTCGGCCTGATCGAGGTACCGAACTTCGACATGCTGCTACGGAGCAGACTGTTCTCCGAGTTCATCGGGGACCACTTGATGTATTTCTCTCGGCAGACATTGCAGACAACCCTCAACCTCAACGGGTTTGAAATCCTGGAGTTCAGTGAAGTGCGGGACGATTACGTCATTTCCGTTGTCGTGAAGCGGCGAGAGCAGCTCAATATTTCGCATTTCCACGAGTACCAGGACAAGCTTGAGTCCGAAATCAGGCAATACATCGGTCGGTTCCCGCAGAAAACAGTGGCGATCTGGGGCGCCGGACACCAGGCCCTGGCCATCATCGCCCTGACTCAAGTCGGGGACAAAATCCGCTACGTCGTCGATTCCGCGCCGTTCAAACAGGGCAAGTTCACTCCGGCCACGCATCTGCCGATCGTCGCGCCCGAGACCCTCGAGACTGACCCGGTCGCTGCCGTGATCGTCATGGCGGCCAGCTATTCCGATGAGGTCGCCGGGATCATCCGCCAACGGTTCGGCAGCAGGCTGCAGGTTGCGATACTGCGTGATTTCGGATTGGAAGAGATTTGAACGGCAGCCTGGTGCGGTGGCTCACTTGGCTGCTGGCCCGACAAAAGGTGCGCTACCTGATTGCGGGCTGGTGGAACACGGCGTTCGGGTATGGGGTGTATGTCGGACTGATCTACTTGTTCCATCCCAGGGTGCATTACATGGTGATCGCGGTAGTCGGCAACGTGCTGGCCGTCACCATGGCGTTCGCGACCCACAAGTTGTTCGTCTTCCGCAGGACGGGCAACGTGCTGCGGGAATACCTCAAGTTCTACGGCGTGTACGGGGTGACGACGGTCCTGGGGTTGCTCGCGCTGCCGTTCAGCGTCGAGGTGTTGAAGATCAACCTCTATGTGGCGCCGCTTCTGATGTTGGCCGTCAGCGTCGTAGTGTCATACTTCGGGCACAAGCACTTCTCATTCAAGTAGGGCTCGGCAGCCACAAACGTTCTTGAACAGCCTTCCTTGAGCCGCGTGGCCGTTTCGTCACTCCGCTCGTCCACTCCCGGCAGCCAGGATCGCGTCCACCACTTCGCGGACAGCGCCTCGCCCGCCGCCGGCCGTGGCGACGAACTTCGCCTCACGGAGCGCCGCCGCGTGGGCCGTCGCGGGCACAGCCGGCAACCCGGCCAGGCGTAGCGCCGGCACGTCGTTCACGTCGTCGCCCATGAAACAGATTTCCGCGAGGTCGAGGTCGTGCTTGCCGGCGAAATCCCGCAGCGCCGCAGCCTTGTCCTTGCAGCCCTTGTACAGGTCGACGATGCCCATCTTCCCACCGTAGCGGTCGATCAGCGGGGTGTCTTCGCCGGAGATCAGCGCGAAAACCAGGCCGGATTTCCTGCCGAGCGAGATCCCCATGACGTCGAGAAAACAGAACGACTTGTACTCCTCGCCGCCGGGGCCCCAGGTGAAGGAGCCGTCCGTCAGAACACCGTCGACGTCCAGAGCCACGGCCTTGATCCGCTGCACGGGCTAGCCCTTGCGGCGCAGCTTCTTGATGATCGGCTTCTCCTGCTCGATGACGCGCTTGACGCCGTCCCCCATCGACATCTCGACCAGGCGAATCTCGGAAACCAGCTTGATGACGCCGCTCGGCCCCAGGGAGGCGGCTTGATCAGACCCCCACATGGCCCGGTCGAGGGTGATATGGCGTTCCACCACGCAGGCTCCCAGGGCCACGACCGCAACCGAAGCCGGGATACCGGTCTCGTGTCCCGAGTAACCGATCGGGAGGTTGTACCGCTTTCTGAGTTCCGGGATGACGGCGAGGTTCAAGTCAGGATAATTCGCCGGATAGGTGCTCGTGGCATGCAGAAGAACCAGATCGTCCCGGCCAAGAACGTCGACGGCGTGGTCGACCTGCTCCAGCGTGCTCATCCCCGTCGAAAGTATGATCGGCGTCCCCTTGGCCCGGGTGTGGCGCAGCAATTCGTCGTCGGTGAGACTGGCCGAGGCGATCTTGTAGCACGGTGGGTGGAACTGGTCGATGAAGTCGACGGACCCTTCATCCCAGCAGGACGCGAACCAGGTGATGTTTTTCTCCCGGCAGTAATGATCGATGGCCTGGTATTCCTCCAGCCCGAATTCCAAGCCGAATTTCAGATCGCCGTTCGTGCTCCCGAAGGGACTCTCGCGCGGCGCCGCGAGCTCTTCCGGTTTGTACACCACGTCGATCGTGCGTTTTTGGAACTTGACCGCGTCGCAGCCGGAAAACTTGGCGAGGTCGATGAGCCTCTTGGCAACGTCGATGTCGCCGTTGTGGTTGATGCCGATCTCGGCGATGAGGTAGCAGGGCTGTCCATCGCCAACAAGGGAGTTGCCTACCCTGACCGTGGCCATCGTCTCGTTTCTCCTGACTGATTATGCTGCGCCGCAGCGACAGCGGTGACTGCCCCCCCCATACACGCGCCTCTCATGGTAGTGCGCTCTTTCCCGAGGGTCAACAGGAATTGCTCGAATCTCGGCCCCGCGAGCGTCGCTCTCTGGTCGCGGCGAGGCGACAGGTACTCCAGCTCAAGACTATCAACCCCGAGGCTTTTCGGCAAAGACGGTAATGATGTCGTGAAGGTTCTTGCGGATGCGGAGATTTCCCAGCCTGGAACCTTCGAGCA
>Ga0315287_10005214_pt1 | contig 12785 bp, 18 predicted proteins | sample YL17G11_0_MG_FD_205037 | JGI IMG/M metagenome (GOLD analysis project Ga0315287, IMG submission 205037) | Sediment microbial communities from Yellowstone Lake, YNP, Wyoming, USA - YL17G11_0 | ecosystem: Environmental > Aquatic > Freshwater > Lake > Sediment | place: USA: Wyoming | collected...
ACAGAGGGTTTGGTAGTTAATATTTTTATAAGGATAATAACTCCAGTAACTGCCAAAATAATTAATATTAGATAATTCAATTCCCAGTTCTTCTTTAATTTCACGCTTCAAACATTCTTCTGCGGTTTCTTTGAGATTAATAAAACCTCCGGGAGTATCCCAGTAATTTTTTTTGGGTGGAAACTTGCGTTTAGTGAGAAATATTTCCCCTTTTGAATTTTCTAAAATCAGTGCCGTCGTTAACGACGGCTTGAGATAGAAATGAAAGCCGCAAGAGGCGCAGTCAATTAATCCGTCACCGATTTTATTTAACGGGGATTTACACTGGGGGCAAAAAATAAAGTTGTCGATTTGGGCTTTCATTTTTTTTTGGCAATAATTAGCATCAACTCACCGCTTCCGAATAGTTTATTAATCAATGATAACAAACGGAAATATATTTTTTTGAATAGGGGATAGTCGGCGCGGGGATCATTGGAAAAAGTTATTCTAACGGTTTGAAAATTATTTATTTTCAGCCATTTGACTAGATACTGATTGGAAAAATGCCAGATATGTTCCAAAGGAACAAGATACTCCCAGTATTTTTGTCTTAACCAAAAAATTATATTGCTGGTATTGGGAACGCCGACGACCAATAATCCCTGCGGTTTTAATACAGTTTTCGCCAAATTAATTTCAGTATTTAATTTTTCAACATGTTCAAAGACATGATTATAAATTATGACATCGAATTTTTTATTATTATTTTTAATAAATGATTTAAGATAGCCGTAAAATATTTTGCCTGTAAATTTTTTTGCCGCGATTTGATATGCTTGTTTATTCGGTTCAATTCCCCGGATATTAAAACCCGCCCGCTCCAGCATTTCCAATAAAATTCCCGACGAACAACCGACGTCCAATATTGAAGATCGGGGTTTTAATGCCTTAATTTGATCGACGATCGGCTGGAACAAAGAAAGAAAAAGGAAATGCTGTTCTTCATAAAATATGGCATGCGTTGTTTCCGGATTAAATTTATTTTCCGGTTGGACAACTGTTTTTAAAAGTCCGCAGTTTTGGCACCGGCCGATGACTACTCCGTTAAATTTTTTGAAAACGGTTTCGTTTTTAAAGTCTATTACAGGTTTAAATAACGAATTAGTTTTACATAGACAATCTGACTTAAACATTGAATTATTATATAATTTCTTCATGGTAAGAACGAGAATCGCACCGTCACCGACAGGAAAAGATGTCCATGTAGGTAGCATTGCTACCGGTCTTATGAACTATGCCTGGGCGAAAAAAAATAACGGACAATTTATTATTAGAATAGAAGATACCGACCAGACACGGGTTGTTCCCGGCGGTGAAAAAAGAATGCTTTCAACTTTAAATATGATCGGTCTGGTCGCCGATGAATCACCCTTAGTTGGCGGACCGTATGCACCATACCGCCAGTCAGAGCGGTTGACAATTTACAAAAAACATGCGGAAGAACTGGTCAAAAAAGGCAAAGCCTATTATTGTATTTGCACTCCGGAACGGCTGGACCAAATGAGAAAAGAACAACAGGCGCAAAAACATATTCCAAAATATGACCGCCATTGTTACCAACATCAGGATGAAGTTAAAAAAAAGATAGCTGATGGTGAAAAATTTGTTATCCGGATGCTGATTCCTGACAAAAAAATTATTTTTAATGATCTGATCCGTGGAGAGATAACTATTGAACCGTCCAACCTTGACGATCAAATAATTTTAAAATCAGACGGGTTTCCTACTTATCACTTGGGTGTCGTCGTTGATGATTACCTGATGAAAATTACCCATGTTATTCGCGGCGAAGAATGGTTGTCGTCGACGCCAAAACACATTATCCTTTACGAGGCTTTCGGCTGGCCATTGCCATTGTTTGCCCATGTTTCATTACTAAGAAACCCTGACAAATCAAAGTTATCCAAACGGAAAAATCCGGTCTGGACGTCAGAATATCTGGAAAAAGGAATATTTCCTGAAGCCCTGCTTAATTATCTTTCATTAATGGGTTGGAGTAATCCCGAAGGAAAAGAAATTTTTACACTTGAGGAATATATAAAAGTTTTTGATATTAAAGATGTGCAAAAAACTGCGCCGGTTTTTGATCCAATTAAACTCGAGTGGATGAACGGGGAATACATTAGAAAGTTAAAAGTTCAAAATTTAAAGTTAAAAGTTATTGAATATATCGGAAATAAATATTCCGAAGATATTGTTGAGAAAACGATTCCGTTAGTACAGGAGAGAATGAAAAAACTGTCTGATTATTTACCGCTGTGTGATTTCTTTTTCCAGTCACCGGTAACCTGGCAGGTTGATTTTTCTGGCAAACGAGAATTTTTAGAAAAAGTTTATCAAACTCTGGAAAAAATTTCTGAATGGAAAGCAGATTCCGTCGGTGGAGCGATGCAAAATTTGGCGACTCAGTTAAAAATCAAAAACAGCTATTTCTTCATGGATTTGCGGGTGGCGATCACGGGTAAAAAAATCTCCCCGCCATTGAACGAATCGATGGAAATTCTCGGCAAAGAAGAATGCCTGAAGAGAATTAAAAATTTAATAAATTAATATGAAAGGATTTATAGAATTTATTCGAGAAAAAGGCGTCGTCGGTCTGGCGGTCGGGTTTATTTTGGGTGGCGCGATCTCCAAACTAGTCACGTCATTTGTCACTGATATTATTAATCCCATTCTGGGGATTATTTTGGGATTAGCCAAAGGATTGGACACGGCATATCTGAAACTTGGCCCGATCAAGATTCTGTATGGCGATTTTATCAGCAACTTTATTAACTTAACCGTGATTGCTTTTGTTGTTTATTTTGGCGTAAAAATTTTTAGATTGGACAGGCTTGATAAAAAAAAATAGAATAAAGTTATTAAAAGTTAACACTAAAAAAATATGGCAAGACGGGAATTTTCAACAGAGGAAGCGAAACAAATCGGCGATAAAATCGGGATTGATTGGGAAAAAGTTAACCTGGAAGAGTTCCGGATGGGTCTGACGGTTGAGCTGGAACACGGGGGCGAAAATCAGCAGACCAACGTCACCGATGATGATCCGGTCGTAACCGGCAAGATTGCTTTAGCCCACTTAAACGAACTGTCGGATTATTACACGCGCTTAAAAAAAATGGAAGCAGAAGGCGAAGCAGCTTTGGGAAAATAAGCTTTCTACGAATAATAAGTTTCTTGCCAATGAGCATCAGTTTCAACCTTTAAATCTAGGAAGATTTTTTTACTGGTCGCCAGAGCAATTTCCTTGCGGGCATAGCTGCCCATTTCCTTGATCTTTCTGCCGCCGGCGCCAATCAACATTTTTTTGTAACGGTCGTTGGAGGCTAAAATCCGGGCTTTGATATAAGTCAACTTGTCATTTCTCTCGATGATTTCATCAACGATGACCGTCGTTTCATAAGGAACTTCCTCTCCCATCATCAGAAAAACTTTTTCGCGGATGATTTCCGCGATAAAAGTTTTGCTGTCCATATTTAAAAGCGGATAACCGGACGGATTGACTTCAGTAGCATCAATTTTAGATGCAGTTTTTTCCGGTAGCATCTCAAAAATTTTATCCAGCAACGGTTTTACATGCTTTTTATTGATGGCTGAAATCTGAAATACAAAAGGGATCTCGTCTTCCAAAAATTTATACTGGGGGAGATAGGATTTTTCCTGAAGATCGATTTTGTTGATAACCAATATCTTCGGTTTTTTTATCTGCCGCACCAGCCCGAGGACTTTGCTTTCTTCAAAATCCCGGCGCCGGGTGTGATCGATTATATACAAGACCAAATCAATATCTTCATTTAGGGTTTGTAAAGTTTTTTGGTTAATTTTTCTGGAAAGCATATCTTTTGCCCGGTCGAAAATCCCCGGGGTATCGGTGAAAATAATTTCGCCGCGTTCATCCTGATAAAAAGCGCGGATGGGAAAACGGGTTGTCTGCGGTTTTGGGGAGGTAATGGCCACTTTTTGGCCAATTAAATTATTCAAAAACGTCGACTTGCCAACATTTGGTCGGCCGATAAGCAAAACCTTTCCGCTTTTCATTGTATATATTATAAAGCTCAAAGTTCAAAACTCAAAGCTCAAAGTATAAATTAAAAATTACTGAAAAAAATATTAAGGTGTTTAAAAAACAGACGGTCTCTTATAAAATATAATCCAATTCCCACTATGAAATACAAAAAGGTATCAATTATTATTCCGGTATACAACGAAGAGCGCTTTATTCAAAACACAATCCGTAAAGTTTTACACGCCGACACCTTAGGGTTAACAAAAGAAATTATCATTGTCGACGATGGTTCAACCGATGATACCTTAAAAAAAATAAAATCCAGTTTGAAAAAAATTTCAAAAAATAATCAGGTGATAATTAAAAAACTGTTTAAAAAAACCAATCAAGGAAAAGGGGCAGCGTTGCGGATAGGCTTTAAAATGTCAACGGGCGACATCGTTATTGTTCAGGACGCTGATTTGGAATATAATCCCGACGACTATCCGCGGCTTTTGGAACCATATTTGAAGTGTGACGCCGACGTAGTTTTTGGCAGCCGCTTTATTTCGGATCGGCCGCACAGGGTTTTGTATTTTTGGCATTCAGTCGGCAATTTTTTCTTAATTATTTTGTCAAACATTTTTACCAATCTTAATTTAACTGATTTGGAAACAGGATATAAAACTTTTAAAGGAGAATTGATTCGTAGTCTTGCTTCAAAATTGCAGTGTTCGGACTTTGGATTTGAGCCGGAGATCGTTGCCCGGATCGCCAAATTACCCAACTTAAAAATATACGAGGTCGGTGTCTCTTACTGGGGGAGAACCTATAAGCAGGGTAAAAAGATTAACTGGTTTGATGGCGTAAAAGCCATTTACTACATTATTAAATTTAATCTTTTTAGCGGACCAAACCCAAAGGCATATACCAGGTAAACGGCTTGGTACAGACCGGACAGGTCTTGGGCGGCCGCTTACCTTTATATATGTACCCGCAGTTGACACACTTCCATTCAAGTTCGACATTTGAATCATAAAGAGTTTTATTGTCAAGTTTTCTAGAGACAATTACATATCTTTCCTCATGTTTTTCCTCGACTTTTTTTAAGTTACCAAACAGTCTGATGGATTCTGTTTCTTTTTCCTCAATCGCAATTTTTTCAAAATCCGGATACATCGTCGTCCACTCGTATTTTTCTCCGGCGGCTGCCATTTTTAAATTGTCACTCGTTTTTTTATACGCTTCGATCGACAGTTCCGCGGGCGTTTTTACCTCTCCGCGGATTTGTTCAAACAGTTCTTCGGCGTGAGCTCTTTCATTGTCGGCCGTTTCCTCAAAAATCCGGGCAATCCATTCAAGATTTTCCTTACGCGCCATTTTGGCGAACATGTGATATTTATTCCGGGCTTGGCTTTCCCCGGCAAAAGCTTTGAGTAAATTTTGTTGTGTTTGGTTCATATACCGGAAATTTTAACGATTTTAAAATTAATTTTCAAGCATTGTAATAAATATTTTTTGCTATTATTAAATAATATGCAAAAAACAATAACAGTTTCTAAAGTCGATCTACTTCATTTAGAGATAACACTTCCGGCTTTGGCATTTACCATACCTTTTATTATCTCCGGACCGCAATGGCTGACCGGAACAATCGTTAATTGCTTTCTCTTTTTATTTGTGACACGACTTCCGAAAAAAAATACTATTCCGATCGTGATATTGCCGAGTCTCGGAGCTTTATTCCACGGAGTTGTTTTCGGTCCATTTACTTCTTTTTTAACTTATTTTCTTCCTTTTATCTGGATGGGAAATTATCTGCTTATATCTGTTTTTTCTCTGATGAAAAATCAAAATTATTTCATACGAGTGGTGACGTCTTCTATCTTTAAATTCTGTTTACTTGTTTCTTCTGCCTATCTGTTTTATGGATTAAAAATCGTCCCCAAAATATTTATCACCTCAATCGGATTGATTCAATTAATAACGGCTTTAACCGGAGGCATACTGTCATATATTATTTTTCAATTAATGAATAAAAAATATGGATGAAACAAATACTCTCATAGATTTATTGACAAAAAAAGAAAAACTAGTGGCAATGATTGCGCCGTCATTCCCCATTGTTTATAAATATCCGCAGATTATCACTATGCTGAAAAAACTGGGATTTTCTTATACCGTAGAAGTTTCCGCCGGTGCCAAAAAAACAAACGAAGAACTATTGGAGCTGTTGAAAAAAGATCCCACCGCCCGCTATATTACTAGTCCCTGTCCGACGATCGTCCGCATGATCCGCAAAACAATGCCGCAATACGCAAAATACTTTACCCATAATGTCGACTCACCGATGGTCGCCACCGCCAAGATTGCCCGCGATGCCTATCCGGGTTACAGACCCGTATTTATCGGCCCATGTATCATGAAAAAAATCGAGGCAAAAGAAGACGTTCCGGAATTAAATATACTCGTTTTAACTTATGTGGAATTATCACAAGTATTTTCCCATTTTGGTATTACTGAAGAAACAAATCCTAACGATAAATTTGATATATCAGCGCCGGGGATGACCAGACTGTATCCGATCGATGGAGGGTTATCACACAGCAGCGGATTGACCAATGGAATGCAGACCGGCGAATTAAAAGTAGTCTCCGGAGCGCAAAATGATATCGCGGCTATAAAAGAATTCGATACAAATACCAAAATCAGATTATTGGATATTTTGAACTGTCCGGGTGGCTGTATCGGAGGACCGGGGATAAAGTCCGATCTGACGACTGAAGAGCGAAGACAAAAAGTTATTGAATATACTCAAAATACTCCAGAATAAATTTATTTTATCCGCGCGGAACCTCGCAGGTTCCGCTATTGGTTAGTCTCAAAGAACAATGGTTAAGAACATTATTTGTTAAAATAAAACAAAATGGATGAAAATAGAATTTCTTATCCGGTATTTATTAAACAAATTTGGCATTCTGAAAAACCTGGAAGACAAAAAAATAAAGCTAATCCAGTCCATGGTTCTTCTGCGGCAGAATATTGTGAAAGATTTAATAAATTAGGTGATCTGTTTGCCATTGTTAATAGTAAAAAGGAACAGTTGGGTCATCCGCCAAGCGTTTTAGACGTGATGTCAGATCTAAGTGCGATAAGAGGACTGGATGTTTCCGGTGGTGTCGCCATTGAACTTGGTAAATCAATCGTTCAAACCGATGATAATACAAGAAATCTCCATCAGCTTAATGACGACATCAGAAGAAAAGTAACCTGGGAAAAACTTGATCAAATAATGCAGGAAAACGGTTTTAAGACAGGATTTGATATTGTCATGTGTTCGGGAGTAGGGGGAATGGGACAAATCACAGATAACCCGAACATTCATTTTTTTCTCCTGCAGCAGTTTTATAAAAGACTCTCAAGCGAAGGCGGGCTTATTTTGACGGAAGTTCCTGAAAGTTCTTCGTATATTGTTCGTGAGTGGGTGAGATTCATTGAAGAAAATTATAAAAAGAGAATTGAGGTTAAGTTAAGAGAATCACCATCTCTTGGAAGAGAACACAACCTAGTTCTTGCGATTATCAGACAGCCCGAAGCGCCTGGTGTTTTGCCCGCTAATTTTACCGCGGTTGACATTGATAGATTATATAAAAAAGGACTTTTTGATAAAAACGGGGTTTTATGTTATGGCGAAGCGCCAGGATTGATTGAAAAACATGTTGGCTAAATTATTTTACATTTCCCAGGTCAAGAATATAAATCCCATACTTTGTTAAATTCTTTTTGCTCCAGTATTTTGTGGCTTTATGGATTTTATGAAAATCGTTTACTTTCCGGTCAAAAAATTTTCCGGTTCGTTTTCCGTTATCATCAACTTCAAAGAAACGAATAATATCTCCGATACTTAATTCAAACTTAGCCAGTCGTGCCTCAAGTCGATTATTTCTGTCTTTAATAAAGTATTTTTGAGGAAGATCAAGCTCGATTATTTTTGACATAAGATTATTAAAAAACAATATGTCTCGGAATTTGAGAATATGTTTGCATTGGTAATGTTTTTGGGGTTGAGCCAAGACCTGCAACCCCTTTTGAAATAAGCGATTCGTTTACTTTCACTCCCAGGCCTGCGCCATAAGCCATCAAAATAATATTAATTGCCGGTTTTACCTGTCTTTGTAAACTGTGGACATCTCCGGGCAAAGTCAGAATTCCTTCAAGAGGTTTAGGTCGATATTCATTACCATTATTATAAAAAATAGTCTCATCGCGTAAAGGAATATGCAGCTCCATTCCGCCGATATTGTTTGTGGCAACCAATCCTCCATCTTGTAACGCTACTCCATGTATTTCACCGCCGGTATTAAATCCTGTAGGAAGATTTTGGACCATGACAAATAATGTCCGGGGATTAACTTTGCCGTCTTCTGATTGGAAAATGACTTTTTCTAAAACATTGTAGCGTGTACCTTTATGATAAACCATTCCCGGACCATCAACATCTGTCGTATCGGAAACGGATTGCCGCATAATATTTTGTCCTGATTTTCTCGCTACTTCCCGAGAGGGAATGAGCACAGTTTTATATAAATGATAAATTGCATCTGAAGGGCTTGCATTTATACTGGTAACTAATACTTTTCCTAAAGCTATTAATTCATCGGCGTAACTTTTCATTTCATCAGGGGGAGTGGATAATGTGGCGATCTTACCTCGGTTTCTTACAGCAAACTCATTAGCTATTTTGATAAAGGGAGCAAAAGTCGATTGGACTTCCGGAGAATAACCGACGAATAACTCTCTCGCGTCATTCATATATTGAATTATATCAATTAAACCATCCGCGCGGAACCTCGCAGGTTCCGCGGGAATTGGTCAAATATAATAATTATTTTTTTAATAATATAAACTCCCAGATCCTTAAATAATTTTTTTCTTTTGTTATCTTCAACCCTGCTTCACTGACATATGCTTCCATTCCTCTTGTGACAAATGGTTTATAGTTTTTAGTTTCATAAAGATTTATCAAAAATTGAGTAATCTTGGCGGGATAATGTTTTTTTGAATTGGTGTAGTCAACGATCATTATCCTGCCGTTTTTCTTAGTCACACGCTTCATTTCTTTTAAAACTTTTATTCCAACTTCGTAAGGCATATCGTGTATTCCCCATGAAATAGTGGTTGCGTCAAAAGATTCATCTTTAAAAGGCAGTTTTGTGCCATCGGCCACCTGGAATTTCAGTTTGAGACGTGGTGAAAGTTTCTTTTTTGCCTGAGTTAACATTTCTGGTGATAAGTCAATGCCCGTAACGTCGTTTCCTAATTTTGTCAGTTCAAAAGCTAAAGCGCCCGTACCGGTCGCGACATCCAATATTTTTTTGGGCGGTTTAACATCTAAAAACTTTGCCGCCTCTTTTCTTAAGGGAAAGAAAAAATATTTTTCTAAATCATAAACTCCTGCCCATCGGCCGAAAAATTTATTGTTGTAATAGGAATGTGTATTGATGACACCAGTTTTAACCATTTAAAAAATTATATCAAGAAGGTTTGAACTTTATTTCACCCTGGGGTGAAATGGATTTTATTAGAAGTCCTTATTTGATTTGGAGTAAAAAAAATAAATTTGCTGCGAACCGTGGACAAAGTTCGAACCTACATTCAAACTGCGATCATTTCAACAACTATACCAAGTTATAGTTTTAAAGACTCCTAAAATTAATGAACTAGATTTAAAAAATCTTGCCAAGACTTCATCTTTAACTGTTTAAGTCCTTTTGGTTTGAATCGAACTTTTTCGTGAGAATATACAAACTTAAGTCTTTGATAACCAATGTAACTTAAAACTATTCCAGTGCTTGTTCCTAAATTCAAACTTTCAACAATGCCTCCCATCGGGATTTGAACACACATATCAGCTTCTTTAATAGTTTCATCAGAAATGCCTTTAGATTCATTACCAAACCATATAGCAAGACGTTTCTGAGTAAATGTTTCTTCGTATAAATTAACATTCTTTCCTTTTTCGTGCGATGAGGTTACTGCGATAGTATAGAGATTTTTTCGCAGATGAGACATACATTCACTAGCAGAATCAAAATATTTTACAAATACCCACTTATTCGCCCCTACACTTATATTTGTTAAACGTTTGTTTTTACGTGATGATTCAAAGTCGTGCAGAATATTTTTTGCGCCTTTAATTATGTATAGTTTTTCAACTCCAAATGCAGAAATATTTCTAATCGCTGAACCAATGTTTACTATATCGGTTGGATTTTCTAAGACGCAAATAAAATAGAGATTACGCAGATGTTTTATTTTTCTTATTCTTTCCCTTATAGACATATCACCTAATTATATAGAATTGGCACAGTGTTGCGAACCGTGGACAGAGTTAGAACCTATTTTATCCAAACCGAATCATATAAATCTACGAACTTTTGATTTATATTTTAAAAAATCATTTCCGAAATCCTTTTCCAGAATTTTTTCCTCCTCTAATGTTTTATTGTAGAAAAACCACGCAACAAAAGGCACTATGATTATTAAATAACTTCTCATAGAGATAAAAAATCCAAAATAAATCAATAACAATCCTAAATAAATTGGATTCCTTGTAAATCTAAAAGGTCCCCAGGTAATTAATTGTTTGTTGTGTTTGATAGATTTTTCTTCAGCCGGGGTCCAAGCATCCCGCATCATTGTGCGGGCCCACACACATAAAAATAATCCAACTGAATATAACAACACTCCTTTAATAGAAAGAATATTATTTAGAGCTATTGAATCAAAACGCACTGAAAATATCCAACTCGGTCTGATGAGTTTTATTATGACAAAAAGGGCTAGACCGAAACAAATTATTCTAGAACACACATTCCCCTGCAATAAGAAATAAAACCTTACCTTCTCACTTGTTGGCCTACTGTCCATAAAATACCAAAACGCCTGAAGAAAAAAATACCCTAAAGTCATCAAAATTAATAAAATTTGATCCATAAAGAATTCTCCAAAATCTCAGCTGGGGGGCAGGGATTCGGACCCCGATAATTTCCTCCAAAGGGAAATGTCCTACCATTAGACGACCCCCCATTTTTGATAAACGCCTTCGATCCAACCCGCTATCCTTCTATTTATATATGTGCTTTTTGATATTTTTATTCTTAATAAGCCGTAATAATTATTTTCTCTATTTTTTCTTAAGGTTTTAATTTTATGTTTCTTGAAGTATATTTTACCAAACTTCTTGATAGGAAAACCCGTAACTTTTGACCAAAACGATCTCACTTCTTTTAATTTATAAATATTATTTTCATGTATGTAAATATCAATTTTAATTCTGTCTTCTGGAATTTTTAGAGACTTTTTTAACCATTTTAAATAAATTTTAATCATTCTATAATCAGAATTACTAAAACTAACCGGCTGACCAAGTTTGTAGGGCTTTTCTTTTGCTCCCTCTGCCCAGTAGAGCATGATTCCCATCAACCATAATTTTTCTTTATTTTTTTTAATCTTTTTAATTTCGTTTATTGCTTCATCGTTAACAATTTGAGTTTTTTTTATTCTTTGGTTTCTCCATTTATCCCAACCCCTTCGTATTGAGGCCCACTTCTTTTCTGTTAGTCTTTGTTTTTGTTTTTTCGTCAAACCAACCGAACGAAGCCATAAGGATAAGCTAGATTTAGAAACTTTAATTTTTTTTCGAATTTCCGAATATGAAAAACCTTTTTTTCTTAGTTCAATAGCTCTTAACTTTAGAGATGTTTTCATAAAATAAAATCTAACACCATAGATCTAGTATAAATATGTTTGGTTCGATAATCAATGATTGAAATGATAACTAAACCTGAATATCGTAAATGTCTTTTTGCTATACTTTTTTCATGTATGTTGTCAAGGAACCAAAAGATTTCTCATTTGAGCGGGTAGGTATCAAAGGAAAAATATTTCCAACTTCACATTTAACTGCGAAAACAGAATACTTTCTCGTCGAAACAGAAAAAGGACATGAAACTTCGATTATGGAACTTGAATGCGATTTTATTTACTATATTTTGTCGGGCAAAGGATATTTTATTATTGATGGCATAAAAGAAGAATGTGAAGAAGGGGATCTGGTTGTAATTCCTTCCGGTAAAAAATTTACTTATAAAGGTAAATTAAGAATGATCGCGACGTCAACTCCACCCTGGAAAGCCGAACAAGAAAAAACTTTTTAAATTATTTTTTTATTAATATGAAACTCGGCAAATATCAGCATTATAAAACTAAAAAATTCTACCGGGTGATTGGAATGGGGAAGCATTCGGAGACTCTCGAAGAACTGGTTATTTATGAGGCGTTGTATGAAAACCCGAAAAGCAAACTTTGGGTCCGGCCGTTGAAAATGTTTTTGGAAAAAGTGACGGTTAACGGCAAAAAAGTAGCGCGGTTTAAATTTATTGGAAAGTAATTACTTATTCTGAGAGTCTTTCTTTATCGTTTTCATCACTTCCTGGACCGTCGTCATGAACTGGGCCGGGAAAATAATGGTCGAATTTTTTTCGGTGGCGATTTCCGCCATTGTCTGCAGGGTTCTCAGTTGCAGTGCGACCGGATGTTTGGTGATTATATCAGCGGCCTGACCGAGTTTGACGGCCGCCTGAAATTCTCCCTCGGCGGCAACGATCTTTGCCCGGCGTTCTCTTTCGGCTTCTGCCTCTTTCGCCATGGCCCGCTGCATATTATCGGGCAAAACAATATCTTTGATCTCAACCGCTGT
>Ga0315287_10005216_pt1 | contig 12782 bp, 9 predicted proteins | sample YL17G11_0_MG_FD_205037 | JGI IMG/M metagenome (GOLD analysis project Ga0315287, IMG submission 205037) | Sediment microbial communities from Yellowstone Lake, YNP, Wyoming, USA - YL17G11_0 | ecosystem: Environmental > Aquatic > Freshwater > Lake > Sediment | place: USA: Wyoming | collected...
CGCTCGATATGATCCGGCTTTGCGGGGAAGCCGACCTGCCGGAGCCGGAATTTCGGAGCGAGGGCGAGCGGTTTGTGACGGTGATCCGGCGGGATTGGCTGACGGAAAAGGTGCTTGCCGACTTGAATCTGAACGCCAGGCAACAAGAGGCGGTTGCCTATGTCAAGAGAAGTGGGCGCATTGCCAATTCCGAGTACCAGCAGCTCACGGGCGCCGCCCGCAAGACCGCCGCCCGTGACCTCGATGAACTTGTTACGAAAGGCGTGTTCAAGCGTGTGGGAGAGAAGCGAGGAAGTCACTACCTCTTGACAGGAAAGAAATGAGCCACTTATGGGACGTATGGATTTGTTGGGCGAAGGCGGGCGGGCGTTGTGCCTCTGTTGGAATGGGACATTTATGAGACATATGAGACATGATGCCGGCGAGGCCGGCTCCGCGGCGGCAGGCGCGCGCCAGATTGTGTTTGGCCGGGTTTCCACATTAGGGGTTAAGGTAGAATCGGGGAGGGAACCATGACTACTCTTACATTTTACGGGGGTGCCGGCGAGATCGGCGGAAATAAGATCCTGCTCCAGTCCGGCGGGGCCAGGGTCTATCTCGACTTCGGCGAATCTTTCGACTTTGGGGCGGACTATTTCCACGAATGGCTGGAGCCACGGGCCGCCAACGGGCTGGAGTGCTATTTCGAGTTCGGCCTTGTGCCCCAGATTCCCAGGCTTTACAGCCGCTCCATGCTCCAGTTCACCGGGTTAGCCTACGAGGAGCCCGACATCGACGGTGTCTTTATTTCCCACCATCATTGCGACCATATCGGTCATCTGACGTTCCTGGACGAGAAGATTCCGATCCATCTGGGCCACGGGACCAAGACTATCATCGAGGCCTATTCCACACTCTACCCGGGGTTGATGGATTTCGGGGTCCACGACGATGTCCGGCTGTTCAAGAGCGGCGACCGGATCCCGGTCAAGGACTTGGTCTTCCGGCCGATCCATGTCGAACACTCTGCGCCGGGGGCCTACGGATATATCATCGAAGGGCCCGAGGGGAATGTTGTTTATACGGGCGATTTCCGCCGGCACGGCCCGATGAAGGCCCTGACGGATGAATTTATCGCCGAGGCGGCCAAGGCTAAGCCGCGGATTATGCTCTGCGAGGGCACTCGAATGACGCCCGACCCGGAGAGCTACTACGACGAGGAGCAGGTCCACGACAAGGTCAAGGGCATCATGGAGGAATCCAAGGGGTTGGTTTTCGGCGAGTTCTCCATGTGCAACATTGATCGGTTCAACTCGTTCTACCGGGCCGCCAAGGAAACGGGCCGGACCATGGTCGTGGACACGAAATACGCCTTTATCCTGAACCGGCTGAGGGAGTTCATAGAGCTTCCCGATCCGCACGGCGACGACGTCCTCAAGGTCTATTTCAAGCTGGCCAAGTCGCGCGAATTCGAGGAGAAAGACTATCTCAAGTTCGAACGGGAATTCCTGGGCAATAGGATCACCTACCGCGATATCCGGGCGGACCAGCGGAAGTATTTGATGGTCACGGGATTCAACAAGCTTATGGAGCTCGTTTACATCCAGCCTAAAAACGCCGATTACATCTACAGCTCGAGCGAATCCTTCCTTGAAGGCGAGGAGAACGAAGACCAGCGGCGGGTTCTGGACAACTGGCTGAACCACTTCGGGATCACCCTGCACAAGGCCCATTGCTCGGGACATGCCGGGAAGAGCGATCTTAAGCACGCGGTGGAGACGGTCAACCCCGAGATATTGATCCCCATTCATACCCAGAATGCCGAGGAGTTTAAGAAGATCCACGATCGGGTGATGATTGTGAAGAGGGGGGAGACGATAGAGCTGTGAGCATCAGGGCGAACGCGTAAACGTCGACTTGCATAGGCGGAATCGAACCCGTTTGCGGAGTATGTTTTCCGAATGGAATCTTAATGAAAGATCTATCAGACGAACTCAAAGAATTCATTAAAGTGATGAAGTGGACATTCGCCAAGACTTATGCCGCCACTTGGCCTCACGAGTACATCGTGCAGGAGAAGGTGGATAACGATCTTTTTCTCAAGCTAGCCGAACATATCGATCAAAATGGGTATGAATCCCATTTCTACAAAACGAAGCAGGTTTACTTCGATTACGACGGCCATACTTACTGGCATATGGGAATCATAATCAACCGGTGCGTAGAGGCCGATACCTACCACCAGCGAGAAAAGGACGGCCGACTGCCGAAATAGATTGTGGTGACGTAAATCATTCATAGAGAAGTCACAAATACAAGGTAAGAAAACGTGCGCATTACTTTCGATCCTGACTTTGACCGGGGGGTGTGGCCGGGGCCGCTGGGAGACGGCAAAAAGCGAGCCCTCATAGGCGAGCCGTGGGCCGGGCCGATCAAGCTGCGGGGACATCTCGAGGCCGCGCTGGGCCTTACGGGAGCCTACCAAACCCCGGCCGAGCGTGTAGCCTCGCTGGCCGCAACGCTGCGCGCCGTGGAGGGATTCTGGAGCGAGTCCGCGTCCCAAGACGCGCTCGGCTCGGCCCGCACCATCCTCCGCTGGATGGACTGGCTTGGCTGCCATGGCTGGGAGGGGCAGACGCCAAAGAAGGCCAAGGCCGACGGCCGCCTTCGCGATCTGGCGCGGCTATACCCTCAATACCCGGCCGGAGGATCGGACCGTCTCGCGGCGATCTCGGCCGCTCTGGACAAGCGCGGCGCCGACATCGAGTCGATCACGAGCCACGAGCCCATCGATCGTCTTGTCCCGATCTGGCGCGAGATATTCGCCAAGCTCGTTAAACAAGGCGTTTCCGTCACGATGCTGCCCGAGCCCGATGTCGCCGCTGCGGTAAAATCGGACCTCCATCGCGCCCTCCGCCCCGGCTTCGCTCCCAAGGGCGACGGCACGCTCGTCCTCTTCCGCCCCTATAATCCCCTCCACGCCGCCGAAAGTGTGGCTGTCTGGCTGTCCGCGCTGGACGATCTCTCCGGTGTCGTCATCATCTCTCCCGACGCCGCGCTCGACGAAGCCTTGCGGCGGTTCGGACTACCCGTGACGGGCGCCCGCGAGCTGACCGGCGATGATCCTTGGCTGCAGATCCTGCCGCTCGTTTTGGCCATGGGCTGGAATCCGCCCGATCCCCAGCGTGCCCTCGAGCTCCTGCTTCTTCCCGAGGGGCCGGTGCCCGTGAGAATCGCCAGGCGGCTTCGCGACGCCCTGCAAAGATGGCCTTCCGTCGGCAGTCCCGACTGGGAAAGTGCGATGGAGGAGGAACTGGCCGCCATAACGGAGCCCAAGCGGCGCGAATCCGTCCGCGAGCGGCTGGGGACGATCTTCCGGGCTGACGCCGAGATCCGCAAGCCCTACCCGGCAGCGGCCTTGAAGTCCCGCGCTGCGTCGGTCCGCAAGTGGGCTTCTTCTAGACGCCACATGCAGCCGGAGCCGTCCGCGGACCTGGCCGATGGCCTGGATGCTGTGATCGGCCAATGCACCCTGTTTGAGCGGCTCATCGATCTGAATGGAGTTCTGTCGCTATCGGAACCCCAACTCCTGAAGCTAAGCGCCCATGCGTCCGAGGCGATGCGATCGAACCGCCGATACGACGCCCAGGCGGGGTTGGCCGCCGTCGCATCTCCCGAAGCGGTGGCCGGCCCGGCTCGCGTCGTCGTTTGGTGGGATTTCTCGATGGAGTCGGCGGCCGATCCGTTCGCCCTGCCCTTTTCGCGGGCCGAGATTGCGGAACTCGTGTCGGTCGGTGTGATGCTTACCCCCGCAACCGACCTGGCCGCGGACCAGGCCCGGCGGCGGCGCCGCCCCTTGCTGCGGGCCAAGGACACGCTGCTTCTCGTCTGCCCGGTCTTCGGCGAGGACGGCGAGGAGCGGCATCATCATCCCCTCTGGGACGAGGTCCGGGCCCGAGTCGGCGACGAAGCCGCGCTGGCCGGGATCGAGACGCGCAGGCTGAACCCGCGGCGGTCCGTGGCTACGCGTACGGATACGCTCTTGCCCGTGCCCGCGGCGAAGCGCGACTGGTCGGTGAAGCCCAAGGTCGTCTCCCTGCCCGAGAGACACTCCCCAACCGGCCTGCAGGACCTGATCGGCTGCCCGTTCAAGTGGGCGATGCGGTATCTGGGCCGGTTGCGCGATCCGGAATCGGCGGCGCTAACCGACAGCGTCACCCTGCTCGGCAGTCTCTCGCACGAGATTCTGGCCGAAGTCCTGCGGGACGATCCCAAGGACGGGGAAAAGGCCGGGGAAAAAGCGGCCGAGCTGTTCGAGACGCTTGGGCCAAAGCTGGCCGCCCCGCTTTTCCTGCCCGGGGCGCCCATCCAGATCGCCTCTGCGCGCAAGGCGACGGGCGATTCGGCCCGCGACCTGGTCGAGATCCTGCGCAAGGCGAAGCTCCGGGTGAAGGCGGTGGAGACGTCGGTCGAGGCGAAAACAAAAAAGATGAGCCTCGTCGGCCGGATCGACCTCGTGGCGGGCGATCCGCCGGTCGTCATCGATCTAAAATCGGGCGGGGAGTCTTATCGACGGGATCAGTTTAAGAACGGGACGGCCCTGCAGCTGGCGGCCTACTCGCGGATGCTGGGGGGCGAAGGCGGGATGATCCCGGCCGCCTTCTTCATCATCAGAAACCAGAGGCTGATCGCCCAGAAGGGATCTCCCTTCAAGGACCATGACGGCATCGATGGCCCGCCGTTAAGCGAGACATGGGATGCGGTCGAGGCGTCGGCGCTGGAGAGTTTAAAGGAACTCAAGGGCGGACGAATGGCGGCGTTGACCGTGCCGCTGGAGAAGCTGGACCCGGAGGACGAGGAGGAGGGCAAGACGGGCACGGGTGTGGTCAAGGAGGACGCGCTCGAAGGCGGGCGGATCCGGATCGCCCCGCCGTGCCGGTACTGCTCCTTCGGCTTTCTCTGCGGCATCGAATGGGAGGGCGGCCGATGAGCGCCATCGAGATCGTATCCGCCAGCGCCGGCAGCGGCAAGACCTACGAGCTGGCTAAAACCTTGGAAGAGGCCATCAAGGATGGGACGGTCCGGCCGCAGGCCGTGATCGCCACGACCTTTACCCGCAAGGCGGCGGCCGAGCTCAAGGAGCGGGTTCGCAAGCGCCTGCTCGAGGCGGGCATGGCCGAGGAGGCCCAACGGCTGAACGCCGCGGTCATGGGTACCGTCAACTCCGTCTGCGGGCGGCTGGTGACCGACTTTGCCTTTGATCTGGGCTTGTCGCCGGAGCTGCGGGTTTTAGACGAGGACATGGCCGCCCCGGTCCTGCGGCGCGCGCTGTTCGGGGTGCTCGGGCAGGAGATGGACGAGGGGGTGGCGCGGCTGCAGCGGACTTTCTACGAGTGGGAATTGGAGCCGATGGTGTCTCGCGTGCTGGAGCTGGCCCGGGCCAACGGCTTGAGCGCCGAGGAGCTGGCGCTGTCCAGGGATATAAGTCTGGGGGAGCTGGGCACGCTGTTGGGCGACCCCTTGAAATCTGGCGCTGGGCTGGAGAAGAAGCTCGGCCAGGCCATCGAGGCGTTTCTGGCCGAATATCCACAGGGGGGCGATACGACGAAAGCGACCGCCAATGCGGCGGAGACGGCGCGACGGGTTTCGAGCGATCTGCGGGCCGGGCGCACGCTGCGCTGGCAGGACTGGTCGAGTCTGGCCAATCTGGGGGCGGCGAAAAAGTCGGCCGAGCTCGTCGAGCCGATCAACGCGCTGGCGGCCGAGCATGTCCGCCTGCCGGAGTTCCGGGCGGACATCGAGGCGGCCGTCAGGACGGTCTTCGACTTGGCCGCGCAGGCCTTGGAAAAATACAGGGAATACAAGGTTGAGCATGGCTTCATCGACTTCGTCGACCAGGAGTGCCTGGCCCTAGAGCTCTTGGACAAGCCCGAAGTTCGGGAGCGGCTGGAAGGCGTCTACGACTTGGTTCTGGTCGACGAGTTCCAGGATACGAGCCCGATCCAACTGGCCATCTTTCTGAAACTGGCCGAAGTGGCCAAGCGAAGCGTCTGGGTGGGCGACCAGAAGCAGTCCATCTTTGGGTTCCGGGGCTCGGACCCGGAGCTCATGAACGCGGTCATCGACACGATCCTGGGAGGGCGCGCGCCGAAGACTCTGCCCAAGTCGTGGCGCAGCCGGCCGGAGCTGGTGCGGGTGACGTCGGAGCTGTTCGCGCGGGCCTTCCCTAAGCATGGGATCCCGGCCGAGCGGGTTAGGCTCGAACCGGCCAAGGACAAGGAAGCGGCGGGGCTCGGGCCGGTCATCGAGCGCTGGTATCCGGTGCCTGCGGGGAGGAAGAAGCGGGATAAGACCGCCGCTCTTGCGGCGGGGATCAAGGCTCTTCTCGAGGACGGGACCGTGCTCGTGCGGGATCGCCTCACGGGCGAGGCCCGAAAAGTCGAGGCGCGCGATGTCGCGGTGCTGTGCCGGACGAACAAAACGGCGGCCATGATTGCGGACGGCTTGGCCGGGATCGGGATCAAGAGCGCCGTCTCGCGGGCCGGGCTGATGAAGACGCCCGAGGCCAAACTGATCCTGGCGGCGATCCGCCTGTGGTCGGACCCGGGCGACGCCCTGTCGGCGGCGGAGATGGCCAGGATCCTCGACCGGCCGGACGAGCCGGACCGCTGGCTGGAGACGCTTTTGGAGAGCCCGGGGCGCGATTCATTTGGGGATGTCCCCGCGATAAGGGCGATCCGGAAGGCGGGCAGGGAAGAGCGATCGAGGCACGGGGTGTTGGCCACTTTCGACCGGATCATGGAGCTGCTGGCGATGCGCGACCTGTGCCGGCGCTGGGGGATCGCGTCGGAGCGCCTGGCCAACCTGAACGTGTTAAGGGCTTATGCCGTCCAATATGTGGGCCGGGCGGCGGATGAGGGGGCCGGCATGACCCCGGTCGGGCTGGCGACGTTCCTGGACGATCTGGACGACGGGACGAACGACGAGCGGGCTTTCAGCCCGGATGCGGACGCGGTGGTCGTCAGCACCTGGCATCGGGCCAAGGGGCTGGAGTGGCCGATCGTGATCCTCTACGATCTGGAGTGGACCTGGAAGCGGCTGGTGCCGGATATCCATGTCGCGACGGACCGGCCTAGGATCGAGCTCGACGATCCGTTGGCGGAAAGATGGATCCGGTACTGGCCGCATCCTTATCACCCGAAGACGAAGACTTCGTACCACGAGCTGATGGAGGGGCATCCCGTCATCGTCGAGGCGGACGCGATCGAGCGGCGCGAGAGCCTGCGGCTATTATACGTGGGCTGGACGCGGGCGAGGGATCGGGTGGTTCTGCCGCCTCCCGAGGGCAAGCTCGGCGAAGGCATGTTGGGCGAGTTCACTGAGGAGAGGAAAGGCGGAGGAGTAGCGAAGGAAGAAAAGAAAGAAAAAGAGGGGGCCAAAGAGAAGGGAAAAAAGAAGGAGATGGAAGAAACCGAGAAGGGCGAACCGCTGTTATCAGAGCCCGTGGATGGGTTCGTCGGGTGGGGCGGCATGCGACTTGAGGCTGTGGTTAGAAGGCCGAGCGTGGGCGAGGGAGAGCCGTTGGCGCCGGAGGCGGAAGCGACGTTCGTGACTCCCGGGCCAAGGGATTGGGCGGCGGCATCGGCCTGGCCGGATATGACGGGGGCGGAGTGGACGGCGGGAGAGCCCGAGATCGTGGGCGAGCCGATCCCGCTTAGGGGGGCGAATGGCGAGCGGGGAGTGCGCAAGGGCGAGCCGGGGAAGCCCCATAAGTATCTCGAGTTCGAAAACGTCGGGGAGTTGGAAGGCGAGCTCGCATCCTCCGAGACGGCGGGTGAGGGAGAGGGGGAGTTCGTCGAGGAAGGCGTCGATCGGGCCCTCGCCCCGTTCGAGATGAAGGACATGGGCAGCGCGGTCCATGCGTTCATCGCGGCCGACAGCCCGGAGTATGCGGCGAGTGATCGGCCGAAGATGGCCGAGGAAATACTGGCGCGATGGCAGGTCGCAGTTGCTCTGGCGCCGGCCGATTTGGTGGAGATAAGCGATCGTTTGCGGCGATGGGCAGGCGCCAAGTGGCCGCGAGCCAAATGGCATCGGGAGTGGCCCGTTTATCAGAGGCTCGATACGGGATCCGTCACCAGCGGCGTGACGGATTTAATCCTGGAGACGCCTGACGGGCTGGTCATTATCGACCACAAAGCCTATCCGGGAGGGCCGGGCGACGCGGCTGAGTATGCCGTCGGCGATGCCGCTCAGGTTCAGGTCTACGCCGACACCGCCGCGCTGGCGACCGGGAAACCGATATTGGGAACGTATATCCACTTCCCATTGATTGGGGCAGTTGTCAATTTGGCTTTTAAGAAATCGGCAAAGTAGTCGGGATTCGGGGGGGAGTTCGACTTGGGCGGGCCAAATTCGTCCGTAACCCATTGAAATCCATTGACAAACGGGGGGATGTGGTACAGACTAACCACGACGAATAAGTCTTTCCCGCCTGGAGGCCTCCATGACCTTCGGTCCCTATGTCAAGGATCTGAGGGAGAAGTGCGGATTGACCCTGCGGCGGTTCTGCCGGCTGGCCGGCCTCGACGCCAGCAATTGGAGCAAGATCGAGCGGGGGATCCTGCCGCCGCCGAAGAGCCTCGCGCAAATCAACGATATCGCCAGCGTCCTGGCCATTCCCAAGGACTCGGAAGCCTACCACACATTAATAGATCTGGCCGCGATCAGCCATATGCCGGCGGAGCTGCTGGCTAGTCCTACGATTGCGTCAAAGCTGCCGATCTTCTTCCGCACGGTTCGGGGCAAAAAGCCTAAGGCCGAAGAGGTCGATGAGCTGTTGAAGCTGTTCCGGAACGGAAAGTAGGATTGCCACTCTATACCGCCACGAGAAACTTTCGTTAGGGAAGGGAACTGGCCGTTTCGGATCCCCATTACAAGCCGAATTTCTTCCGCAATTCCTTATCGATTTCAGCCGCCGTCTTCCTGTCGATGCCTTTGCCATCCGCCGAAGATTTCGTTCCGCCTTTAGAGCGGCGCGTCTTCTTGGTCATGATATAGCTTGCGGGCTGAACGGATGCGCCGTGAACGCGGCAATTGTTCCCGACGTTATTATCATCCGATACCACGGTGATATCGAGTTTTTTTTCTTGGGAGTCCCTCACGGCGGCTGAGGCCCCGGGCTTGCCCGGGGGAACTTCTGCCGCGAAGGCTCGTCCCTTGACGAATCGGATGATCTCGGCGTCGGCGCCGTGGGAGGTCCGGGAGAAGATGCAGCGGATTCCGGCCAAGCGCTGATCGCGGCCACCCGCGAATTGGATGTCGCCGTCGAAAACGATGATGCACTCGGTCATTGGGTGATTATGGTTCCAAGCGGACATCAGAAGGGCGAGTTTTAATCTGGCGTTTTCCAATCCCCCGTCGAGGCTGAGCTTCAATTCCGGGATCCGGTTGATGACATTATAACCGTCGACGAGGAGAATCTTTTTGGAGGGCATGGAATGGACTACCTGTTCAAGCTCGACGAGGCTGGGAAAACAAGTCTAAGGTCACAAACTGTGACCATAAAGACTGGACAAGGATGACATCGCCGATTCCCTTGGGAAGAATAGCATTCGGTCAGGGGGGAGTCAATTTAGCCCAAAGTCGGCCCAAGAATGCCGATCGAGGACTTCTTGGTAGAATCGATCCCCGATGAGAAAAAATCCGATCCCAAACGTCTAATCAATCGGCTGCGAAAAAATACTCTCAAAAGAAGAATTCTAGACCAACATGGACAGGCCATGGGCAGTGTGTGGTATGATGTGTGGAGAGAGGTGTGAATATGTCCACCAACCTGGCCCTCGACGATCGATTGATTCTGGAAGTCAAAAAAGCCGGAAACCATAAAACGAAGAAGGAGGCAGTGACCGCCGCCCTGCGCGAATACCTCGCCCATCGCCGGAGGCTGGATGCCCTTGGGTTGTTTGGGGAAGTCGACTTTGTCCCCGATTACGATTACAAGAAGGCCCGAGGCCGGTGAAAGTTCTCGTCGATACATGCGTCTGGTCGGCGGTTCTGAGGCGCCGATCGCCGGATCCGGAATTGTCGGCGAAGATGAAAGATCTGATCGAGTCCGACCGGGTGGCGATGATCGGACCCATCCGTCAGGAATTGCTGTCGGGAATCGCTGATTTAGCGCAGTTTAAGAGGCTCAAATCTTCCCTGTCTGCGTTCGAGGATTTAATTCTCCGGGCCGGGCATTTTGAACTGGCGGCCGAATTCTCCAACATCTGCCGAAAAGCGGGAGTTCAGGGATCGTCGATCGATTTTCTGATTTGCGCGGTTGCGGCGAAGGAGAACTGGCCGATTTTTACGACCGACCGGGATTTCGACAAATACCGGCGTCATCTGACGATTCGGATTGTTTGATACTTTTGCGGCGCTCCCTAATAGCTCTGATCTTGCTCCGGACTTTGGGGAGCAAGTCCTATGCATTTCACAGGGCATGCTCCAACTCACGCGCGAGCGATCCCGCAATTCGGGCAGGTCACGCCCTGCTCCGCGGGGACGTAAGAATGCTGACATCCCGGACAGACGATGGGGTTAGGCGCAGGAGCGGCTTCTGCAGCCATTGGTTTCTCAGCGCCGCTTCCCACGACTGCCCCCGTGACGAGGGTGTTTCTGGGCCAATGGCTGATTCCTCCGCCGGATCCTGAAGAAGCCGCCTTGGATGAAGAGGATTTTGAAGACGAACCGCTCGAAGAATTGACCTTAGCTTTGGCGGAGGCGAGAAGAAACAGGACGGCGATGACCACGACGATAAAAACCGTCGTAAAGACGATGATGGCGGTCAGCTTCAAGCCCTTCGCCAGATTAAACATCTCCATGCCGTAACTGAAGAGAAATACCCCGATGATATAAACCGGGGCCAGCATGAGAAGATACTTGATCGCCTGATTTTCGGGAAGGATTTCTTTTAACCAGGTTTGGTAAACGATGTAGATGATCGCCCCCAAGGAAGCGAGGGCGATCAAGGCTCCCGGAACTATAATCCGCAAAGGCTTTCCGGGACGGGAGTCGTCGTTGTGAAAATCAACGACTTCTTGCGTCTTGGGGCCGACCTGAAGGAAATTGTAATCTGAAACGGGCATGATCCCTCCTTTTACTCACGCTTAAAATAAACGGATCGTCTCCGGCTTCATTTTCCCGCCGGATATAGCAGGGCGTTCAAGAGGAATTTGTACGTCCCGTGCGACTGCGCCCGGATCTGGCAGGCGATGCCGACGAGGATGATCCGCCCCTTTTTATACTGGAGATCGACGACCGCGGCTTTCCGCCCGATGACGTCCTCGCCCAGCAGCCAACCGCTCAACAGGATGTTGTTCTCGGGGTAGCTGGCCACGACTTTCCGCTCCCAGTCGCCGGTTCCGGGCAGCCACGTCTCCAGGGCCAGGCTTTCGGAAAAGACGGCCGGCGTCTCTTCCTGCAGGCCGTAGCCGATGGGCGTCGTGTTGTCGACCGCCAGCCTCACGATGGACATCGGGCAGAAGAATTTCGTCGGCTCGATCTTCTCCAGGGCGTTCTTGACCGGCGCTTCGAATTCCTTGATGGCCATCTTGCAGGCTTCGTTCAGCGTGACCAGGATGCCGCCCTGCTCGACAAACGCCTTCAGGGCCTCGACGCCCTCCTTTTCCAGGCCGCCTTCGTACTCGGCCGGCAGGGGAGTGAACCATCGGGCATACGGCGAAGCGGGGTCGATCTTGCCCGTCTTGATGATGTCCGCGTTCTCGCCGGCAAAGATGATGACGTCGTATTTGGCTTTGAGGTCGATCTTGGGTTTATTTTTATCGGGCTTGGCGTCCGGGGCAGCTTTCGGGCCCCTGAAATCGGTATTATGCAGGGTCGTATAGGGGATGCCCAAATCGTCCAGGACATAGCGCGACCAACCCTCGTCCATGCTCGACCACCAGGACTGGTAGAGGCCGAGGCGGGGGTTTTTGAGGGCCGCCGCGGAGATGCCGGCCGCATCGTCGAGCGCCCACGCCGTCGCGTGTCGTTTTTCCAACAATCCCGGCAGCGTCTTCTGGACCTCCGGTGTATTTTTAACCATGAAGCTTCCGGCCGGCGCTTGGAAGCCTTGGCCGGCGATTTTTCCCTTGGCCCGCGTGATGGCCGCCTTTTCCTTGAGCAGGGCGAAAGCCACGGCGTAGGACGCATTCTCGCGCGCGTCCAGAACGAAATATTTCGCCGTCGCGAGTGCAGCCGCGCCCTCCATCGCGTCCTTATGGGCGTCCCCACTCCTTCCCGCTCCGGCCCCCGCTTTCACCCCGCCCACGCCCGCATAATCCACCTTCTCCACCCGCTCCATTTTGGCCGTAAATGGTTTATCGACCTGGTCGCACACGACCCCCATCTGCAGGGGCAGGGTCCAGCCCGCATTATCATAGGGCGGAACCGGGGGCCCGCCGGGATATTCGCGAATGTCGGGATATTTCTGCCGCTCCAGAAGCGCCCAGGCAAAAGGCTTGTACGGCTGGGCCAGCAGGACCACATAAGATCCCGCGTCATAAACTCTTCCTCCCGCCGTGAAATCCTCTTTGGCCCGCTGGATCTCGCATCCGCCGAACTCTAAAACCTCCAGCATCTTGATCATCGTCGGAGTGTCGTTCTGTTTGGCCGGGATGACGAAGGCATAGGGCTGGCCCTTGTCGGTCGTCTCGACCGCGCTCTTGCCCATCAGGTAGGAATTCATCAGGAATTCCTCCTTGAAGCGGGCGGCCGTGTTGATCAGGCTCAGCGAGAGGGTCAGCTCGTAGTCGACG
>Ga0315287_10005217_pt1 | contig 12779 bp, 25 predicted proteins | sample YL17G11_0_MG_FD_205037 | JGI IMG/M metagenome (GOLD analysis project Ga0315287, IMG submission 205037) | Sediment microbial communities from Yellowstone Lake, YNP, Wyoming, USA - YL17G11_0 | ecosystem: Environmental > Aquatic > Freshwater > Lake > Sediment | place: USA: Wyoming | collected...
ACTGAGCGCCGTCGCAAGGGTTCTAGTCCAGGTGGACCAAGAACAGACCTTGGAGCTCTAAGACAACTTGAGCCAAATGCTTTCGCGACCAAAGTCCGTGGAGCAATGGATAGTGCAAAGGGTGATGTCGAAGCCGCTGCGTCTCAGTTGGACGTCAGACCTCGAACAATGTATCACTACCTGGATTCTACACCCGGTCTTGACAGTATCAAGACTTCAGCGGAGCGGGAAGAAGAAAGAGAAGAAGCTAAAGCTAAGAAGAAGTTATCACGCCGCATAACTTAAGTGAAGAATTCTCGGAACGTCTAATGCGTTCCGAAGTTCGTTTCTAGATTTTGTCTCCGCAAATTTTGTCGCAAGCACGGCAGTTCAACAACGATGGGTCTTCAGTATTTCCCTTCAATGGTGGAAACTCTCCGAAACAATATTTCTCGTTTTCTTTTTTGAACGAATCATCGAATGATTTCAGATCAGCTTCGAGATTTCTGACAAGATCAAAAATAACTTGCAACTGCTTTTTGACAACTTCATCGTACGACATTGATATGCACTCCAGAATTTGATAAATCTATTGTTAAGTTTCCGCGCATCAGAAAGTTTCAACTACGAAGAGTTCCTGAATAAATTTCCAGTCATGTTTGGATTGTTATATCACGATTGATTAGGAAGATTTCTCAACTTAGACTGCTTACATTATTATTATACCATTTCAGAACAAGGCTTTGCACTTTTGTCACACAAAGATTCATTTTGTTCCGGCTTCACGGTGTCACTTTGATATTGGAACCTTAGGTTACCCCACAAAGATTATGAAGGGTTCAAGAAACAGCTCACGTGGGCAGGATGCTATTGTCTGAGGTGCCAAATAGATTAACATACCGACATAAGCTTTTGGCGAAAGTGCAAGGTCGATGTTGACGTGGTATAATTGATTCAAGTCAAATGGTGAGTAAGGGGTGTCACTGAGACGCTTCTCCTCACGGGGCTGGGATAGGTGCATGAGCCGCGATGAAAAAAGAACGCGAAAAAACCCACAATACATCTGTGGGTTCGCGCTTAGTGACTGTGTAAAGTTGTAACTTCAATGACTTTCGTTTGATCGTCTGTTACGGTAACACGCAAGAATTGCCCACAATGCCCATCAACTACACTGAACTCTTTGTTCCAGTTGCCAACGACCCAAGGTTTTTCACTCGTTGTTTCAGCAAAGTGACAAAGTTTGTGTTTGGGTTCGCCCACACCGTTCGAACTATCATGGTCCTGAACCATGAAATCACCACCGAGAATTTTGAATGCAAAAATGGTTTTCATGTTTGATTATTATATCCTGTTTGATGTGAGTTATACACAGACACCCCCAGTGCAATGAGTTGCACCGGAGGCGTTACTGCTTTCCCTAAGCGATCCAGGATGTTCATGGAACCCTTCTCGAACAAACCCTTGTCTTCCATTCCGAGGATGAAGGCCTTCCCCGAGCAGCCGAACCGGTTCTTGGTGATTTCGAAGATTCGCTCACCGCAGGTTTCAGACTTGCGATCCTGGTCGATGTAGAGCGAACCCTTCACATCGATTGCGTGGAGAATCCCGTTCTTCCCCGAGAACTCGCCGTCCTTGTTGACCTGGCCGATGAACCCCACGATTCCGAAGGTCTCCTTCGCCCAGTTCGTCAGCATTTCGACCGAGCGGAGCGGCGTAGACCCGTTGGTCCCGTTTGCGTACTTTCCGTCGTCCAGGGTCTGGAGCGAATCCTGAAGAATGAACACCGTCTTACCCTTGTTCGCCTTGCGAAGTGCGTCTGCATGGCTGAGCAGATCAGAGACCATGATGTCCTGGCCGCAGACAAAGCCGTTCTTCAGCTTCAGGCGTTCAGTGACCATGCGCACCTGGTAGAGCGACTCTTCGCCGGTGTTGTAGAGACAGATGTGACCGGACTTCGTGATCGAATCTGCAAGTTGCAGAAGCATCGTGGTCTTACCTGCACCCGGCGTACCGGTGAGCATCATCACCGAAGAGGGAACGAATCCCTCACCACCCACTGCCTCGTCGAAGAACCGCACACCAGTCTTCACGCGCTTCTTGAGCGCCTCGGGCACCACAACCTCGAGGATGTTGGTGTTCGCCGTGAGACCCTTGATGCCGACTGAGAGATTCATAGATGCCATGTGTTTTCGTTAGCTCCGTGTTGGTTGGTAAGACTATTCTACCAGGTGGGACTGCGTTTTTCACTCTCGTGAGTGATTATTTTCGCTCTTGCGGGAGGCTTTTTCTTCCATCCCCGAGCATGAATCTATAATACCCCATAAACCCTTCACAGTTCACTCAAGATATTGAAAGTGCCTTTCAATAAGCTTATTATGCTCACGGGCTCAGGCCTTTGTTTTCCTTATACACGGTTCCTGCCCACCGTGATTGCACGTGAGACCTTTCGTGACCCAAAGGTGTTACCCTACCTCTGGTTGTCTCAAAGTCCCTCACGTGCCATTATACTCCGAGTGTAATTTTATTGTTGAAAGTAACTTTCAAGAGCTTCGTAAGTGTAATACTACCAATACGAATGGTAAGATAGTATCATGTTGAGGAACCCCGCGGCACTGAAACCCGGCATGACGTGTTGGCTGACCGACTGGCAGGATCATCACTGTACACACTTTTGCACTCACAAGCGAAAGTACTACAAAGTTGTCGTCGTGAAAGTGAAAAATCGCTCTGTCTTTGTTCGCGATGTGATCGATGGTACGAAAATCAATACGTGGCGCGCAGCGTGGGAGCTCACTTTGCAACGCCCTCGAGTGAAAAGCTTAGGCGGAACAGGATAGAATAAATCATGTTGAAGAACCCCAAGGTGCTGAAACGCGGGCTGGTGTGCTGGTCAACTCGTACGTACTTGTACGGTTGCCCGTCGCGAAAAGTCACGGTGAAGAGCGTCCCCAACGAACGCCGTCACCCCCGTGAAGTATATGTCGCAGTTGACATTGCCGGCAAGACCCATTCAATATGGGTTCCGACGCAGTTCCTGACGCTTCAGAAGCCGCGTGGCTCGGTTAATTGCACGGGTCGGTGAATAGTCACACTCGAAAAAGGTATTATAATCTCAATGGCAAACTCCAACTACTACGACTTCACGGTGAAGTGCATCTGTGAAAACTGCAAAACGCCCACGCTGTGCTCACAGGCCGATGCAGATGACGGGATCATTCATCTCTGTAGTTACTGTCATGCTGTGTACAGTCGGTGGGCAGAGAACCTGAAGACCTCGGGATTTGCGTACGACTGGATGAAAACTGCTTCAGCACGGAAGTGCAAATCCAAAGGGAAGTGAGGTAGAATAAAACCATGGACCCCAAACGTTACACAGCAGACGAACTCACGAACCTGCGCGCAGCGCTTGCACACCTTCGAGATGCTCAGCTCTTGATTGGAGAGGTGCCCGGTTCTGCTCGTGCCAGGCATTCGCACATAATCTCTTTCAATGGCGTTTGTGATGCCATTGACAGTCTTGAATTGATTTTCGACGAGTGTGAAAAGTTAAACTCGAAAAGGATATTATTGACTCAATGGAAAAGTATCCTACCACCAAGTGCGATCGCTGCAAAGAGCCCACGCAACTGTTTCCCTGGATTGACCTCGGAGAATCGTACGTGATGTGCCATGAGTGTGAGGTGGCATACGTGCAGTGGACGAAAGAGGGAACAGACCAGATTTTTCTGGATGATTTTCTTGCATTGCCGGTGTAAACCGGTCACACTCCAGAGTATAATAAATCTATGATCCCCCAAGAATCACTCATCGATGTGCCGGAACTTCAAATCGCAGATTTTTGGCGATCTGTCGCAAACGAATTCTTGGCTGCTGGCGGTCCGTGTTTTGTCAAGCCTGAACTTGCACAAAAGATTACGTATATCGCCGCGCGCGGGGATGTTCCACTTGAAGAAACCCGCAACTTGCTGAGTGACATCAGAATGTTTTACGCCGATCCCTGCGCGGGCGTTGATAAATTCACCATGAATTTGGTGATTTTGCCCATCAAAAGGAGTTCGTACGAGATCTCCAGAGAAATAGAGTGTTCTGACACCGCGGCGGCGTATGACGTGTATGAAATGACCGTCAGAATGTCAGGCCTGAATTCAGATAAGTACAATTCAAATTTTGGAACTCTTGCTGAGTGGCATGCGCAGAAAGCATGTCTGTTGTTCATAACGGCTTGTATGAACGTCATCGAAGATGTACGACGAGTTGTTCCTCCACGTTTCAAGGTTTTGAAACGCAATCCTGAGGAACTTGTTTTGTACAAGGAAAAAGTGAAACGCGATGATGAAATGCGGACATACATTAACAAATCCACAGAAGCAGTTGAAACTGTTTGTAGTGGAATGCGTGCCAACAACAAGGCAAAAAATATCCCATTGGGTCTTTTGCAAAATGTTCCTGCTGGAACATACCCTGTGTCATTGCAGCCGTACTCAACGCGTGCCAAAAGAGCATACGTTGTCACCGTGAAATCTGATCGTGCCTGGGTCAAACGCTTGACGTTAAAGTGTAAACCTTAACACAAAAAAGTTAGAATTAGTTTAACAACGCAACACCAACTGAGAGAAAAATATGACCATTAGCGCAATGAATATTCGTACGTTTGTTTCTGTCGCCGCGGCACTTCCCGCAGATACATCGATTCTGCTTCGGGGAATCACCGGCATTGGCAAGTCGTCCGTTGTTCGTCAGCTTGTCGACGTAATCGCAAAACTGGAGAATCTTCCGTCGATGCACTTTATCGACCGTCGCCTTTCTCAAATGGGCGAAGGCGACATGATTGGTTTGCCCAGCACTGACGGGCATGTTACGAGGTTCAACCCGCCTGATTGGATCAAGCGAGCGTGTGATGAGCCGTGCGTTCTGTTCCTCGATGAGTTGAACCGAGCAACACCGGAAGTCATGAATGCTGCATTCCAGTTGTGTCTTGACCGTGAGATGAACGGGCACCGCTTGCATCCGCAGACGCGAATCTTTTCAGCAATCAACGACGGTGCAGAATACTCCGTCAACGACATGGACCCTGCGCTACTCGATCGTTTTTGGGTGATCGACTTCAGGCCTGACCTGACTGACTTTGTCGATCACGGTAAAGGTGCAGGCAAGATCGCACCTGTTGTTTTGGATTTTGTGCAGGCATATCCGAAGTGGCTCGACCCGCAGAAAACGACGGAGACGGGATCGAAAACAACGAGCCGTCGTTCATGGGCTCGATTGTCAAATGCCTTGACACGCGCTGGAATTGTCGATGAGCCGACGCAGCCTCTGTTTTACGGAATCTGCATCGGATACATCGGTGTTGAAGCATCGATCGCTTTCTCTGACTTTGCAAAGACGCAAAACTTCCAGATCTCTGGCAAGGACATCGTCAACAACTACTCCAAGGTTCAGGAGAAAGTCAAGGCACTTGGTGGTGACAAGCACAACGATCTTGTCGCAAAGGTCGCAGAGTTTGTGACCAAAAAGCTCAAGGACATCACGCCTGAGCAGGGAGCGAATCTGTGTCTGTTCATGAACGATCTTGGTTCTGAACACCGATTCTCTTGCTGGGGGAAGTTGACGAGCCTCGGAATTGATCGCCTTGAGTTGGCACGCAGCATTCACAAGTACTGTGCTGCAAGCGTCCTGAGTGTCTTTGGTGTCCCCATGGGTGAAAAGGGAATCAACGTTGCTCCGAACATCCCGGGCGTTTTCAAGACGACGTTAGCAAAAACACTGATCGAATGTTGTCACACTATGATATAGTTACCATATATGGCAACATTCGATCAAGACGTTTGGCTTTCTCGATCGAATAAAAAGCACGCCAAAAATGCCAAGAAGCGTGCTCAAGAACACGCAGCGATAAAGGGTCTTGCGGTCATCGTGGCCTGGTGTACTTCGAAGAACTTCACGGTTAATTTTTCAAAATCATCTGGTGGAATCATCTATACAGAAACCAAAGAAATATTCGTGTGTTCACGAGTGTCACCAATGCAGCAACTGTACTTGCTGCTACATGAATGCGGGCACCTACTCATAGGGTTCAAGGAGAGACACCAACGATTTGGCATGGGATATACAGTCAGTAATAGTAGTGCGCTGAAACGATCGTATCATCATCGACTTGACATCCTTGAAGAAGAATTTGAAGCATGGCATCGTGGCTGGAAGTTGGGTGAACGACTAGGTGTAATGTCATCTGAAAACAAGGTACAATTTGACAGGACGAGAATTAGACTGCTACGGTCGTATTTGTTGTGGGCGTCTAAAGCACCCGGGTACGAAAAGTACGATGAGCCTTCGGGAGAAAGGGAACATAAAAATGAAATTGTATCTTGATGATGTGCGGCCCGTTCCGGAAGGGTGGGTCGGTGCAAAGACGATGTTGGAAGCGACACAAATCTTGAAGGAAAGCTTCGCAGATATTACGCACCTGTCGTTTGATCATGATCTTGGGGATGACGATAGGAATGGAACGGGATACGACGTTGCCTGTTTTCTTGAGGGAATGGTGTACGCCACGAAGACAATCACCACACTTCCAGTCATGACAGTACATTCCGCAAATCCCGTTGGTGGGGCAAGAATTGTACAAGCAATTACTTCAATGATGAAAATCGTAAATGAAAGGAATGAATTAAATGTCTGACATAAAGCGTTTTCTAGTTCATAACGCAATGTTTGAGGCGGGAATTGTTCCAATTGATATCGAAACAATATCGTATGATATTGGTCGGGCGTTGAAAGACTTGTCTCCTGAAGACGCAAGAAAATACAAGCGAAAGTTTCGAAAGCTGTGGCGAAAAATTGCAAAAAAAGACAAGCCACAGTTGTTTTGTAACGTGAAAACGAACCCAGTTGATTCAGTTGAAACACGAGAAGAGCCTGGACGGGGGAAGAAAACCACGCGGAAGATGTGCGTTTATCACGAATTGATCGGAAAGAAATTCAACACTTAACTTATGAATCCATATAACACACATTGTCGTGATCCGACTACTTTACGTTGTTTTGATTGATCTATAAGAAATTGAAATGCTAACAGCAGAGTAAATAAACGACACAAACCCGGAGAATACCAACCTTCTCCGGGTTTGTTTTATTTGTAAACAGATAAAGCTTTGTAAAGCTCGTCTATTTCAGCTGATCCAAAAAATACAATTCGATAGCCTTCGTCAATTTTTGTCGGCAACAAAACATAGCCTTGAGCGTATTCAACCATTGTCGGACAAACACCCATCAAACGTTCTTGTTGTCTTTGGCTTTTCGACCAACGCCATGAGCCAGCGACCATACACAACATTGGCGGGTCAGATTCCCACCTTTTTGAAAAAACAAGGTCGCCCAATTTAAAGCGGAGTTGTTGCGGCATGCTGTGATTCACTGGTATCTTTCTGAAATTCGTCAGACGGAACTAGACATGAAATATCTGGAATGATGTATTGACCAGTTCCAACAATGAAAACATGGTGCAAAACGCTAAGCGTCTTTTTTCTACCTTGTTCAGAAACACGTATTTGCCCGACGTACATTGCTAGTGTACCAGGCACAAAAGCAGTGTTTCCCCTGCGAGTTGTTAGAACCGGATGCGGGGGTTTAACAGTGTTGACATCAATTGTTACATGATTCAGCTTCCTGATAACGATCCACGCCGTGCCGGGAACAAAATATTCCTGAAAAGGAATCGGTACATTTTCAAGTCGTTCGTGATTTCGAAACTTTACAGGTTGAACAGCAATTGGTGCGACAGTCCACGTTATCTTTGAGTGGCGACGTTTCATAGGATCACCTACTACTTATTATAAGTCAAGATTACGACTTAGTACACTATGTAAATCATCGCTTGAACTGCGTACAAATACTTCGTATACGTAATACAACCATTCGGGACTTTCGTCCCGGTGTTCGCCAAGATCAAGTTGAGTTTTTACAACCCGCAGCGTTTTGCCGCGTTGACTTTCAGATTTCGGACCCGGGATTCCAAATCCTTGGCCACGACCAAACAAACCAGCGTCCCACATCTGGTGCAACTGCATGCGACTTAGCGCGTGTTCAGACGTAATTTTGAAATTCGTCTGCGTTTCACCAATAAACGCCCGTTCAGTTGAAACGATTTCGATCGTCAACTTCGGGTGTGGCGGGTTATAACAAAAATCAGGCGACATTTTTCAGAATTCCTTTCATAGCGAATTTAAGTGCTGCACCGCGTTCTGAACCAAATGCGGTGAGGGCATACTTATCGCGGCCGCAACGATACCAATACGTTTTGCGATTGATGATCGTTTTCTTACCAAGGAATCCTGAGGTAGGTGTATCATACGTGAACTTCCAAAGTTCGTTGGATTCTGAGTGAAAATCCTTTCCGACAAAACCGTAACCAGGCCCGTCACTTCCGTTGAAGAGATAAGTGAAATGAAGTTTCATTCCCGCTTGTGCCGCCCGCACCAGCGCCGCCTCCACCTGTGACGCCTGCATCTGCACCGCCCACACCTGCACCGCCCGCACACCCAATTGTGCACGCCAGATCCGAAGCAGGTGACGCATTCGCCCGCTCGACATCCAACCACATGTGTAAAAAATGTAACATGCGGCGTCATGATTTGAAATTCGTTTACTACCGAGCTTCGTGCAAGAGGAAAACCGAAAGTTCTCCAACGTCGCCAACGTGTTGGACTCAACTTCCGTGAGGGGTTTTTGAACCTTTTTCATGATTTAATAATAACCTTTCGTTAGGGAACTTTACACACTATGTGCAACGAGTTGCACAACCTGCTACAACGAAAGAAACCAATTTTTGAACTGTACATAGGTTTCTTTCGTACGTGCACCAATGTGCCAACGCCCTTCGGTTGAAACGATTTCGATCGTCAACTGAGGACGCGTCGGGTTATAACAAAAATCAGGCGACGTTTAGAACTCCTTTCACTTGAGCGTGAAGTTCGAACCCACGGTTCGTACCTAGTTGCGTACACCCATACAACCCTTTTGCCTGGCGATGCCAATACGTTTTGCGTTCGGAGCCCGCTTTCTCGCCGAAGGTGCTGCCGCCAAGCCAAAGTTCGTTGGATTCTGAGTGAAAATCCTTTCCGACGAAACCGTAACTAGTCGAGACGCCGGCGTTGAAGAGATATTTGAAATGAAGTTTCATTCCCGCTTGTGCCCACGCAACCTGCGAATTCAGTGCGGGGATCTGACCCATATTCGCTGCTGAAACCGCACCACTGCGCACACCCGTTTGTGCACGCCAGATCCGAAGCAGGTGCACCAACCTGGCGTTTGTTTTACTTCCAGACACATACAAAATGTAACATGTGGCGTCGTGATTTGAAATTTGTTTCTTTGTGATATTCGTGCGAGAGGAAAACCGAAAGTTCTCCAACGTCGCCAACACGCTGGATTCAGTCGCCGTCAGTGATTCTTGAACCTTTTTCATGATTTAATAATAACCTTTTTGGTGGTGACTTTTCACTGCAACGATGACATTGTTTTTGGTGTGCAACGAGTTGCACAACCTGCTACAACGAAAGAAACCAATTTTTGAACTGTACACAGGTTTCTTTCGTATGTGCACCAATGTGCCAGCGGCCTTCGGTTGCGCCGTCGAACTTGTAATCGTAAATCGTGACAACTCGACCCTCGGGACTCGTCAGGACCCATTCGTGTGTGATCTTGTCGCTTGCGCCGACCGACTTTCCAAACAACTTGACCAGTTTCTTGACCGAACACTGGATAGTGACATCGTGGAAGCACGAGCCGTTGGCACTGGTGTTGGGAGTAGATTTGAACATGATTTATAATATCCTTTTCGAGTGGGACTTTACACTAGCGAGTGTGATTTAACTCCTCGAACTTAACGTATTCGGCTTTCACCGTGACAGTGTAAAACCACTGCCCGAGCGGTTTGCCCGCGGGGTTCTCGATCCACTTTGACATCCCGAATTCGGCCTGGCCTGTGCCGAAGTTTTCTACGTCGCCCCCACCGTCCGCGTCAACTTTACACTTTGCACCGCGTTTGGGATTTTCCTCCATGATGAGCGACTGAATTCCGAAGGCGATGTCGAAGGCTTTTTGGTTGGTGTCCATGGTTCTATAATATCCTTTTCGATGGTGACTTTACACTCAGCAGGGCATTTTTTTAACGCGAAGGCTAATGCCCGAAACGGCTGTGTACAACTCATCAACCTCCGTAACATTGCACTCGTCAGCTTCCAAAAGCATAGAAAGGGATGCCAGAGATGACATTGCACTTTCAAGTGCGCTTTCTGCGTTTTCCCGTGCGTCATTGCGTTCACTGCGATTGTTGTATTTCTTGGTGGTGGCCATGAATCTAATATACCTTAAGGTGACCGACCTATTCACAGTCGCCGTTGCATATGTCACTTAAATTATACTCGGAGTATAATCCCACGGTGAGGCCCACGTGAAGCCATCCATAGGTTACCCCTTACAAGAGTTTCAGGCACTCACGTGGGCCTCACGAGTGACACATGAGGTTATATACACGGTGACCTCATTAATGAAAGTGAGGTCAATGAAATATATGTTAACGACTGTGAATACTGGGCCTGCACTAAGGTATTATTAGTTCATGGCTGCTACCAAGAAAACCAACCGCTCATCCCGCAACGATCACCGTGACCAGGCCGAGGCGGCACTTCAAAGTGCAATCGATCACCTGTCCATGTTGTCAATGGACCTGGAAACTGACGGCCAGGACTGTGAAAAGTGTGATGGAATCAACGATGCCGTGCAGGACCTATACAAAGAAGTTCGCAATTTGGCGTGCTGAGTGTAAAGTCACCATCGAAAAGGATATATTAGAACCATGGAAACCGGCACGGCAACTCACGGATCGAACCTCTACGTGTGTTTCAACGATAGCGGGACCGACCCCACATATTCTTCGGCGGAGGATGCGTTCCTGTGTATTTCAGACGTCGACCCAAACGAGCAAAATCCCTGTGGTAGTGACGCCCATGGTGCAATGTTCGCACCGATGATACCTGAAACCGAGGCTGACATTCGAGCGTTTGCACAAATGTTCGGTTGGAGTGTAAAAGTCAAAGCTGGCCGTATCATGCTGATGACAGATATTCCGGTCGAAAAGTGAAAAGCCGCGGCTGTTATGGTAGAATAATCAAGTCACCAACAAAAAGGAAAAACACCATGTCTCAACTGAAACCTCGTACGTCACGGCGCATCAGCCTTGCCAAAGGAACTGTGGTTTTCACTTTCTACGGCGATCTTTACGCTCCCCGTGAAGGATTCGAATCCGCATTCTTGGTTTCCGTGCCTGTTACACTCCACGGTGAAACGAAACACGGTGGAATCATTGTTAAACAGCATCACCGTGGTGCAAAGGTGATCTGTGAGACGTGGTATCCTCTCGCGGCATAGAGTTAAATCGCACTCACCAGTGCAAAGTACTTCCTCCTTAGTGTAGAATAATCAAGTCAAGTCAACAACGACGGTAAGAAAGAAAAAAACACCATGTCTATGAAATCCATGTCTACTCCTCGTCGCCTTTACACTGTCGCCGGCGTTCCGGTGCTCACTTTCAAAGGAAAGTTGTTCGCCTCGGACCTTGGTGACATGAGCGCGGTAGACGCCAGTGCACTTGTGGTGATCGAAGATTACAACCTGGAAACTGCGGCGGTCACGGTGAGGCAGGCACGTGAGCACTCCAAGAGCGTCACAGAGACCTGGACACTCATCAAGAGGTTACACTGTGGTGTAGTAAAAAGTGATTCTTGGGGTTCCGATCGCGGGCTCCAAGAATCACTTCGCTGTTGTGTAAAGTCGCCACCAAAAAGGGTATTATTAGATCATGGAAAAGAAACCGGTAACGTACAAATACACGGCCAAGTACGAGTGCTTCTGTAACCCGTGTTACGACCATGAAGACGGTTGTCGTGGTGGCGAGTTGGTTGGCGAGGGGACGGGTTTCTTTACGGAAACGGATGCCAAACGTGCCGCGTATACGTTTTACAAGTGCTCTGAACAGTTCATCGAAGAAGCACTGACGTATCGCGTGTTTCGTGTCGGGCCGCGAGGTGGAGAAAAAATGATCGACACACGGCGAAATGACATGTCTTGGTGGAACGACACCCACCTGAGACTGTTCGAAAAATTAGTCGACGACTGTGTATATCACCTCCGAAAGGTTTATATTAGAACCATGGAAACCAACCAACTCTCCGCGAAAGCGATGAAGCAAGGCCTCAAAATCTGGTCGCAGGCTGACTACGACGAAGAAGGTGCTCAGCTCATTGAGACGTACGGGTCATATGAGGACATCGACTGGGATGATATTGTCACCGAATGGTGCAAAGATTGGCCCAAGTCGTCAGGATGGTTGCGTCCCAGCGCGGATGAACTCAGTGCTGGCCTGTACCGTATGCTCCGGAGCAGGCGTGAAGCCGATGTTTTGCGTCTCCACGGCGGATGATTGTGTAAAGTCACACCCGAAAGAATAGGATAGAACCATGGACAAACCCAAGATGTATTACACCGCAGAATCTTGCTACTCCATGACAGTTGCTGATCTTGCTGCGCTCAGTGTAAAGGCTGCCGACATCGGCGATTGGGTTTGGGCCCTGTACATCGCGGCAGAGCTCGAAAAAGAATCTCCCAAGCAGTGCAAAGTCGCTCCTGAATAAGGTATATTAGAACCATGGACACCACCAAAAAGAATCTTCGGAAGCGAGCACGGTCATGTAGGTCGCAGATTGCACTTGCGGCGATTCTGCGGTCTGGTGCCGGCCCCCACC
>Ga0315287_10005219_pt1 | contig 12776 bp, 12 predicted proteins | sample YL17G11_0_MG_FD_205037 | JGI IMG/M metagenome (GOLD analysis project Ga0315287, IMG submission 205037) | Sediment microbial communities from Yellowstone Lake, YNP, Wyoming, USA - YL17G11_0 | ecosystem: Environmental > Aquatic > Freshwater > Lake > Sediment | place: USA: Wyoming | collected...
GGCGTGTACCCGATCACGTAGTAGTCGCTGCTCTCCCGGATCACGCGATCGAACGTCGCCGTCAGATCGTTGCTCGTGACGGCCGCGAAGCCGCCGGTCGATTCGCTGAGGTTGCGCAGGCTCTCGACCGACGCGGCGTACTCCCGCTGGAGCGAGGGCTCCGAGAAGTCCATCCGCGGCAGGGACCCGTCGGCCCGCGGGGCATTCGGCGCCTCGCGGTACGGCGCCCGTTCGTCGAGCGTGTCGGCCGCGGCGAGCGCGCGGGGGTCGATGGCGTAGAGCGACACGTTGGTCCGCATCAGCGCCCCGACCGCGCGATCCATCGCGTGCATCACCTCCGAGGCGTACCGCTGCACGCCGCCCATCACGTCCTCGAGGTTGTAGTCGATGCCCTCGCTGAACAGCAGCAGGGCCTTGCGGCGCCGCTCCACGCGGGCGAGATGGCCCGCCAGCGCCTCGAGCACCGACGAGAGCGACCGCGCGCGGGCCACGCGTTCGCCGTCGCTGGGATCCTTGCCGCCGTGCATCAGCACGCCCGTCACGGCGGCGGCCTGCCGCTCTTCCTCGAGTTCGATGGTCGCGGAACGGAGCTTTCCGCCCGTGAACCCGTCGATCGCCGCGAGCAGCCGCGCCTTGTCGCCGGTGAAGTCCTGCGTCGCGGCCTCGATGCCGCCCGGCGACAGCACCGCGGCGAGATCCGCGGGGCCCATGTGCTCCTCGACGAACTGCCGCGCGTGGCGCCGGACCGCGACCACGTTGGAAGGCGAGACGTGAAGGGCGTCGAGGACGAGTACGAAGACGCGCCCGTCGCCGATGCCCTCGTTGGTCGCGACATCAGAGGGAACCGGCGGCGTGGCCGCGCCGCGCTCGACCCGCCACACCGGGATCGAGACGCGGTCGAACAGCGTGATCGACTGCGGCACGCGCCGCTCGGAGATCGCAAAGTCGGCCGCGGTGAGGCCCGGGACGAAGCGGCCGTCCTCGTCGACGACCACCACCGCCACGTCGACCAGTTCCACGCTGGATCGGAACACCGGCGGCTGCGCGGTCTGACCCGCCAGGAGAAGCGCGGAGCCGAGCAGCGTCAGTGCCGCGGTGGCCGGGGGCCGTCTCATGGGAGGAAGGATACCACCGCGGGCGCCGGGCTCAGGCCCCCGCTCGCGGCAGGACGAGCGTTTCGGCCACGAGGGCTGCGGCCGTTCGGACGAACTGCGGGCACAGCGTCGTGAAGATGCCGCTGTCGGAGGCGGCCTGCCGCTCGGCCGGGTCGCGCAGGTCGGCGCCTGTCAACCGGCGGCATGCGGTCGCTCCGTGCTCCGCCTCGAAGCGCGCCGCGAGCGCCTGGGCGCGCGCGTAGAGATCGTCCTTCGCCGCGGCCATCCTGCGTCGTGGCATGCCCGGCGTGCAGGCCGAGACGATAGCATTGAAGGGGTCTCTGCTCGCCTTCCGCTCAGCAGGTTAACTGAACCCCCGCTATCGGACAGCCCCGAGCCGGGTGCCCAGCGTACCTGCCGGCCCAGATACAGCAACCTCAAGAGTCCCGACTTCGGACGCTCGGTCGAGGCGGGTCCTGCTCGGCAGGTGCAACTGGGCCTGCGCGTGACCTTCTGAGTGCGGGCCCCAAGCCCCCTCATCACCCGTCCAGCTTCATCTTGCGCAGCAGCGCCTGGAAGCGCGGGTCGGCGCGGATCGGGTCGAAGAACACGTAGGTCTTGATCGGCATCATGATCTGATCGCGCGCGTCCACGGCGCGATCGAGCCATTCGAACGCTTGATCCACATCTCGCAGACCCAGGTAGGTAAACGCAAACATCGAAGGGGGGACGTACCTGGTGCGCGCCATCGCCTCGAGGCGTTCGAGCACACCGCGCGCCTCGACCGCCAGGCCGCTCATCCCGAGCATCAGACCCAGCCACCCGACCATGATGGGCGCGCCTCCGGAGAGGTCCACGGCTTTCCGCTGGGAGGCCACCGCCTCGTCGAGCATCCCTTTTCCGCGCAACCCGGCCATCAGCTGCCAGTGGCCGACGGCGCCGGTCGGTTCCAGTTTGATCAGCAGCCGGGCCTGCTCCATGAGGCGATCGTAGTCCCGCGACAGTCCGACCATGATGGTCAGCCACATCTGCACCTGATAGGACTGCGGGTCCCACTCCGCCGCACGCTCGAGTTCGGCGATCGCCTCGCTCATTCGCCCCTGCGGCATCAGCCAGCTGACGGCGTAGAGCATTCTGACCAGCGACGACGCCGGGTTCAGCTCCAGCGCGCCCGACAGTTCCCGTTCGATGTCCGGCCAGTTGTAGTCGAGCTGCTTGTAGTATTGGGCGAGGAGCGCGTGGGCTTCGGCGCTGGTGTGGTCGAGTTCGAGCGCCCGAACGGCGCGCAGAATGCCGGCGGCAAAGGCATCCCTGGGCGGCATGGACCCGGTGTAGCCCAACATCCAGTACATCTGCGCCAGCGCCTCGTGCGCGAGCGCGAAGCCAGGGTCCCGCGCGATGGCCTTCTCGAGGTGTGCTCTGGCCTTCGGGAAACCCTCCATCGTCTCGACTCCGGCGTCGAGGTGGTTCCGGCCCTGGACGTACTCGCTGCAGGCGATCGGATCGGGGGACATCCTCTTCTGAGCGCCGGTCGGCCCGACCGCCCCTTCAGCTGACCGAGCGCTGATGTCGAGCGCACCCGCGACCGCCCGCGCGACCGGGACCGGAATAGTGAAGACGTCGCCAGGCGGGGAATCGTAGCGCCTCGCCCAGACGTGCGCCTGATCGCTCGCCCGAACGAGCTGCACGTTGACCGTGACGCCGTCGCCGGACCGGCGGACGGCGCCCTCTACGACGTAGCCCACATTCAGCTCGCGGCCGATTCGGGTGACGCCCTTCTGGGTGCCCCTGTAGCGCATCGCCGTCGTGCGGGCGATCACGGCGAGGGCGTCCGGCGCCAGCGCCGCCAGCTCGGTGATCACCTCGTCGGTCATCGCGTCGCTCACGTACTCCTGGGCCGGATCGCCGGTCAGGTTCACGAACGGGAGCACGAGCAGCCGCTTCCTTTCCGCCCCCGCGGGTCCTGGCGCGGGAACGGGATCACCGACGGTACCGATGAAGCGATAGCCGCGCTTCGGAAGCGTTTCGATGAAATGGGGATGCTCGGCCGAGTCGTCGAGGGCTTCCCGCAACCGGCCGATCGCGGTGTTCAGGCTGTTCTCGAAATCGACGAACACGCCGCTCGGCCACAACCGCTGGCGCAGTTCGTCACGAGTGACAACCTGTCCCGGGCTTTCGAGGAGCGACACCAGCACCTGGAACGGCTGTTCGCGGAGCCGGAGCCGCACCCCGCGCTTGCGGAGCTGGCCCGCTGCCAGATCCACTTCGTAGCAGTCGAAGCGGACGATCCTGGGCTCTCCAGCGCCTCCTGCCATGATTGCAGACCGAAGCTTACCCTCGAGGTCGGCAGCCGTCAATCGCCAACTGACGCCAACTGACGCACTGTCAACATCTTGCGTGTCAAGACGCAGTCAAGCGGATGTCATGCCGCTGTCGATTGACGCGTGGCCGCGGTGCGACGAGGATGGGCAGCGGAGGTGGCGCCGCCCGTCGGGACTGCTGCGGCGCAATCTCCGCCCGAAGCCGCAACATCGACAAGGAGGGAATCAATGAAACGCCTCTTCATGGTCGTCGGCGTTGTCCTCGGCCTGTGCCTGATGGCCGGGCCTCCTGCGTCCGCCGCGCCCCAGCAGGTGACCCTGCTGCACGTCAACGACACGCACTCGCACCTCGACGCCTGGGGGCCGAAGGACGCCAGCCTCGACGGGACGCTGGGCGGGTTGCCAAAGGCGGCCGCCATCGTCGCGGCCGAGAGGACGGCCAACCCGGGCGCTCTCTTCGTTCACTCCGGCGACTTCATGAATGGCGACCTGTTCTTCAACGAGTACCGGGGTGTGAAGGAGTTGCTGCTGCTGCAGTCAATCGGGCTCGACGCGTTCGTCCCCGGGAACCATGAGCTCCAGTTCGGGTCGTCCTTCCTGAAGAGCGTCCTCAACTCGACGTGGCCTGGCGGCGCCGGCCTCGTGCCGATGCTTGGAACGAATCTGAGTCCCGCCGCCTATGCGGCACTCTCTCCATGGGTCACCAGGACGCTGATCAAGGACGCCAACGGCGTGAAGACAGGGGTTTTCGGCCTGACATACCCGACGGGATCGCTGGTCGTCGACCCTGGGCCGGCTGCCGCGGCGGCTGTCGCCGCGCTGCGCGCGGCAGGCGCGCAGGTCGTGATCTGCGTGAGCCACTTCGGCATGGATTCTGCGCGCTCTCTGGCCGGAAGCCTGTCCGGCATCGACGTCATCGTCAACGGCCACGACAACGCGGTGTTGGAACAGCCTGAAGTGGTCGCGCAACCAGGCGGCGGCACGACGCTCATCGTCTCGGCGGGCAGCTACTACCGGTATGTCGGACGTCTGCGCCTGCAGGTGGACGAGACGACCGTGAGCTTCATCGACTACGCGCTCATCGGAGCCGATGCGGACACGCCGTCACTGCCCGCAGTGCAGCAGGCGATCGACGCGCTGAAGCCAGGCATCGTCGCACGCTACGGCGATGTGTACCATCAGCAACTCGCCTGGGCGGGCCAGGACATCGTCGGCGAGCCCGACGCCGCGAAGGCGAAGCGTGACACGCCGCTTGGCAACCTGTTCACGGATGCCTACCGCGCGCTGACCGGCACCGATGTCGCCGTTGAGGCCTCAGGGCTTCTGCGCGACGCGCTCCCGCGAGGGCCGATCGTCGGTGCGGATGTCTTCCGCTCGATGCCCTTCGGCCTGCCTGCCGCAGTCGGCACGCCTCCCGTCGCGATCGTCCGGCCCTACCGGCTCGTCACGTTCCGCACGACGGGCTCCGGGCTGATCGCCGTGCTCCAGGCGACAATCGGCCTCGGTGGCGACTACTTCCCGCAAGTGTCGGGCATGCGTCTGAAGTACGACTCGAGGCTGGAGCCGGGGAGCCAGGTCCTGGTCGACTCAGTGCTCGTCGGCGACGAGAAGCTCGCGGCGGACAGGCTGTACAGCGTCACTGTCACCGAAGGCGTATTCTCCGTGGTGAAGAATCTCATGCCGGTGCAGGACGTTGTTACGCTGAACACTCTGGCGTTCGACGCGGCGCGCGCGCTCGTCGTCGAGCGAGGCGAGCTTGGCCCCGCGGCCTCGAATCGTATCCGGGACATCGGGGCCATTCCGGGCAAGAGCCGCTAGACGTCGGCGTTCGCTCGCGCGGATTGTGGGGTCAGACCTGAAGGACGATGCCCTGCCTGAGCAGGGCATCGTCGCCTTCTCTGTAGTCTCGCCTATAGGATCCGGCTGAAGCCCGCCATGAACGACACGTTCCGTCCGGACGCGTCGTACAGATACGGGTGGCCGTCCATGAAGTCGTGGTATCCGAACAGGCCGTGCACCCTGAACCGGTCGCTGGCCTGGAAGTCCAGGCCGACCGTCTGTGAGACCTGCTTCACGTCGAGCGCGGAGAAGTCGCTCATCGTGTTGGACTGCATGATGAAGTCCAGCCCCGCCGGCTGTCCCGGCAGGATGGTGGGATCGAACATCAGTCCCCCGATGGCGCCGTCGCCCCGGGCGTAGGTCGTGGTCGCGAGACGCTAGGCCGCATCAGAGGGGTCTGCCGGGCCCGCCGGGCCGAGTTGACGTAACGCCCGTTCTCGGACGGCTCGGGGCCGGATGCCCAAAGCAGCGAGCGGCCCAAACACAGGGCGCATTGTGACCTCTGGGGCAACATTGTCCAGCGGATGTTCGGCGGCGGAGACGGCCGGCGCCACGAACGGCGCTGTGGCCTACTCCTATTCCGTGCCGGCTGGCCCATCGCCCGCACGCAACTGACCCGGCGGAAAGACAGGTGACCACTTCAAGCTCAGCGGTTCGTCCACCGCCTGATCCGGCGGTCAGCGGCCGCCGTCTGCAAGCTGTTTCGCGGTGTGCCAGGTATCTTGCAGGCCGAGGCGCACCACCCACGACTCGATGTAGCGCCCGTCAATCTGCCCGGCCGATACCCGCAGGACGCCGGCAATGTCGGTGAGGTGCTTCTCCGACCGTCCCTGCGTGTAGAAGAGCAACTTCGAGAGGATGACGTCCTCTGGCGTGGCAACAGACGCCTCGAAGTGCTCGGTGAACGGCAGGCGCCGGCGCCGGGAGAACTCCTGTTCCGCGAAGGCGGTTCGCCGCCGGACGATGAGGTCGACCTTGGAGGCGCTTGGCACGTGGATGATGTTGAATGATCCGCCCGTTGCTACAACCGACCGCACGAATTCCCCGGATGGTGCGTAGTAGTCGTCGCCGGTGAAATGCGACAGGAAGTCGTCAACCCGATCCGCCGTCAACTCGACGACGACGTCCATGTCGTTCGTCATGCGCGGTTCGCCGTACAGCATGGCCGCCACGGATCCCGCAATCATGTAGGGGATATGGACCTTCTCAAGCGCGTCGAGTACGGCCGCGAAGAAGCGTTCCTGTTTCACCGACAAACCTCCTCAGCACTTCGTGGCGAAGTTCCCGGTCCGTCAGATCATGTCGGTCGAAGGTGATGCAGGCCACGACTCGGCGATACGCGAAGTCATGGAGGCCGAAGGCGACCTGCAGGCGTTGGGCGGGGCTCATGGCCCGATAGATGGCGGCCTGTTCCGGAGTCATAGGTGACACCGCCAGTGTACTTCGATGCGGGCGCCGTTATCACGCCCGGGTCAGGGTGAGGCCGGCGCGCGGCCGCGACCCTTCGCGAACGCCTCGCCGTCGCGCCGCCCGAGGTCGTACGCGGACTGAATCCCCTCCGCGCTCGTGTAGTCCCAGGCGCTCACGGCGGGCTTCTCGGACGGCTGGACGTACGTTCTTCCCGGGATGTCAGGCAATTTGGGGTACCGCCGCGTCAGCATCACCAGAGTCTCCCCGGGGGCGTCATCGAGCGCACACACCGGTACGTTGTCGACAACCCCGCCGTCGAGGACGTAGCGCCCCTTCCACTGCAGCAGCGGCGTCATCGGCGGCGAACAGGACGAGGCGAGGATGAGATCCGCCAGATCCGCCGGCGTCGCGCACTCGCGCACCGACACGACCTCGGGCCGGAAGCCGATGGCGAGGGGCGTTGTCGGATGCACGATTCGGCGGATGCGCTTGTCGAAGTTGTAGGCCGCCGCCGCCGCGAGGACGCCCGTGCGCGGCCCGAGCCAGCGCGGCATGTGTCCGAGGAGCATCCGGATCTCCGGCCCGGCGTGGACCTTGGCGAGCGCCGCCGCGTCGAAAAGACCCAGCACGGCCTTGCGGTACATGCGTTCGTGCGGGAACACCGGGTCTTTTCCGAAGATGTTGCGCGGGTAGAAATTCCGAGGATTCATGCGGGTCGCGGCCTGGAAGAGGCGTACGGCGTCCTCGGCGATGCCGGCGTTGATGGCGCAGGCGATGGCCCCGGCAGCGCTGACCGCCGCGATCTGCCTCGGAGCGAGCGCAAGCGGCCCCTGCACTTCCCGCCAGAAACCTGCGTGCCAGAAGCAGCGACTGCCGCCGCCGGCGAAGACGACGCTGTCGAACCTCGGCAGATCAGGGCCCGGCATGATGCCAACCTGGCGCGTTACTCACAAAGTCATGGAGACCGAAGGCGATCTGCAGGTATTGGAGGGGGCTGATGGCCCTGTCGATGGCGTTCTCTTCGGGTGTCATGGGTAACACGATCAGTGTACTTCGATGCGGGTGCCGTATTCTCGCCCGGCGAGGGTGCGAGGCGCTCTCCTGCGCCGGCCTTCGGACCCCTGTGGCATGACTCGCCGCTTAACAGCCCGTGGTGCAAGCCCGTCTGCATTCGACCGGCGCTGCATCCCGCCTGGCTGCGCCAGCCGTCGCCCGAAGACGGGCTTTGGCTTGGTCTCGCCGAAGCCTTGGCGAAGGCGGATTGCTCGGCGCTCAAATATAGGCCATATTCTCGCGTCTCGCGCCTTGCCAGCCGGGCGCGGGTCGATTGGTTCAACACCCGCCGGCCTCTGGAGCCGATTGGGTACAAGCCCGCATCGCGTTTGAAATGGCGTATTATCATAAGCAGGCCGCGGAGGCGGCACTCACTCTGACTGCTCCCGGAAGAGCCCGGTACGGTTCAGCGCATTCTCACCCGATCTGGGCTGCACCCGCGTTGTCGATACCGCCACACTGGAGGCGATCATGCGTGTCCTGCCGACCGTCGCGCTTGTCCTCGCTCTGTCGGGCGCCGCCTGCGGAGGCTCAGACGACTCGCCATCATCGCCCACAGCATCGAACCAGAACCCGGCGCTGGCGGGCGTGACCGTCACACCGACCTTCGGGGTGGCGTACCTCACGACATTCACGTTCACCTCCAGCGCCTCGGACCCTGACGGCGATGCTCTGGCCTATGCGTGGACGTTCGTCGACGGCTTCCGTGGACAGATATCCACCGGTTCGAGTGCCACCGTGCAAGGGACGTTTCAGGTGGCATTCCCAGCGCCAGGTGTGAAAGCGCGGCTGAGCGTGACCGACGGAAAAGGCGGCTCGGCTACCGCGGAGTCGAAGAGCTTCGTGATCGGCAGCATGAGCGCCGGTTGGATGGTCACATCGTCCAGGTTCCCCGGTGTCGCCATGTACTATCTCCAGCTGACGCAGGACAGTACGGGACGCGTGACTGGCGAGATACGCGACGGTGGTGCCGCCAAACTGGGGACGACCGACCCTGCTGCACCGGGCCAGATTGATGCACAAGGACGGTTGACGTTGCTCCGCTTGAAGTTCACCAGCGGAGTGGACGTGACCATCAACGGTCAGATGCAGCCTGACGGCATCCGGGTGACTGGCACCTTCGTCAACACGCATCACGCCGCCTATAACGGGGTCCCCCTCGAGGGTCTTCCCGTGACGCTGGAGATCCACTAGCGCAGGCGGCCGCGGCCGCCACCGCCAGTGTCTGCCCATCCGCGACGCGACGCAGGATCTCCAGGTGCTCAGCAACGCGTGGTGTCGCGACACCGAGCGAGAGTCGAGCGGGATGTCCGCCGAGATGTCCCGGCCGACAATCTGATCTCCCTCGTGGAGCGGGACCCGCCGGTCGGCCCAGGCCAGCCACTGGCCGGGGTCCTTTTCGACCAGATCGCTCGCCGGTCCCGTCTCTGTCGCCTTGGCGGCGAACGCGTAGCCGAACCCGGGTCGCTCCCGGCCGGTCCGGACCCGGCGGCTACGACGCCAATGCGTCGAGCGCGGTAGCCAGTTGCCGCGTGGCGCCGGACTCGGTGAACTGCACACCGAAACCCTGCACGGTGTCGACGTGGACGACCTTGCCCGGGATGGTGAAGCTCCGGCCGGCTAAGCCAACCGTGATGGTGACCTCGCCTCCCATTTCCGGCCGGCTGAACGAGTCGATGAAGCAGCCGTCGGCGCTGAGGTCCGTGATCCGGCAGTCGCGTGCTCCGGCCGATCCGTCCCAGTTGCCGTCGTAGGGACCGGTGATCCGTCGGTGGCGACGGCGATTCTCTGTCATCGGGCAGGCTCCGTCCGAAACTGTGGGAATGATACTCGAAAGCCGCGCTCCCTGCGCACGATCAAGACGGCCGGGTGCCGGGCTTAAGAATCCCGCAAGAATCGACGAGTGGAGTCAGGGCATGCGACGCCGCACCCGTCTTGCCGCCCCACTGCTCGCCGTAGCGTTGGCCGCGTGCGGCGGAGGCACTACCAGCCCGGCGGTCCCGACGCCGACGGCGCCCCGCTGCAATCTTCGCCGGCGGCACCGCGGCCGGTCTCGCAGCCGCAGTCTGCGGAGCCGCTGCCCCGATCGGCGCTGCCTCTCGAACTGGTTGGCGTCATGGTGGACGCGACGTCGCCGAGGTTACAGAGGTTCGTCAGGACACCGTCGTCATCAGGAACCTCCTGACGAATCGTCCCGAACTCCTCACGTTCCAGGAGGCGAAGCCATCTGCGACGACGCAAGTGCCCACCGATGCGAACGCTCCTGCACAGGCACTGCTCTCTCCCCCGCCTCCGGTCCTCAGGAAGTCGTCCGATGTCGTCACCGTCGAGGTGCCAGAGGAATCGGTCCAGCACTATCTGGCGAATCTCCCGGAGCTGCTGTGTTCCGCGCGCGCGACGCCGCGCTACCGGGACACGGGACTCAGCCAGCGGACCATCGAGGGTTTCGAGATCGATCAGATCAAACCAGCCGGCGTCGTCGGGCAGATGGGGCTCAGGAACGGCGATGTCATCCTCGCGTTGCACGGCGAGCCCCTGGACAGCCTGGCGTCCGTCATGCGGCTCTTCGCCCAGGCCCTGGGCATGACGCAATCCAGGATGACGGTCTTGCGCAACGGGCAACGACTGACGTTTGTTCTCAACAGGAAATGAGGCTGAAGACGGTTTCATCACCTGCGTATCGCAGCGTGGACCCGCATCGAGAACGGGTGCTGAAATCGGTCGTCATCATGATGCGGTGGCACGTCCACGCCACCCGACTCGTCCACGCCGTCCGTGCCGTCGGCCGCGTTCACGTTCTCACCCGCGTCGCCGGTGGTGAACCAGCCGGTGCAGTTCTCCGACAGCTCGACCGGGAACCCGACATCCTGGTCCTGGGACTTCGGCGATGGCGGCACCAGTTCGGTGCAGCATCCCAGCCACGCCTACGCGACCGTCGGCACGTTCACGGTCACCCTGACGGTCGGCAACGCCGCGGGCTCGAACGCAACGAGCCGCACCGTGACCTCCCGGGCCGGCACCGCCAGCGACGCACGCTGCTCGTCGTCGCCATGTTCCGAGGTCTGCCGTCCGCTCGACGGGCCGGGGTCTACATAGCGCGAGAGTTGCGAGGCGTGACCACGATGTTCCGGAAGCGGACTTTCCCGTGGTCCCCCTGCAGCATCAGCGGCCCTGGCCCCTCTTCGAACGGGCTGAGCGCGCCGCCCGTGATGCCGTCGACGAGGTCCTTGACGATGGTCTTGCCGTTGAGGGTGACCGTCACCTGCCGTCCCACGAACTCGATGTCGAGCGTCTGCCATTGGCCCGCGGGCTTCGTGGCGTCGGCCGACGGCGCCAAGCGGCTGTAGACGGCTCCGCAGCCGTGCGTGTCGAGCGCCATCTTCGCGTCCGGGTTGTCGAGAATCTGCACTTCGTATCGCCCACGGAGGAAGACGCCGCTGTTCGACTTGGTGTCGACGTTGAACTCGATGTGCAGCTTCATGTCCTGGAAGGTGCGCGCGCTGACGAGATCGGCGTTGTCCTTCGGCTCGACGACCGCGAGGTCGCCATCGACGACGGCCCATCCGTTCTTGGCCTTCGGGTCCCTGAGGCGCCAGCCCGTGAGCGTCTTGCCGTCGAACAGCGTGACGGGTGTGCCCCAGTCCGTCGGTGTCCTCGCGACGAGCGGCGGCGCCTTGCGCCCCTCGAAATGGTGGACCTTGCCGTCCAGGTAGGTGACCTGCCCCTTCAGCCTGCCGCCTTCCAGGCGCGCCTCCCAGATGTCCTGTTTTCCCCCGATTTCCCCGCGCACGATTCGCAGGACGCCGTCTTTCACCTCGACGCTCTTCACCGGGGTGTAACTGCCCGAGCGCCACACGAGGCCTCCCGAGAGCGCGTCTCCCGTCTTGTCAATCCGGATCCCGCCGCTGACAAACGTGTCCTGCGCGTCGGTGATCCCGACGTTCCACCGACCGACGTAGTCGTCGACCGTGATCTGTTTCGCTGGCGCCTGCGCGGCAAGCGCCACTGCAAGAATGAGGCTGAGCGATGTCATCAATCTCTCCTCCCGATGAGCACGCGTCGAAGGACGTGTGCGGAAAGAAGTGTCCCTGCAGACGCTAGCGCCGTGACTGCACTCATGTCAATCGTCGGGGCGCTGGCGGCGTGGCGCGCCCCTGGCTCGGCGTCCTGGGCCAGTTCGTCGTGCCGGAACTCAAGGAACTGCTGCGAGTTCCGCTCGTCGACGGGTTTCTCGTCGAGGCTGTGGAGCCGGGAAGCCCGGCCGCGCAGAAGGGCCCCCAACGACGACCGGTGCTTCTGTTCGCCGAAGGACCGCTGCGGGCCGGACGGTACTCTTCTGACGGATTTGGACGCGGAATCCGAGCCCGTGTCCCGACGGAGCCCCGACTACTCGAGCGACCAGGCCTCGCCAACCACCGCGCGAGGGAATCGTCTGTTTTCTTGCGGCTGGCTGCGCCTGCTGCCGCCGGTTGCTAGTTTCCGCGCCTCTCCTCACCGACGGATATCGCCAGCCCATCGGGATCGACGTACTGTGCGATTCGAGCGCCGAAGATCTCCTTGGGCTCCTGAATGCAGGGCACGTTCAAGTCGATCATCCTCTGATGGAAATCATCAAGATTCGGAACGCTCAGGCCGGGACGGCATCGTCCGGCACACTCCTGTTGCGCATCGTCCTCTTGAGAAATGGACGCCCTGGTCGCGTGGAGCGCCAGGGTCGCCCCGTCGGTGGCGAACTCCGTCCATCCGGGAGACTCGAATCTCAGGGGCAGTCCAATCACGTCCCGGTAGAACGACACAGACTGCTGCATGTCGCTCACGAAGACGATCGCGTAGTTCACTCGCATGCGACACCTCCTCTCGATTCAGGAACGGCAACAGGCGTAAGGAAGCGCGCCAGCGGCCGTGCGACGCAGGTCTATTCGGGCGCCAGGGAAAACCCTTCGCGACGCGCCGCCTCGCGCAGCCGGTCATCGAGGCACACGAAGGCCTCGCCGTGGGGCTGCTCCTCACACCAGACGAGGGCAGCACCCAGTTGCAGTGCGTCCGCGGCCCGGAGGGG